>Ga0187853_10001531_pt1 | contig 21066 bp, 13 predicted proteins | sample June2016WEW_6_10_2_FD_132417 | JGI IMG/M metagenome (GOLD analysis project Ga0187853, IMG submission 132417) | Peatland microbial communities from SPRUCE experiment site at the Marcell Experimental Forest, Minnesota, USA - June2016WEW_6_100 | ecosystem: Environmental > Terrestrial > Soil >... | reverse complement strand
CCGCATCATAAATCCAGTTGTCATCCTGAGCGACGTTTGGCCGGCTTTTGGGCCAAACGGAGTCGAAGGATCTGCGGTTGTTCTTCGCTCATTTTGTCGCGAAATTCGGGGACACCACACTAGGTGCTACTGACCGCTCGAGGCCCCGGCTCGCGCACGGCCTCGAACGGCTGCATTCTTGCCTCAGTGCGTCGTAGTAGGCTTGGGCGCTGCGGTAGTGGGCCTCGGCGCCGGCGCCCCGGTCTGTGGATTGGGCGACTGCGCCGCAGGTTCGGCTGGCGGCGGAGGTACGCCCGATTTCAAATTGTAGGCGTCGATAACTGCCTTGGTGATGATGGAGCCGTTGCTGACATAGAGCACGGGCGTTTGCTGCTGCGAAGCGTCAAGGACGAGAGTATATCCCTGCTGCTGGGCATAGGACTGAAGGACGTCATACACTTTGGAAGCCAGATTGTTGTAGAGATCCTGCATGTCCTGCTGCCCGTCGTTGCGCAGGTCCTCGGTCTCGCGGTCGAGTTGCTTCTTCTTGTCGTCGATGGTCTTGGCGCGGCTGTTGCGCTCAACCTCGCTCAGGCTGGCGCCCTGGGCCTGCAACTGCTTGGTCAGGTTGTCGATCTCGTCGCTGCGGGCTTTGAGCGTAGCCTGTTTGGGCGCGTATTTCTTTTGCAGATCGGAAAAGTCGCGCTGTCCCTCGTTGGTTTGGCCCACTGCCAACTGAAAATTAATCACGGCGATTTTGGCTGGAACTGCGGCGGCAGGCGCAGCCGATGCGGCGGGCGCGGCGGGCGTTTGGGCGGCGGCGTTCAGGACCAACCCTGAGGCCAGCAGGAAGACAAGTGCAAGCGAACGCTTCATTGGACTCGAAAACTCCTTCGCAATCCCTGTGCGGCTCATCCTTTAGTCGCATGAGCGAGCCTGACTCTTCTGACCAACCTCACGACTTCTTTTCGGAAACTCTACGCCGGACGGCGCAGGGGCTGAAAAAGACGCGAACAGAAACGTCAGCAGGAACTAGATCGATTATAGGGCGGCGAGGGGAGAGCGTCAAACGTCAGCGGGCCGCTGAAGGGGCGGAATGCAGATGCGTGTCCGCCCCGGCGGGTGGTGAAGGAGATCAATGCGATGGCGCCGGCTGCGGCGCATCCACGGCTGGCTGGCTGGCTCCCTGGGCAGATGGCGCCGGAATGCCCGACTTCTGATTGTAGGCTTCGATCACGGCCTTGGTGATGTCGGTGGAGGGCACGGCGTAGAGCACCGTGGCATTCTGCTCGTTGCCCGCATCGAGCACCAGCGTGTAACCCTGCTTTCCCGCGTAGTCGGTCATCAGCGCGCCCACTTTGCCGGCCAAACTGCTGTACAACTGCTGTATATCGTTCTGGAAGTCGCTCTGCGCGTCCTGCGAATCGCGGTCCAACCGCTTCTTCTTTTCGTCGAGGGTACGCGAACGGCTGACGCGCTCGCTGTCGCTCAACTGCGCACCCGGATCCTGCAACTGTTTGGTCAGGGTATCGATTTCGTCGCTCAGGGTCTTGAGCTGCTGACGCCTGGGATCGTATTTTTTCTGCAGGTCCGCGAAGTCACGCTGGAATTCGTTGGTCTGGCTGACCGCAGCCTGAAAGGCCATGACAGCGACCTTGGTGGGACCGTTGGCAGGGGCGGGCGCCTGGGCGGCAGCAGAGATGACTGACGCCAGGGCAAACGAAAGGGCAAACAAGGGCAGACGCTTCATGAGAATCAATAACTCCTTTGGAGTCCCCGTGTGCTTATCCCTGGAGCGCCGCAGTTGCGGGCCACGGCATTTTGTGGAATGCCCCAGAGGCTTCGTCCGGCGTAAAACCCGCACAGAGAAAAGGCGCATGAAGGCATCGCCGGGAACTAGAAGGAATTATAGGAGCCCGCTCAGGGAGCGTCAAACCGGCAGCGGATGGTGGACGGCGAACCGCTATCGGTGGGCAGTGAACGGCGGTTGCATCCTGCCGGGCGGCTTTTGTATTCAAGGCCTTACGGCAGCGAACGCACTGCGCTGGAGAGGCGCTGCCCGAGCGTCTGCATGACGGCCGGTTTGACACGGAGCCGCGCGCGAGCATCAAGCGGCCCGCCTTCTCTTCGTCGGCCGGGTAATTTTGCGCTGGAGAAAGCACAGGGCCGTTCCATGGCACGGCCCCTTTGGCTTGCGCGGGCGGGCTGACTCAGAACGTTGTGGAAATGGTGAGGCGGAAGGTCTTGCGCGGCTCGTGGAAGATGTATTGCGCGCCGTAGGCCTCGATGGCTTCCTGGTACGTGTAGTCGCCCGCGCCGCCCGCCGGGAACATGGCGCGGGTGATTAACTCGGCAGAGCAGCTTCTCTGCTTTTCACCCAGAACCACGTCGTTGCAATAAGGCGTTTCATAGAGCCGCAGCGGGTTATAGGCATAGTAGAGCCGGAAGGGAGCGTTGATAATCGGCATAAACACCGAAAGCTCGGTGCCGAGGGACATGCGAGGAACGAAGTTGGTGCCCGCCACCGGACGGATGTTCCTCCGGAACCCGACCTCCGAGCCCGGGATGCCGCCCTGGCAGGATCCATTGTTGTAGACCGGGCAGCCATAGAGCGGCGCAGTGAGAGAAGCAAAGCCCTCGGGGCTCTGCATCAACTGCCCGTGGTTGACCGCCGGATCGATGCCAAAGTCGTCGAAGAATGCAAAAGTGAACGGTCCGACGACGGGAATACGGTACTCGACGTTGGTGGAAAGGTTCGTATCGCCGCCGATAGAGGCGATCCCGTAAATAGGCAGCGGCACCTGGATACACTGATTGTCTTGGGGGTTGGTCGGGTCGCGGGGAACGCAACTGCCATCCGGATTGGTGAGCTGAAAGTTGACGCGCGTGGGCACGTAGCCGTAAGGCGTGGCGGCGCGCACGTCAAAGCCGCGCAGATCCATTTCGCCGCCGGAGTAGAAGCGGTTGTTGGGCGGAGCCACGTTGCCGCCGAAGCCCTGGATGTAGCCCAACTGCGCGCGCACGCCCAGCACGTTGTGCCCTTCTCTCGACGGAATCAGGTAGTGCATGGGGATGTAGCGTTTGTATGCCACCGCGGTGTTCACGTATCGCACGCTGCCCCAGATGCCGGCCGCCTGGACGAACACGCTGTATTCCTTGCCATCCCGCGGACGCAGCATGTTGCTCACGGTGTTGTACGAGTAGCTCAACGCGATCGAGCTGTTGATGATGCCGGCCAGCGGGTTCGACCCCTGCACGCCCGACCGGAAGGCAATAGTCTGGAATAAGGTCTGCGAGGCCGCGCTGAAGGCCGTGATGTCGGATTTGGTCCACGAGTAGGTCATGCCTACGCGCTGGAACGCATGACGTTTCAATGGGTAGCTGATCGAAAAATTCATGCCGTCCGAGCCCATGTTATAGTTCTGCGTGAGCGACTTCTCCGCATTGGAAAGGTTCAGCGAGGCGCCGGTGGTGGTCTCGTAGTTCTTGGCCGCGTTGTAATCCTGCTTGTTGTTGAAGATCTGGAATCCCAGGTTGATGGGGCGGTTGCGGATATACGGCTGGGTAAAGCCGAAGAGGAAGGTGCGGCTGATGCTGCCCAGGTTGGCCTGGATGCTGAGGGTTTCGCCCAGTCCAAGGAAGTTGTTCGTAGAGTAATTGACGCCCAGGAAGGCCCCCGAGAGTCCGCTCAGGCCGCCGTTGAGGCCGATGGAGTTCTTGCCCTTTTCCTTCACTTTCAGCAGCAGATCGACGGTGCCGGCGTCGGGATCCTGGTGAGCCTCGGAGTCCTGGTCGACCTTGAGCGGCGCGAAGTACTCCAACTGATTGAGGCGGAGCAGGCTGTACTCCCACAACTGGGAGTTGTAAACCGAACCCTCGTCGAGCAACAGTTCGCGGCGGATGACGCGATCGCGTGTGATGGTGTTGCCCTGGAACTCGATGCGCGAGACGAAGAACTGCTTGCCCTCGTCGATGTCGATGTTCCAGGAGACGGTTTTCTTCTGCTCGTCGTAGTGGGGCGTCGGCACAGCGCCGAAGTTGATGTAGCCCAGACTGCCGTACGCCTTCTTCAGACTGTCGAGGCCCTTGCCGATCAGCGTGGCGCTGAACCAATCGCCGTCCTTGATGGGAAACGTGGCGCGCAGGGCCTTCACGTTGGTGATTTGCTTGTTGCCTGTGAACGTGATCGTGCCCAGGCGATAGCGCCCGCCTTCTTCAATCGTCATCTGGATGTCGATGCGCTTGCCCTTGCGCGGCCTGAAAGTGAACCAGTTCAAGCCCCCCTCGTCGCGGATCTGGGTCTTGGGCTGCTCCACGGCGGCGTTGGCGTAACCCTTGTCGCGGAAGGCCTGGCGCACCCGCTCCGTGTCCTCTTCGAGCTTCGAAGAGTCATAGGCCTGGGGCAAGAGATCCTCGAAGATGAGCGAATAGGGAATGCCGATGGGCTTGAGGTTCTTCATGGAGCGGCGCAGGTAGAGCGCGCCGAGGTGCCGGTTGCCCACGAAGGCGATCTTGCCCACCCTCACCACCGGGCCTTCTTTGATGTTGAAGGTCACCTGAACCGAGGCCGGAGGAATCGTCTTGACCTCAGTCTTGACGGTGGCGAACTGGTGCCCGTGCTCTGCGAGGATCTCCTTGATGACTGTCTCCGCGTGCTTGATCTTGGGGTAGTCAAACTGGCTCTCCACGGCAAGCCCCACCTTCGCCTTCTTGAAGCCGTCCAGGATGTCGGAGTTGGTGATCGAGTTGTTGCCCTTATAAACGATCTCGCGGATCCTGGGCTTCTCACGCACAAAGACGTTGAGAATAATTCCCTTCTCGGTATCCTCGCGCTCGATGCGCAGATCCTCGAAGTAGCCGGTATTCCACAAGGAATTGAAGTCGCGCTCGATGGAGACGGCGTCGAACGTGTCGCCCGGATGAGTGAACATGCGAGCGACGATGGTTTCTTTGGGGATGCGCCGGTTGCCGATGACGCGAATCTCCGAGATGGTATCCGGCGTTTGCGCGAGGGCCGCCGCGGCGCTCGACACCAAAGCCAGCAGCATGAGCACGCGCCCCAGGCGCCTGGCGGCAGATGCGGCGCGGTGGATGGAAGTGTGCTTGATCTTCACCGGGTTCGGGCCCTGCGGCGAGCACAAAAATTTCTTCGTTCCATATTTCGGCTTCACAGGAAGAATATGCACACCCTCAATCGCTGAAAATCCGGTCTTCCCTTGGCAACCCGGTCCAACCTTAAGGAAAGATCGATTCTACAAGACCACGCCCACCCTGCCCAAACTGTCCGGGGTTCCCAGCGGCGGGGGCCCCAAAAACCATCTTTGTTCCCCGGGGCGGCAGCAAAACTTCTCCATCGTTGGGCTGAAACCTGCCGGGCTGCATTCAGGCTCGCCATCGCGTTTTTGCCGCAGCTTCCCTTCCATGCTCGCCGCCGCTCTCAGGGATGAATCCCTTTTACTGGAATCCATCTCACAGTCTACCGGAACGGGACGGGCCGCGAAGCCTGTGCACTTCTCCGCACTTGGCGCTATGCGTCCTTAGACGCGCTTCTTCGGCTCTGGACACCCATGTCGGGGAGGAATTTTGCGGGATGGAAGGACACCCGCAAGCGGATTACGCCCGTGAGCGGATGCCTCAGCCAGGCGAATCCAGCGCTGGCTCGCCGCGGATGCGGCCGCCACTGACTTCCACGTTGCTCATCCTGCGGCTTCCTTGCCGTGCCTCGTCGCTTTGCCGCAGTTCCCTTGCGCACGTCTTCAGCCCGGCCGGAGTTGGATGCGGCGTAAGCAGATTTCCGGGCGTCCTCATCCAGTGTTTTTCTCTTCGCCTTTGCTTTTCAGCTACCATAGTATGTTCAACGCAATACTTGGCCGGAGCTGCGCTTCTGGGCGATCCGGCCCGGTATGCGAGGGCCGGCGCGGAGCGGAGTAAAGCTCAAAACCGGCCCCGGTTTTGGCCGGGGTTGATGGTAGTGCAGTCGCAGGCCTGAACACCATCGGGGCGCCGGCCGAGGAGCAAATACCAGCCGTATGATGTGGATGGTCCGGCTTGCGCTGCGGCGGCCTTATACCTTTGTCGTCTTTGCGCTGCTGATCCTGATTCTTGGCGTCTTCAGCATCGAATCGATGCCGACGGACATCTTTCCCAACATCGATATTCCGGTGGTGACCGTGGTGTGGTTCTTCAACGGTCTCTCAGCGGATCAGATGGCCAACCGCATCGCGACCAACGCCGAGCGGGGCCTGACCACGACGGTGAACGACATCGACCACATCGAGTCGCAGTCGTTGGTAGGCACCAGCATCATCAAGATATTCTTCCATCCCAATGTGGACATCGGCCAGGCGATCGCACAGGTAACCGCGATCAGCCAGGTACAATTGCGCGCCCTGCCGCCGGGCTCTACACCGCCGTTCATCATCCAGTACAACGCTTCCAGCGTTCCCATCCTGCAATTGGGCCTCTCCGGGCCCGGTTTGAACGAACAGCAGTTGAATGACCTGGCCACCAACACCATCCGCACTCAACTCGCCACTGTCGAGGGCGCGCAAACGCCGTTCCCCTACGGGGGCAAGCAGCGCGAGATTATGGTGGATCTGAACCCGAACGCGCTCCAGGCCAAGGGGCTTTCCCCTTCCGACGTCGTCAACGCCATTACCGCTCAGAACGTGATCGCGCCCTCAGGAACCATCAAGCTCGACCGCTTTGAATACCAGGTGGAGACCAACTCTGCGCCGTCCCTGCTGGCAGCCCTGGACGACATGCCCATCAAGACGGTCAACGGCGCAGTGGTTTATATCCGCGACGTGGCCCACGTCCGCGACGGCAATCCGCCGCAGACCAACATTGTCCGCGTAGACGGCCGCCGCGCCATCATGATGAACGTCATGAAGACCGGCGCGGCCTCAACGCTGGACATTATCAAGAACGTACGCGAAATCATCTCCAGTCCGAGTCTGAAGGGCCAACTGCCTCCTCAGTTAAAGATCGCCACCTTGTCCGACCAGTCGATCTTTGTCCGCGGCGCCGTCAGCGGCGTGGTGCGCGAAGCCATCATTGCGGCCTGCCTCACCGCGACGATGATCCTGATCTTTCTCGGCAGTTGGCGTTCCACCATCATCATCGCCGTCTCCATTCCGCTCTCGATTCTCTGTTCCCTCATCCTGCTTTACGCGCTCCACGAAACCATCAACATCATGACTCTGGGCGGCATGGCGCTGGCCGTGGGCATTCTGGTGGATGACGCCACCGTAGCCATCGAAAACATCAATCGCTACCTGGAAACAGGCCGGGAGCTGGAACAGGCCATTCTCGACGGCTCAGCGCAAATTGCCACACCGGCTCTTGTCTCCACCCTCGCCATCTGTATCGTCTTTGTGCCCATGTTCTTCCTGAACGGCGTGGCGCGTTATCTGTTTGTGCCCATGGCTGAGGCCGTGGTCTTTGCCATGCTGGCCAGCTACTTCTTATCCCGCACCCTTGTGCCTACCATGGCCAAGTACCTGCTCAAGGAGCACGACGATGCGGAGGCGGCGAGAAAACAAGCCAGCCGCAATCCGTTTGCGCGTTTCCAGCTCGGCTTCGAACGCGGCTTCGATCGCTTTCGCCGCGGCTACCTGGGCCTGCTCACCGTGTGCGTCGATCGCGCGGGGATCTTCCTCATCCTTTTCCTGGTGTTCTCCGTAGCGTCGCTGGGATTGGCCCCGTGGCTCGGCCAGGACTTCTTCCCGTCCGTTGACTCCGGCCAATTTACGATTCATGTCCGCGCGCATACCGGCACGCGCATCGAGGAAACGGCCGCTCTTTGCGATCACGTCGAGGCAACCATCCGCCAGGAGATTCCAGCCAACGAGCTGGTTACGATCCTCGATAACATCGGCCTGCCTTACTCGGCGCTGAATCTTTCCTACTCCACGTCGGCCCCGGTGGGTCCCTCCGATGCGGACATCCAGGTTCAATTGAGCCGCAACCATCATCCCAGCCAGGCATACATTGAGCGTCTGCGAGAGGTACTGGCGCGCGACTACCCGGGCGTTACGTTTTACGTTGTGCCGGTGGACATCGTGACCCAAATCCTTAACTTCGGCCTGGCGGCGCCCATCGACATTCAGATCGTGGGCCCCAATCTCTACGCGAACCGCGCTCTCGCCGAGCGCATGTTGAATGAGATCCGCTACGTCCCCGGCGCGGCCGACGCGCGCATCCAGCAACCCTTCAACTATCCAAATCTCACGGTAAACGTGGACCGCACCCGCGCCGCGGAGACCGGGTTGACCCAGCAGAATGTGGCCCAGAGCCTGTTGGTGGCGCTCAGCGGCAGTTTCCAGACCAGCCCGAACTTCTACCTCGATCCCCGGAACGGCGTTTCCTACAGTATTGCTATCCAGGCGCCGCAGTACCGGCTCGACACGATGGCGGACCTCAAAAGCCTGCCGGTCACGGGTTCGGCCGCGAATGCGGCCATGACCCAGCCCTCGGGCAGCACGTCGACAACCGCGCCCGGCGCTTCGCCGCTCGGCAGCGTAGCCCCCGCGCAGATCCCCGGCGCCCCCACGGCCGCCCCCGGCGCTCCCAGGCCGGTGCAGGTGTTGAGCAACCTTGCTTCGATCGTCCCCGGCGCCGAGCAGGGCTTGATCAGCCACTATGACGTGCAGCCGGTGATCGATATTTACGCCAACGTGCAAGGGACGGATCTGGGCAGCGTGACCCGCGCCATGCAGAGGATTGTCACCCGCCACGAAAAGGACCTGCCTCGCGGCTCCGAATTCATCTTCCGCGGCCAAAGCGAAACCATGTACAGGTCCTACCTCGGCCTGCTGAGCGGCCTGGCCTTCTCCATTCTGCTGGTCTACCTGCTCATCGTGGTCAACTTCCAGTCATGGTTGGATCCGTTTCTCATCATTTCGGCGCTGCCGGCGGCGCTGGCCGGAATCGTCTGGTTTCTCTTCCTCACCGGGACCCGCCTCAGCGTGCCCGCGCTCACCGGGGCCATCATGTGCATGGGTGTGGCCACGGCCAACTCCATTCTGGTGGTGAGCTTTGCGCGTGAGCAGCTCGAGGTTCTGGTAGGCGACGCGCGGCATGCCGCGCTGAGTGCAGGCTTCGTCCGCCTGCGGCCGGTGCTGATGACGGCCCTGGCCATGATCATCGGTATGGTGCCAATGGCATTAGGCCTCGGCGATGGCGGCGAGCAAAATGCGCCGTTGGGCCGCGCCGTGATCGGCGGGTTGCTGCTGGCCACGCTGGCCACGCTGTTTTTTGTGCCCGCTTTCTTCTCTCTCATTCATGGCCGCATCGAACGCCAGCGCGAACGAGACCGTGATACCGCTTCCGCCAGCTTCGATGAATTCGACGCCAGACCGGAGTAGATGCTTATGACCCAGGAACCGAACCCACACTCTCAACCCGCCGCGGTAAACCACGAAGCCGCTCCCGAGCAAGCTCCCATCTCACCGGGCAAGGTCCTCACGGTTGTCGCCGTCATGGTGCTCATCCTGGGCGTGCTTGCGGCCGTCGGCATCCTTCGCCGCATCCATGCCGGCACGGTTCTTGCCGAGCGCACCGCCGCCCTGGCCGCGCCGACAGTTGCCGTTGCGCCGCCCAAGCCCGGCGCACCGGTGGAGACGCTTGTGCTCCCCGGCAATGTGACTGCATTTACCGATTCGCCCATCTATGCGCGCACCGACGGCTATCTGGACCACTGGTACTACGACATTGGCGCCAAGGTGAAGAAGGGCGCGCTGCTGGCCGTCATCTCCACCCCCGAACTGGACAAGCAGGTAGCGCAGGCCGAGTCGGACCTGGCCACCTCCCAGGCCAACGCCAACATCGCGCGCATCCAGGCGGAGCGGTATACGGGACTGGTCAAATCCGACGCCGTCTCGCAGCAGGACACCGATACCTATGTGAGCCAGGCCGCTGCCACAGCCGCAGCCGTCAAGTCGGCTCAGGCCAACGTGCAGCGCCTGCGCGAACTGCAATCCTTTGAGAAGGTCTATGCGCCCTTCGACGGCGTGGTGACGGCCCGCGCGGTCGATATCGGCCAGCTCATCAGCTCGGGCTCCGGGCAGAGCGCCGGAACCGAGCTCTTCCACATGCAGGCTTTGCAGACGTTGCGCGTTTACACCAACGTGCCCCAGCTCTACTCGCAAACGCTGAAGCGCGGCATGAAGATTGCCCTCACCTTTCCCGAGTACCCGGAAAAGACCTTTGCGGGCACGCTGGTGCGTACCGCCGACGCCATCGATCCCGTGAGCCGCACTCTTCTGGTGGAGATCGACCTGGACAATCGCTCCGGCGAGCTGATGCCCGGCGCGCTGGCTCAGGTTCACTTCAAGGTTCCGCCGGTCGGTCCCACGTTCGTCGTGCCCACGGCGGCGCTGATCTTTCGGCGTCAGGGGATGCAGGTCGCAACTGTGACCGAAGGCAGCGAGGGGACGTTCGCTCACTTGGTCTCCGTGGTGATCGGTGAGGACGACGGCGCCACCGTGCAGATCGTCAGCGGCCTGAACCCCGGCGACCAGATCATCCAGGATCCGCCCGACTCGCTGATCGACGGCGAAAAAGTGACGGTTGAGAAGCCGGGCAGCGGCTCGAACGCGGGAGGCCTGTAGCCATGCCCGCTCTGCCACCCTCCGCTCCCGCAGTTTCAACACCACACTGTCATCCTGAGCGAGTCCGCCCCAGGCGGACGAGTCGAAGGATCTGCGGTTGCCTTTCGGCTGCGCACATGCGGCGCGCAACTCGCTGGCTTGGTCTCTCGGTCCCTGCCTGGGTCGCGAAGCGGGGGGGAGGCTTCGCCGCTGGGGTGGCTTGGTCCCTCGTTCCCTGCCTTCTTCTCACTGCCTGCAAGCCGGTCGGCCCCAACTACAACCGCCCCGGCTACAACGCGCCGCCGGCCTACAAAGAGACTGGCGCGTCGGCGGTAGTTGTTCCTCCTCCCAATCCGCAGGGCGGCGCATGGCAGCCGGCGAACCCCTCCGACGGCATGTTGAAAGGCAAGTGGTGGGAGATCTACCAGGACCCGCAGCTCAACCGGCTCGAAGAGCGCATCGACTCGAACAACGTGCAGCTCCGCCAGGCAATGGAACTCTACATGGCCGCGGAAGACCAGGTGCGAGCCGCGCGCGCCAATCTTTATCCCACGCTTTCGGCCGGTCCTTCCATCAGCCGGAACCGCGTTTCGGCGAACCGTCCTCAGGCCACGCCCGGCGGAGCAACCACCTATGGCGATTTCGTCATTGCCGGACAGGCCAGTTGGGAGCCGGACTTCTGGGGCCGCATCCGCCGCACCGTGGAGCAGGCGCACGAGAGTGCTCAGGCCAGTGCTGCCGACGCCGCCAATGTGGCTCTCACGCTGCACGCGGAGATGGCCACCGACTATTTTGCCATCCGCGGGCTCGACTCCGAGATCAAGCTGCTCACGGCCACGGTAGCCGATCTCGAGCGCCAGCTTGACCTCATGCAACGGCGCTTCGCCGGCGGCGTGGCCACTGCCGTAGACGTGGCGCAGGCGCAAACGCAGCTTGAGACCGTCCGCGCGCAGCTCGTCGACCTGGGCGTGGCGCGCGCGCAGTATGAGCACGCCATCGGCACCCTGGCCAACTTGAGCCTGCCCGGCTTTAGCATTCCGCCTGCGCCGCTCGATCTTGGGCTGCCGAAAGTTCCCTTGGGCGTACCCTCGCAACTGCTGGAGCGGCGTCCCGACATCGCCGAAGCGGAGCGCCTCACCGCCGCGGCCAACGCGCAGATCGGCATCGCGGTCAGCGCGTTTTATCCCACGATTACCCTCGGCGGATCGGGTGGATTTGAGAGTACGAATCCCGGCACGTGGATTCAGGGGCCGAGTTCTCTGTGGAGCTTGGGCGCGCAGGCAACGGAGCTGCTCTTCGACGCGGGCCAGCGCCACGCGCTCACCGATGCCGCCCGCCACAGCTACGAAGCGCAGGCCGACGGCTATCGCAACACGGTCTTCCTGGCCTTCAACGATGTGGAAGATCAGCTCTCCGGGCTCCGCATCCTGGAGCAGGAAGCAGCCGCGGAACAGCACGCCGTGGACGCGGCGCAACACTCCTTCGATCTCTCCAACGCCCGTTACAAAGGCGGAGTGACCAGCTATCTCGAGGTGCTCACCGCCGAGCAGACGCTGCTGCAGGATCAGGTGACCGCTATTAGCATCGAGAGCCGCCAATTCGCCGCCAGCGTGAGCCTCGTCCGCGCGCTCGGTGGCGGCTGGGATGTGACGCAGTTGCCGTAAGAACGATTCCTAAATGGTAATCTCCGGTTAGCCGGTCACTCACCAAATACGATATGGCTCATGCATCCTTACGGCGACGAATGGCCCGGTAGGCACGTTGCAGGACAAAAAATAACGTGGAAAAACAAAGCAGAATGACCAAAATTAGCCAAGGCGCGAATACCCAATCTGGAGGATCTTGCAGTTTGGTCAAAGGTATCATTGCGAAGAATACAGCGAGGGTGATAACTCCACACTCCACGACCCTGTTTCCGGGATTCTCCTTGAACACGCGCCAGAAAAAAAGCACGTAGAAAACAACTGAGTAGAGGCCGCCGCCAATGTCTTGAATGAGTCTTCCGTTCATCGCAATCATCTTGCCGCCCATTCTAGTTCAACATGCATGTGATAGTTGCCGTCCTCATGACGAAAGCAGATCAAGCCTGTATCGTCGCCAATTCGGCAGTTACCTTTTAGTCAATGCGTCCCTGGCGTCCTAGATCAGACAAAACGAGCAAACCCCGACCTCGCGCAAAAACTCTTCGTCGTGCCTCAAAAGTCTGACCCCAAAAATCTGAGTCGTTAGGCAAGGCCACGCTGACGGATGTTCTCCGAAAATCTCAATTGAGAACTGCCGTTTTCTCGCGTGTTCTTCAGTTGTGCTCTGACCGGCCGCGATAAGTCAAGCCCCGGCCCCCCTCGATTAACCCGTAAATCGTTGAAGACAAGCCACAAAAATCGCGCGCCAACTTTGCGGATTAATTCGCGTAAATCGCTAACATCGTCTCAGGATCATCAGAAGCGATTTGGGGTTGCCGCAGGCGCCAATATGATCTCTGCTCTCCGGTCTCTGATCCCTGATCCCTGACCCCTGTTTTTGGATACCGGCGTCTCGTAAGTTCTTTGTTATCAAATATGGAGGTATGCGGAGGTATGGATGGAGGTATGGACTGCCTCGTAAGTCCTTTGTTATCAAATATGGAGGTATGGCATACGGGGGAGGGGGCTAGGGTTGACTCAAAAGTAAACCCCGAAATGCGAAAATTGTCCGGCCTGACCGCAGTCCTTGGGCGAGAAACATGGGCTGGGGGAATAGGGGGCGGGATTCCGGCTCATCGGAATTCTACTGAGACTGATGCGAGAATGCCGACGCCGGCACATCCGTCAGTGTCAGCCCCGGCCCCTCCCACAACAGCCGCGGTGCGCCTTCGCTGGCGGTGTTCAGCGCCTCGACGTGGATCGCATGCAGACCCGCGCGCAGGCCGAGCGAGCCGCGGTCGTAGCGCAGCGCGTTGCCCGGAGCGCCGCAAACCAGCCCGAAGGGCGGTCCGGTCTTCGCTACTTCCATGCCGTCGATCACCAAACGCGCGCCGTCTCGGTCGATGAGGTGAAACGTGTAGCCGCCATCGGCGGGAATGCTGATCCATCCGTCCCAGACCGTTGCGTAGCGCGTGAGTCCCTGCGCGTTAGCTGCGAGATTCGGTGACGCGCCGGTGAGTGCCGGCTGAAGTGTCGAGAATTCCGGTAGCTCGGTCCACGAGCCGGAAAAAACCTTCCAGCTCAGGCCCGGCGAGGTCGCCCTCGAAGCCTTCACCGCATCGTGCCATTGCTCCACGGCCACGATTCCCTGCGCCGCCCAATCCTGGTGGCCGGCTTTATCGGTAACGTGGAGCAGCACGCGGAATCGGCCCGCGCCATTTCTGCCGTCGAGATCGGTTCCCAGCGCATCCGGGAAGCGATGGCGCACGCGTCGATGGTGGGACGCCGCTCCATCGCCGAAGAGCCATGTGTACCGCGCGCCGGGTACCGCCTGTGCAGTGAGCGTGATCTTCTCATGCGGCGCGAAGACCGCCAACTCTTTTGGATCGACGCTGAATGCCGCCGCCAACGCGGGCGCGGGCGCGAAGGTCGGTTGCTGCGCCCCGCCCGAAACCACAAGCGGCACTTCCGCGTCGCTGGTCACGCGGGCCTGGCCGTACTTCACGTTGTCGAAGGTTACATCGCTCACGTCGCCGATGATCGTTGACTCGGCGAGAGGAGGCTGATCAAGCGCCCAGATGTTATGGAACGTGAATCCGTGCAGGCTGGGCTGTTCCTGCTCCATCTGCACCAGCGAGTACCAGTTGTCGAGGAAGAGATCCTCAAGGGTCACGCCGGAGTGGTCGCCGCTGGCGCCGTTCGCGCCCCAGAAACCGAGCAGCCCGAAGGTCTGGCCGCAGGCGCCGATGCCGGCGTGCAGAATATCCGAGTCGCGGAGCGTGAAGTTGCGCAGGTTGTAGATCTTTTGCGGCCAGCCCATGCGAACCACGTTCGAAATGCTGGTCGAGAATTCGCTGTTCTCAACCAGAATGTTGCTGACGTCGGCGCCCGGCCGCACCATGTCGGCCTCGTCGTACCCATCCCAGTTGCCCAGCATCGCCAGATCGTCGTCCGAGGCGCGGAAAAACGAGTTGTTCACCACGGTGTCGCCGCCGCCCAGCCAGTCCATCCCGTCCTGGTTGGCATTGCCGGGGTTGCCGCCGATCACGCGCAGATCGTCATAGCGGAATCCCGTCGAGTCCTTCATCTGGATGGACCATGTGCGCGAGCGAATGATGCAGGTGAGGCCGTCGATCTCCACGTTGTGCGCCTGGTAGCCGGCGATGCAGTGCCAGTCAGGCTTCTGCATCCAGCCGGTGTCGCTGTTCGGGTCCTGGGGACCGTCATAGACAATGGTTCCGCGGCCCAGCACTTTCACGTTCTCCACCTGCCACAGGTTCAGGCTGCCGAAGATGTACGCTCCCGGCTCGAGGTAAATGGTGTCGCCGCTTTTGGGATTCAGGCTCTCCCGATGTACGCCCGCAGGGACAACGGTCACGTTTGGCCCGCTCGGCGGAGGCGGGGGCGGCGACCCGGCAAAGAGGAACAGCATTCGCGCGTTGTTCAGGAAGTCGCCGGGGCGCGAGATGGAGAGCTTGGCGGGGCCGGGCAAGCGAAAACGGATGGTTTGCGGCTCTCCCTTCGGGTGCGTGGCGCGCAGCCCCATCCGCCACGGCTCAATGTCCACGCCGCGATCCCAAAAGCCCGGCTCGGCCGCGGTAATGGCCACGTCCACGGGGCCGTTACTATCAAAGCTGACGAATTCATAACGCGCCGCCGCATGCGCCACATCCACGGGCCGGCCATTCACCGTAACGGTAAAAGCGGTGGAACGCATCTCCGCGGGCACCGCCGCTGCCTGAACCTGTGAAGCGGCATGAGCGGCGGCGGGAAGAGCGAGAACGGCTACGAGCAGCAGACGATTACCCAGCAAGACGCGAGACCCCGGGCAAGAAAGTGGGAACGAAACTACTGTAGCACCGGGGCTGAATGATAGTCGTCGCGCATGCCATTAGTAGCGGCAAACGTCCAAGCCGCTAAGTTATATTGGGGGTCTCAGCAAAAGCCCATAATGTATTGAAGGTCCGGATGTATCCGTCCAACTCAGAACTGCCGTAAACCTGATAGCCGCGATTTATTGTCGTCATCCGTCCGTTCTCTTCGACCGCCAATTCTACGATGCCAATCTCCTGCGCGGCGTAAACCGCAAAACCCACAAACAGGCCATCCTCGATTCCGCGTAAATGCTGAGCCGCCTTTTCCCTGGCGAGCACGCGAACAACTATACCCTTGCTCTTGTGGTCCTGGATAACTTTCTTCAATGCCTCGTTTATCGGCTTTGAGTCGAAAAGAAATATTCTTTTAACCTGCGCGCCGGCCTCGATTCGTATTTTCTCCGCATCCAGAATCCGCATGGCCCCGGAATTCTCTGGAGCGTTATAGCGCTCGGGAAACAGGTCCACGCTGTATTTGTCCCCATCGAGTTTCAAGGTATCTTCGATTGACAATTCTTCCAGTTCCGCAAGACTGCCCCGCTTATGCCAGCCGTTCACGCGCGGAATCTCCAGCAACGGTATGATGACCGGTTTCACGCTTCGAATTTCTTCTTTCTTGAGGTAATCCTGTATCGATTTAACCGCCTCCATAACCTTCTTTACCGGAGCACGTTCCACAGTCATGGCAAAAGGAAGATATTTCCACTCCTCCCCTGGCTTGACGGTTAAATCGGTATATTGAAGAAACTCCCGTATCTCTACTTCGGAGTGTTCAAGCTGCAAGACCTCTTGTATGCCAATCTTCTTATCACCGAATATTTTCGCGATCCCTCCGACAAGACCGGACTGGTCCTTCGCCACAAAACGGAGATAATAGCCGCCAAACCACACATCCTCGAATTTTCTCATCGTCAAGCTGGAGTTGCAGGCGCGTTGCGCGGCGCCCGCGGCCATGCCGGTTGCCTCGGGATGCATTGCACGTTCACGAAGCAGGTAAAGCAGATCGGAGATGATTGCGTTGGCGGTAGGAGAAGGTCCCGCTCCCGGTCCCACGCAGAAACTGGCGCCCGTGAAGTCCGACGCAATAAGCAGAGCGTTATTTTCCCCCTTTACCTGGCACAGCTCATGCTCGGCCGGCAGCATCACCGGACTATAAAAGACGTCCAGGCTTTGCTCCCTGGCGGAATCCGTTCTTTGGCGGGCGATGCCCACGAATCTGATAGCGGACTTGAGCTTCTCTTTTGCGTAACGAAGATCGCCGCGCCGAATGTAACCGGCCGGTAGACCGCAGCTCTTTAAATCCGCCGCTCCCTTGTTGGCTGTGCACCCCCACGCAAGTCTGGCCAGCAAGGAGATTTTCGAGTAAGTATCCGCTCCGTTTAAATCCAGATCGTTCTCCGGCTTCCATTCGTCCTTGCTTGGTTCCGCGAGATGCCGCGCGCAAGCCTTCTCGCGGGCCTCCTCGAATCCAATGCCTTTCTCCATCGCCGAGAGAATAAAGTTAGTGGTTCCGTTCAGTATCCCCGCCATCTGCCGGATTCTGTCGCTGCTGAACATATCCCGAAGCAACTTGATGGTGGGCATTCCCCCGCCCACGGCCGCCTCAAAGAGAAGCGGAACATTCCCATTCATGAAGTCGTCCATAAGATACATATTCCCGGCCAGAAACGCCTTGTTCGGCGTAATAACCGGGACATTGTCGGCAAGGCAGCAAGCGAATAACTCGGCCAGTTCCATGCTGCCTGTGCATTCAATCACAACGGCGGATTGACCTTTGGCCTTCGACTCCGCAAAATCCTTTTTAAGCTTCGCAATCGCGGCCTCGCCGACGCCGTCAAAAGAAAGGCCGGCCGATTCAAAATACCTGGCTAAAAACTCTCTCTTTTCTTTTCGCGCATCTTCATTGTTCACGCAGTCGATGACCGAGTGAAGCGTTATCTTCATGCCTTTTGGGAAAGGCGAGGCGTCTTCGTCTTTAAAGGAGTAAAGATGGCGCACAACGCCTTTGCCGATTGCGCCCATGCCAATCAGAATTACGTTAACGGTCGATTCTACCGGCATCATTAAAATCACTCCTCCATCAAGGATGAACCCAGGGTATATTTGAACGCAGATACGATAAGCCGGTTGATTCAGACTCCGGCAGTGAAGCGACAAGAACCGCCCGTGTTGAACTGATTTGGCGATCGGCTAGTATTGACGGTACTATACACCGGCGAGAATCGGCGCGCCAACGCTGAACGAGCCGCGCCGCAGCGCGATCTATGGCTTCAGATCCCTTCGCCCATCGACACGTAAACGCGCAGACGCTCCAGCTCCACGCGGTAGGCGCTGCGCTCGGCCTCTTCGTCGGCGAAGGGCTTGGCCCAGTGCTCGTGCGCGCCCAGGCGTTCTTCCAGCTCCTCCACGCGCGCCGAGAGCGCAATCAGCGCGTCAGAGAGCGGGTCCTTGATCTCGTGCGGATCGGTGATGAGCACCCGCTGGCCATTGTGGTAGACGATATGCGCTGGAACGCCGACCACGGTGGAGTTGGGCGGCACGTCCGTGAGCACCACCGAACCAGCGCCCACGCGCGAGTTTTCGCCCACGGTGATGTTCCCCAGCAGATTGGCGTTGTTGCCGATAAAGACGCCATCGCAGACCGTGGGGTGCCGCTTGCCGTGCTGCTTTCCGGTGCCGCCCAGCGTGACGCCCTGGTACATGGTCACGTCGCTGCCCACGATGGCGGTCTCGCCAATCACGACGCCTGTAGCGTGGTCGATGAAAAGGCGCCTGCCGAGGAGCGCGCCGGGATGGATATCGACGCCCGTGTAGAAACGGCCCACCTGCGAGAGCATGCGCGCGGGCAGGCGCAGCTTGTGGCGCCAGAGCCAGTGCGACACGCGATGCATCCACACCGCCCAGAGCCCTGGGTAGCAGAGCAGAACCTCCAGGCGAGTGCGCGCAGCCGGATCGCGCTCCATGATGGAGTGGATGTCGTCACGAATTCGACCCAACCAGGACATGACTTTCAAGGGCCCCCAGAGTCCAGGAACACAGGAACCGGGGAACTCCATTCTGCGCGCGCCTGAGTACCCAGTCCCGGTTCTCTGTTCCCTGTTCCCTGTTCTCTATTCCCTATTGTTACGCCGTCACCGCAATCGGCTCGGGTTGCAAAGCCAGCGCCTGCTGGCGCAGTGGCTCAAAGAGCACGCTCGACAGATAGCGCTCGCCGAAGTCGGGCAGCACAACCACAATCAGCTTACCCTTATTCTCAGGCCGTGCGGCCACCTTGAGCGCCGCGGAGACAGCAGCGCCGGAGCTGATACCGACAAAGAGGCCTTCCTCTTTGGCGAGCCGCCGGGCCATCTCCACCGACTCGTCGTTGGTCACCTGGACAACCTCGTCAATCAGCTTGGTATCGAGAATACTGGGCACGAAGCCCGCTCCGAGGCCTTGAATCTTGTGCGGGCCGGGCTTGCCGCCAGAGAGCACCGCACTATCAGCGGGTTCGACGGCGATGGCCTTGAACGACGGCTTGCGCGGCTTGATGTAGTTCGACACGCCCGTGATGGTGCCGCCGGTGCCCACGCCGGAGATGAGAATATCGACCTTTCCGTCGGTGTCGTCCCAGATCTCGGGGCCGGTGGTGTGCAGGTGAATGGCCGGGTTGGCGGGGTTGTCGAACTGCTGCAGGATGTAGCCGTTGGGCGTCTTTTCCAGGATCTCGTTGGCCTTGGCGATGGCGCCTTTCATGCCGTTGGGGCCGGGTGTCAGCACAATCTCCGCTCCATAGGCCAGCAGCGCCACGCGGCGCTCCAGGCTCATGGTCTCGGGCATGGTGAGAATCAGCCGGTAGCCCTTGACCGCGGCCACAAACGCCAGCGCGATGCCTGTGTTGCCGCTGGTGGGCTCGATGAGCACGGTCTTGCCGGGGCTGATTTTGCCCCTCCGCTCCGCGTCCTCGATCATGGCAAAGCCGATGCGGTCTTTGACGCTCGACGCGGGGTTCTGGCTTTCCAGCTTGGCGACGACGGTAGCCGGAAGTCCGGCCGCCACGCGGTTCAGCCGCACCAGAGGAGTGCGGCCAATCAATTCCGTTACATTCGCGGCAATGCGCGCCATATCGATCTCCTTTTTCCGGGACCAAAAGCCCGGATCGCTCGTGAAACAAATGGATGGGGAATGGTGCGAGCTGTCGGGTGGGGAAAAGCGCGCCCTTCAGGCGCACACCGGCATCGGAGCTGGCACCAGGACGGTGTTAGCGACATCGATGCATAGATATAAGGTAGACCCAACGCCCCGGCGATGGCAAGAGCCATCTCCTCAGCGAGATGTCCGAAGGGTTTTCTTGGGACGGGCTCTCGGCCCTTTAGCTCAACTGCGAGCAACTTGGGCAATTTCTTTAGACTGCTATACTGCCTCCATTCAACCATTCCGGTATCAGGGCGAGGTGGCATTTTGAAGGTCGGGATCATGTTCATTGGCTTAGCGCTCTGCAGTTGTGCGCCTTCTCGTGCGGCTGCTCAACAGGCGCCTCTGCAGTCTGCTCAGGTTACGTTGAATCGCAAGATCGAGCTAATGGTTCGGTCCAAGTTCGACGTCCCCAGCAGTTGCGCAATCACAATCGGATCGCGAACTGCAAGTTCGGTCCCGGGCTACGACACGTTGCGCGTGACAGTTTCTCAAGGGAACAAGAGCACTGAGGTCGATTTCCTGATCTCGGACGACAACAGAACTCTCGCTCGGTTGGAGAAATTCGAACTGGACATGAATCCGGCCCTACTGATTGATGTGCGGAATCGCCCCATCCGCGGCAATCCCAGCGCTCCAGTCACGGTTGTGAACTTCGACGATCTCGAATGCCCCGGTTGCGCATATCTACAACAGCAATTGTTTCCGGCCGCACTAAACCGCTATGGTAACGAGGTCAGGTTCGTCTACAAGGACAACCCCTTAACGGATATACATCCATGGGCACTGCACGCTGCAGTGGATGCAACCTGCCTGGCCGGCCAGGGTGCGAACGCCTACTGGAGCTACATCGACTATGTTCATACTCATGTCGAGGAAGTGAGCGGCGAAACCAGGAACCTCCCGAAGAGCCTCTCGAAGCTCGACCAAATTGCCTCAGCGCAGGGGGCAAATGCCGGCCTGGACTCCAGGAGATTGCAAGCTTGCTTGAAAACGCAGGATGACACCCCGGTACGGCAGTCGATGCGAGAGGCGGCGGGGCTGGGGCTCAACCGCACGCCGGCTCTGTTCGTGAATGGCGAAGAAGTGCGTGGGCTCACGTCGGTCGATGAGATCTGGAAGGTGATTGACCGCGTGCTTCGCGAATCGGGGGACATTCCGCCGAGTGCACAATCAAATCAGCAGTCGAGGTGATCCCGTGCGCTAGTGTCCTGTCCCTAAAGTTCTTGTACAAAAGCGTGCGACTGAGGCGAGTATCTGATCGGCGGTCTTTGTCCAGAGGAAGGGTTTTGGGTCTCGGTTGTGAGTTTGGATGTAGTTGCGGAT
>Ga0187853_10001513_pt1 | contig 21222 bp, 25 predicted proteins | sample June2016WEW_6_10_2_FD_132417 | JGI IMG/M metagenome (GOLD analysis project Ga0187853, IMG submission 132417) | Peatland microbial communities from SPRUCE experiment site at the Marcell Experimental Forest, Minnesota, USA - June2016WEW_6_100 | ecosystem: Environmental > Terrestrial > Soil >... | reverse complement strand
GGAAGGTTTTAAAGGAGCAGTAACTGGCGCTCTCGGTGGCAAACCTAAGTCCGGCAGCAAGGACGGCGTTAAAGAGATGCATATTCAGCATTCGGCAAGCGGCGGTCATGTGATCCACCATGTTCATCACAATCCCGACAAGGACGAGACGCATACTACGAAGAGCGACACGGAACTTATGAAGCATGTTATGCAGCATATGGGACAGGGTGACGGCACAGCCGCTCCCGATGGCTCTCCGATGGCAGCTCCGGCCTCGGCAGGCTCGCCTGATATGGCGGCTGGCGGCGCGGATGCTGGTGCTGGTGCTGGTGGTCCTGCTGGTGCGGGCGGTGCTTCTCCGGCGGTAGGTGCTTTGGCCAATATGGCTCCCCCGGCTGGCGGTCCTGCTGCTGGTGGTCCTCCTCCCCCGTCTCCGGTTCAGGCGGCGTAGTTCAAAACATTAGAGAACATTGGAGACTTAGATGGCATTTGATAGGATTTTTCAAGGGCCTCCTATTGCGGAGGTTGCAAGCAACGGTCCTGAGACCTGTGCTTTCGGAGTAGATGTTGTCAACACTGCCCTATATCTGAGTGCAGGGGGTGGTTGGGTTCCGGTTACTTATGCGGCGCTTCCGGCAACCGTTGGGAGTACGACATTCTATGTGGACGGAAACCGCGTAGATACGTACATTGCAGACGGGTCGATTCTGAGGCCATATAAGACCATCGGGGCAGCGCTTACGGCTATGTCAAAGGCAGCGCCCTATGTGCTTTGGATTAACCCCGGTACATCGGCTTACGTAGACGCAAACCCCTCTGTGAATGCGAATGCTACGGCGGTTACCATTTTTGGTAATCACGCTGCGTGGCAGATTGTAAGTGGGGCGGTTACGCTCCCATGCCCCTGTACTGTTTATGACTTAAACACCACAGGTACAGTTAATTATACGTACACCGGCACGAGCCGTAATTACCGCTACGGTGGGTCGATCAACGGCAGCGTGACATTTAGTGGTAACACAACCATCTGGGGTGGTGTATTTACCAATGCTAGTGTTATCTTTGTTGCAAACGGTGCCAATGTGGTACTAGATAACTGTCAAGTAGTTGGGGAGCTTGTAACACAAGGTGCCACATCGCAGTTGACTTTGCAGGGTGGAACCACTGTTACAACGGCGTCGGCAGCATATAATATCAACGTGTCGGCTGGAGGTTTTTTGAACCTTCAGGGGGTGACACTTTCAAATGGTGGTACGGCTATGAATATTAATGCCGCAGGTTCCGCAACGGTTGCGAATCCAAACTATATCCGTGGTACAACAATGAATACGGGTATGTTTTGTGGCGCTGCTCCCACGCTAGTAGACCAAGGTAGTGTAATTCCGGTATCTACAGGAACTGCTATTAATACCTTTATTGGGGTGTTATATAATGCTGCGACTGCTCCTTTGCCGACGGCTTCGGTGGCAAATGTCGGCATGAAGGCGGTTGTAACTGATGCAACAGCTCCATCCTATCTAGGCGCTTATACAGGCGGTGGCCGGGTAACAGCTACTGTAATTTGTAGCTATAGTGGAAGCGTTTATGCTTGGCTGACCTGTTAGCTCTGATAAAGAACATTATGTTGTACATTGTGGACGTAATAACGAGATATGTCTAGTATATTGGACATTGTACGATCAAAGGAAAGAAGGATAGTAACACAGAAAGGCTGCACGACAATTAAAAAGCGCTAGGAGGCGCGAATTATATGAACTTTTTCACGAAGATTGAAGGTGACATTCACACATTTGCAGCATGGGCTGAGAAGGAACTGGGCAAGTTGAGCACTGAGGCTCCGGCTATTGAGAAGATCACGGACACAATTCTCCAGTATGTCGGCGGCGCGGCTAGCGTGATTGCTGGTATCGAATGTGGCCCGGCGGCATCGAAGGAAGTCACTTCGGCTGTTACTGCTATTCAGACTGGTGTTACCGCAGTGAGCGGACTTGTTGCCGACTTTGGTGCAACCCCTACGGCGGCTACGGTTACTAGCGCTCTGGCAGCGAATGCATCGGCCCTTCTGGCCGCTGCCAAGATCACCAATCCGACGAGTGTTAAGGCGGCTAATGCCATTGTGACTAACCTCGACGCACTGGCTGGTGCTCTGACGGCAGTTAGCACCCCGGCTGCTCCCGCAGCCTAAGCCATTAGCCACCTAGGTAGTTTAAGTAATATAAACCTAACATTAAAGCCTTTTAGGGGATGTTTATGACTCATATATTCCAAACAATTTGCATTCTCTTCGCCCTGACGGTCACTATTGCCGTTGGGGCGGTAGGTTTTGCAGCTTATCGCGCACTTGATAAACTTGGTCTAGCGGCAGACGCTATGACGGCTACTATGACCAACGTGAACCGGCCCTGCGGGGGAGGTCACCCTTGTGGAACGCTGGCAGAAATCGGCAAAGCTGTTGTCAAAGTTGGTGACATTCTCGTAACGAGCCAGAAGCAGGAGCAGGACACGGCTATGGCCGCGCAGCAAACGATTACGGCTGTTACGCAAGTCGCCACACACGCCGAAGTATTAACAGATTCCCTTGCTGGAACGGCCAACGCCGCCACAGGGACCCTTGCACAAGCGCAGACAGATTTGGGGACACTTAATGGGTCCATTGCTGCTACGCAGCCTCTCCTAGTGGCTTATACTCAGACGGGAGACGATTTAGATGCTCTTTTGAAACGCAAGGCGGTCGGGGAAACTATTGATAGTTTTGCCGTAATTACCACCAACGCCGCGACTATGTCAGGAACTGGCAGTCATATGCTGACTACTTTCGACGCGCTCGAAACACATTACTCGGACCCTGTTTTACACCCCTCTAAGAACCCGTGGATTCGGGCAGGGGGAGCTATTAAGCCTTATCTGCCGCTAGCGGTTAAGACAGTTAGTTGCTGGGCGGTTCCTGGAAGCTGTTTATAGGAGTATTTGAAACACCTGGAGATGAAATGAAGAAGTTTACTTTAATTGCGATGCTTCTGGCGGTTTTGGGGATTTTCTCCTTTTCTCCTTTTCTTCGCCTTCTTGGGCAGCGACCGATGTGCCAACGAGCGCACTCACCTATACATGGCTAACGCCGACAACGACAGGACAGCTCGGGGCGTATTTAATACTCGCCACCAGTGCAGCGGCGTCGCCGAACGACTTTACGATTGATTGGACGGTCTATGGGACCGCCCCGAGTGCATGCACATTTCGCGTAGAAGGTAGTTTTGACGGAGTTACATGGTACGGATTGGATACAACTTCACCTGCCACCACAAGCTGCACGACTTCAAATATGGAGAGTATTGTTTACAAACCAGTGGCGTTTTTGAGAATTAATATCGTTACATGGACGAACGGGGATGCTACTACCGTTACTGCGTTCCACTTCACGGGGACTAAGATATTCTAATGAAAAAGATAATTCTGTTTACAACCCTATTCACAGCCCTTTTTGGTCTCTCAGTCCTTACCGGGTTTGCCCAGACTCCTGTCATTGGGGTTCCAACTACGATTAATGGAAACTGGACGGTAAATGGGAATGCGATCGTGACAGGTTTCCTAGCGGCTAGCACTTTGATACCTAGCGGCTTGACGCCAGGAGCATCGCCAGTCTGTGCCAACGGCACGAGCGGGGCGCTGACCAATGTGGGTTGCTCTGGTGGCGGCGGCACGACCACAAACGCTCTGACGGCAGCGGCGACAGGCGGTGCGGCCCCAGGCTCGACCTTCAATGGCAGCGCGGCAGTGACGTTCGATTATCATTCCTTCGGCGCGGCTTCCCCTCAGCAAGTTCAGCAGGAAACTTTTTCCTACGCCGCTGATTCTGGCAGTGCGAACGCTTACGCTGTTACGCTTTCTCCTGTACCTTCTCTCGTAGCGGGTGAGCCTGTTATCTTCAAGGCGGCAAATGCCAACACCGGTGCTTCGACCTTGGCGGTAAATGGCGGCTCTCCAATAGCCATCTACAAGCAGGGCGGCATGAACAAGCTACTCACATTGGCGCTCCTGCTCCTGACGCTCCCCGCTATGGGCCAGCGGGTGATCGACAAGAAGTTCATCGCTGTGAACGGCGGCTATCTTGTTGCTGGCTTGCTGGACACGGAGATGACGCAAGACTGCATCCGGGCGGGAACTTGCATCGAGGGTAATCCATTGGCTCCGAAGTCGCAGATGGGGCAGATTGGACTGGTGCTCGGGCTGACGACCTTGAACACCAGCTTAAGTTACTACCTGAAGGCGCACGGATCGCGGTGGTGGTGGGTGTTGCCGACCGTGGGTATTGGAGTCCATGCGCAAGGGGTTTATTCAGGTGCTCGATACGCTGAGTGGAAATTTGCCATTCCGTAGCCTGAAGGAGAAGACTGACGGCCCAGTAATGGGGCAAGTCCGAGAGGATGCCAGAGTACGAGGTGATGAATGGGAGACACATGCAACTCGATAAATTAAAAAACTTATATGACGAGTGCAGGTATCTCCCCAATTATCAGTATCGGGATTTGAGCGACACAGATTTGGTAAAAAAGGCTGGGATAAGTTTCAAAAGACTGCCCCTTAAGCAGCAAGAAATGGTCTATGAATCTTGGTCGGCAAAGGTGGGGAAGACAACGAGTGAGCTATTATCTTCGCAAGAAGATGTAGAGATTCTCCTTAAATACCGTTTCATGGCTCAGACCAATCTTTACTTCTTGTGCCACTTGCTAGAAAGGTACAACCAAACCACCGTATTTACTCACGAAGAAATTTGCAACAAGTTTTTTGTGCAGAAAGACCCTACCTATCCGTCCTTTGAAGCGTTCGCAACGCAGTATACTGACTTGAAAGAGCGTCTCTTGCTAGTGCCTCGTGGAGGCTTTAAGTCAAGTATTGATGTTGCTGATTGTGTGCAGTGGACGATTTGCTTTCCGACCGTTACAATTTTGATTCTTACTGGGGTTTACCGGCTTGCTGGTGACTTTGTGGGGGAAGCTAAGCAGCATTTTACAAAGGACCAGACGACCAAAGACGATGGGAAAGGGAAGGCTGCTTTTGGCCCCCGGCAGTTGATGGATCGGGAGACGGGTGAGTGGTCCGATAGTATGTTTCAAGTTCTATTTCCTGAGCATTGCGTTACGCCGACGGAAGGGAGTCAGTTAGAGTTTCAAACACCGGCTGGCGGAGACGATAAAGAGCCTACAATCAGGGCCGCGTCCATCGAGCAGGCGTTGTCAGGTATGCATTTTTGCTTAGACCCTGAGACCTGGGTCTATACTGAAGGTGGTGTAAAACAAGTTAAGAATTTCAAAATAGGCGACAAAGTCCTTACACACAAGGGAAGGTACCGCAGGATTACTGCGCTCAAAGAAAGGACTGCCAAAAAGGTTAAAATCACCTTTAAGAAGTTGTATGGGTTCCCAGTAACGTGCTCTATAGACCATCCTTTTTTGACGGATTCTGGGGAATGGAAGGATGCTGGGGAACTGCGCAAAGGAGATGCAGTTGTACGCCCGTATGTTAAAGAGTCGCCCATGTCGCCCGTTCCAATGTGCGAAGATGTTTATAACATGCTTGGGTGGTTTGTTGCAGAAGGCTCAATAAACAAAAATCAGGTACAATTCGCTGGGCACATTGATGAGACTGAGATATTTTCTAAACTCGGAGATTTGTTTGTAAAATACGGAGCAGATAGTTATCGTATAAAGCAAGTTTCAGACAAAGGGGTTGTCTTGTATATTAGACGAGCTCCTTCGTTGTTTACTGACGTTTTTAGAGAGATGTACGCTGGCCCGTTTAGGAAGAATATACCATCATGGGTCGTAAATGCTCCTCTAGAACTCGCTTTGGCCTTTGCTCGGGGATTGTGGCAGGGCGACGGGGACAAACGAGGAAGTTTGACAACAGTTTCCAGAGAAATTGCAGCGGGAGCGCTCCTCTTGAAGCAGCAGCTTGGAATGGAGCAATCCTGTACGCTTATTGCAAATACGAACAGAACACTACGGATATGGGGAAATATTGGAGAGTATGAAGGCAACACTACTATTCCTAGAAGTGGCTGTGCGTGTTCTACGGTCGATAAGGTAGAGGATGTTGCAGAGGGTCCTGTTGTTTCTATGCAGGTAGACGAAGACGAGACTATTTGTGTTGTTGGCGCTATAACTCATAATTGTGTTTTGAAGCTGGACGATGTCGTTACTAACGAGAATAGTACTACAGTTACTCGAATTGAAACAGTCAATAAGCAGATTTCCATTAACAAGGCGATGCTTAATCCTTTTGGATTTTATGACGTTATAGGCACTTGGTATAATGAACAAGACGAGTATGGACGTATTATCGCTCAGGAGGAGAAGTTTGCCAAAGAAGAGGGACTTCTTGAGAGTATTCATGGCTCTGTTGATAGTGGTATCTTAGATAGTAGTGTCTTTGTAAGGGTTCATCTTCGTGCTTGTTGGTGGCCTACTGAGGAAGCCAAGAAGTTAGGAAAGATTGAGGAAGAACTGACGAAGAACGACTGGGTTCTGTGGTTTCCTGAACGTCTAAACTATGAATTCCTTTCAAAAGAATTTAAGAAGGACGACGGGGCTGGTAACTTCGCTATTAAGTATCTCAACAATCCTAGAAAGATTAATAATGTGAAGTTCCCCCGAGAGTTGTTAATACGGAGAACGATCCCGCACAGCCAATTCCCTCCGCAAGGTATCGTAGTTACTACAGTAGATACTGCATACAGTACAAAGTCGTGGGCAGACTACACTGTGATTATGACCGCTCTCATCTTTGGTGGTAGATTCTATATCATCAATATGGTTAGGGGCCGGTTCAATGAATACGACCTTCCCAAGGTAATTGCTAATGTTGGCTATAAGTGGAAGCCAAGGCGCATCGCTATTGAGGATTCGGTCGGAGTCAAGTGGATGGGGCGAGAACTCCGCCGCGAGATGGACAAACTCAAGATTTCCATTCCTGTTGAATTTTGCAGCTTGGGACTTGGGAGCAAAGCTACGTCTAAGAAGATGAAAGCTAAGCCGGTTCTTAGACTTCTCGGGGACGAGAGGATGTACTTCCTGAATTCCTGTGAAGGACTCAATGACATTTATGAAGAGATGGGGAAGTTCACCGGAGCGGGCGACGATAGACATGACGACATTGTATCAGCGGTATCCCTTCTTGTAGAACAGTTTGGAGGATATGCTGACATGGACGCTAAGGTGAACTCCGTAAACATGGACTACGTTGCTGCAATGCAGTCTCAGGATTTGCACAATCGAATCTATTGCTTGGGAAAATATGCGAAGTTGAACGAAGCGGGGTCTTCCGACGATAATCCGACTACGCAATACCAAGTAAACAATACACCTATTCCGCAAGTAGCTGAGCATTATATTGATCCCCTTAGTGATTTAATGGGGTAAAGGAAGCATTTGAAGCATTGAACTGACCATTCGGAGGCTATATGCGTACTGGCCCTGCGGCAAGAAGCTACGAGGAAATTAAACAGAGTGTTATTGACGGATTTATTCGGTCCTTCCCCGGAGAGACGGTGACACAGACGGTCTTCAGCGAGTGGGTTTTGTGCCTATATTGCGAGATTGTAGAACGTCACGCAGTAGACTATTGGCTGGCGCAGGAAGAGAAGCGGGTCGCAAGGACTGGTAGAAAGGCGATGTGATGCATGTGTATTTAATACAGAACAAGATCAACGGTAAAGGAGAAAGAGTGGCAAAAGACCGAGATAAAGGTAATGGAGGAGCTGAATGAGCCTAATCGAAGCTGATGCCTCTAATCCTAGCAGGACACTAACGGAATTGGATTATAAGCCATCGGGAGAACTTAAAAGTGCAGATGCAGAAGTATCCTTAGTGGTAGGTTCTGCTGCAAGCTCTGAATCGTACATAGCCAACAAACAATATAGCTTACTCTGGCGAGATAGCGACCTCTTGTTTCAAAGCCCTCGCCCAATAAGTGTATTTGAAAATACATATGTCCTCGAACCTAATGTGCAACGATTTACCGTTGCTAAATGCATCAATGCTATAGTGCCACAACTTTACAAAGGTCTGTTCTACCAAGACCCCCCTATGGTACTACGCCCTCATGCTGGTACATCTCAAGACACGGTGGACGCCAAGACAATTCTATTTTCCGAGTTACTAGATGAATGCCGGTTCAAAGCTGAGACTAAATACGGCCTTGAGCAGATGGCGCACCTTGGAACAGGAATCTGGAAGTGGGGTATCACTTATAAGGAAGTAATTACCAAGACACGCACAGCAGCGGTCTCTACGATTACATCTGGCCCTGTTCAGGCGCAGAGTTCGGTAACTATCCCGACTGACGAACCCCCCAAGATTGAGATTAAGAGCAAATGGGTCCCAAGGCCGTTCTTTGAATCCCGCGAGATAAGCAAAGTCTTTGTTGACTCACATTGCAGTGTGGGAGATATTCGGCGTGCTGACTGGGCTATTGATTGTCGGTATATGGACTTCTACATGCTTCAAGACCTTATCAAGGGGATTGCGGCGCTTCCGAAGGATCACCCCGATAAGGCGGGATGGGTGCTACCAAGTGAGAGCGAGCTGAAAGACCTATTCATGCCTCCTACGGATGCCGGAAGCCCTGCATTGTTGGTTAGCGACCAAGCTGCCTACATCAAAGGCGTGGTTCACCATTCCGAAGAAATCAACATCCAGACTTCTCCTGACTTGCTTTTCAAGAAGCTAGAAGTCCTGGAGTACTGGGATAAGAAGCGTAAGATCATTGTTATCGACAGAAAGAAGAAACTCTATTCTGGTAAGAATGATTTTGGTGTTATCCCCTTCCTGTCGGCTAATTGGTGGAACCGCCCCAAGGCGTTTTACGGAATGGGTCTGGGACTTATTGTTGGACAGAATCAGAGAGTGGACCAGGGTGCTATTAACGCTATCCTGAAGATTCTCTCGTTTGGAGTCAATCCGATTTATCTGCGTAAGAGGGATTCAAACAACCCTACACAGATGATTCGGACGGGTCTTGGAAAGATTCTATCGGTTGACACAGAGGTTGATAAGAGTTATCGGTTGCTTGAGACTCCTAAAGTTCCGCCGGATGTGTGGGCGGCTTTGTCAGAGTCAGAGAAGGCGACGGAAAGCACTTCGGGTGCCGACGCACAGCTTGTCCAAGGTTCTTCAGCAGGACCCCGGTCTTCAATGGGCCGCACTGCTGGTGGAGCTGCACAGTTAGGACAGGCAAGTGCTACTCGCTTGGACGGCCCTCTGGATAACTTCATTGAGCAGGTATTCAAGCCGTTCCTTTATGTACTAGACGAGCTAGTGTTTACTTACTTCTCGGATGCGGAGATTTTCGCAATCCTTGGAGAAGAGAAGGGCAAGGATTACACAGTAGATTTGCAGAAGTTCCACGATGCTAAAATCGAATATGAAGTTCTCGCAGGGTCTAGTCTGGCAGCTAAGAAGACTATGGCACAGTCGATGACTCTGATTACTCAGATATTCGAGAATCCAACAATCCAACAGAACCTCGCAGATATTAACGAGGAGTATGTTGACTTCAAGGAAATCTTGAAGATGTGGATGGAAGCTAGCGAATGGAAGAACTTCAACGATATTGTGAAGCCCTTGACCGCTGAAATGAAACAGAAGCAGGCCGCTAAGTCACAGGCTGCTCAACAGCAGTCCAAGTTAGCAACGCAGCAGGCAATGAGCCAACAGAACTTCGTACAGAAGCAGCAGTTGCAAAATCAAGCTGCTCAAGATCGAATTCAGAAGGACTTGATTGTAGGAGCGTTCCGAAACAGTGCAATGAGTGAGGCTACTGAGGGAGAGCCCGCACCAGAGGGTGTGGAAGGAAGCGAGCCTACTGTAGAATAGTTTACAACAAGTTCCCGTTCGGTTACATCTTAACATGTAACCGAACGGGTAAGTGTATTTATTACCGAACGGGAATGTTCCATAAAGGAGAGATATGGAAGGATTTGAACCAGAGATACGACTAGAGCCCGAAGAAGTGGCCAGCCTAGCAGCCGTCATGTCTCATCCGGGATACAAAGTGATTCATAAGGTTTGCAGAACAGCCGTTGACCGCTTTGCGGTAGCTTTGATGAACGCGGACGAAGCCGAAGAGAAGAAGGTCTTGTCTCGGCACAGGTCCGCCAAAGTAGCGGCCCAGTTCTATACAGCAATAACAGATTACATGAATCAGGAAGTAAACGATTATTTGCATTTGATCAAAGCGGTGGAAAAACCGTTCGATGCTGCCCGAGACTTAGACATAGGGGAGTATGTCGGTAACGAAATGAGCGACAGTGAGGAGGAGTCACTATGAACGAAGAGATTTTAGAAGTGGCCGTAGAGCCCGTAGAGCCTGTAGAAGCTATTCAAGTGATTCCTGAAATTGTAGAGGAAAAGATTTACCGCTACCAGCCGGTCGATGAAAATTCGCACCCTATTGGCGGCGCACAGGTTATCAAGTATAGGACACCGGATGAACTTACGGAAAAGCTTGTTGAGCAGAATACTTTGCTTATCCGCAAACTCCGCAAGGAGACGCGCAAAAATCAGCTAGGCATTGTTGAGGAAGAGATGCCTGCCGACGCCGAACGCTTCTCTGATCCCATTGAGTTCAAGCCCCGCGATTTAACGGATGATGAGCGTTTTGATATTTCTCGCAGACTGCTTGACCCGACGACAGCGGTCTCGGCCACGGAAGCGTTGTTTGAAGCAGCTATGGGAGCCCCTCTGAGTGTTCTTGGTTCGACGTTGCAGACGATTCAGCGGGATAACATCGCACTTCGCGCCAAGACGGAAGCCGATTCGTTCGTTTCCGACAATCCTGAGTATTATGGGTGTAACGACAACCTTGAGGCCATTACCGCCTGGATGCTTAAGCGTAATCTCGCCCCAGTTAAGGCGAACTTTCAGAAAGCTTATGACACGCTGACTGCGCTTAATGTACTTACAAGAGCCCCGCAAGGCACAGCGGAGGATATTGTTCCTATTCAAGAAATTGCTGAAGTCGCTCCAGTTGCAGTGGCACAAGCCCCTGTGGCAGAATCTGTAGTTGCGAGGATGCCGTCCGGCTTTACCCGCGAGAACACATCCGATGCAGGAACGCCTGTCCCTCCGGGAAGCGACATTGTATATGAAGTGCTCATCGGCGGACAGAAGAAAGTATTTACGGGACTAGCAGCAGTGAATGCAATGCCGTCCGACGAGTATAAACGCCGGTTGTATCGTGACAAGGAGTTTGCGTCTAAGATTGACAAGTTAGAGGCAGCTAAAAGGCGGAAGTAACGACAATGATTATACGAGAGTTCACGAGAGCCGACACAAAGAGCATACTCCTGATAAACCGAACGTGCCATGACGAGCCAGAGCCTGATGCAGGGCTTTTAGACATGCTCGCCCACGGGAGGACGTGGGTGGCGGTACAAGACGGGGCCGTTGTAGGTTTTTTACTATCAACTCGAAGGTATGAGTTAGAAGACGCCCCCTATGTTTATAACGTTTCTGTACTCCCAGGTTATCGGAGGATGGGAGTTGCTACAGGCTTATTTAAAGCTTTCCACAAGTTCTACAAGGGTTCCGCAGATTGTTATTTATATGTAGCACACGATAACCCCGCTCAGAAGCTCTACTTCGACTTAGGATACAGAGTCGTAGCTATTAAAAAGAACTTCTACGGTCAGGATGAAGACGCCCTGATTATGCTAAGAGATGGGTTTCAGACATGCTATACAAAGGCTTAGGACTGCGCTTCTCTATAATTGGTTTATAGGAAGTATAGACCTAGTGTATTTAATACGTTGGCTTAGTAGTCGGATTACTGCGAAGCTACCAATGCGTGAGGTAAGCAAAACTCTGGTTGAAGTCTTAGCCGGAGTCAATGAGGTTAGTCGGATTACTAGCTAAGTTGACGCCCAAGGACAGTGACTCCCAAACGTCTAGGGACCAAAGTCACAAATGATAGGGAAATAATACTATGGCAGGATATAGTCCTTCTAGCAATGGTCAGAGCAATCTGCCCCAGAGTACAGTGAGATACTACGACAAGAAGTTCCGCGAGAACTTGAAGGCCCAGACACCTTTTGTGGCCTGTTCGGAGCGTCTTGATCTTCCGATGAAGTCTGGTAACCAGTATGAGTTGTTCATGTATGTACCGCTTGCTGCTAACACTACCCAGACTACTGAGGGTACAGTTGGTAGTGGCATTTCGGTGAACGTTCTTACTACCACTGCCACAATCGGAGAATATGCCGACTACGCTAATTTTAGTTCGCTTTCGCTGGCTACGGCGATTAATTAATCGGTTGCCGTTAAATCTAATCTGATTGACTCGAACGCTGAAATGCCAACGAGGCGGAACCCGTAAGGGACCGTGAGAGACTAAGCGATTAGACGCTGACTTGTCAGTGAAGCAATAGTCCGCTCTCATGGGAATAACAACCATGAGAGATAGGCAGAAATGACCTATCTTAGTGACATGAACCTCTTTATTAGATGTTTATACTACTAATAACAACTAGACGACAATACTGTGGAAAACGTTGCGCGTGAACTTGCGTACCGTCTTGGTGAGTCTTTGAGTGGTCTTGTCCGTGCAACTGCTGACGGTGCAAGTGCTGTTGATGCTAGTGTGCTGACCCAGTTGGGTGCTACTACCACTTAGGCGTTTACCACACTGAGTCTTAACCAAGTTCGTAACTCCGTGCAGAGTCTGGCCGGTCGTTCGGTTCGTCCGTTCGATGAGGGTTCCAAGACATTTGCAGGAGTTATCCACCCCTTTGCTCTGGGCGACATTCTTGCTGACAACAGCACTAACTCGCCTATTGATATTTTGAAGCACACTCCCGTGGGCCTCGCCCGCATGGAAGACCTTATCTCGGTTGATCTGACTGAGATGATTGAACTCCCCGGAACCGGCGTGCGCTTCTTCCAGACTAACCAAGTCACCCAGACTGCTAGTTACAAGAACATCACTGGTTTGACGGCTCTTAGAACGTATATTTTTGGCCGAGATGGTATCTTCTCGATTAAACTTGGCGCACAGGGCGACACAGGCATTGGCGACGGAGAATGGCAGAACATTAAGTGTGAACTTGAGTCTTTTATAATTATATACTTATGAGGACTTGAATCAATTGCACCTTTATGGTATAATAAAGCCATATCGAATAACCTTTTCTAATCAAGATGAACCCTGAAAGGGGAACAGACTGCAAGCAGGGAAACCGGGCAGCAGTAGAGACTAAATGAAGAGGCATCCTGTGAAGGATGATGTGATAGTCCGACCTTATAGGAAACAATGACGAAATCCAACCTAGTTGGTCAGCGCTTTGGGCGCTTACTTGTAACAGCACAGACGGATTCAAAACACAATCGGACGCGGTGGGTATGCCTGTGCGATTGCGGTAAAACTGTAATATCAACCAGCAGGGCGTTACTGCATGATAATCGCAAGAGTTGCGGATGTTTGCGGATTGACATGGCCAAAGAGAAGAGGAAACTTCCCCAGATGGACACATCTCTTCCCGATGGCGTGGCAGCGTTTAACGTTCTGTTTGGCATATATGCACGGAATGCCATGAGTCGCGGTTTTACTTTTGAGTTAAGCAAAGAGCTATTTAGGACCCTTACTAAGGGAAGCTGCTACTATTGTGGAGCGCCTCCTAGCAAATCTTTTAATAACTCCGGTTTGTGCAAATCACAATATACTTACAACGGGATTGATAGAATGGATAACAGTATAGGGTATATTCCAGAAAACTGTGTCTCGTGCTGTAAAGTGTGTAACTCTATGAAGAGTAATTACTCTTATGATGAGTTTGTTAACAAGTGCAAAATCATTGTAGAAACTATAAGAGATAGGCAGAAATGTCCTATCCCAATGGCGTAAGCTGTTGATAACAAAGTGAATATTGTTCAGAATGCTGAGCCGACCGTTGCTGATCCTGAAGGGCTCATTCCTGGTTAATTTTTGTCTGACCAGATTATCTAATCCGAGCAGTGGGACAAGCTATCGCGTGCATTTCACGACTAGCCTCGGACCGGATACCACGATTAACCTCATTATTAGCAATAAGATACAGGTCGTGGTTAAATTTACTCTAATTGACTCGAACGCTGAAATGCCAACGAGGCGGAAGCAGGCAGCAATGCTGGGCACCGTGAGAGACTAAGCGAGTAGACGCCGAAGGGTGATGCAATAGTCCGATCTTACAGGAACAGAAACTGTAAGAGATAGGCAGAAATGATCTATCCCGCAGAAATGCGAGTAACAAAAGTGCCGTATCCGCGAGATTGACGCCGCAAGCGCGATTTCGTAATTAACCGAAAGGGAGCGCCTAAAAACGCTCCCTTGATTTCTTATCTGTCTGGAAACGTTAGATGGGCAACCCCACAGCAGCAGATAAGGAACCAAAGGTGTGATAACTGTGAAGCGTTAAGGCTTCGAGTTATGGAGTTAGAGGCGCAAGTAGTGTCTCTTCAAGGAGAAATATGAGTTCAATTTTTAACGGAGCGCCTTCTGGGGTAGCTCCGGCAGCTACGGTTTCTACAGGCATTGACACGGTAAACGGTGTGGAGTATTTCTCTACATCGGGTACTGCCGGTTGGTTGCCAGTTACTGACACAATTGCCAAGGCTCAGGCTTTGGCTCAAGTTGCTGATAACGCAAATGTGCTTACGTTCGTAACTCCGGTCACGGCAGTTTACGCGCTTAGCGCGTATGAAGTTATCGCCAACTCGGGTGTCTCGGCTGCAACACTGGCGGGCGTAGTGGTAACTTATACCGATGCTGACACGTCGGCTTCGGCGACAGTGTCCTTTGCGTCGGTTGGTTCGGCTGCTACAGGTACTACTAACCAGGGAACCTTGAACTTCAGGCCCAAGGTTGGTACTAACATCGTGGTTTCCACGAGCGGCTATGTTGCGGGAACTGGAACGCAGGCTTTTAACATTTATGTCCGCCTTGCATACGTTGGCTAAGCGGTAACAAACAAACAAATATACATAGGAGATTAAATGGCTTATCAAGCTACTACAGGTTTGGGTGTTGCCGCGAAGATTGTGGTTCCTGGCAATGAAATTCCCCTCAGTTCCGCAGTGGGTCACAATAAGGTGTACCTTTCCTTGACTGGTACAAACTACCCCACGACTTTCCAGTTGGACCCGAATGTTGAGGATGCTGCGGGCAACGAAGTCAATCTAGGCACAGCATTTGTGCTTAGTTCGGCTGCTGCTGCTTCGGCACCTATCAACTTCACACTGACGCAGGTCGGTCTGGCGGCTGCTGGCGTTGCGGTTTATACTGGCACAATTACTGGTGGAGGCACTAATAACTTCAAGGGTGACACCTTTGTTGTTACTGGTTTTACGAACGCTGTCAATAACGGCACATTCCAGTGCTCGGCAAACGGCACGACCACACTTACCCTTGTTAATGTCAATGCAGTGGCAGAAACACATGCTGGCGTTGCGGTTGATGAGAAGAGTGTGACGATCTACCAGGGTACAATTACGGGCGGCGGAACCAATAACTTTATTGGCGAGACGTTCACAGTTGCAGGGTTTGTGAATGCTGCTAACAACGGTACCTTCATTGCCACAGCAAACACTACCACTGCAATCACATTGACCAACCCGGTCGGCGTCATTGAGTCCCATGCAGGTACAGCTACTGCTCAGGAACTCACAAATGCTCTGACGTATGTTGCTTACGGCTTTAAGACTCTGACTGGCAACACTTATCAGCCTTCCGGTTCCAACACGGCGGTTGCTACGGTTTCGGCTGACGGTCTTATCACCGCAGTGGCAGAGGGTAGGACGATTGTGGAGACTTCGTATCCGTCTGGAAATAACTCAGAGGGAACCACTGGTGCGATTAGTGGTAACCCGATGTATAACCTCCCGAAGGACAAGGTTTACGCAGATACGGGCGTGGTGGTCCTGGCGTAACAAATAAGTGAGTAAGTAACAGGTCACTAGCGCAACTTACAGGTGATACGCTCCCTACACTTTAGGGAGTTTATCACCTGTAATCACGTCTGGATTATATGCAAGGTAACATGTAAGAGGAGACAATGTTATGGAAGCATACGATATTGAAGAAGAAGAAGTATTTGTTCTACGGCATAACAACAAGGCACAGCGGAGCGTCAATAGGCAGCTCCGCCGCGCCATCAAGCACTTTCAAAATCACACAGACGAGTTGTTCTTAGAGTTGTGCGATACTGATAAAGAAGCTGAAGTAGCAATGGAAAAACTTTGGACGCTTGGCGGGTTTAATTGCGGTCCAAGGGATTATGACTACATGATCGACAGGTGCATAGATGCAATTAGCGCGTTGGCAGCACCTAACGCCTTAGACCGTTGCGATTTCACTTTGGATCACTAATCATTAATCACCAGGTAGTTCGGGTAGCCGCTTCCCTTGTCTAACGGGCATAAAGCGGCACACATCTCACCCGCCATGCGCGGGAGGAGTTACGAGGTCGCCCACGGACGGCTTCAGCCTTTATCCGTACAGACTTAGCAAGGTAGGTGGATTACCGCCCTTGCAATGAGTTTGCACGGATTTCTCTTGCAGGTTTGGACGGCCATCCTCCTTGCAAGACTGCTACCAGAGCATAGTACTCATTAGCTAAATGTCTCTGAGTAGCAGATTTAATAACAGGAAACGAGCTGGAGGGCTTGCATGGCAACAGCACAGGAAATACAGAAGACCCAAGGAACGCGGCTCCAGGCGGAATCACCTTGGGACAGTTATGACAGTGAGATGGGTCCTAAAATGTCTCCTGAGTTGGCGGCGCAAGTTGCAGATTACGCGACCAAACATCATCCAGACGCCAAACCAAGTAACCAGTCACAGGAAATACTCGCAGAGCAGAAAGAAATTAATGACGGACTTGCTCGCCAATATCAATGGCTAAAGCCTGAAGAATATGAGGACTTTGGCGCTAGAATTGGCAAAGTAATGTCACACGCTGAGTTTATTTCCAAATTAAACAAAGCAGGGCTATCGTGCCACTATCGGCAGCATCCACACCCTGACAAGGCTGTTCTTTTTGTATCTAAGACAGGGCTATCCGAGCCGGAAATGGCCTGTTGGGTACAGATAGGACTTATGCCGGAACTATCAATAATGAACTTTGACGATCACGGTGCTCCTTTGGCAGAACGGCGTCGTGGATGGAGGACATGCCTTCTTCAGATTCTGCTCAAAGGTCTAATTACAGAAGAGAAGGCTAACAAAGTCTTTGGTCGGCCCAGGCAGGATGCGGCCTTTGACAGGTATAACACTACGGTACAAGGAATTCGAAACGAGAAGGCTTAAAGAGCATAAGAATAAAAAGAGAGGAGACGAAAATATGGGAAATTTGAGTGATATTGTCAGCATCTCGCTGGCTGAGAAAGAGAAGGAACCAAGGAAGCCCGGTTCGCAGATTGCTGCGCTGGAAATTGAAGCTAAGGAATTAGAGATTACAGCTAAGAAACTTGAGATTCTGGAGAAGCAGGCTAACTTGCAGGATTTGCAGGAACGGCTTGCAGAGCGCGAGTTGAAGCGGGAGACTAAGAGGCAGCGTTGCGTTACTAACGGAGCCACTCTGAAGTCTTTGGCAGCTAATGAAGCGGCTGCACAGACGCGCTGTAATCATAAGAAGGGCGGCAACGGCGCGAATGGTGTGGTTGGTGGAAAGGGTGACTCCCCTGATTACGCGGTGTTGCAGCATACGTTTGCTAACGGTGATATGTGGGTGCGTTGCTTGCGCTGCGGTAAGACGTGGAAGCCGCCGCTTAGAGACATTTATGACACCACTGAAGCTTACTTGGCAGACGTTGCTTCCTATCAGGCAGCTATTAATTTCCAGACCAAGAACACCCCTTCGAGTTCGTGTCAGTTCCGATTCTCGGATAATGGTGCATATTACAGGGAAGTTACCAGAGACGCTACGCTGCGGTAACAGTGTAATAGTGTAACAAATACATTAACCTTTGCAGTCTACGTTAAAAATGGCGAGATTCTTTCCGGGTTTTGACGTAGACTGCAAAGATTAAGTAATAGAAACTATGGAGAAATATGTTAGTTGAGACTCAAGTAGCTTTTACCACAATTGCACAGGGACCGTTTACTTTGGCGCACAACCTTGGGGTTGTTCCGGGTTCGGTGATTATTGAGATGACGAGCGGAGGCGCTGTGTGGTTTCAGGCGGTTAGGTATGACGTTAATAATCTCTACCTAGTCGCGTCCGATGCGGGACTTACCGGATATGCAGTGGTGTTTGCTGGGAACTCGCCGGTTAATGAACTGATACCGGGACAGGGGAATTCAACAATTACCTTGCAGGATGTTGTTGATGACGCAAATACTCTTGGAGATGTTGCTCCGGCATTAGCTACTGGTGGTTTCTCTATGGCACCCGCCATATCAATTGCCAATGACGCGATGCAGGCAATCATCAACGGTGGCCCAAACGGACAGCCGTATAACTGGAAATGGAACAGGTACAATCTTCCCCCAATCGCTACAAACAGCTTACAGCAAGATTACTTCATTCCTAACCTATTTAACTTAGGCTGGCTTGAGAGTGCCTGGGCAGTTAATATCAATCAGACGGCCATTCCAAAGCAGAAGATGACTATGGAAGTCCATAAGGATTTGGAAATTTGTTATTACCAAACATCCTATCCTGGCAAGATTTGCTGGCTTCCTAATAGCATGTTGATGACAGGGACGTGGGGTGAGCACCCCCTTGGACCGACCGCAGGCTTCCCGTCGGGTGAGACTATTGTGGCCGGAGACAATCAAAGTGGAGAGCAGAATCCTGGTCCTGGTGTAATATATACTAATCCTATCGGAACGCTAGTAACTCCCTACAATGCGACGACGGCTATTAAAGACCCTTACGGAAATTTGTGGTGTCTTACCGGGTATGGAACATGCGGAGCTACCGAGCCTGTTTGGCCTACGACTATTACTTATCCGACTCTTAGGAATCCGCATCTTTTGGCAACAACTGTCACGGACGGTGGATGTACTTGGACTGCCATTAACCCTTATGGGCAAGGAATTAGGATCAACCCTATTCCCCCGCAGTCGGGTATTGTTTGGCTGATGCAGGCAGTTGGGCAGGTAAAGGCTCCTAGGTTCCATAACCTAGCGGACTACTTGAATCCCATTCCTGACAACTTCGAAACGCACTTCAAACAGTTCTTCTTTGCTGAATGTTACCGACGGAATCCAGACCCTAAGATCAGGGCTCGATACCAACAGGAACGGCAGTTAGCTTTGGAAGCCTTAGACAAGGCTGTAAAGCAAGAAGACCGTGAGATGGATGATTTTGGTTTTGCGCCTACGAGCATGCTGATGGACACCGGATTTGGCGTGAACTTCACCACGCCCTCGATGCCGTGGGGACCTTTTACAGGCTGGTAATAGCTAGACACTTGGAGATATAATGACATCCAGTAGCATCACTCTTAAGCAAACCCTTGAATGGGCTAAGAGGTTTATCTTTCAGCGTCCGACGGCAAACGGCAGCTATTTAGAGCCCGCGCTGACGAGTGCTAATTTGATTTTGCAGACCATTCTAGGCGCTCCGTTCGCGTGGCGCTGGAATCGTCGTGTAATTGGGTTTATGAGTGCGGTGGGTCAGCAGGATTACACGGTGTTTAACTGGGCTGCGGATACCTATGTTCTCTCAGGGACAGTTCTTGTAGATACCAATGGGTACACACAGATGGCGTCGTCTACCGGGGTTACGGGCGATACCGTTCCGGTCTGGAGCACCACGCTAGGGGTGATTACCCAGGATGGTGCAACGGCCTGGACTAATGGTGGCTTTATCGGCTTAAACTACACGACAGTTTATAACTTCGGATGGATTGAGACGGCGTCGGTTCAGACGACCAACCCCAATACGTTTCAACCGGAATGGAAGGAAATTGAACCTAAGATTTGTCTGGGTCTCGACTCAGCTAGGTCACGTCCGCATAGTATTTCGGCGCAGGTTGATGATGGTAACGGGAATATAACATTTCGGCTTATGCCAGTTCCTGACAAAGCTTACCCGGTATCTATAACCCTCCAACAGAAGCCGACCCTTATGAAGGGTTTGGGCAGTTTTTGGGCACCCATACCCGACGAATACAGTCATATTTATAACTGGGGCCTACTTAGTCTTCTCTTCCTATTCGCAGACGATCCTCGTTTTCAAATGGCAAATTCTAAGTTTGTAGCCCATTTATTGAGTGCTAGTCAAGGATTGACTGAGACCGAGAAGAATATCTTCCTGTCGCAATGGCAGGCAATTACTGGTACACAGCAGGTACTTCCTGCGACGATCCAACAGGGCTTTGCTGGACGACAGGCATTGTAAGGAGTTCTAATGGCGCAGACAGCTTTGGTCGTTGACAATTTCATATACCCGGACGGCACTCCTGTTGCCCTCGGGTATATGCTAATCAGGTTGAGTCAAGATGGAAGTGTAAACAATACGCAAGTATCAAGCCAGACTGTAAAAGTTCTTCTAGATAGTTTAGGGACAGTTGTGGGAAGTCCCGTGTTTTGGCCCAACGCATCTATAACTCCTACAGGAACGTATTATATACAGAGCATTTACAGTGCGGAAGGACAATTGACATCTGGACCTAACAAGATCACGGTATAAGAAGGTAGGAGCAGGAGCAAGATCAGGAGCAGGAGAGGATTATGAAGTTTTTGAAGTTAATGTTTTTGGTTATGTTTCTTGCTGCCGGGGTCGGGACATGGGCACAGCAGCCACAGACACAGACTGCACCAACTATCTCAGTGAACGCTAGATATGTAAATGGGGTGGCTCCCGGATATGCGCCGACTGCTGGAGCGGGGCTCATTTTGAATTTGAGTTCGGGAACGGCGAATTGCTACGGAACTATTGTGACCTATGCGGGCGGAACGCTGACAATGGCGGCGAGCTCCACTAATGCGGTTTATTTAAATACGTCTGCATCTTGTGTCCCGGCTAAGGGGTCTGGGTTTAGTACGTCCACTCTTCCCTTGGCTATCGTAACAACCAGTAGTTCAGCAATTCTTAGTATCTCCGACGTTAGGACTCCGTTTACTACAGTTGCGAGTGGCGACGTGCCCTCTGTTACCGCAACGGCTCCGGTAATGTCCAGCGGCGGTGCCAATCCGAACATCTATATGCACGTCGCTGACGTTTCAGACAACGGATACCTGGCCGCTGCGGACTGGGCCACCTTC
>Ga0187853_10001510_pt1 | contig 21234 bp, 19 predicted proteins | sample June2016WEW_6_10_2_FD_132417 | JGI IMG/M metagenome (GOLD analysis project Ga0187853, IMG submission 132417) | Peatland microbial communities from SPRUCE experiment site at the Marcell Experimental Forest, Minnesota, USA - June2016WEW_6_100 | ecosystem: Environmental > Terrestrial > Soil >... | reverse complement strand
GGCACCGTGTTCGTGATCAACGTCTGCCACTCAATTTTCGGCCCGATTCCTGTGCCTGGCTACCATCCGGAAGGTATGTACGAATTCAAGATCGATCTCAATGGCGATGCCGTTGAAGATGTAACCTATCGCATTACATTTGACGAGCGTGACAGTCAGGAGAAGCAGCGCTACGTCGTGCGGTGCATCAGGGGTGCGCAAGCTGTGGATCCGGATGCGGCTGGCACTGTCGTCGCGCAGGGAACAACTGGCGAGACCAGTACCACGGCTGGAGGTCTGCGCGTCTGGGCCGGTAAGGCTGGTGACCCGTTTTGGATTGAGCCCGATGTGCTGCACGCGGTCGGCCACGCGTTTCAGGACGGCACGGTCGTGAACCTCTCCGGATGGGATCCAAGTCGCGCGAAGAACCTGTTTGCGGGTCACACGGTGTATTCGATCGTGCTGGAAGTGCCCGACGCCGAGCTGCTGGCCGGCGCAGGCGACAGGCGGCGGATCGGAGTGTGGGCTGTGGCAACGCTCGCCACCGACGCTGGGGGATGGCGTTCGATCAACCGTGTGGGTCTTCCGATGATCCACCCGCTGTTCACCCAGTTCAACGAAGATCTCGGCAACCGTCTCAATGCGGGGCGCCCGGCCGATGACTTCGCAACTTACGGAGAGGCCGTGACCAAGGCAATCGCCGGCGTCGTGTCCGCAAATGGAACCGCACAGGATCCCCAAGCATATGGGGAGAAGGTCGCGCACCGGTTCTTCCCTAACATCCTCCCGTACCAGGTCGGCACGCCGGCCGTGTTCGGCTTCGCCGAGTGGAACGGACGGTCCTTAACAGACAACGCGCCAGATGTCATGTTCTCTATGGCGGCGAACGCTCCGGTTCGCCTCGGCATCGGCAGGGATTCGGTCACGTCGAAGCCGTCGCCAACCTTTCCGTACGTTCCTGCCGTACAAGCAGAAGAACGACTTGCAGCGTAAGACTGGCGGCGCTAGACGAAAAATGAAACTCGAGTTTTCCCGCGGCCCGTCAGAGGCGCGATGCCTTCGCACGCTTGTCCGCTGCGATTCGTAGCGGCGCTGTGGAAGCCAGTTCCACCCGGTTTCTTCCTTTATGCTTGGCGCGATAGAGAGCTTGATCGGCGGCCTGGATCACCTGCTCGGGTTGGCGGTAGCGGGTGCTGGGCTCGGCGACTCCGATGCTCACGGTTACGGACAGATGATCGGGCTGCTCGTTCGCGCGGGGCTGGGCTCCGCTGGACAGCCGAGGGCGGCTGTCGCTACGTAAACCTGTGGCGGCGGGCTTCTTTTTTGTGGACTTTCTGCGATCGGACTCGCACGCGCGATGATCGTTGGGACGGTCTCCGCTTTTTTCATTACTACTCTCGGCTCTTCTATCGGAACCGCGCACGTGGAACGTGGATTTTTCGATGACCTGGCGCAGCGCGTCGAGATGCTCGAAGGCTTCTTTGGCGGAGGCGTTGCGGAAGACTATGGCGAACTCTTCGCCTCCGCAGCGGAAGGCCTGGCCGTTGCCTCCTACTTCGGATAGCCGCTTGGCCACCATGCACAGGACCTGATCGCCTGTGTCGTGTCCGTAGGTGTCGTTGAACCTTTTGAAATGGTCGATGTCGACTATGGCGATGGCGTATTGGTGGTCGAGAGAAAGCAGGGATTCGTTGAAGGCACGGCGTCCGCGAATGCCGGTTAGTTCGTCGTGATAGGCGAGCACGTAGGAGGTTTCGATCAGCGACGCGGCCAGGATCAGAGCGGCGGTGGCTACGTAGGCGTCCGACATTTTGCCTAGCGGGGCGAATTGGAGCCACAGGAAAACGGCGGTCACGGACCAGGCAAATCCGGGCTCGATCGGCTTGCGGGTTTGAAAGAAACGGCGGACGAAGACGGCTATGGCGGCTACGAAACTTAGCAGAATCCAGAGCGGGATTGCGGCGGCGGGGTGATGGGGATTGGCGAGTCCATATGCCGAACTATTTTCCGGGCGGCACAGGACTGCAAAGACAACCGATTCCAGGAATAGCAATCCACAGCGGGGCGCGATTCCGGCAATGACCAGGCCACGTTCGCGCATCTGGGCGAACGCAATGAAGTTCAGCGGGATCAGCAGGGCGGCGAGGGCTACGGCGGTGCGGCTGGGGCCGGTTGGAATAGATGCAGTTTGGCCGGCGGAAAAGAAATCGACGGCGCGATGCGCGAGCAGGAGAGCCAATAAAGAAAACAGAACGCGGCTGGAATTGAAACGCCAGGCTAGAAGCAATCCGGCGGCGAAGACACCAACGTAGAAGAAGGCGAGCGAGGGCGCGACCTGAACGAACAAAGAGCTGTTGACGAGCGTCGCCGCCAGCGCCAATAGCAAGCCGCCGGGGACCAGCCACGCCTTCCAGGTTCTTGTGTTCACTGCTTCAGAATACGGCAGCCAGAGCCGGTCGGCGGTTATGTTTCGGGCACGCGGGCCGGGTTAGAGACCGGGGAATTTGCCGAGAAAGACCAGCAGAAGGTCCAGCGTGTCGGAAACTCCGTGGGCGATGATGGGCACGGAGAGATTCTTTCCGGTGCCGAGATAGATCAATCCCAGGAGGAAGCCGGCGAATCCTTCTTCGATTACGCCGGTGAGCCCCTGGTAGGAATGAGCGAGTCCGAAGGCGGCATGCACGACGATGAGACTGCAGAACCAGGCGAGACGCGTTTTGTTGCCCAAGTCGGCGACACGATTCATTACGTAGCCGCGCCAGACTAGTTCCTCGCCGAAGGCAGCGAGGGTCCAGACTAAGGCCATTCCGGCCAGAGTGTACTTGATGTTTCCCGTAAGCATGCGAAAGTCTGACAAGTCCGGCGGCTTGCCGGTCAGGCGGGTCAAGAGAGGTTGAGTAATGAAGAGTTCCTGGATCTCCAGGAAGAGACCGGCCGCAATGCCCAGCGTGAGGGTCATGGCCCAGCTTCGATTGCGCGTGAATCCGACGTCTCGCCACCTTAGTTTGCGCACCCGCAGGGAGATCCATCCCAGGAGCAGGAGGTACGGGGTCTTACTGAAGTAGAGCAAGTGATGGTTGTCGGCTACAAAGATGAGAACCACGATTGCCAATTCGACTAGCGCTAGCCATTTGCTCTGACGCCAGTCTTTTGGCGCTCCTACGGTTTGGGGTTGATGGGTTCTGTTAATGGCGTTTGCTGTGCTATCGAGTTGGTTTGGAGTGTCCATTGCGAATTCTTCTCCTTATTATTCTTCTCTCCTGACTTCGTGCTCCTGACTTCCTGCTCTGAGTTCCTGCTCTGAGTTCAATGTGCGCCGATGCGACGGGCGCGGCGGAGGCGGCGAATGCTCCATAGCCCAAACCGGGCGGTGAGAAAGAAAAGACCAAAACCGACTGCCAGACCGATCGGCACTATCCACCAGCCGAGGAGGTCTCTGCCTCCGGGTGGCACGGAGCCAAATCCAAGACGAAGGCTGATCTCATAATCCTCTGCATTCGGAATCAGCCATAGACCGGCAGTGAGCGGATGGATTGGCCTCAACAGAGCGCATGCGATCAGCGCGCCGGACAGGAAGTAGCCGAGAAGAGAACTGATCAGGACGAAGAAGCCGGCGAAACTCAGGCTTGCCCAGCGGAATAAACTTCGGAGGATCAGCAGCGGGGAACGGCTCGCCAGCGCCCGCAGCTGCAGGTCGTCCGTCAAGTACAGGCTGGCGAGATCTTCGGGACGGCCCAAGGCAGCCAATGCCGAGTCCACGGCTGCAGGAGTCATATCTCCGCTGACGGCCACTTTGTCGACAATATGGCTGCGCAGTTCTTCCACGATGTCGCTTGCCTGTTCGCTGGGAAGAGTGCGGAGCGCGGCAGTCAGGTCTTGCAGGTACTTGTTGATCTTTTTTTGGGCGAGGCTATTTTGAGCGAGGCTGTTTTGGGCGAGGTTGTTTTGCCCGAGATTGACTTCGGCCATCAGCGGTCCTCTTTTCTAGGCGGTACGAGTCGAAGCGGCGCCAGCAAGTCGTCCAGATTTGAGGAAAAAGTAGACCAGAATTCCGCCATCTGGAGAGCGCGACGACGGCCGCTCGCGGTTAACTTGTAATACTTGCGGGGATGTCCAGCATCGGCTTCGACCCACTCCGACGCGAGCAATCCTTCCGCTTTCAGACGGCTCAGCAAGGGATACACGGTGCCTTCAGGAACGATGAGCGCAGAACCGTCTTCGAGCCGGCGCAGAATTTCCAGTCCATAGAGTCTTCCCTGCCAGAGCACGGCCAGGATGGCCAGTTCAAGGCAGCCTTTGCGGACCTGCACTTCCCACTTGTCGCTTGACGCGGAAACTGCCTTGGCTAGGCTCGCTGACATAGAAGTGCACGATACCATGTATTACATAGTATGTCAAATATTTCGCCTTGGAAATGGTGTCCTGATTTAGTTTCTTCACCACGGTGGCACGGAGAGACGGAGAACCCCAACCGCTTAACCTTCTCCTTCTGGCTTTTGCACGTTCAAGGTTGTCTCCGTGACTCGGTGACTCCGTGGTGAAAGAGGCAAATTAGGACACTACTGCCTTGAACCGCTACTGCGCAGGTCGCGCGCGGTGGTAGTCTTCCTTGTTCGTCATCTCTGAGATCATGGCTCGCGCACCGCATTCCGCACTTCATTCCAAACAACGGCCAGACGCAACATCAAGGTCAAAGGCCGCGGACAAGAGTGTCCGCGCCACACGGGCGTTGCGCATCGCCATTGATACCGGAGGTACGTTCACCGATTGCGTTTGGGTGGAGGACGGCGCTCTCAAAACTCTCAAAGTGTTCTCGACGCCCGATGATCCGTCGCGCGCGATTGCCGAAGCGTTGAGAAAGATTGGCGCAGCTACAACGAAGATTGGCGCAGCTTCAAAAAGGGCCAGCGACTCAGCCGCGCTGACGCTCCTGCACGGTACCACCGTCGGCACCAATGCTCTGCTGCAGCGAAAAGGCGGTCGGGTCGCGCTGATTACAACTTCGGGATTTGAAGACGTCATTGAAATTGGGCGGCAGGCGCGTCCTCGGCTGTATGACTTCTTCTTTGATCGGGTGGCGCCGCTGGTTCGCCGAGAGATGCGATTCGGCGTCGAGGAGAGAACCGATGCCGAGGGGCGGGTTTTGCGGCGGCCGTCGGAAGCGGAGTTGACGCGACTGCGCGACACGGTACAACGCTCCAACCCGGATGCCATCGCCATTTCTTTGTTGTTCTCGTTTGCCAATTCGGAGAACGAAGCGGCCGTCGCCGCGGCCGTGGCGGCAATTGGGAAACCGCTTTCGGTGTCTTATCGGATTCTGCCGGAGTTCCGGGAATACGAGCGTACGAGTACCGTCGTGGTGAACGCCTATCTGCAGCCGCTCATGGAGAGCTACATGGAACGACTGGCGGAGCGCGCCCGGACGTATGCCGAAGAATTGGGAGATAGGTCGGGTGCGGCGCGGAGGCGAGGCGAGCCGCGGATCGTTTTTCCGCGGATCGTTGTCCCGCCGATCGTTGTCCCGCGAATCTTTGTCATGCAATCGAGCGGCGGGATTACGGCGCTGGAATCGGCGGCACGGGAACCGGTGCGCACTGTGCTGTCGGGGCCGGCGGGCGGGCTGGTGGGGGCCGCGGCTATGGCCGCCCGCAGCGGGCTCCGGAAGATTCTCTCCTTCGATATGGGAGGAACTTCGACCGATGTGTCGGCAGTGCAGGGTGAGGTTCGAACGGGCGGACAATTGTATGCGGAAGTGGCGGGGCTTCCGGTGGGAGTTCCGATGCTCGAGATTCACACCGTGGGAGCCGGGGGCGGTTCGCTGGCTCGCTTCGATGCTGGCGGCGCGCTGCGTGTGGGGCCGGAATCGGCGGGGGCGGATCCGGGGCCGATCTGCTATGGCCGCGGAACCGAGCCTACGGTGACCGACGCGAATTTGCTGATGGGGCGCCTTCGTCCTAACCGCTTCCTGGGTGGCGAATTTGCGCTCGATTTGGAAAGAGCGCAGCGGATTACCTCGGAATGGCTGAAGAAACAGGGATCTCGCTTGAGCCTGGAACAATTTTCTGCCGGCGTTGTACGTGTGGTGAATGCGAATATGGAGCGCGCTTTGCGCGTCGTTTCCATCGAACGGGGGTACGATCCGCGCGAATTTGCGCTGGTGGCATTTGGCGGAGCGGGAGGTCTGCATGCCTGCGAACTGGCCGAGGCGCTGGCGATTCCTACAGTGATGATTCCGGCGCGGCCGGGCGCGCTTTCGGCGTTTGGCATTCTGGTTAGCGACGTGGTCAAGGATTACTCGCGTACGGTGCTCTGGCGCTTTGGCGGTCGTTTTTCGAGAGCTGAATCGGAAGCGGTACCGCGGGCAAAGCTACAGAAGGAATTTCACAAGCTGGAGGCGGCAGCGCGGAATGAATTCCGCGCGGAAGGTTGGCGTGGCGACCCTCACCTTGAAAGGAGTCTTGACCTGCGGTATCGCGGTCAGGGCTACGAACTCAACGTACCCGTCACGGGAAATGTTATTGCGCACTTCCATGCCGAACATCAGCGCCGCTACGGGTATCATCACGCGGGACGGGAAATTGAACTGGTCACGCTGCGGTTGCGCGCCCGTTTGCGCACTCCGGCGCTAAAATCCCGGTCGGTTACGCGGCAGCAAACGGCACGAAAGCCATTACTGCGCGCGGCCCCCGTCGAACACGCGCCCGTGTTCTTTCTTGACAGAACCGTGATCACACCAGTCCTGGAACGAGCGAACATTGTCCCCGGCAGAGTGATGAAGGGACCGGCTGTGATTACGGAATACAGCGCGACCACCGTGATTCCGCCGGGGAAGAAGTATTGGGTGGATGCGGCGGAAAACCTTATGATTAAGATCAGGTGACTAGAGTCATCTCATAAATGGGTCGAAAAGGTCAGCCGCTGTTGCCTCAGGGGCTAAAGCCCTCGTCTTTATTGGCTCTGGGCGGTATCGCTAAAAGCGATACCCTGATACGAAACCCGTGGCCACACCAGCGCGGCTCAGGCTTCGTCGGGTTCTTTCTTCTCCTCGATCGCCATGTCCTTCAATTCACTGGACTCGAAAACGTCGCCGCATTCCTGGCATTCCACATATTCGGATTCTTCGTCACGGGAGACAATCTGTACCCGGGGGTGTTTGCACTGTTCGGGACTGACTTTCTTTTGGGGGGATTGCGACGGCTGGCTAATCGGCATAAGCTGGTCGACTGTTCAACGATTGAGAGGCGCTAGGCGTTTTTCCCTGAATTTTCGATATTTTGCGGCGGTTGGCTGAGGATGTCAAGTACCCATAGAGCAATAGAGCATAGGTGCGACGCGTCGCGTTCCCAGATCAATCAGGAAAGCAGGTGAGTGGCCCCTAGTTTCCAACTTCTAGCACTTCCTGCTCATTGCCCCGTCCCCAGGTTTGTGATAGATTTCGCCCCTCATGGCAGGACTGCTTTCAAAACTCGGGTTTGGCTCATCGGCAGCGGAAGTTCCGCAGATTGTCCAGGGGGAGATTCCCGCGCTCCGGGGCGCCGATCTGGCGATCGCCTATTTTTCCTCGCGCGCCGGAGGCGATCTGCACGATTTCCTGCGGGTCGGCCCGCACCGTTTCCTTTTCGGGTTGCTTGACGTGGCCGGCAAACGTGAAACGAGTGGTCCGGTGCTGCAGGCCGCGCTGGCTTGTTTCCGGTCGTCCGGGGAGAAGCTTTTCGCCGACCCAGAACTGAACGAGTCGGACGTCATGATCGAACTGTCGCGGCGTCTGAATCTCGAAATCATGCGCGCTGCGGGAGGGGTTCGGAGTTGCCCGGCTTTTGCCGGCTGCTACAACGAAGAGTTGGGCACAGTTTGCTACGTGAATGCCGGCCACACTCCCGGCCTGTTGCGTGACGATGCGAGCGTCGTTGAACTGCCTGCGACGGGCCTGCCGCTCGGGCTGTTTTCGCTGGCCCCGACTGATGCCCGCATCGTCGGACTCGGGCCAAAAGCCTCGCTGGCGGTGGTCTCGCGTGGAGTGGTGGAAGCGGAGTCCAAGAACGCGGAATTCGGTCTGGCGGGTGTCAAAAGCGCGATGCAAGCAAGACCTGCTTCGGCCAAAGATCTTTCGCAGAGCATCCTGCAACGCGTGCAGGACTTCATGCACATGGCTCCGAAGCACAACGACGTGACCGCGCTGACGCTTGTCCGAGGAAATTAAGGTTCTGACTCGTGGCCGGTCAGCCACTCATTTAGCCGTCTCTCTTGGCCTCGGCGCTGCTTGCGGCGTAAAATAGAAGGACAGTTTTTTCTCGGGTGTAGCCCAGGTTAAAAGAGAGCCCTTAATGAAGAAAACCACACTTCCTTTGCTGTTGGCGGTTGCGTCTGCCCTTTTACTCCCATCTTTTTCGCTGGCCGATACCGTGGTCGAAGAGATCATCGCGCGAGTGAATAATGAGATCGTCACGCGCTCGGAATACATCCGCAGCCGCGATCAGCTCAAGCAGGAGGTGCAGCAGCAGGACCCCTCCAACGCCGACCGCGAGTTTGCCCAGAAAGAAAAGGACGTTTTGCGCGATCTGATTGACCAGCAACTCCTGCTGCAAAAAGGCAAAGATCTCGGCATCACGGGCGACACCGAACTGGTCAAGCGCCTCGATGAAATGCGCAAGCAGATGAACCTCGAAACCATGGAGGACCTAGAGAAAGCGGCGGAGGCGCAGGGAGCTTCCTATGAGGACTTCAAGCAGAACCTGCGTAACCAGATCATCACGCAGAAGGTGATTGGGCAGGAAGTGGGCCAGAAACTGGCCATGAATAAAGAGGAGGAGAAGAAGTTCTACGATCTGCACCGCGCGGAACTGGAACAACCCGAGCAGGTTCGCCTGAGTGAAATTCTGATTGCGCCCAAGCCGCAGGCCAAACTGGCTACGGGCGCCGACTCGAAGCCCGCGCCGCCCACGGAGGAGGAAGCGGAGGCCGCGCTTGCCGCCGCCAAGGCCAAGGCGGAGGATCTGCTCGACCAGATTCACAAAGGTGCGAAGTTTGCGGACCTGGCAAAGCAGTATTCCGATGATCCTTCGGCCAAAGACGGCGGCGACCTCGGTCCCTTCAAGCGTGGCACGATGACGAAAGAACTGGACGAGAAGGTGTTCGCGCTAAAGGCCGGTGAAGTGACGGATGTGATTCGGACCAAGCAGGGCTATACGATCCTGCTGGTGAGCGAGCATCAGATGGCGGGCATTCCTCCGCTGAAGGAGGTCGAGCCGCGCATCCAAGATGCGTTGTACATGCAAAAACTACAACCCGCACTGCGCGCATATCTGACCACGCTGCGCGAAGAAGCCTTCATTGACTACAAACCTGGTTATATCGACACGGGAGCGAGTACAAAGCAAACCAAGCCGGTCGAAACCACGGAAAAGGAAAGCAAAGAGAAGAAACTGAAAAAGAAAAAGAAGCTGGGCGTGTTTTAGGAATCATTATGACAAGCCGATTTCGCGGAGGCTCATGAAAGAGTTTTTTATCTCCGAATGTTCCCAGCAGGAAAACAAGGTCATCACATCCAGCTTCGTAGTGGCATCGAAACAGGTGAAGGCTAAAAAAAATGGCGAGCCTTACCTGGCGTTGGTCCTCGCCGATCGCAGCGGTCAGATCGAGGCCAAGATGTGGGATAACGTCGACGAATTCATCGACGTCTTCGAGCAGGACGACTTTCTCAAGATCAAGGGGCTTATCAACAAATACAAGAATCGTTTTCAGCTCACGATTCACAAGTTGCGGCGCATGGAAGAGTCGGAGATCGACTTCACCGATTACCTTCCGAAAACCACCAAGGATATCGGGGAACTGTGGCGGCAGCTGACGGAATTTGTCGCCGGCTTCCAGAATCCGCACCTGAAGTCGCTGGTCGAACTCTTCATGGCGGATGCGGAAATTGCCGAACGCTACCGCAACGCCCCCGCGGCCAAGACTCTTCATCATGCCTACATCGGCGGGTTGCTCGATCACGTGGTGTCGCTGTTCCGCTCCTGCGATCTGATCTGCCAGAATTATCCTCAGGTCAATCGCGACCTGCTGTTGACGGGAGCGTTTCTGCATGACATCGGCAAGATTCAGGAACTGACTTACAATCGCGCGTTTTCCTATACCACGCGCGGCCAGTTGCTGGGGCACATGATCATCGAACTGGAGATGTTGCAGGCTAAAGTCGCAAACCTGCCTGACTTTCCTGCGGAGTTGAAGACTCTGCTCGAACATCTGATTATCAGCCATCACGGGCAGTACGATTTTGGATCGCCCAAGCTGCCGATGTTTCCCGAGGCGCTCATGCTGCACTATCTGGACGATCTGGATTCCAAGATGGAAGCGATGCGCGCCCATTTCGAGCGCGAGGCTGAACTCGATGGACCGTGGACCAGCTATAACGCGTCGTTGGGGCGCCCATTGCTTGATTCCAGGAAATTCCTGCAGGGCGAGAAAGTGGCAGCTGCGAAAACCACGGAAGATTCCAGCGCGCAACCGGCGGCGGCGCCGGAGCACCCAACTTCCGCAGCGCCATTGCTTGATCTGTTCAGCGAACAGAAAGCGTAGAGTCCTCCCGCAAAAAAACATCGGCCGCCCGGTATTGATTCCGGGCGGCCGGTGTTTCAGCGGTCCCATCGAGGTGGCTCGTTCTCGCGGGCCGTGACTTTATGACAGGAAGAACTCTTTCGCCAGCGGCAACCACTCCTGGTCGGGGATTTCTGCCGAGACGTTGTCCACGGCTACTCCACCATCCTGGGCCAGTGCACCGGCGAACGCCATCGCTGTCGCCATCGGCATCCGGCGTTGCAGGCGGCTTGCGGACTCTTCCATCCACCAGCGGGCCAGAGGTCCACCCAGCAGGTTCTTGAAGCTTGTCTTGGCGTCGGGGGAGTTCACCGTCACCAGCCAGCCGTCGCCGTAGGGATCGCTCAGTGCCAGTTTCGGATTGAGCTCGACTGCCCGGTTGATGTCAGACACCGTGCCTTCGATCGGCGAAACCATATCGACGGCGACGCCGTCGCGATGGATGGTGCAGACCTTCTGGCCCTGGCGAATCCATTGGCCACGTTGCGGCAGCGTGATGCTCTCGACCGTGCCGGTCAGCTTGGAGGCAAAATCATCCATGCCGACCCGCACCAGGTTGGTGCTCTCGCTCAAGGCCCAAGTGTGACCCGGGTGGTAGCGCAGATTTTCCGGGACCGCGAAACCGCCGACCAGGGCCGGCTGAAGACGTGGTACAGCGGCGTCAAACTTGGCCGCGCTAACATGCAAAGCTGGTTCGGCAATCGTGTGGCGGGTGCGGAAATAATCGATGAGTAAGAAGGCTGCGAATGTGAAGAGAACCAATAGGACTGTCATAAGTCACCTCGTTGGAGGGCCCGTCTAGCGAGCCACTCAGCACTTTTCTTAAGGCAATCGCCATGCCAAAACGACGCGGCTTGGTTGCGCGCGCAGGGCATTGAGCGATCCCCCGCGAAACAAAGTAGTTATGAGACAGGCAATCTCATGACGCGGACAGTTGCGATGAAATTGTCAACGGCGTGTTGCTAAAAATCGCAACAGCCCAAAACTCATCTTTGCAATGTTGAGCGGCGAACGCGGTCCGTCGGGGCTTGAAATCAGCGCTTTGCGGGCGGGCGATGTAGAGATGAATCTCGCAACAGTACAAGTTGAAGATTGCAACACAAAAACTCGCTCCTTCGCCGCGTCTTTGCGTTTGACGTTGCTGGTACGCCTCCGCAATGAAAATGCCCTCTTATAATTATGACTATGGACTTTGAACAATTCACCACCATAAGCTTTGACTGCTACGGCACCCTAATTGATTGGGAGTCTGGGATTCTGCCTACTCTGCGCACGGTGCTTGCGAACCATGACCAAATCGTGCCCGATGCCGACATTCTTGAACTCTATGGGGAGTTTGAAGCGCGGGCGGAAAGCGGCCCGTACCAAAGGTATCGCGACGTGCTGCAATCGGTGGTGCGGGGGTTTGCCCATCGCTTCCATTTCGAGGCCAGTTCCGCTGAAATCCACTCGCTGCACGAATCCGTCCGGGCGTGGCCGCCTTTTGTGGATACCGTGGCGGCGCTCCGCGATCTTCAGAAGCGCTATAAGCTCGTCGTGATTTCAAACATTGACGACGACCTATTTGCGGAGACGCGGAAGCATCTGGACGTGGAATTTGACGACGTGATCACGGCGGAACTGGCGAGAAGCTACAAGCCTTCCATCAATAATTTTCAGATGGCTTTACGCAAGCTTGCGCTCTCTCCAGACCGGCTGCTGCACGCCGCGCAGAGCGTTTATCACGATGTGGTACCGGCGCGCTCGCTGGGAATCTCGACGGTGTGGGTGAACCGGAAGTCGGCTCGTCCTGGGATTGGCGCAGTTCGAGCCTCCGCGGCACTCGCCGCAGAGAAGAGACCGGACCTGGAGGTTCCCGATCTTGCCAGCCTTGCCGCAGCAGTATTGAAACGTGGGCAAGACTAATGGTTGGGCAAGCGGCTGCCATTTCTACATTGGGATCGGCAGCGGAAGAATCTTTTTTTGGATGGCGACCGTGACCAGCTGGGCCTTGTTGTGAATGTCGAGTTTGCGCATCAAGTTGAACTTGTGTGCCTCCACCGTCTTGACGCTGATTCCCAGCACTGCCGCTGTTTTCTTTACGGTATGGCCCTCGGCGAGCAACTTCATCACTTCGCGCTCGCGCAGAGTCAGGGCACTTCTCCGTAGCGGCACGCCCACTGGCTGGCTTCGCACGGTCGCATCGTTTTCTAATCTTGCCTGGATCTGCGGACTCAACGACCGTTCGCCGCGATGCACTTCGCGCAGCGTGCGCAACAAAAGCGGCGCGGGAGTATCTTTCAGTAGGTACCCGCTGGCACCGGAGCGGAGAGCCTGCTGCAGATGCTCCTGGTCTTCATGCATGGTCAGATACACGATGCGCGTGCCGGAGCTGTGTTCTTCGATCAGGCGTCCGGCTTCGAACGACGACATACCGGGCATGCTGATATCGAGCAGCACCAGGTCAGGACGGTGCTCCAGAACCAACCTGAGCGCCTCGGCGGCATCGCCCGCTTCTCCGACCACGGCAAAGTCGGAAGTGTCCTCCAGCAATCGGCGCACACCGTAACGCAGCATTTCGTGATCGTCGGCGATTACGCAACGAATGCGCCCGTCCGCTTCTGGATGAAATGGCCCAGCCTTCGTGGTCAACATGGCGAAATCCTCGCGTACTCTGACGAAGTGGCGCGATGAGTCTGGATGCCCGGCCGTTCGATGATTACCAAGGCAAAGTGTCTTCTCATTGTACCTGTGCAGGCAACGCCTTCGACGCAAAAATCGAATTGGGGAAAAATCATGGAGTATAAATCATAGGGTACAAGTAATCGGGCGGAAGCTTGGGCGGGATTTCAAGCAGAGCTGAACTGTTGCTCTTCATTTACAATGCCTGTTCCAGATGCTGCGCTACTTCACCTCCGGAGAATCGCACGGCGAGGCCCTGGTTGCCTTTCTTTCCGGGCTGCCGGCGGGGCTGCCGGTGGATCGGGAATTTGTCGATCGGGAACTCTGGCGGCGCCAGCAGGGCTATGGACGCGGCGGGCGCATGAAGATCGAAACCGACCGGGCGCACTTTCTCTCGGGCGTGCATCATGGCAGAACAATCGGCTCGCCGATCGCCGTAATGCTGGAGAATCGCGACTGGCAGAATTGGAAAGAGTCGCTGCCGGTGGAGGCGGGCGATCCGGAGAAACACAAGCGTGTGGCATCGCCGCGTCCGGGCCATGCCGATCTAGCGGGGGCGTTGAAGTACGATTTCACGGAAGCGCGTTATGTTCTGGAGCGCGCCTCGGCGCGAGAATCGGCGGCGCGGGTCGCGATTGGAGCGCTTGCCAAGTTGCTGCTGCGCGAGCTGGGCGTGGAAGTTCTGAGCCATGTGATTGCGGTGGGCTCGGTTTCGATTGCGGACCGGGAAATCGTTTGGGAGCAGATCGAGCAACTATCGCACAAAAATGAGGTGTTGCTGGCTTGCGCCGACGCCGACGCCGAGCCGCGCATGAAAGAAGAAGTCGACAAGGTTTTACGCACGGGCGATTCTGTCGGTGGAGTATTCGAGGTGGTGGCGCACAATGTTCCGCCCGGGCTTGGCAGTTACGTGCAATGGGATGAGCGGCTGGATGGCTTGTTGGCGGCGGCGGTCATGTCGTTACAGGCGGTGAAAGCAGTTGAGATAGGAAGCGGGATTCAGGCAGCGCATTCACCGGGATCGGCCGTGCATGACGAAATCGGCTATCGGAGCGACGCTGGATTTGCGGGCTTCACGCGGACGCGCAACAATGCGGGAGGCCTGGAGGGCGGCGTCTCCAATGGGCAGGAGATTCGTGTTCGTGGCTATCTGAAGCCGATTTCGACTTTGCGGCGTCCATTGCAGTCGGTGGACTTCGCGACACGCGAGCCGGTGAAAGCGGCCTACGAGCGCTCGGATGTATGTGTGGTGCCCGCCGCCGGCGTTGCCGGCGAGGCCATGGTCGCGCTCACGCTGGCACGCTGCGCGCTCGAGAAATTCGGCGGCGACTCGTTGAGGGAAACGAAACGAAATTTTCAAGGCTATCTGGAACAACTGAAGAACTACTGATCTGAAACTCGCATTCGAAAATTAGTCATCCCAAAATGATTTACACAATTGTAAAGTTTGGCGATCCGGTCCTGGAAAAGCCCGCAGCGGAGGTAACCAGCTTCGACGACGGAATCAAGCAGCTCGTGGAAGACATGTTCGAGTCGATGTACGCGGCTCGCGGCGTCGGCCTGGCGGCTCCACAAATCGGCATTTCGCAACGAATCGCCGTCGTGGACGTGACTTTCAAGGAAGACCCCGGCGCCAGGCTGGTGCTGATCAATCCGGTGATCATTCACAAAGAAGGCCGGCAGCGGAGCAGCGAGGGCTGCCTGAGCATTCCCGAGTTTCGGGAAGAAGTCACGCGCGCCAAAATTGTGACGGTGCGCGCGCAGGATGTGAGCGGCAAGTTTTTCGAACACACCGGAGAAGAGCTGCTGGCGCGGGCCTTTCTGCATGAGACCGATCACTTGAACGGCAAGCTGTACATTTCACATATCAGTGCGCTGAAGCGCGACCTGATCAAGCGCAAGATCAAGAAGATGGTGAAGGCGGGAGAGTGGTAGCAATTCCTTTTCGAGAATTGTCATCCCGAGCGGAGCGAGGGATCTGCATTGTGCGGCGAACTGCAGATCCCTCGCTTCGCTCGGGACGACAAGGTCTGGTGAATTGATATCCGTCCACCCACTATGATTCTGGTTTTCTGCGGCACGCCTCGCTTCGCTGTCCCGACCCTAGAGAAGCTGGTCGAGGCTGGTCACTCTGTACCGTTAGTGGTGACTCAGCCCGATCGGCCTCGCGGCCGCGGGATGGAAGTGTCGGTTTCTCCGGTGAAAGAGGCGGCAATCCGCCTGCGCATTAGCGTGGTGCAACCGGCTACCATCAAGAACAACACCGAATTCCGCGAGCAGCTTGCGGCGATTAAACCGGATTCGATCATTGACGCGACCATTGACGCGATCATTGTCGTCGGCTATGGGCGCATTATTCCGCAATGGATGATTGATCTCCCCCGCCTCGGAAATTTGAACCTGCATGCCTCTCTGTTGCCAAAGTATCGCGGCGCGGCGCCGATTCAGTGGGCGATTGCCAATGGTGAATCCGTTACCGGAGTTACGACGATGCGCATTGATGCGGGTCTCGACACGGGTGACATACTTATGCAGCGCGAAGTTTCGATTGCTGCGGAAGATACGTCTGAGACATTGGGCCCGAGACTGGCTTCCATCGGGGCGAATCTGATGGTCGAGACTCTGGGCGGGCTCGAGGATGGGCAAGTGCGCCCCAGTCCGCAGGATGATTCCCAAGCCACGCTTGCGCCGATTCTAAAAAAAGAAGATGGACGCATGGACTTCGCTCGCAGTGCAGTAGACCTTTTCAACCGCCTGCGTGGTTTTCAGCCGTGGCCCGGGGCGTTCACGATATTTAAGGGTAAAACGCTGCAGGTGCATCGCGCTCACCCGTCGCAAAATGCGGCTAACCGAATGCCCGGGCAGATCACCGTCGAGGGATCGCGGCTGTTCGTCGGGTGCGGTAAGGACAAGGACAAAGATGCTGAATCGACACTGGAGTTGATCGAAGTTCAACTCGAGGGCAAGCGCCGGATGACCGCGCAAGAATTTGTGAACGGCTACCGGCCCAAATCCGGCGACCGTCTGGGACAGTAGGCTGCGATGGCCGTTTCTCCCGCTCGAACTTCTTTTGCTCGATCTGCGGCTTTCGAAATTCTTCTGCGGGTCGAGCGCGAGAAATCGTACGCTTCCGAGTTGCTCCATTCCGCCACCTTCGCAACGCTTTCCGTGCGTGATCACGGACTCGCCACCGAGTTGGTTATGGGAGTTCTCCGCTGGCAATCTCTGCTCGACCAGAGACTGGCCGCGGCATCATCGCAGGAACTCGATCGGCTGGATGCCGAGGTTTTGGCCGCATTGCGCTTGGGCGCGTATCAGTTGCAGTTTCTCACCCGAGTTCCGGCGCGCGCGGCGATCTTTGAAAGCGTGGAACTCGTCAAGGCTGCGCGAAAGCGTTCGGCGGCTTCGTTTGTAAACGCAGTTCTCAGGAAGATTGCTGCAAGCAGCACGGGAGAAGTCTTCGTGGAAATCCGCGAATCGCCCGATGCGATAACGCTGGCTCGAAATGCCGCTCATCCTGCGTGGATGGTGCCACGCTGGACAGAGCAGTATGGGCTTGAGGCAACGCGCCAGATCTGCGCGCATGATCAGACGGTGCCGAGCACGGCCATTCACATTCACGGCGATCAATCTGATAGCGAGCTCGCAACGGCAGGAGTACAACTCTCGCCGGGTCGAATGCTATCGGCGGCACGGCGCGTTCTCTCGGGCGACGTGACCGGCACGCGCGCCTACCAGGAAGGACGCGTTTCCATACAGGATGAAGCTTCGCAACTAGTCGCGTTGCTGGTGGGTCGTGGAGAAATGAGTGTTAATTGTGCGATTCTGGATTGTTGCGCCGCTCCTGGCAGCAAGACTGTGTTGCTGGCCAGGCGGAATCCGCGCGCCAAAGTGTTTGCGACGGAACTGCACCCGCACCGCGCACGCTTGCTGCAAAACCTCAGTCGCTCAACCAACGTACATGTAGCCGCTGCCGACGCTCGCCATTTGCCATTCTCGCGCACATTCGACCGTATCCTCGCCGATGTTCCTTGCTCTGGCACCGGCACATTGGCGCGCAATCCTGAGATCAAGTGGCGGCTCAAAGCTGAAGACCTGCGCGATCTTCAGTCGCGTCAGGTGGCCATACTGAAATCCGCGCTGGCCCAGCTTGCCATTGGTGGGCGGCTCGTGTATTCCACGTGTTCGCTGGAGCGTGAGGAAAACGAGGCAGTCGTGGAAGCCTCTCTCGAGGGCACGGCGGAATTCAAGGTCTCTGACTGCAAAGGCGAACTTGAGCACCTGCAGAAGTCGGGCGAGCTTTCTTCTGAAGTGGAGATCGCGTCGCTTCTCGCCGGCCCCTTTCTGAGAACAATTCCCGGCGTGCATCCCTGCGACGGCTTTTTTGCCGCGCTGATTGAAAGGAGGTGATCGAGAACCGGTTCTAGCGCACTTCGAAATTTACCGCGCTGCCTGCCACGATTTTCTGTCCCGGCGCCGGAGTCTGGGTCACGATCATACTTGCCGCGCTGGGCTCGGAGAACGCAGACGGCGCGACTGGCGCGGCTTGCGGTTCGCCGGGCGGCGGTGGCGCCGGCGGAAGCACGGTAACTTTGCCGACTTTGATGCCGGCATCCTGTAATGCGAGCGTCGCGCTACCGAGCGGTTGTCCGGTGAGGTTCGGCATCACATAGGTTAGCGGCGCGGGCCCGTCACTAACCAGCAGACTGATTTTTGGTGCAGAAACGCCGCTGGCGTTTGCGGGCGGGCTTTGCGACATCACCTGGTCGAGCGGCACGCCCGGCAAATTGACGCGCGCGATCGAACCCAGGCTGAGCCTGCGGCGCCGTATGTTCAACTCCGCAACCCGCTCGCTCCCTCCCGTCACATCGGGAATCGCCACCCGCTGCGGTCCCAGACTTTGCGCCACGCGAATCGACCAGCCTCGGCGCACCTTCGTTCCCGGCGGTGGCATCTGCGTCATGATTTTTCCTTCGGGAATGTCAGGGCTGTAGAACTGCCGCTCGATCACCACTTGCAGGCCCGAAGCCGCGCCCGCGCGCTCGGCTTCGACTGGACTCATGCCCACCAGCTTCGGGATGGCCACTTCGCGCCCATGGATGGCCAACTGCATGGCCGTGAGCGCCGAAATCAGCGTCACCGTCATCAGGACCAGAGCCAAAAGCAGCGTGCGGAAAAACTGTCGCATTGCGGACGATTATAACTGCTCAGCGTGACACAAATTGCGAGCCTAAAGCGATGCTCATTGGCCTTCCCACTCATTGCCGCAGTCGTCGCAGGTCCATCCGCACTTCTCAAGTACGTACGTGACGTCGAGCGATTGGCACCTGGGACACTTCGGCTGCTGGAAATCTCCGACGCCTTCAACATCCAGCACCTCGGGGATGGGCTGGTTCAGAATTTCGCTGGCCACTTCTGCATCCTCAGCGCGAACCTTGAGTTTGATACCGCCGAGAAGATTGGAGATGAACCAATCCATGCGGATCATATTGTCGTCCACCAGGTAGGCCTGAATGCCCGCGGACTCCAAACTGCCCTTCGCCAGCAGCGCTTCAGGCAAATCGCGGAACTGGCGCAGCGTCACGGTTTCGTTGAATTCGAAGACGTCTTCGCCGCGAGGCGGGGCTATCTCGATCTTGAGGCCGCGCCTTGCAATCTCAGCCCGGAACGCTTCCTGGGCAGCCGTACTCAACTCATCGCCGCTTTCAGCGATCTGACCAAGTTCTTCGTCGCTCATAGCGGAATACACGCTGGCTACGCGTACACGTTCCTGTTCGGGCGTCGTCATCGTTATTGCTGGAGATGATACACCGCAATAAGCATGCACGGGATGCGGCGGAGTTCAGTGCGGCTTGTCAGATGCGTCGTTTACCCGCGTCTGATCCGTGATCCAGTTTACTTCCCAAGTCTTGCCTCCATCATCTGAGTAGGACTGCTCGAAGTGGGCTGAATTCGGAGTGATGTCCGACCAGATAAACCGAACATAGACCGCTTTGCCCTTCCAGAGTTCCTGGTCGTAAAACTCGCCCTGTCCATTTTTGAACTCGCCAACCATGGGTTGAATAGGCTGGCCCAAGGCGGGATCCTTGCTATTCGCCCAATAAATGCTCCACTGATGAGTTTGGGGATTGTACACGCGCAGAGTCAGACCTTCGATGTGACCGGTTGGGCTATCGGTCTCGAATTCCTCAAGATTGGCACGACCGTCCCAAACTTTTCGAGTGACCGAAGTGCCGTCAAATTTGACCCAGGTCGTGGAGCCAACCAGGCGGTCCTGAAGGCGCGATAGATGAATTTTCCAAGATCCCAGTTCGAAGTCGAAATCGTGCTGACCATCCCGTTGCGCGGGAGTGTTCTGAGCGTTAGTTTTCGCAGTGTCTGAATTCTGCTGTGCTAGTCCCCGAATAGGTTGCAAGACGACAACCAAACTGCAGAGCATGACATAAGCCAGAAAGTGCTTGGGGTTCATGGATGTCTCCTCACTTTTGATTTGAAGTCACGTTCTGGCTCGCCTTTGATAGAGACAATGAGGCCTGCGTCTTCTGTTGTCCGACCCATTCGTGAATACGCGCGCTCAGCACGTCCATGGGAAGCGCACCGCCTGAAAGCACTTCATCGTGGAAGGAACGCAGGTCGAATTTGTCACCCAGTTGGTCCTTCGAGTACTGGCGGAGCTTCAGAATTTCCAGCTGTCCGATTTTGTAACCGAGCGCCTGCGCCGGCCACGCCATGTAACGGTCGGTCTCGCTCTGCACTTCGGCCTCGTCAATGGCAGAGTGGTCGTGGAAGAAATCAACCACCTGCTGGCGGGTCCAGTGCTTGTAGTGGAAGCCGGTGTCGACGACCAACCGGATGGCGCGGAGCATGTCGTCTTGCAGGTGGCCATAGTAGCTGTAAGGATCCTGGAAGAATCCAACTTCTTTACCCAGCCTTTCCGAGTAGAGGGCCCATCCTTCGGTGTAGGCCGTATATTCTTCGTGCTGGCGGAAGAGGGGTAGTTCGGGCAACTCCTGCGCGATAGAAATCTGCATGTGATGTCCGGGCACGCCTTCGTGATAGGCGGTGGTTTCAATGTCGAGCGTCGTGCCTTTCTCGAAGTTGCCGGTGTTGGCCATGACATGCCCGGGGCGAGATCCATCCGGAGTTCCAGCAACGTATTCCGTGGAGGCTTCCTTCTCGCGGAACTCCTCGATGGGCAGGACTTCCAACTTTGATTTTGGAAGACGTCCGAACATCGCGGGCAGTTTCAGGTACATTTGATCGATGTACTTCTGGTAGAGATCGAGAATCTCCTTGCGGGAATGCGCGTGGACCTTGGGGTTGGTCGGAAGAGAGTCGCTGAAGCTTTTCAAGTCCTTATAGCCGAGTTGGTTCACCACGGCGAGCATGCGGTCTTCGATTTCTTTCACCTGTTGCAGCCCGAGCTGATGGATCTCTTCGGGAGACAAGTTCGTTGTCGTGCTTTGCTTTACGCGGAACGCGTACCAGGCGGCGCCGTCGGGTAGAGCCCACGCTCCGGGCTCCGACCTTCCCTTCGGAGCATACTCGTCGCGGACAAACACGGTGAACTTGAAGTACGCGGGAATCACGGAATCGCGCACCGCAGCCAAACCCGCCTCGCGCAGCCGCTTGCGATCCGCTTCGGGGATGGCATCGGGAAATTTGTCAAAAGGATGCACGAATGGACTTTGCTCGGCAGGTGTTGTGGCGAGGCCGTTCGCCTGCGTCACAACTTTTTCCAGAAGGATCTTTGGTGGCATCAATCCTGCCGCCATGCCCCTGCGCATCTGTTCGGTGGTCTGGTCGAACAGAACCGGAAGTAATTTCAGCCGCGTGATGTAGTCCTCGTAATCCTTCACGCTGTCAAACGAAAGAACGCTGACCAGTTGCGGCGCGTCAATATGAATTCCGCCGAATTGGCTTACGGGCATCTCCCACGGTTTGAAGCGCGCGTCTTCCAAAGACATTTTCAGGTCACGAACCATGAGCTGTTTGTTCAGGACT
>Ga0187853_10001495_pt1 | contig 21416 bp, 20 predicted proteins | sample June2016WEW_6_10_2_FD_132417 | JGI IMG/M metagenome (GOLD analysis project Ga0187853, IMG submission 132417) | Peatland microbial communities from SPRUCE experiment site at the Marcell Experimental Forest, Minnesota, USA - June2016WEW_6_100 | ecosystem: Environmental > Terrestrial > Soil >... | reverse complement strand
TTCCGTCGGTCCGTACTTTTGGGGGTTGTCCCGCGGCGCGGCTCATGCTAGAAACGCCTATACAGGAGTACGGACCGCCCCCGCATGAGCCTCCGCAAGAAAGTGCCGAAGAAGGCGCCCCGCGACGCCGAAATCATTATTCCGGACAAGCTCTATTTCCGCATCGGTGAAGTGGCCACCTTGTGCCGTCTGCCCGCCTATGTGCTTCGCTTCTGGGAAAGCGAATTTCCGCAACTCAGGCCGGTGAAAAGCAGCACCGGGCAGCGCATGTACCGCAAGCGCGATGTGGAATCGGTAGTGCGCATCAAAAAGCTGCTTTATGAAGACGGTTTTACGATCGCGGGTGCGCGCGTGCAATTGCGCGAGGAGACCAAGTCCGATCGCACGCAGACCGCGCTTCCGTTTCCGATGAATTCTTCCGTCAGCGTGGCGCACTTACGGAATGAACTGCAGCAGATCCTGCATATTCTTTCCGCACGCCACTAGCTGGCAAAAGAGAAAACTTTACTTGTGTGGGGACGGGGCGGAGCCTGCCCTGAGCAGAGCCGAAGGGCCACGTCCAAGCGCGGCGAGCCCCGCTTCCACACGTGTTGTCTACGCCGATTTCTGCAGCCGCTCGGCCTCGACCAGCGGCGCATTCACCAGGTGTTCGCTTAGGAACCACACTTGCAGCTCGCTCGTGCGAAGCACGTCGCTGACCACCATGTCGTTGGTGCCGGCATCGCCCAGTTTGTTGGCAAGCTCCGCCAGTTCACGGCATTCGGTGATGATGATCTCGTGCGCGTCCAGCAGGCGCGATAGTTGCACGGGAACTTCTTCGCGGCCTTTGGGCGGTCGCGGAATGCGCGTCAACTCCGCGACGTCCGGCGCCATGGCAATACTGATTCCACCCAGAAGCTGGATTCGTTCGGCGATCGTGTCGACCAGCTCGCTCTGCTCTCCAAAATGCTTATCGAACAGAAGATGAAGCTGATAGAAAGTGGCTCCAGACACCTGCCAATGGGACTTCTTGTAAAGATCCCGCAAAGTGATGGTGTCGGCCAGCAGCTGATTGAGTCTCTCGACCATTTCCAGACGGACGGGTTCGATCAGTTGCAACGGCATCTCACTGGTCACCGTGCCAAATGCCTGGAGTTCGCGAGCCGTCTGGTGGAAGCGGGGTTGCGCTGAAGCTTGGTTCGAATTGCTGGAGCTTGGTTTCTTAGGCATAAGATTCTCCTGTCACTACAAAGTGTTGGGGCAAGCCAGAAGAGGAGGAAATGCCAAAACAGAGGTATCTGTTTCCGGTCCTGTTTTGCCGGTTAAAGCCTAATTGGATGCGAACCACCGGGAAATCGGTTCGTTGCGCCAATCCGTTCGTAAGCCAATCACTCTTAGCGTATGTTTCATAAACGGTTTTGGGTCCGGCGCGGCTTCACAGGTTGCGAATCCTGCCTGCAGTCTCAGTCGGCCGCGCTGCGCCGGACGCTGTGGACCTCAGTCAGGAAATCGACCCGGGGCTGGCCCTTGACACCCGCTCCCGCCATTTTGGCTTTTAGTTCGTCGGACGCAACGAATGCGCGCGCCGTTTCCAGATTCTCCCATTCAAACAAAAGTGTGAGGTCGTTGACGTTTCCGGCGCTGCGGAAAATCCGGCAACTGCGCTCGCCGTGCTTATGCCGCCAATCGAGCGCGGAATCGAACACCGCTTTCCAAGCCATATAATCGGCGACTTCGTGGTGGATGAGAACATTGATCATGATTTCCTGGCACTCCTCTCAACGTGAAAAGGTGCTCCAAACGCCGAAAAAATGCAAGGGCAAGGGTCACAGAGGAATGGGGATGAGTTCCTGGCCATGAATTTGACAGGGTCCGGTTCAGCCTCGCAGTCGCTATTCTGAACCGCTCAGATCATTCTGTCATTGTGACTGACATTGTGAATCTTTTTGCGCTCGTCGCACCCCTCTCGTGGTGGTGAGATGCTGTCGTCTGCTGCGATCGCACTCACGATCCAAGATCAGTTCTATCCACTGCCCCGGGCCATCTCCACTGCCCGCAGGACGGCTCGCGCTTTGTTTTCCGTTTCTTCGAACTCCCGTTGCGGATCGGAATCGGCTACGATTCCTGCGCCGGCTTGCAGGTACGCCTGCTTGCCTTTCATTAGCAGAGTGCGGATCGCGATGCAGGAATCCAGATTGCCGGCGAAATCGGCGTAGAGGACGGAGCCACCGTAGACTCCGCGGCGCGTGGGCTCGAGTTCTTCGATGATCTGCATGGCGCGAACTTTGGGCGCGCCGCTCAGCGTTCCGGCGGGGAAGCAGGCGGCGAAGGCGTCCATGGCATTCAGTTCGGGACGCAAGCGGCCTTCGAGCGCAGAGACCAGGTGCATCACGTGCGAGTAGCGCTCCACGTACATGAGAGCGCGGACTTTTACCGATCCGTACTCGCTGACGCGGCCCAGGTCGTTGCGGCCGAGATCGACCAGCATCACGTGCTCGGCGCGCTCTTTTTCGTCGGCTAGCATTTTCTTTTCCAGGGCTGCGTCTGCGGCTTCGTCGCGCCCGCGGGGATGGGTTCCGGCAATGGGGCGGTATTCGAGCTTTCGTCCACTCGCCCGAACCAGCATTTCGGGAGACGAACCGATCACGTGCATGCCTGCGGAATTTGTCCTGCCTGCGTTCCCGGGGCCAGCGCCGAAGCGCAGGAAATACATGTAGGGGGACGGATTCACGGTTCGCAGCGCGCGGTAGAGATCGAGCGGAGCCACTCCCGGCTCGAAATCCCAGCGTTGCGAAAGCACGACCTGAAAGATGTCTCCAGCGGCGATGTACTCTTTGGCGCGGCGAACGCTCGCCAGGAATTTCGGCTTCGGACTGCGCGCCTTCACCTTCAGCTTTGACTTGGGGGCCGCTTTCCGCCAGTGCGCCGGTTTCCAACCTGCGGCGAGCTTTTTCTCGATGCGCGCGATGTCTCTTACGGCGCGGTCATATTCGGCCTTGCGGGCAGCTTTGGGCGCTGCTCGCGTCACATCCGCCGATGCCACGATATCGATCTGGTGCCGCAGGTGATCGAAGACGAGGACGCGGTCGAAAAACATCAGCACACAGTCGGGAACGTTGAGGTCGTCGGTGGCATGCTCTCCGATGTTCTCCAGTCGCCGCACGATGTCATACGCGCAATAGCCGACCGCGCCGGCGGTGAATGGAGGCAAGCCTTCCATCGTCGCCGGACGGTGCTGCTGCAGGAGTTCCTTAATGACGGCGAAAATGTTTCCCGTGCGGCGCTCGATCTTGCGTCCCCGTTCAATGGTGATTTCGGCGCCGCGCGATTCCAGCCTTAGAAATGGGCGCACGCCAAGAAATGAGTACCGTCCAATTTTTTCTCCACCTTCGACCGATTCCAGCAGAAAGGCGTCGGGCTCTCCGTCGGCCACGGCTAGAAAGGCGGAGACCGGCGTCAGCAGGTCGGCGGAGATCGACTTCGCGACCGGAACGAGCGTGGCTCCGCGTGATAATCGGGCAAACGTTTTGTAGTCAGGACGGATCATGTGTCTCCGAAGATATCTCATTATAAGGAAGGCGACGCTTGCAGCCGTGTCTCCGATTCATCACTCCCAGGCTTGCCTACCCCGCTGGCCAGCAATATACTTTGCGAGGCTCATTTGCTGGTTGGGGTGAGTGCGGGGAATCGCAATTATGCGGAGACTTTATGACGACAGCAGTGGACCTGGAACAGGAGACTAATCCCTGGCAGGCGCAAGCCGCACGCTTCGACCTGGCCGCGCGTAAGCTGAATCTCGATGCAGGACTGTGGAAGGTCTTGAGCAGTCCAAGCCGCGAAATTATTGTTCATATCCCGGTGTCGATGGACGATGGGCACCTGGAAGTCTTCACCGGATATCGCGTACAGCACTCCATCGCGCGCGGTCCGGCCAAGGGCGGATTGCGCTATGCGCCCGATGTGAACCTCGACGAAGTCCGCGCGCTGGCCAGTTGGATGACATGGAAGTGCGCGGTGGTGAATATTCCGTTTGGCGGCGCCAAGGGCGGCATCATTTGCGATCCGCACAAAATGTCGCAGGGCGAGTTGGAGCGCATGACCCGCCGCTACACGGCGGAACTGTTCGAGTTTATCGGCCCGGAAAAGGATGTTCCGGCTCCCGACGTGAATACCAACGAGCAGACCATGGCCTGGATCATGGATACCTACTCCATGCATATGCGGCAGACCTGCACGGCGGTCGTGACCGGCAAGCCGGTAAACATTGGCGGATCGCGCGGACGTCGCGAGGCTACGGGGCGCGGCGTTCTGATGGTCTGCGAACAGGCGATCAAGAAGCTGCGCCTGAATCGCGACACGACTCGCGTCATCGTGCAGGGCTTCGGCAATGTCGGTTCGAACGCGGCCCGCCTCATGGCGGACGCCGGATACAAAGTCATCGGCATCCTCGAGGTGGGCGGTGGTCTGTACAAAAAGGACGGCATTGACATGGAAGCGTTGTGGGAATTCCGCCAGCGCAATGGCACCATTCATGGCTTCCCCGGCGCTGGGACCTACGACCCGGCGGAACTCTTGCTGGTCGATTGCGACATCCTGATTCCGGCGGCGACCGAAAACGTGATCACGAGCCAAAATGCAGACCGCGTGAAATGCAAGATCCTGGCCGAAGGCGCGAATGGCCCTACGACCGCGGCTGCCGACGATATTCTCTCCGAGAAAAAAGTCTTTGTGATTCCCGACATTTTGGCGAACGCCGGCGGCGTTACTACTTCTTACTTCGAGTGGGTGCAGGACCGCCAGGGCTACTTCTGGAAGGAGTCGGAGGTCAACGACCGTCTGGGCGACATCATGGTAACGGCGTTCGACGATGTTGTCGGGTTCTCGGAAAAGCATGGCGTGAACAACCGGATCGCCGCCTACATGCTGGCGATCGACCGGGTGGCGTACACCATCCGCCAGCGCGGAATCTACGCCTAGCCAAAATGTTCGGTGGGGGGACGGGCGTCCTCGCCCGTCCTCACGATGCAACTTGTGAGGAAATATGAATCACTCCCCAAGCAAACATATTCTGTGGATGCTCGCTTTCTGTCTGACGCTCTCGGTTGCATCGCCGACATCGGCGAAGGCGCAGGCGACCACAACCAGCGCTAGCACAATTCAAACTGCTCCAGCCGCCGCCCCCGCTTCCTCCGCCGGCGCAGCTGCACCCAAGACGACAACCAAGGCAGCGGGAGCCACACCTACCAGTCAAGAGATCGCGGCCGCAAAAGCCAGCGGCAAGGTCTGGGTCAACACCGAAAGCCGCGTCTACCACAAGAGCGGACGCTGGTACGGCAAGACCAAGTCCGGAAAATTCATGACCGAAGCCGAAGCGAAAGCCGCAGGCTACAAAGAAGCGCAAAGATAGTTACGCAGAAACGCGTCATGTTGACTTAGATTCGGGGTATACTCACGCCGTTACTCTTGGTCGCCGATTAAAGGCCGGCTGCACGGTACCTAAGTAAGTGCTGAAGAGTCCCGCCCGGTCCGATACTTGGATGGGGAGACCTTTCCCTAGCCACACGGGTAGACTGGCGGTGCGGAGAGGTTCGATGCCGTTGAAACGGATCGCCGGTCGTCGTCTCGCGCGTGACGGGACAAGCGGAAACGCTCGTGGAGATCTGAGTGGATCTCCGGTCTGAATGAAGGGGCAAGAGTAATCGTGCGCTCAGCTGCAACGAACAAGTTGCCGAGGTCACTATTAAATGAGTGTAGCAGTCCTGATCGGCGTTCATGACGGGGTGGTGCTGGCAGCAGACAGCGCGTCGACTTTGACTTTCCCTACGCCACCGGGTGTGGTCCTCCCACCGGGACAGCAGGGCGTTGTCGGCAATGTGTATGACAATGCAAACAAAATTTTCAACTTGGTGAAAGGCCAGCCCATCGGCTGCATCACTTTCGGAAGTGGCAATATCGGCAACGCGTCAATCGGCACATTGATAAAGGACCTTCGAAAGAAGTTAACAGAAAGCCCTGAAGAGATGAACTTCAACGCCGATACGTACACGATGGAGAATGTCGCGAATATCCTTGTGGAGTTCTTGGGGGGGGAATGTGGGAAGCTGGAGCCGTCAGCAAAGCTCAACACGACTGTAGGACTTTTGCTAGGCGGTTATTCCAAGCCGGGTGACCTTGGTGAATCGTGGTCAGTAGAAATACAAAGGGGAGTCCCTCAGCCACCCAAGAAATTGAGGCCGGATCATGAGGTAGGGCTGAGTTGGGGTGGTGCGACTGAAGTATTGCAGCGTATGGTTATGGGTTTCAGTCCACAGATATTTCCAGCGTTGGCGGCAGTTATGCAGCCCCCGCAAAGCCCCGGGGTTATTGCTAACCAACTTGGACCAGTGTTGGCTGCGCAGCTGCAAGCTCCGCTGGTCTTTGCGCCAATGCCGATTCAGGATGTGATTGATCTTGCCCGGTTCTTTGTACATTCGGCAATCATGTACTCGCGCTTCTTGCCGGGACCGAATATTGTCGGTGGGCCGATAGAAATCGCTGCAATCACGAAACACGAGAATTTCAAGTGGATCAGCCGAAAACACTATTATGACCAACCTTTGAACAGGGAGCCAATCCATGTCGTTGTCGATAAATGAAGCCAAAATCGCAGAATTGTTGAAATCCAGCAAGGGCTATGAGGGATTCACCTCGGATGTGCTCCCAATGGCTATTGAGAATTGCAACCCTGTGCACCCAGTAACATCTGTAGTCTACGCCGCTCCTGTTCTCGTCACGGCGGAAACGAAAGAGCGCCTATTGTCGGCGCGCCGTCAGATAGAAGAATCTGGTGTGCCATTGAAAAGCGCGGACGATTTGACGAGGGAAATCGACGAGATGCGAGGTAGGCGCTAGCATTGCCCACGACGCTTACCTACATTGATTCAGGCGTCCTCATATTCGCGGCACAGGGAACAACGGCCGCCGCCGCTCTAGCTCTCCCGTTTCTGGGGGATCCAAACCGCGAATACGTTACCAGCGAGTACGTCCGCCTGGAGGTCTTGCCCAAGGCCACTTTTCATGGACGGACGGTCGAGCTTGCGTTTTACAACCTATTTTTTACAACCGCCACCCGCTCAATACCGACAAGCGAAGCGCTTCTGAAATACGCGTTAGAGGAAGCCTGCAAGACAGGCATCCAAGGGCTGGATGCGGTGCATATCGCATGCGCCGTCTTTGCTGGCGCCGACGAATTCATCACCTCGGAAAAAACCAACAAACCAATTCATAGAACCAGGCTGCTCAAGGTGGTATCCATATTTCCAGAGGGAACACCCGCCACAAGGCCGTGGTGGAAATTCTGGCGATGGTAGACGAGGGACCGTGAGAATGTGTCCGTTGCCTTGGCCTCTGATGTGGAGGATAATCACATTGGCTGTCCTCGCGGCCCTGGTTCAATCATCGCGTGAATCTTCCTAACTACATCACGCTTACTCGTATCGCTGCCATCCCGCTACTTATATGGATTCTTTGTACCCCGCGGTTCGCCAGCGAACAAACCGGGGAACGAGAAATCCTGGCTTCGGTCGTTTTCATCCTGGCTTCGATTACCGATGGCATTGACGGTTATCTTGCGCGCAAGCGCGGACAGATCACGACCATGGGCATGCTGCTCGATCCATTGGCCGACAAACTGCTGGTCGCTGCCGCTTTCATCACGCTGGTGCAGTTTAATCCCGCGCTGGTACCGGCCTGGATGGCCGTGGTGGTCATCGGTCGCGAGTTTCTGGTCAGCGGACTGCGCTCCATTGCCGCGTCCGAAGGCTTTACGATTCAGGCGAGCGAACTGGGCAAGTTCAAAATGCTGGTGCAGATCATATCTGTGGTGGCGGTGATTCTCGCGCGCCGCTGGCACGATTGGCCCGTGTACGGCATTTACATTTTCCCGGTCTACTGGATTGCGTGGATCGCGATCTGGTTCATGGTTCTGCTTTCGCTGGTTTCCGCGCTCGACTACTTCGTTGCCTTCTGGTCGCGGATCGACCGCAAGTCGGAAAAGCGGCGGCGCCGGGCCTTCGTCCTCGCCCGACGGAGAAAAAGCGATGTCCAAGCTGTCTGATACTGATACGGATACTGATACCGACACGCTGTCTCCAAAGCGGTCGGAGAATCTCGCCGCGCACAAAGTGGCTCCTTGCGTCCAGCTCTCTTCGGAATTACCCCCGGAATTACACTCGGAATTAAAATTAAAATTGGAATTTTCTCTCGAGCAACGACGGATCCTGCTGCGTATCGCGCACCAGACCATACTTTCCGTTCTGGAGGGTCGGCCTTCTCCGGAAGCGCCGCCTTCTTCACCGAAGCTCCTGGAGCCGCGAGGCGTCTTCACCACGCTTTATCTGCCTCTATCCGACGATTTGCACAGCGATAGTCATCAAGAACATCATCGCCAATTGCGGGGATGCATCGGTTATGCCGTGCCCATCGCGCCTCTATATCGCGCCGTGGCCGAAACGGCCCGCGCCGCCGCTTTCGAAGATTCCCGGTTCTTACCGGTGACGATGGAAGAAGCTCCTCGACTGGAGGTTTCTCTGAGCGTGCTTTCCGGTCTGGTCCCGATTCGTCCCGAAGCGGTGGAAGTCGGGCGCCACGGTCTCGTCATCTCGCAGGGCCCTCGCCGCGGCCTGCTCCTGCCCCAGGTTCCCGTCGAACAGAATTGGGACCGGGAGACTTTTCTCGGGCAAACCTGCCGCAAAGCGGGCCTGCCACCGGATGCCTGGCGGCACGCCGCAACCATCGAGGCTTTTACTGCCGAGGTCTTTGGTGATAACAGCGGTGACCACAGCGGCGATAGCAGCGGTGACAACCGGCGCGACAGCGCCCCCGAAGGTCCTTGCTAATCTGCGTCCGAAAATCTCTTCCCGAATTCCACGTTCCCGCTCCTTCATGCCTGCACTACTTTAGTACTCTTGTTTTCTTGGCCAAGGGACGTAAGCTGAGTGCTGGCTGTTTAATCGCGCGCAAGATTGTCGTGAGGGCAAGATGGAACTCGCGGTTGTGATCGTGGTAGTGGTCGTGGCGGGCGCGATGATTCCCGGGAACCCCAAGATCCGTTTCTTCCGCTGAAAGCTTCTAGTTTTTCTGCCTGTTGAACCTGAGCTTGTTCCGTCTCCTCGGACACGGAGACGCGGCAAGCCGCGTCTCTACGCGAGTTCGGAGCTGCCACCGCACACAAAAGAAAAAGGGGAGATTCGCTCTCCCCTTGTTCCCAAGAGATGTTCCCACAAGACGTTCCCATCAAAGTTGTTTCGTTCTCTTACTGCTGATCGTCCAGTTCGACCGCGTCACCCGCGTACACATCTTCGAGGGCGAAGACAACCATGGCTGACGACGCCGTCGGGGTCACGTTCAGGACCACGACTTCTCCCACGGCACGCCGCGGCAGATCGTGCACATGAATGTTCGGCCCTTTGGTTCTTGTGAAGCGATTCGCCTCAAAAGTTGGCGGGCGCACCTGGGTGTCTTCTGAAGTCTGAGCCTTGAAGGAGAGCGAGTCGACCGGATCGGCCAAGGTGGCGGCGTACGGGCGCACGACGCGGAAATAGTCCCCCACCTTTACACCCTGGTTCGAACCCAGATTCATATAAAGCTTCATGCCCGTGCCGAGAAAACCGTCGAAGTCTTTCCCGAGCACGATCCGCCCGGTCAGCTTCCCGTTGGCTGGCGCGAACCGGTCGAAATGTTCCGGCACGTGAAACGAAATCGCCGGTTTTTCCACGAAGGGCACGGCGAGATCTCCCGGGTTGATGGGATCGCAACTATATTCCACCTGGGCGATGGCGCTGTGACTGCGCGTATCGACCACCCGCACTCTCCCGATTTCGCCATAAGGGCGACCCGTGGCAGCCAGTAACTTTCTTGCCCCCGGATAGATCTCAAACTCGTTGACATCCCGCATTTCGCGGACGATCGAATAGAGTTGTCCCGCCTGGTAGCCGCTCCCTGCCAGGTAGACCAGTTCCCCGATCTGGAACTTGGTTGACGTCGGAGTTTCCAGACCACCGTTCACGTAATTGGCGTCGGGGACCCGCTGCTTGGTAAGAAATCCGGCGCAATAAATGTCGGCCGTGGTAGGCGTCTGGAAACGCACGAAGGGCACGTTAGACGACGTGTGGACGATTCCGTCCGAATCGGGCGTGCTCGCTGTAAGCGATTGCTGAGCCACGGCCAAGGCCGCCGTCAGTGTCAGTACCAGTGCCAGTAACAATCCTGTTTTCTTCATCTTACCTCCGACTCCCAACCGCCGCGGTTTGCCCCAGCGATCTCTCCATCTATCTCGCTGGGAAGACAAGGGTTACAGCCAAAAAGTAACAAGCGCGCGGCGAGGGGTCAAGGTTACGAGGGTGTTTAGCCCTTTGCTCCAAAGCGCTTCCGGAGCGGTTTGGCAATCCTTATGTTGCATCTGCGCTTACACCCTTGTAATATCGCGCCGTTGTTCCGAACAAGCTCAGAATAAGCTCAGAATAAGCTGAAAACAAATGGCCCTGGCTTGGTCTTCCACTGTCGCGCCCCGTTTTATGCCCCAGCGCTTGCCCAAGGTCTGCCTGGCGCTGAGCGGCGAAACGGTAGAAGACCTGCTTGCCGCTGCCGAGTCCATGGCCCAGGATAACCCCTTCCTTGAGTTTCGTTTGGACTACCTGAAGCAGCCCCTGGCCGCGCTTCCCAAAATTCATCGTTTTCTTGAAACCCACCAATACGTCACCGCCATCGGTACCTGCCGTCGTGCGGACAACGGAGGCAAGTTCAAGGGATCGCTGGCTTCGCAATTGGAAGTGCTCACCAAGGCCCAAGCTGCAGGCTGTCAGATTGTCGACCTGGAACTGCAGAGCGCGATGAAATCGAAGCCCGAAGCGATCGTACGAATGCACGGCCGCGCCGGACTCATCCTGTCATTCCATGATTTTCGCGCGACCGGCAACCTGGAGGGGACGCTGGAGAAAATGCTGGCGATCCCGGCGGATTTCTACAAAATCGTCACCACCGCCCGCGCGCTCTCGGACAACGTGACGATGATGAAGTTTCTGCAGACGCACGGCGGCAAGCATGCGCTGATCGGGCTCTGTATGGGAGAGCAGGGGATCATCAGCCGCGTGCTCGGCGTTCGCGCCGGCAGTGCGTTCACTTTTGGGGCGGTCGATCCCAGTGCCGGTCTCAAAACCGCACCTGGTCAAATCAGTGCGCGCGATCTGCGCAATATCTACCGCATCGATCAAGTCGACGCCGCTACACGCATCTATGGAGTGGCCGGCGATCCGATCGAGCATTCGCTCTCGCCCGTCATCATGAACACGGCGCTGCGCCGCGAAAACGTGAACGGCGTCTATCTTCCTCTGCACGCCAAGACGCTCAAGGATCTGATGCCCTGCGTGCGCGGGATTCCCCTCCACGGCCTCAGCATCACCATGCCCTACAAGCAGGCCATCGTTGCGCATCTCGATAACACCGATGCGCACACGGCCAAGATCGGTGCCTGCAATACCGTCGTCCGCGGACAGGAAGGCAAACTTTACGGTTTTAATACCGATGTCGCCGGCATCATTCGTCCGCTGGAGCAGCGCCTCACCATCGAGAACGCAAAAGTTCTCGTGCTCGGCGCTGGAGGCGCAGCCCGGGCCGCAGTCTTCGGCCTCAGAGAGCGCGGCGCTGAGGTATGGATACTCAATCGCACTTCTGCGAAGGGGCAGAAGCTCGCACGCCAAGCCAAGGCGCGGACGATCAAACGCGCGGATCTGCGCAAGATTGCCTTCGACGTCATCATCAACGCCACTCCGGTGGGGATGGGAAACACGCGCGACTGTCCGCTCAAAGACCCCGAGATTCAGGCCCGCGTCGTCTTCGACATGGTGTACGACCCGGTCGAGACCCACCTGCTGCAAGTGGCGCGGAGCAAGGGGATCGCCGTCATTCCCGGAGTCGAAATGTTTGTGCAGCAGGCCGCGCGACAGTTTGAAATCTGGACGGGCAAGCCCGCTCCCGCGGGCGATATGCTGCGCGCGGTTACGATCGCTTTGCAGGAGCGGGCGGCGGGGCTGAAGCAGGCGAAAACCTGACGCTTCTTACTTGGCCGAGCGGACGATACTCGCGTGAGATTTTGTAGTGCTAAAGACTAAAGAGAGGATGGCTAACATGCGTCGAACCTGCTCTCTAGTCGCAAGCTTCGTGCTGATCTCCATGGGCCTCGTGCTGACGACGGCGAGCAGCGCCTGGGCCTCCGACACATTTTCCGTATTATACGATTTTGACTACTACACCGGTGATTTTCCCATTGGGAATCTGATTTTCGATTCGGCGGGCAACCTCTACGGGACAACATCCGAGGGGGGACTTGAAAGCCCGAACTGCCCCTACAATTGTGGGGTTGTGTTTGAACTTTCGCGCTCCGGCGGCGCTTGGACATACACGGTCCTTTACTATTTCACCGGGGGAGAGGACGGCGGCGAACCTCACGGACGCCTGACCCTCGACTCGGAAGGGAACCTCTACGGGACGGCATATGTTGGAGGACTAGACGACTGCCCGGCTGGCTGCGGCACCGTTTTCGAACTCTCGCCTTCAAACGGAAATTGGACTTTTGCATTGCTTCACAGCTTCGCCGGGTCGGACGGCTCATCGCCGTGGACCGGCCTAACACCAGATAATTCCGGGAACCTGTATGGGACGACGACGGGGGCCGGAAGCGGGGGAGCACCTAGTACGATCTTTGAGCTGGTGCCATCCGGCGGCGGAGGCTGGACATTCTCAACTCTGTACTACCCCAGCTTTAGCGATGGAACTACTCTCCTCAGCGATTTAGCGATCGACGGCTCCGGCAATCTTTACGGTGCGGCGTCCGAGGGGGGCAATCCAAGGGCGGATTGCGATAACGGCTGCGGGACCGTGTTTGAGCTTTCACCTTCGGGTGGCAGTTGGAACTTCAGTGTGCTCCACACCTTCCGGGGAACGAAAAACGGAGCGAAGACAGGCGATGGGGGAGGACCCTTGGGTGCCTTGGCCCTGGACAGCGCGGGCAACCTGTACGGTACGACAGAATTTGGCGGAAAGGTGTGCAGCTTCTGCGGGGGCACGGTTTTTAAGTTGTCCCAGTCTTCCGGGAAGTGGAAAGAGCAGATTCTGCATCGATTCGGCGGTCCCGACGGCGCTGGCCCGATGGGAGGCGTGACCATGGACGAAACCGGCAACCTCTACGGAACCACGAACTACGGTGGCACAAGCTGCAGCGATTGCGGCACCGTTTTCAAGTTAGCACCCCGGAAGGGCAGCGGATGGAAGTTCACTTCGCTCTATAGCTTCACCGACGGCGCCGACGGCGGATTGCCTTATGCCGGAGTAATTTCCGACGCGTTGGGGAATCTTTACGGTACGACAACGTTCGGAGGACCCGATTTCGGGGGCACTCTGTTTGAGTTGTCGCTCTGAAGCGCGGACACACCTTCAGTGGCTCAACGGCGCGAGCGGAACTCATGCCCCTCCCGTTAATTGAGAAATCAACAGCTTTTCAGCAGGTTGTGAAGCCATGCCCTTCCCATTCGGTCCTGATTGCCACTGCCGAATCGCAGCGCTGAAGCGCCTGCGCCACCCAAAATCAAAAGCGGAATCCGGAATTCTTCCTCTTGCCTGTTGAGACGCCGCAACTATGACTGCGGGCGATATTGAGGAGCTGTTTTTCCACAATTTCCCGAGCCGCCAAGACTGGGCGATGCACTCGCTGAAACCTCCCTGCTAGCGCGCCAAAAACGCTTTCGTAACAAGTTGAGACAATCGGCGATGCAATCATTATAAGAAAGGTTGCAAAAAAGCCGGAACCAAAGTAGTATGGGCCTTGGACGCAGCATTTCGCGTTCACCTTAACCCAAAAAACCAAAACTTCCAGGTAGAAAACGCAGCCCTAGTTAAAAAATCTAAAGGGGTGCCCAAGCCCCGGTGCTATTCGGAGAGAATGCATGTCGTGGTACGCGTACTGCCTCACGGAACACCCGACCCTTCCTAACGGTGTTTGAGCCCGCCGTCCCTTCCTGCTAGATGGAATTCAGGGAGTCAACTCCGCTCCCGTCATGAGCTACCCGAGCGGAGAATTCGCGGTGATCGTCAGTGAATATGATCGCGCGACCTCCAAACTCGATGAAAAGTCCGTTCTAGAACATGCCCGCGTGGTCAGCCAGAGCTTCCGAACCGCGACCGTTTTACCGTTCCGCTTCGGGACGATTTTCGACACCGAAGATGCCATCCGCCAGGCGGTTCGATCGAACCGGCGCACGTTCTGCGAGAGTGTGGAGCGGCTTCGCGGCAAGTCGGAAATGCGCATCAAGCTGACGGTTCGTGACGGGTCTTCTCGCGGAAACATGGAAGAGATTGTCTTGCCGGATACGGTGGGCCGCGAGTACCTGATCAAGCTCCGCGAGAAGGCGTCGCGCGAGCGCGAGCGGCAGACCAAAGCCCGCGCTTTGTCCGTCCAGGTGCACAAGCTCTTTAACCCGCTGGAGGAAGAAGTCAGTTGCAAGAAGGTAAATGCCGACGGAATGCTGCTCGATATCGCTCACCTGATCGATACCAAGTCGATCGAAAAATATCAGAACCGCTACAGCACCGCCGCCAAGCAACTTAAGAATTGCCAGATGGTCGTCACCGGTCCCTGGCCGCCTTACCATTTCCTGCCGGGGAAAGTGCGCACCGTCGCTGGTGATAGCTAGAAACGACAGCTAGAAACTGCGCCGGTTTGTCCCGAGCCCCCTCCGAGGGGGCTTTTTCGTTTGTGTGGGAGGCCTCGATCTCTGTCCTTAAGCTCTGTCCTTAACTTCTGTCCTTTAGCTTCTGTCAATGTGCAGCTTTGTTCATCCCGCCGAACCCTGCGATGTGATTTGGCTCACTATTCCGCGCTGAGGCGATTTCCCCCTAACGTCCTGATTTTGGACAAGTTCCCAAAACGAGACCGGCGCTCCCGTCCGAGGTTACCATTTTGGTTCGGCAAATGCTTATTTCCCAGGCAGCTAAAGAGGTCGCAACGTTGGAAGAGCTTCACTCTCGATTGTTTTTGACATCTCACTCTGTCCGTTCCACTCCCCGGAGCGGCGCCAAATTGAGTTTCCTCTGATTCCCGCCACCTAGCCTCTTTGAAAAGGGTGGCCCCGAAAGGGGCCGCTTTTTTTGTCTCACCCGCTCGTTACACTGCCGGGTTATGAATCAATTGGTTTGCACTTTTTTATTGAATTTTAGAAGTAAAATCAAGTGTCGTGATTGCCGGTCCTCGCTAGCCTCATCCTGAGCAATGTACACACTCCAAGGATCGCTGAACGTTGCGGTTGCCAGCCGAGCCATAGACTTGGCAACTAGAGCAACCCTGCAGCATTTGAGGGACAGATATTTCGACTGCCTCTTGGCTTGCACAGGGCTTGTTGGCATCGGCCTTCTAATGGAGGCATTAGAGATTAAGCATGACGTACTGGAGGCAATCGGACGTAAATCACGAGAACATAAATACTGGCTGACGCTTCCGATAGATCGGAAGAAATACCCAGAGGAATCACCTCGTGCCAAGGTCTTGGCGGCGGCTGGCTGGGTGATAATCGTCTTGGGAGTTACAGGAGAGGGCGTGTTTGAAGGATTCGTGTCCAAGTATGACACGGCGCTTTCAAAGATGACTGACACCATAGTAGCCGAAGCCGAAAAGGAATCTGCCCACGCCGAGGCTATCGCCAAAGGGTTCGACGCGAAAATTGCCGAATCAACAGCCCGTGTCCAGGCAGCAGAGGCCATAATCTCAACCGCCGACGCGAGGATCGCCGAGGCGCAGCGTGATGCAGCAGAGTCCAAGAAAGAAGCTGAATCTGAGCGGCTTGCACGAGTCCAACTCCAGAAAGAACTGGAACCACGGCGGTTGACAGGCGCACAAAAGGAAAAATTGCGAGCGCTGCTCAGTGATGATCCACAACAGATCATGTTCGCCTGGTGCCAAACAGGCACCGACGATTGCCAAGACTTTGTAAACGACATCGGAGAAGCCTTCAATAAAGCGAAGTGGACGACATGGTTTGGAGCGTCACTACGCAATAAGCGGGGAATAGAGGTCGGCTTTACGAAAGGCTCAGATGAACAATTAGCTGCCCATTGGGTACCTAAAATCAGACACGCCTTATCTGAAGTTGGACTGACGAGCGAACAAGAATGGTTCGACCCAAATGATAAATGGTCAGTTGGCGGATTCCAGAAAAACGGCCTCTATGTAATTGTAGGCCAGAAGCCAGCTATTACGAGCAAGACCGCAAAAGCCGACCGCCAATGAACCTGTGGACGGCAAACGGCACCACTACCACCGATCCAGCCATTTGACGCCTGATCTCTTCCGCGCTTACGATAATTGTTTGTATTTAATGTGCGATGGGAGCCTGTGGGGCGCGAGCCTGCGTCACCGCAGGCAGCAATCGTAGGCAGCAATCATGGATAAGAAGAAACTAGAGACGTTCAGAAAGAGACTGGAAACCCGGCGCCAGGAACTGCGCCACATGGTGGTCCGCAATCAGCAGGACGGCCGCACCGCCGACGAGGAGGCCACACAAGATGTGGCCGACCGCGCCGCCAGTTCCTACAACAAGGAATTCCTCTTCAGCCAGAGCAACAACGACCGCCAGTTGCTCAATATGGTGGATGGCGCTCTGGCACGGATTCGCGAAGGCAGCTTCGGGGAGTGCGTCTCCTGCGGCAAAGAGATCAACGCCAAGCGTCTCGAAGCCGTGCCTTGGACCCGCCACTGCATCGAGTGCCAGGAAAAAGCGGAAAAGGGCCTGCTGGAAGCTGCGCAATAAAAATCCCAGTTCGCAGCTAGCTATTTTCGCTCGCTATTTCCGCTCAATGACGAATTGACGGCCCGAACAGGGGTTTCTGGCTTATGATGTTAGCGCCCTTTGGGTGGGGCCTTGGGCCGAACTCCGGGCGGAATTCTGCTTCTTCAGGCCATCGATTCCGTCCGCTCGTGACAAGAATTTTACAAATCGCTGACTTCGCCATGACAACCGCGCTGGCTTGTGCGGATAGCATTCTTTTCGCCGCAAGGTTGGTTTTTTTCGTTCCACCCTGCGCGGGTAGGCATGGCGACCGTCCAGGCCACCATCTAGTTTCGCTTCAAGGAGAGTTCCGCTATGTATCGAGCTTTGTATCGAACCATGCTTCCAAAGTTCCGTCACAACTTCGTAGTCGCCGCACTGCTTGTGCTCGCGCTGTCTCTTGCCTCCAGCCTCGCCTTAGCGCAATACGCGGCGACCACGCTGGTGAAAAATACCGGCAAGAAAGGCGATAAGCAGCTCATCAATCCCTGGGGACTTGCCTATGCCCCCAGCGAACCCTTCTGGCTCAGCGATGAGGGCTCCGGCTTTTCTACGCTCTACACCGGCACGGGCGTGAAGCAGAGTCTGGAGGTCACGATTCCACCCGCTTCCGGCAGCGGCCCGGGCTCGCCCACGGGCATCGTCTACAACGGTTCGTCGGAATTCCAAATCGACGGTTGGGCGTCGACGTTCATTTTCGACACGCTTGACGGTACGATCAGCGGCTGGTCTTCCAACGATCCCGACAATGCACTGCTCGCAGTGAATAACTCGAGTTCGGGTGCTATCTACACCGGCCTGGCGATTACCAGTCACGCTTCCGGCAACTTTCTCTATGCCGCCGATTGGTGGAATAACAAAATCGACGTTTACGACAACAACTTCAACTTCGTCATGTCGTTCACCGACCCGAACGCTCCAAGGGGCTATGTCCCCTTTGGCATTCAGGACATTAACGGCCAACTCTATGTCGCCTTCGCGCCTCAAAGCGGCGCCAAGGGTGGGTACATTGACATCTTTACTGAAGCCGGGACGTTCGTCCAGACTCTGACTCAAGGGAAACCCCTCAATCAGCCCTGGGGATTTGCCATGGCTCCCTCGAACTTCGGCACGCTCAGCAACACCCTGCTGATCAGCAACAACATCAACGCGGGCACGATCAATGGCTATAACCCGACGACCGGCGCCTTCGTTGGGACGGTGGAAACCACTGCCAACAAGGCCATAAAGATTAACCAGCTCTGGGGAATCGAGTTTGGCGGCGGCTCCTCCAACAACGGTGCCACCAACCAACTCTTCTACACCGCGGGCCCGAAGAACAACGCTAACGGTATATTCGGCGTGATCAATGTTGAGTAAATATGTTGAGTAAATATGTTGAGTAGATAACCCACCCTCCGCGCGGCTTGCGGAGGGTGGCTTTTTTCCACGCTGGTTCTGACCAACCTCTCCCGGCAAAGTGCAGCGCATTCAACCCCGTTAGTATTCGTATTTGCCAGTCCCTGCTTTTGACGCTCTGGAAATTACCCTGTTAGACTGAAGAATTGCCAGCCTATACTTAAGCGAAGAAGGAAGCCCGTGCGCGCAGAAACCCGGCATCAACTGAAGCAAGACCGCTTCAGCAAGGTCACGTTCGAGGCGGCGGAGAACGCTGCCCACTGGACCGCGGAACACCAGGCGAAACTGGTGGCTGCTGTCATTGCGGTGGTCGTGATTGCGGCGATCGCGTTTGGCGGGTGGTACTACGTCAACTCGCAGGACGAAAGGGCCAGCGCCGAGCTTTCAACGGCGGTCCGCACCTTTGAAGCTCCCGTGCGACCGGCAGGCGTGCCGGCGGAACCGGGGTACGACAGCTTCGCGTCGTCGCAAGAGCGAGCCACGGCGGCCCGCAAACAGTTCCAGGACATCGTCGACAGGTATCCGCGCACGCACACGGCCGACATGGCGCGCTATTTCGTGGGATTGGCCTCGTCACAGCTAGGGGATAACGCGGCCGCGGAGCGCAGTCTGCAGGAGACGGCCGGCTCTCGGAACGCCGACCTTGCGGCACTCGGCAAGTTGGCGCTTGCTTCGGTTTATCGGACAGAGAATAAGGACGCGCAAGCAGTCGACCTGTACAAGCAGTTGATCGATAAGCCGACGATTGTCGTCAGCAAAGCGACGGCACAGCTTGAGCTGGCGGGGTTCTACGAGTCGCGGCAGAAGCCGGACGAAGCCAAAAAGATTTACGACCAGGTCGCGAAAGACAATCCGTCCAGCGAAGCGGCATCGCTGGCGCAGCGGCGAGCGGCCGCGCTCAAACCGTAAGGCGCTGGTGGACGGGCGAGGCGCCCGTCGCTCCATTGTCTGACTTTAAGCAGCACTTCCTGCGGCGATGCGACGCAGGCATGCGACCAGCCGCTCGCAGTCGTCGACCGTGTTGTAGACGTGGGGTGTGACTCGAATCGAACTTCCCCGAACGCTGACAAATACTTTTTCTCGCGCGAGCATTTCGGGAAGTTCCTTAGGAATCGCAGTTTTTCTCCGCAGCGCCAGGTAATGAGGGGCGCGCCACGGTTCGGCGGGCGCGTCGAAGCCCATCTCAGCCGCTTCCTCAGCCAAACGGCGGTTCAGCGCTCCGGCGGTTTCGGAAACCTGCGCCACTTCCCACTTCAACAACTGCTTCATGGCGCGCACAGCGGCTGGCAGCAGGGCGAAGTTCGCGCGCTCGCCCATGTCGAAACGCCGCGCCCCGTTGTCATAATTTTCCGTATACAGGATGAGACTCGAGAAATCGCGGGCGTTGGCGCGCTGAATCCAATTCTCCTCCAGCGGCATTCCGCCATGCCATTTTGGAGCGACGTAGAGAAGCCCGACGGAGTAGGGGCCGAGCAGCCATTTGTAGCTGGCGGCGACGGCGAAATCGGGCTCGACGTCGTGCACGCTGAAGGGCAGCGCACCGAGCGACTGCGTGAGATCGAGCGCGAGCGCGGCTCCGAGCTTGCGGCAAGCCTGGCCGATGCGGATGAGGTCGAGCTTTCCGCCGCTCGTCCAGTGCACGTGCGGCAGCGCGGCGATGGCCACATCGGCGGTCAGAGAGTCGAGAACGGCCGCAGTCCAGTCGTTGTGATCGGGCCAGGGAACGATCTTCAGAGAGGCTCCGGCTTCTTCCGCCCGCCGCTGCCAGGGATAGTAGTTAGATGGAAACTGTTCTTCGAGTACAAGAACGCTCTGTCCTTTTTTGACCGGAAGATTTCGCGCGGCGGTTTCTATGCCGTAGCTGGCCGAGGAAACGATGGCGATATAGTCGGAGGAACCATCGAGCAACCGAGCAGCAACGGCGCGAAATTCCTCGGCCCCGGTGAAAAACTGATCGGGCGTAATCTGCCACGGCTGTGCTTTGCGGGCCAGGCCAGCGTTCCCGGCCTCAATCGCCGTCTTCATCAACGGAGACATGTAGGCGCAGTTCAGGTAGGCAACGTCGTCGGGGATATCGAAGAGATGGCGCTGGCAGGGAATCATGGGCTAGTCTTTAGTCGTCGGTCGTTTGTCGTTTGTCGTTGGCATTCAGTGTATCAATCGAGAAGGGCTGCGGTGATGGGCGTAACGAACATCCATCGAGTGCATCTGCGGGTCGCATTTTTCTTATTTTCAGTTCTCGTATCGGGATGCGCGATCGCCCAAACGGGCGGCGCCGCGGGCGGCAATGGCTCGCTGGCTTTCGCGCGCGCTCAACACTTGAAACGGGGAATCAATGCCAGTGAGTGGTTCGCGCAGGTGAATGACAAGCGCGGCTACACCCCGGAACATTTTCAGGCGTGGACAACAGCCGAGGACATCGCGCTGATCAAGTCGATGGGCTTCGATCACGTGCGGTTGAGCGTGAATCCGCAGCCTATGTTTAGCGAGCGCGAACCCAACAAGATTCCGGCGGAATATCTGGGCTATCTGGATGCGGCGGTGAAGATGATTCTCGATCACGGGCTGGCGGTAGTGATCGACTTGCATCCGGAGAGCGATTTCAAGGCGCGGCTGGCGAAGGATGACGAGTTTGTCGAGCGCTTTGCCGATTTCTGGCGAGCGCTGGCTGGGCATTTTTCGACCTGGGATGCGGACCGCCTGTTTCTGGAAATTCTGAACGAGCCAGAGTTCACGGATCGCTATCGGTGGCTCGGCGTCCAGATGAAGCTGGCAGCCGCGATTCGCGAGGGCGCGCCCGCGCACTCGATCATATCGGCGGGCGCGCGCTGGTCGGATGACGACGACCTGGTTTTTCAGGAACCGCTGCACGATTCAAATATCATTTACAGCTTCCATTTTTATGAGCCGCACATGTTCACCCATCAGGGAGCGACTTGGAGCGCGTATTACTGGCACTGGCTGCACGGGCTGAAATATCCGTCGAGTCCGGAGTCGGCGGAGCGCGTGGCGGCGCTGGTACCGGATGAAGTGGACCGGTTGCAGGTGATCCGATACGGGCGCGAGCATTGGGATGCCGCGCGGATTGAATCCGAAATGAAGCAGGCGGCGGAGTGGGCGCGGCGACGCGGGGTTCCGCTGGTCTGCAATGAGTTTGGCGTGTATCGGGAGTATGCCGATCCCGAAGAT
>Ga0187853_10001493_pt1 | contig 21417 bp, 20 predicted proteins | sample June2016WEW_6_10_2_FD_132417 | JGI IMG/M metagenome (GOLD analysis project Ga0187853, IMG submission 132417) | Peatland microbial communities from SPRUCE experiment site at the Marcell Experimental Forest, Minnesota, USA - June2016WEW_6_100 | ecosystem: Environmental > Terrestrial > Soil >... | reverse complement strand
TTCGCATCCCAGTTCGCCACTGAGCGCATACAGGGAAGGCCTTTCGGTATAAAGAATGCCGAACGCGTCCCGATCATAAAGCACGAAGATGTCAGGAGGATGCTCCTTGATATGAAGGCGCACGTCGAAGGCATCAGGGCTATGGTCTTCAAAGCATTTTATTATCTGGATATTCAGGCAAACTCCAGCGACAAAGAGAGAACCAGGAAATTCGGCGAGCTGGCCGAGATACTCACTCCTATGGTAAAATGTTACGGTAGTGAGGCATGCCTCGGAATCATTTCCCAAGCAATCCAGGTCCTCGGAGGGGTCGGCTATACCCAGGAATTTCCGGTCGAACAATATCTCAGGGATTCAAAAATCCTGTCCATCTGGGAAGGGACATCTTTCATTCACGGAAACGACCTGGTTGGGAGAAAAATGCGTATGAAGGAGGGGTCTCCTTTTGCTAACTGGATGGCCACCATAAAGGAATTCATCGACGCTAACGGGAATGCCTTCGGGTTTGAGAAAGAGATGCGCAATTTGGCCAGGGGCTACCAGTGCCTGGAGGTAGTAAAAGCAACTTATGATTCCTGGTATGACAATATGGAGGAAAAAAGGTGTCTCATACCCCTGTATGCGATAAAAGCGCTGTTCGTCTGTTCCCAGGTCCAGGTTGCCGAGTGTCTGACTGAGCAAGCACTGATAGCGAAGAAGAAACTCGATGACATATCCGCCGATGCAGTCGAAACAACGTTCTATAAAGGGAAGATCGCGTGCGCCAGGTATTACGTCAACAACATATTGCCCAATGCTTTCCTTGCGACAGAGGTGATTAAAAATGAGGATGACACTGCCATGACTTGCCCCGAAGAAGCATTAATCGTCAGTTAAGACAATCTAGAAATGGAGGAGCCACGATAAACAACTTTTGTGAAGCTCAAATAATCTTACTCTACCTTCTTTACCTTTTTTCCCATGCGCCCGGACTCGCCCTGCCTGCAGTCCACTTTCATTGTCATATATAACCTCGGGCAGTCTGTTTTGAGCTCATCCATGCAGCGCTTTACAACAAGCATGACCTCATCCCACTCTCCCTCTATTGATGTCCCCATCGGGCCTATATGATGAGGGAGGCCGCTGCCCTTAATTATTCTAACCGCCCGCGATGCGTATTTACTCACGCTTTCCTCTTTACCAATCGGAAAAATAGAAAAATCAACGATGACACTCATAACAACCCCCATTCGCACGCAGCATCCTTTTTAAAAGACCGATCATTTAATCTTCTGAATATCTTTTTCCTTGGCTATGACTACGAGTATCTCGCCGTCCTTCAGGACAAAATTGGCGGCCGGCACCATGTGAACCTGGTCTGTCAGCACGTCTTTCACGGCGATGACCTCGATGTGATATCTGCTCCTCAACTCAAGTTCACCGATGCTTTTCCCCAAAAAACTATTAGGAGGCGCAATTTCAAATATCATATAGCCCTCAGAAAGAGGAAGGCAATCGAGGACACTCGGAGAAATCAGACTTTTGGCAACTTTGCTGGCAACTTCCTTTTCAGGGATGATGACATCAGTTGCGCCAACCTTCTCGAGAATAAGTTTGTGCTCTTCGTTGGGCGCTTTAACTATTATATTCTTGACCTTCATCTTTTTCAGGTGAAGGGTTATGAGCGTGCTGGCTGCAAGGTCTTCGCCGAAGGAGATAATGACGACATCATCCTCCTGAACGCCGATATGATCCATTACTTCGTTGTCCGTACCATCGGCAACAATTGCCTTAGTGGCAAAATCTTTTAAACGATGGACGGCCTCCTTATCCTTATCGACGGCAATGACATCGAATCCATTTTCATATAATTCTTTGACGATATTGGAGCCAAAGATACCAAGCCCAACCACAACCACGCGCCGCGTTATTGAAGCCATTACCGAACCTCCTTATCCAACCATGACAGACTCTTCTGCATATGTTAAGCCCCTTTTTGGGGAATACCAGGAAAAAGCGAGAGTCAGCGGTCCTATCCGCCCTGCAAACATCGTGAGGATGATAGCCAATTTCTGGCCTGTACTCAGGGTTGGCGTAATACCCATGGACAGTCCTACATTGCCAAAGGCAGATATTGTTTCAAAAAGATACTCCACAAAGAAGTGACGGCTCTCAATGGGAGGTAAACTCCCTGCACCTCCTAACAACAGAAGAATTGATGTGATGAGAGTAACTGAAAAGGCGGAAGCGAAGATAATGGCGATAGTTCGTGTTAGAACCTCCCCCGGGATGGTCCTGTCATAGACATTCACCTGTTCCTGTCCTTTCAGCCGATTCCAGATCATCAGGAGGAGGAGTGCGAAACTCGTTGTCTTAATGCCTCCCCCCGTTGAACCGGGCGATGCACCTATAAACATCAACATAATGAGGACAAGGATTGTCGGATTTGTCAGCTGACCTATATCAATCGTATTGAACCCTGCCGTACGGGGAGTTACCGATTGGAACAAAGACGTAAGAAGCTGCGTCTTGACAGGTGCGTCTTTAAGAATGTGATTCATCTCAAACAAATAAATAAATGCGGCGCCACCGAGGATCAGACTTGCTGTAGTTAGAAGGACTATTTTTGAATGAACGGAAATCTTCTGCTGATATCCCCTCCACTTGGAAACGATCTCATACTGAACGATAAAACCTATCCCGCCAAGAATAATCAATGCCATGATTGTTAGATTGATGATTACATCATTCTGATAACGCATCAATTTATCCGGGAGGAGGGAGAGTCCGCAATTGTTGAAGGCAGAAACAGCATGATACAGAGCCTGATAGAAAGCCCGACTCGGAGAAAAATCCCGTGAAAACCGGAGAAATAAGAAAAATGTCCCTGCAGCCTCGATGATAAAGGTGAGGCCGAAAACCCATCTCATAATAACGAAGAAATCTCTTCGCGGGGTATGGAGAAATGTAGACTGGAAAATTTCCCTGCCCTTAAAGGAGATGCCTCTTCCCATCAGTCCGAAAAGAACAACGGAGAATGTAATAATCCCGAGCCCCCCGATTTGAAAGAGACACAGAGTCACAATCTGCCCGTTTAAAGACAGATCCTTGCCGATGTCTAAAACGCTAAGACCCGTAACGCAAACCGCCGAGGCAGACGTGAAGAGTGCGTCAACAAAGTTTATATGACCGCCTGCGGTAGAATAAGGCAACCAGAGGAGAACCGCCCCTATAAATATTACCGAGGCGAAACTGATGATAAAAAACCTCTGGGGAGATAACAGCTTCGATACAAACCGCTTCATGGGCTATTCTCATGCTCCTTTGGCCGTTTGAACAATGCAAAAAGCATAATGAAGGCTCCGAGGGTTATAGCAGAATCAGCAACATTAAAGGCTGGCCAGTGGTAGGCTCGTAAATGCACATCGATGAAATCAATCACCTCTCCAAGACGCACCCTGTCAATGAAATTCCCCAATGCACCGGACAGGATCAGGGAAAGGGCAAATATCATGAGCGGTTCTTCAGTTTTGCTCTTGGCTATATAGTAGAGAACAAGAATTATGGCTAAGACAGTTACCGTGAAGAAGAAGACGGACCGAAAGTCCGGCGAGGCATTGGCAAGAAAACTGAAGGCTGCTCCCGGATTCCTGACATACGTAATATTCAAAAAACCCCCTATGACCACAACGGATTCATGGACGGACATGGTCGAGTCGATGTAGGCCTTGGTAATGAAGTCGAGGAGCACTACCGTCGCCACAGTGGCACAGAGAATAAAATACTTTTTCAAGATATGTCTCCGCTATTTTTAGATCACTCTTCGCAATAGAAGAATGAACTGTTTCGCTGATTCCGTGCAGTTGCAACCGCCGAATGCAATTTCCGCCGCAGGGATAACTCTTATCGGAACAGGCGGTGATCAGGATTTCTCGCACCGCTCCATATAACTTAATTGCAATGGCATCCTGAGAGAAACGCAGGATAAGCTAAAGGTTCGCAAGGCACCTTTCACAGATAGTCGGATGTTCATTATTGACACCCACGGTCTCGCTGTACACCCAGCATCTGTCACATTTCTTTCCCCGTGTTTTTCTCACCCCAATCGTCAGACCTGCAAATTCAGGACTTACGTAAGGGCTCTTGATGCCCTCTTTTTCTACAATACCGATCTGGGAGATGATCAGAAGGGTTTTTAAATCTTCAAGATGTGCCTCCAAAAACGCGCGGAGTTCACCTGACGCAGAGATATCCACACCGGCATCGAGGGAGTGCCCGACTACTTTATTCTTCCTTGCCGTTTCAATTGCCTTCGATATCTCTCCTCTGAGGGCGATCATCTTATTCCAGTTCGCGGCCAGACCCGCATCCATATACTCTGGATTCACTTCAGGGAATTGAGTAAGATGAACGCTGATTTCCTTGCCCTGATGCGGAGGCAAAGATAACCATATCTCCTCCGCAGTGAAGGAAAGTATAGGGGCAAGCAGGCGTGTCATGGCATCAAGGATTACGAGCATGGCGCTTTGCGCAGAGCGTCGCTGCCGTGATTCCGCCCTGGATGTATAGAGTCTGTCTTTCAAGACATCTAGATAAAGGGCGCTCAGGTCAACGGTACAGAAATTATGAAGGGTGAAGAACGCATGATGAAATTGATACTGATTGTAAGCTGCCCTCACGCGCTGTATAATTTCTTGGAGCCTGTGAAGAGCCCACCGGTCGATTTCTTCCATGTCCTGATAGGATACCATTTTACTGCGGTCAAAATCATACAGATTGCCCAGAACGAAGCGACTGGTGTTGCGAATGCGCCTGTAGGCCTCTACAAGGCGCTCAAGGATTTCGTCGGAAATCCTTATGTCTTGTGTATAATCTTCCGCAGCCACCCAAAGTCTCAATATCTCAACACCATACTTATCAATGATCTCCTCCGGGTCAACGACATTGCCCATGGATTTGGACATCTTCTTTCCCTCGCCGTCTACAACGAAACCATGTGTCAGGACAGTCCTGTACGGGGCGCGTCCTCTCGTTCCCACAGACTCCAGCAGCGAGGAATGGAACCACCCTCTGTGCTGATCGCTACCCTCGAGGTACATGTCCGCCGGGGAACCGAGGTATGATCGCTTTTCGAGCACTGCAGCATGACTCACGCCGGAATCAAACCACACATCGAGTATATCCGTCTCCTTTGAAAATTGGTCGCTCTGGCATACGGGGCAGACTGTTCCAACAGGCAGCAGGTCTTTCGTATCTCTCTCGAACCAGACATCGGCACCATATTCATTAACCAGCTTTACTACGTGCCCGATGATATCCTTTCTCATGAGGTCGCTCTTGCAACGGCTGCAGAAAAACATGGTGATAGGCACCCCCCATAACCTCTGCCGGGAGATGCACCAGTCAGGACGACTTCGAATCATTCCGGATATCCTGTCGCGACCCCACGCCGGCAACCATTCTACGGCTTCGATAGCTTCGAGGGTTTTCTGCCTTAAGTTATTTTTATCCATAGAGATAAACCACTGCTCCGTGGATCTGAAAATGATGGGATTCTTGCACCGCCAGCAGTGAGGATAGGAATGCTCTATATCAACACGACCAAGCAGGGCCCCGACCTCGGCCAATTTCTTAATCACCGATTCGTTGGCATCGAAGACAAACTGCCCCGCGAAATCTTTGACATCGGAGGTGTATCGGCCGTCGTCGTCAACAGGGGCGTAATTGTCAAGACCATACTTCATGCCTATTTCGTAATCTTCCTGCCCATGCCCGGGTGCGATATGCACACACCCTGTGCCTGCGTCAAGGGTAACAAAAGGAGCCAGGATCAGGAGGCTCTCGTGGTCGACCAGTGGATGTTTACATTTCAGGCCCTCCAGTACTGATCCCGGAAATTCGTCCACAACCTTGTAAGTCTTATAGCCGAAGGCATCCATGCAGTAGTCAAGAAGCTCCTTGGCAAGTATCAGAGTCTCATCATTCACTTTGACTGCCGCATAGATGAATTCCTCATGCACGGCGATTGCCTGGTTGGGCGGTATAGTCCAGGGGGTCGTCGTCCATATTACCACGCCTACTTTTTCTCCGGCCAGTTTCGGTCGGACCTTTGATATATCCGAGATCATCGCGAATTTGACATAAATGGACGGCGTCATATGATCACTGTATTCGACTTCGGCCTCCGCCAGGGCAGTCTTGCAGGAAGCGCACCAATACACCGGCTTTTTCCCCCTATAGACGTCACCGCTGAAATAAAGCTTTCCGAATTCCTCAATAGTCGCCGCCTCATAGTCGTAAGACATAGTGAGATAGGGCTTTTCCCATTCTCCAAAGACCCCCAATCGCTTAAACTGCCCCCTCTGGACACCCACATATCTGTCTGCAAACACCCTGCAGAACCGTCTTATATCAGCATGGGACATCTCATTCTTCATTGCGCCCAGTTCTTTCTCGACCTGATGTTCTATGGGAAGACCGTGACAATCCCAGCCGGGGACGTAGATACTGTCGAAACCGGACATATTCTTTGACTTAACCACCATGTCCTTAATCACCTTATTCAGCGCCGTGCCCAGGTGAATATTCCCGTTCGCATACGGGGGCCCGTCATGAAGGATGTACGTTTTTCTTCCCTTCAAGGATTGTCTGATCTTTTCATAGATGTTCATGCCCTCCCACATCTTGAGCAATTCCGGTTCCTTCCGTGAAAGATTAGCCTTCATGGGAAAGTTAGTTTTCGGTAGATTCAATGTATTCTTATAGTCCATGGGGGAACTCCTCAACGCTTCATAATCAATGACATTTTATACACTTAATATAATAATGGGCAAATTGGTAGTCGGGAACGCTATCACAGAAATTAACCTCTTTCAAGCAGAACTAAAAAAGCCCCCTGCCGCAAAACAGGGGGCTTTTTAAAAATGAGATAAGATTAATATCCTCTTACATTCCCATGCCGGGATAGCCGCCGCCGGGAGGCATGCCTGGCATAGCAGATTTTTCTTCCGGTTTCTCTGCTACCATGCACTGGGTAGTCAGCATTAAAGCTGCCACACTTGCCGCATTCTGGAGTGCAAAGCGGGTGACCTTCGTCGGATCAATGACACCGGCTTCAATCATGTCTTCATACTCATCAGTTCTCGCATTGAAGCCGAAAGCGCCTTTTTTCCCTTTGACTTTTTCGACGGCAATGCTGCCTTCCTGACCGGCATTAGTGACGATCATTTTTAACGGTTCTTCGAGGGCCTTCTTTACTATATTAACCCCTACCTGCTGATCGCCTTCTAATTTCAGCTTTTCCAAGGCAGGCAGTGTCCTGATATAGGCTACACCTCCACCGGGAACTATTCCTTCTTCCACGGCCGCACGGGTTGCATTGAGTGCATCTTCAACGCGCGCCTTCTTCTCCTTCATCTCGGTCTCTGTCGCCGCGCCAACCTTTATTACGGCAACACCGCCAACCAGCTTGGCCAGCCTTTCCTGAAGCTTCTCTCTGTCGTAATCGGACGTCGTTTCTTCTATCTGTGCCCTGATCTGTTTAACCCTTCCTTCGAGGGATGCTCTTGATCCTGCGCCGTCGATAATCGTCGTGTTGTCTTTATCTATCGAAATCCGCTTGGCCCGGCCGAGGTCTTCTACTTTTGTATTCTCGAGTTTCTGACCCAGGTCTTCAGAAATCACCTTCCCGCCTGTCAGAATGGCGATATCATCGAGCATTGCTTTCCTTCTGTCGCCAAAACCAGGGGCTTTTACTGCTGCAACCTGCAGGGTGCCGCGAATCTTATTCACCACGAGGGTAGCCAGAGCCTCTCCTTCGATATCTTCGGCAATGATGAGCAACGGCCTGCCCATCTTTGCAATCTGTTCCAGAATGGGAAGAAGATCCTTCATGGTGCTGATCTTCTTTTCGTTTATGAGAATAAGACAGTCATCGAGGTGTACTTCCATCTTTTCGGCATTAGTCACGAAATAGGGGGACACGTAACCTCTGTCAAACTGCATACCTTCTACGATCTCCAGTTCGGTTTCCAGTCCCTTAGCTTCCTCTACAGTAATGACCCCTTCCTTACCGACCTTTCCCATGGCCTCGGCTATAATTGCGCCGATTGCCTCATCGTTATTCGCGGAGATGGTACCCACCTGCGCGATTTCCTTCTGGTCTTTAGTCGGTTTGCTTAACTTAGCCAGTTCTTTGACAACCGCCTCAACGGCTTTATCAATGCCCCTTTTTATATCCATGGGGTTGCTTCCCGCGGCTACGCTCTTTGCCCCTTCCCTGTAAATGGCCTGGGCAAGAATAGTAGCCGTAGTAGTGCCGTCACCGGCTACATCACTCGTCTTACTGGCAACTTCCTTCACCATCTGGGCGCCCATATTTTCGAACTTATCTTCGAGTTCAATCTCCTTAGCCACGGTAACGCCGTCTTTTGTAACGGTCGGCGCACCAAAAGATTTATCAAGAAGTACATTCCTGCCTCGGGGGCCGAGGGTTACTTTAACCGCATCTGCAAGGGCGTTTACGCCCTTAAGTATTGATTTTCTTGCTTCTTCGTCATATTGAAGTATCTTTGCTCCCATCTAATATATCCTCCTTATGATCATATTATTACTTTTCAATGATTCCCAATATATCGTCTTCTCTCATGATGAGATGTTCTACGCCATTGATCTTGACTTCCGTACCAGCATACTTACTGAATAGAATCCTATCTCCGGCTTTGACATCAGGCTTTACTAGTTTGCCGTCTTCTGTCGTCTTTCCCTTGCCTACGGCTACGACCTCGCCCTCTACAGGCTTTTCTTTGGCTGTGTCGGGGATTATAATCCCGCCTTTTGTCTTCTGTTCTTCCTCTAACCTCTTGATAATCACGCGATCCTGTAATGGCCTAATCTTCATGATCCCATCTCTCCTTTCCTTATTTTTTATATTTTCTTGGTATTTTCTGTCAGGCAATCATATCCGTTCATCGATTTTGAACTAAAATAAGCATAAATTCCCTCATGTCAAGACATTTTGAGCAGATTTTTCAAAAAAATAAGGGGAAAAAGCATTTTTTTTATAAAAAATGCCCCTTTCCCTTCAATTTTCTCTGATTTTTATGTTTTCGGCGCCCTATTCTGGAGAAAAGTGAGAGAAACCGTGGTGCCTTTCCCTAGCTGACTTTCGATATCAATACTGCCATTATGGGCCTTCATGAGATGTTTCACTATTGACAATCCCAGACCGGTGCCACCCAACTCCCTCGAACGTGCCCTGTCCGCCCGATAGAACCGTTCTCCGAGCCTGGTAATTTCACTTTTCTGTATACCTATGCCCGTGTCGGTCACTTTAACGACCACAAAACCTTTGTCATCTCCGAGCGCAGTAATCGAAATCTTTCCGCCGCTTGGCGTAAACTTGACGGCATTATCCAGGATGTTCACAAGAATCTGCGCCATCCTATCCCTATCTGCCCAGATGAAGGGAAGCCCATCGGAGATTTGTTTATCAACAGCCAGGGATTTCTCTGCCGCTTTCGTCTCGAACATGGGCAACACGTTCTCAATTGCATCGGCTATGGAGATATTTTCAAACCGCAATTTCATTTCTCCCAGCTCAATGCTGGAAAGGATCAACAAATCGTCCACCAGCCGTCCAAGACGGTGAGCATTCTCGGAAATTATGTGAAGAAATTTTTTTGCCGTCACTTCTTCCTTGATGGCTCCCCCCTCCAGGGTCTCAATAAATCCTATGATTGCCGTAAGCGGTGTCTTGATCTCGTGGGTGACATTAGCAACGAAGTCCTCGCGTATCTTTTCCAGTTTCTTAAGACGCGTGACGTCGTGAAATACCATCATCGTCTTTTGTTCCTCTTCGGGTAGTCCTTGAACGGCTGATATAGTGACATCCAGGATAATGGGCGCCTCCTGGCCGAGGCTAATCTCCCGCAACACAGGTCCTCCAGAATCTTTAAACAGATCAAGGGCCTCCTGCAACTCGACATTCCTGAATGCCTCAAGGGGTGTCTTATTCAGAATTTCAGTAATGCCCTCATCCCCGAGGATTGCTTCCAGACTTTTGTTCAGAAACTCGATGCGGTTCTGATTGTTAATGAAAAGAACACCCTCTGTCATACTGGCAAAGGCCGCTTCAAGTTTAGCCTTCTCCATATAGGTAGCTCTCACTCTTTCCTGCTGATCTTGCACCATTTGATTGATGTCTTTTTCCAATTGCCCAACGTCGTCATTTGACTCTACCAGAAGTGTTCCCGATGCGTCACCGCTGCAAACCTTGTGCGTATATGAAATTACTTTCTCGATTGGCGATATCAGTTTTCTGGCCACAAGAAATGCAATGATAAAAGAAGGGATGATAGCGATCAGGAGACAATTATATATATAGCTGTACTGCTGATCAACGGAGTTTCTTACCTCAAAGAGCGGACGGGCAAATCGTATGTAGCCTCTAACTTCAGAGTCTTCCACTATGGGAAAGGCAATATAAAGCATATCTACCCCAAGGGTGCGGCTGTAACGAATGGCTTCTCCCTGTCCCTTGATCCTGGCTTCCTGAATTTCCGAACGGTTCAGGTGACTGTCCATCTGCGCCAAGTCTTTCTCTGAATCCGCTTTGACCCGGCCCGAAGCATCAATCAGAGTGACGCGGGAGCGTGATATGTCAGCCAGATGTGACAACTTCCTTTCAATATCGCCTATCCCTAATAATGCAGTGATTCGTGCTTGAGCAACCAGGTCATTCTTAATCCCGTCTATCAATTCAGTCTTGATCTGCCGGGCATACATCAATCCCATGGCTATTGCGCTGAAAAGTATCAGCACGACATAGCCGGCAAAAATCCTGTATAGCAGGCGGTTCTTCAATCACTCACTCCGAAGCCTGACAACTTGGTTCGTGACGGACAATCTTACCCGTCACCATATACATTACCATGTCGGCAATGCCCACGGCATGATCAGAAATCCGCTCGAGGCTCTTAGAAATCTGCATAATTATAAGAGCCCTGTGGATCTTCTTGGGGTCTTCCAACATGAAGGTGAGGAGCTCCCGGAAGACCTGCTCATTGAGGTTATCTATAGTTTCATCCTCCATCCGCACATTGCGCGCCAGATCAATATCTTCATTCACCAGTGCATCGAGGCTCTCCCTGATCATTCCACGGGCAACTTCCGCCATCCGGGGAATATCAATATAAGGCTTCATCGGCGGTTCCTCACTTAAAATAATTGACTTCTGCGCAATCTTCGCCGCCATGTCGCCTATCCTCTCCAGATGTCCATTGATCTTAATGGCCGTTGTGATGTATCTCAGGTCCCGCGCTGTCGGCTGCCTCAAAGCCAGAATGCGGATACACTTTTCCTCGATTTCAACATCAAGCTGATCGATCGTATTATCACCGCATATTACCCTTCGGGCCAGCGCCGTATCCCTATCCACGAGGGCCTCGGTTGCAAGTTCTATGCCTTTTCTACGAGTGCTCCCAAATAAAGAAGACTCTCCTTGACCTCGCGGAGTTCTTTTTCATAGTGGGTGCTTGTATGCTTTTTTTCAGCCATTTATTATCTCCTTAATATACTAAGCAATAAATTAAGAGATTCGTTTAATATCATTCCGAGAAGAGAAGCGACGAGGAATCTTAAAATTCCTCCTTCTGGTCGGAATGACATGGGTTATGTTTTCACCGAATACCAAATGCAATCAACCGAATCTCCCAGTAATATAGTCTTCTGTCTGTTTTACATCCGGATTGGTAAAGATTTTTTCCGTGGCGTTATATTCAATGAGCTTCCCTAAATAGAAGAAACCGGTCTTCGATGAGATACGGGCTGCCTGCTGCATGTTATGTGTAACTATGATAATGGTATATTTCTTCTTCAATTCATCGATCAACTCTTCAATTTTTGCCGTTGATATAGGATCGAGCGCCGACGTTGGCTCATCCATGAGTATGACATCTGGTTTCATAGCGAGCGCTCTGGCAATACACAGGCGCTGCTGCTGTCCCCCGGATAAAGTCATCGCCGATTTATCCAGAATGTCTTTCACCTCTTCCCATAGAACCGCCTGTTTCAGGCTCTCTTCAGCAAGCAACTCTAAATCGCTCTTTTTCATTATCCCCGCAAGCTTTGGCGCATAGGTAACATTGTTGAATATTGACTTTGGAAACGGATTGGGTTTTTGAAAAACCATGCCAATTTTTCTCCGAACGTCGACGGGATCGACATCGGGACTATAAATATTTATGCCTTCAAAAATGATTTCTCCTTCGACCCTGGTTCCAGTGATGAGATCATTCATGCGATTGAGGAGCCTCAACAGCGTGGACTTGCCACAGCCGGAAGGTCCTATTAAAGCAGTAACCCGGTCCTTTTCGAAATCCATGGTGATATCGGTCAGTGCCATGGTCTGTCCGTAGAAAAAATTTACATTCCTCAATTCAATTATACTGTCAGCTTCCACAATTACCACCTTTTTTTCTTCCTGACATAACTCCTGATGACAATGGCAATAAGATCAACCCCCAACACAAGCCCGACAAGAACAAGCACCGTCCCATACTGAATCGATCTCGTCTGTTCTATGTGGGTACCCGCCGTAGCAAGAACATATATGTGGTAGGGAAGAGCCATGACTTCATCGAAAATCGAACCTGGAAGCTTCGCTGTAAAGAATGCCGCCGCAGTAAACATAATCGGCGCTGTTTCGCCCGCCGCCCTGCCGATACCCAGGATTGACCCTGTCAGTATTCCGGGCAAAGCATTCGGCAGGACGATCTTATATACAGTCTGCCATTTGGATACACCGAGGGCCAGTGACGCCTCCCGGAACGTTTGTGGGACTGATTTCAAGGCCTCTTCCGATGCCCCGATAATTGTCGGCAAGACAAGTATGCCGAGCGTTAAGGCTCCGGAAAGAATGCATGATCCAAAATGCAGGAAAACAACAAAGAAACCGAGTCCGAACAATCCGAAAACAACTGAAGGAACGCCCGCCAAACAATTAATGCCAATGCGGACAAGTCTGACAAATTTTCCCTGTTTCGCATATTCAGTGAGATAAATTGCCGACACTACACCGAGAGGGAGTGCAACAGCTATTGCGCCGATTGTCAGATAGAGGGTGCCTAAGATGGCAGGCATGATACCGCCCTCAGTCATGGAATCTGTTGGCGGGAGGGTGAGAAAATCCCAACTGATGGCTGATATACCGTTCACAACGATGTAAGCAATCAGACCGCCGAGGGCCAACGCAATCAGCAGCGCCGACAATCGAACAACGGTGAAAAACACCTGCTGTTTGAAATATCGAAATTTCATGGATGCCTGCAGCACATCCTGCATAAGATAAACTCCCTGTTTCCCTTCACAGTGTGGCTGATCCCACTTCTTTGAATTTCTGGGAAATATAATCGGCAATGAGATTAAAAATCAGGGTTAAAAAAAACAGGACAATGCCGGTGGCAAAAAGAGCATGGTAATGCCCGCTCCCGAACGGCGCCTCCCCCATCTCCGCAGCAATGCTTGCCGGCATCGGCCTGACAGAATCAAAGATACTTTCAGGAATGGCTGCCGCACCGCCTGCCACCATCAGCACGACCATGGTTTCACCTATAGCCCTGGCCATACCGAGGATCACGGCCGTGGAAATCCCCGACAGCGCTGCCGGCATAATGACCTTGGTTATGGTTTCATGTTTCGTAGCGCCCAGGGCATACGACGCCTCCTTAAACTCGCTGGGCACGGCGTAAAGGGCATCCTCCGAGATGCTCGAAATCGTAGGTATCGCCATGATTGCCAGAATTACCGAGGCGTTCACAATGTTAAGACCTGTCGGGAGATCAAAGGTCTCCTGGAGAAACGGGGCTACAACGACCATGCCGAAGAAACCGAGGACTACGGAAGGAATCCCTGCCAAAAGTTCTATTATTGCCTTCGTAACGTCTTTGATTGAAGCGGGGGCTATTTCAGAAATATAAACAGCAGAAAGGATCCCCAGCGGAACGGCAATCAGGCAGGAGAATATGGTAACAACTGCAGAACCAATTATCAGGGGCCATATCCCGTAGGACGGAGGATCATACGTGGGATACCATTCCTGTCCGAAAAGGAAATCTGCAACGGAAACCTCCTTGAATATAGGTATCCCTTCGCGGAAAAGAAAGACAACGATTAGTACCAGGGTAAGCACAGAGACGAAGGAGAAAAAAGCGAAAACTCCCTTGATGATGGTTTCCTTCAGATGTCTGGACATACTAATCTACTGTTTTTTACCTTTTTTCAATGTTTTTTCTTTGGCTTCAGCCGTTACTGGGACAAATCCCTCCTTGGCAACCAGTTTCTGTCCGGCAGGGCTCAGCACGAATTTGATCAAATTTGCAACTTCACCTGTAGGCTGACCGTTCGTATACATATAGAGGGGTCTTGACACCGGGTACTCCTTGGAAAGCGCTGTCTTCGCCGAGGCCGTAATGCCGTTGACGGTCAATGCCTTGAGCGACGTGTTTAAATAGCCTAAGCCAATATAACCGATGGCATATCTGTTTTTTGAAACCGCTTGAACAACGGCACCATTTGACGCCTGTAACTGTGCCTTGGAAGTTACTCGGGCATTGTTTAAAACCAGGTGCCCCCAGGATTCAAAAGTTCCGGAGCTGCTGTCCCTCGAAACAACGACAATCGTGAGATTGTCACCGCCGACCTCTTTCCAGTTTGTAATCTTGCCCTGATATATCTGGCTCAACTGATCAATGGTCAATCCATTGATTTTGTTTTTCGGATGCACGATGGGAACGATAGCGTCGATCGCAACAGCGTGGGCAATAGGATCCACTCCTTGCGCTCTGGCAAGGGTGATTTCTTTGTCCTTAATTTCCCTTGATGAATTTGCAATGTCTGTAGACTTGTCAATTAGTGCCTTGATCCCATCTCCCGATCCCCCAGCGGAAAGAGATATATTCACTCCGGGATGCACCTTCGTGTAGGCCTCCAATGCCGCCTGTGCGATGGGCAAAACCGTTGTCGATCCCTTGATGACAACATTTTCCGCGGCAAGAGCCAGATTTGCACCAAAGATTAGCCAAATCAACCCTACCGCCAACAATTTTCTTAACATTTTCAAAACCTCCATTCGATTTTACTTTATCTTCAATATTTACAGAATAACTCTCTTATTGCCTGCTCTCAAGAATTGAAAAAATTCATCGGTATTTTAGCACTACAAAAAAGGTCAAGACCGTTACAGAATCCTATGAGACGGTCTTGTTTCCAAAGGCAGTATACTAATACACATCAAATGTTTCAGATTTGTTACAGAATGATGAAGAATTTATTAATCCTGGAAACAAGGGATCTGCTCCGTAGACCCCTCAATCGCCTATTGCCTGTCGACTGAGAACTGTGATAAATGGCCTATATACGTCAAATTTATTTAGGCTCTGAAAGGATGCTCGATGAACGATGTTGCAGGGAAGCGCCAGGCGTTAATCAACAAACTCTTTCCTTCCGGCATCCCTCGGTTGTGGTGCCCTCTCCTCACACACTATAAAAGCGATGGCACAATCGACTTTGACAGGATGCGTGTCCACTTCAACCATGTGGCCCATTGGGCAAGAGGATTTCTTGTTCCCGGGTCGACCGGTGATGGCTGGGAACTGACTGAAGATGAAACATTAGAAGTCGCAGCCTTCGCGATAAAACAGGCCCGGATGCGCGAAATCAGCCTCCTTCTCGGTGTCCTGAAAGCTGATGTCGAGACCATGAAGCGGACGATCTCAAGCATGATTAAGATGCTTCAAGAAAATCCGTCGGGAAAAGAGGATGCCGGCCAAATCCTGCAAGCCAATCATGTTTGCGGTATCACTGTTTGCCCACCCCGGGGAAAGTCGCTTACACAACCTGAAATCGAAGCCGGTCTTTCCGCTATTCTCGATATGGGCACACCGACAGCACTGTACCAACTTCCCCAGATGACCGAAAATGAAGTGGCGCCAGAAACCTTTGAAAGACTCGTGCAGAAATATTCCAACCTGGTTTTCTTCAAGGACTCAAGCGGTCAGGACGACATTGCAACTTCCTATGTCTACAAGGGCGGCGTCTTTCTCGTAAGGGGCGCTGAGGGCAGCTATGCGCAATGGCTCACAGAGACAGGCTGCTGCTACGATGGTTTCCTTCTCAGCACGGCTAACTGCTTTTCTCAGAATCTTTCTTCTCTCATCGAAAGTCTTGAAAAGAACGATCAGGAAAAAGCAAGGGAGATATCAGAAATACTGACCACTGTTGTCAGTGAGGTCTTTGCTCTGGTGCAACCACTGCCTTACGGCAATCCCTTCACCAATGCCAATAAGGCCATGGATCATTTTTTTGCCTTCGGACCTTCGGCAAATACAACAGAAGGACCCATGCTTCACGAAACAGTTCGCATTCCCCACGATATCATCCAGGCGACAGGCGCCATTCTGACTCACTACAACCTGATGCCTGAAAAAGGATACATGGAGCAAAATGTTCCTATATCATATGGCAGATGAAATGCTATCTGCGGAAGACCGCTGCAAGCGGCGGGGAATTAGACCCACAAAGATTAAACAGCACACCACCTGCCCCATTTAAAGTCGACAAAGAGATGCGGTGCAGTTTTTTGTGCCATGAAGTTGTACGTTAGAATGGAGGTGTAAAATGACCTACAAGAACGCTGTGAAGAAAGTACTCGTTTTACTGGGCAGCCCCAGGAAGAAAGGCAATAGCGCTATATTAGCGGAACGGATTGCCAAAGGAGCAAAATCCGTTGGCGCTAATGTGGAGACTCTCTTTATTCACGGGATGAAAATCGCGCCCTGTAATTCATGCTATGCATGTCAGAAGCCAAACAGCAAGGGATGCTCTATCAATGACGACATGCAGATTGTTTACAAGAAGTTGATGGCTTCGGACGCATGGATAATTGCGAGTCCTGTTTATTGGTTTACCGTATCAGCGCAGACAAAACTATGGATGGACCGCTCTTTTGCCTTGCTCCCCCGCGCCGAGGAAGCGTTTATTGGCAAACGGATCGCTATAGCCATGAGTTACGGAGATTCTGAACCGTTTAAATCCGGCTGCGTCAATGCTCTCCGGACCTTTCAGGATGCCTATGGATATGTTCAGGCATGTATTGTCGGGATGGTTTACGGAAGCGCCATGGATGCCGGAGAAATCAAGAATAATAAAGCCTTGATGAAGGAATCTGAGGAACTCGGAAAACGGCTGGTCAGCGGCTGAACCGCCCATAAGAATTGTGACTCTCAAGCGGGATATTTAAACTCAACAAGAGTACTTATTTCGCCCTGTTATGTTTTTTCTAATTTAGCTCAGCAACACGACATTCCGTATCGTAATCAATGAGCCCCCCTTAATTTGTAATCATTTGATGACAATCGCCACATCGATATGCCATGCTGTTTCTCCTTTCGGAAAAACTCTACCATAGCAATGTGGCTTGTGTTACGATTTTTTTTGCAAACCTAACATTTTTTGTCAAAGAGCCTGTTTATAAATTAAACTAATTATGACACATTCTCTTGATCGGGGAGCAAGATTTCTTTTACTTTGAACCTTGAGCCCTTCACCTTATCTCTCTTCTCTTATCTCACGCCGGACTTGCTGAGCCTGCCCCGTATTTCATACGCAGTAATCCATTCCTCCATTATCTCATTTCGAAGGAACGCAGTGACTGAGAAATCTTCTCCCTCCTGTAATTCCCCCGTTGTCCCCTTTGTCAAAGGGGGTGAAAAGAAAAGGGGGCAATTCCATTTTCCACTTGACAATAGCCGGCATTCCGGAAAAAACTTGATCACAGCAGGCAAGATTACGAACGGCAGGATCGATCTTCGGGGATTAAAATCGATATTTTGATGGGGAACAAAAAATGAAACACCACAACATTGCAGTCATTCCAGCAGATGGGATAGGGGAAGAAGTCGTTCCTGAGGGGGTGAAGGCGCTGGATGTCGCCGGTGAGTTGACTGGAGAGTACAAATTCAAATACGAGTATTTCCCATACGGTTGCAACTATTATCTCAAGCACGGCAAGATGATGGCGGATGAAGGCCTCGAGATCCTCAAACCATTCGACGCGATCTATTTCGGCGCTGTCGGCTCTCCTGCCGTGCCGGATCACATTTCTCTGCACGGCCTGCGTTTGCCGATTTGCAAGGGGTTCGAACAGTACGTTTGTTATCGTCCGACCGAGCTCCTGCCCGGTGTGAAGACGCCGCTCGCGAACAAAAAAGCGGGGGACATTGACTTCATCGTCGTTCGTGAAAACACCGAAGGCGAGTACACCGGTGCGGGCGGCCGTGCACACCGCGGCTTGCCGATCGAGATCGCGGTCGAAACGTCCGTATTCTCGCGCATCGGTATCGAGCGTGTAGCGCGGTACTCATTCAGACTTGCACAGGGCCGTCGTAAAAAACTGGTGAGTGCAACAAAATCGAATGCGCAGCAGCATTCATTTACGTTCTGGGACGAAGTGGTGACGGAGGTGGGCAAGGAATTTCCGGATGTGACTGTCGAGCGTGTGCTGATCGATGCACTCGCGGCGCGGTTCATTTTATATCCGGAATCGCTCGATGTGGTTGTCGCGTCGAATTTGTTAGGCGACATTCTCACCGACATCGCTGCGGCAATCAGCGGAAGCCTGGGCATTGCGCCGAGTGGTAACATCAATCCTGAACGCGATTATCCGTCGATGTTCGAGCCGGTTCACGGTTCCGCGCCCGACATCGTGGGTAAAGGCATCGCGAACCCGATCGCGATGATTTGGTGCGGAGCGATGATGCTCGATTTCCTCGGCCACAAGAAAACGGCGAAGATGATAGATTCAGCGATTAAAGCCGTGACTGCGGAGGGCCGTGTGCTCACGCCGGATTTAGGAGGCACGGCGAGGACTAAGGATGTTACTGATGCAATCATCGGCAAGATGCGCGCGATGGCAAAGTGACCGACCCGCCCGCTATGCTGGGCTTCTTGGCACGGACTCTCTTTAATTCACGTCGCTATATTAATCTTCTGGCCAATAGATTGAGCGGGGCTGCTGCTTCCACTAGTCTGGCTGGAACTGCCGGTCAAGCTTGAAAGTGCATTTTGAAAGCTGCCCGTTTTGTGATGACGCTGATAAGATCCCTTCTGAGATACTGACTGAACATCCTGCTGCAGTTTTGCAAAAGCAGACTTTGCTGATGATAGATCTCCTGATTGGAGCGCCTTACCGATCGCATTGAGATCAGCGAGAAGCGGGTTTTGGCTGCTGCCTTGCTGCCCGTTTTGCGCCTGACTACCGGACGATAAATTGGGTATCAATTGCTGCAGTGCCGCAAACGCCTGTTGGGCTGCATTCAGGTCACCGGACTGCAAAGCCTGTCCAAGCAGCTGATAATCATATTTAACTTGCTTGAATTTCGTTTGTGCGCTGCTGCTCTGGTTAAGATCGGTGCTTGTGGATATTCCGGATACCGTCATGATAAACCTCCTTAATCAAAATATGGTGCAAGCTAATCATTTTGCATTCTCCTGACATTCGTCACCGGCAAAAGGCCAAGATTTTTTTCAACGCCACGTGCGGGACTATGGCTCTCTGACGTTTGCCTTGTAATTTCTCGATCGGCATTCAGAAGAGTTCACCCGCATTTGACACTTGCTACGGTCTTCGTCACGCCTATTAGTAGCAAGCCGTATGCCAGAGCGATCCTCTCAAAGTATGTTGCCAATATCCTGTTTCAACAATGGTTTTAAGAAAATAATATTGGTGATGAATGTCGCACCACAGGCCACCGGGAAATAAATGTTGACCCACAGTCTGCAACCGGTAAATTTTTCCTGGAAATCTATCGGGGCGCTACGATTATGTCCGGTGACGTGGTAAGAAGATTCTCGGGCTAAAAAATCTTTTCGAACATTTATCACTCTATTTATACAGAATGGTATTTTATAATGTTCCGGATGGCAGGGTAATACGATTTATTGCAAGAGGAAATGGGGAACCGAACAGAATCTGCAGAAACTCCGAAGCGCCTTTAAAGGAATTCAACCAGATGTCGGTGCGAAGGTGGTTTTGGCAACAGGTCGTGATACCATCTAAAGGTGAGGAAAATGTCCTGCTATGTTCAAGCAATCAAATCCAGTATTGAGCCGGGGGAGTTGGATGATGTTGTAGCCGTGTTATTGGGCTGCAATATTTGGAGAAGTGATTGTGTCAGATCGGTAGTCGTCTGAGAAGGATAGGTCTGTTCTATGGCTTGCAAAAGATTCGAGGCAATGTCGGAAGATGCCGTGGACTGGGAAGAGGAATCGGGAGACGTAGCCGTAGTTTCAAGGGAAGAGGATGGTAATGTCTCGCCGAGGAGAGCTTCCGCAAGCTGGGGATTGGATGTAAATAAGTTGGTCTTTGTCACTGCATTCAATGTTGCAGAAGTTTCCAGAATACCCGCAAAATTCTGAGACGAACTCGGCTCAAACAACGACTGAATTAATGATTCGCTGCTTTGCATAAGAATCTGACTAACCATGTCCTGTAAATTGTTTGAAGATGAAGATGCGGGTTGTGAAACAGTCGCAGACTTGGAAGTTGTTGAGTTCGATGTCTGAGAACTGTTTTGAGATGAAGACAACAGATTATATATATTGCTGGTATTTAATCCGGAAATGCTTGACATGTCTCGTCATACCTTTCATTAATTGCATCGGCGATTTCAGAAAAAACTTTAGTAAATAATCTCGTTTCAATGTTGGCTTGAATCGCATCGTAAAATGGATCGTTTAATTGATCTATTCTCTCGCTTAAGAGCAAAATATTAATCAAGCAGTCATCCTGGATATTTTTTAATCAACTGGATACTTTAAATTGGATACATTTTATCCACTATCGCTTGAGACATTACGGTATCTATTAGACAATATTGAGTAATATTGGATGCTTGGCATACATCATTCTGGTCGGTATATTTCTTGCTGTTCATCAGGATCAAATCATTCTCTCGAAAGGAGGCACAGCACATGAAGAAAACATTTTTTATAATTGCAGTTCTCGTCGCGTCTGTAGCTGCTGTCGTATCGGCGTATGCCCTTCAGCCGGGTGAAAGACCAGGTTCCTACAAAGAATTTGGTTTCAAAAAATATCTCGGCCTTTCAGACGAACAATTGGCCAAGATGAAAGAGCTGAGAAATAACTTCCGTAATGATACGAGGGACCTGAGATACAATCTCGCGATCAAGCGGTTAGAAATGCGTAAACTTTTTACAGATCCCAAGACAGATGATACAACACTTCTTGCCAAGCAGAAAGAGATAAGTAAACTTCGCCAGCAACTATCAGATAAAAAGGCTGCTAAGAAAATCGCGTGGCGTAAAATTCTCACTCCGGAGCAGATTGCTAAACTTGACAGAATGCCTCACAAGCGGCATGCG
>Ga0187853_10001486_pt1 | contig 21512 bp, 22 predicted proteins | sample June2016WEW_6_10_2_FD_132417 | JGI IMG/M metagenome (GOLD analysis project Ga0187853, IMG submission 132417) | Peatland microbial communities from SPRUCE experiment site at the Marcell Experimental Forest, Minnesota, USA - June2016WEW_6_100 | ecosystem: Environmental > Terrestrial > Soil >... | reverse complement strand
TCTAAGACAGCTCAAAAGGCAGTCAGGTATGCGGTTGACCTTGCAAAACAGTTAAATGCCTCGGTAATCGTCCTGAGCGTCATTGATAATCGCTCGTTTATAGCCCAGACAGTTTCTGCCGTGGATACTCCAACGCATGTAATAGAACCTATCGAGGATTATCTGCGCGAGGCTGCCAAAGGGTATGCTGGAGAGGTAGAGAAGCTGTGTGATAAAAGTGGCGTCCAATCAGAGACTGTTATAATGACAGGGCACCCTGTTGAGAACATTGTGAAGGAGGCTAAAAAGTCAAAGGCAAATCTCATTGTTATAGGTTCCCATGGTAGAAGTGCTCTAGCAGCCTCAGTGCTTGGCAGCGTTGCCTATGGGGTCATTCACGACCAGACAAAGGTTCCTGTACTCATCGTGCGATGACCCACGCTTTACCCAAGAATCGTTCGATACGGGTTGATTCTCTCCACGATAGACTGAAGTCTGTGGAGCGTGTGAGGTGAATCAAATGGTATCTCAGCCTATTTGGATGGTTAGCATAGACACTGAGCCCCCATCGATTCCTTCAACTGGGAAAGTCAAAGGTTCGCCCTCTTTGCGCAGAGCGATCACGTAAAGCAGAGGCAGATAATGGTCGGGTGTTGGAACTGAAAGCGCCGCTTCAGGACCCAGCTTCTCGTAGTTTATGAGTGGACCGTCTTCAGCAGAGCTCAACAGGTTACGTACCTGCTTTTCAAATCGCATGGCCCAGTCAAAAGGTTCAATAGTGTGCCGGCCCCATGCATAGGCATGCAGATTGTGCACAAGGTTGCCGCTTCCTATTATAAGAACCTGCTCGTCCCTGAGCGGTGCAAGCCGTTTTCCGACCTCGTAGTGGAAAGCCGGCGGTTTCATTTTGTCGATACTAATCTGTACAATGGGTACATCGGCTTCGGGGAAGGTATGGGTCAACACGGACCATGTGCCGTGATCCAAACCCCAGTTATGGTCAAGTTTGACGTTGATGGGATCGAGGATCTCGCGGATTTGAGTTGCAAGCTCGGGATCTCCCGGCGCCGGGTATTGAACCTCGAAGAGTTCTCCCGGAAACCCGCCGAAGTCGTGGATGGTGCGAGGTCTGTCCATTGCGGTTACGGCCGTCCCCTGTACGTACCAATGGGCGGAGATGGAGAGGACGGCCCTGGGCCTTGGAATAGTCTTTCCAATTTGCCGCCATCCCTTCGTATAGGGATTTTGTGACAGAGCGTTCATGGGATTGCCGTGGCCAAAAAATATCACCGGCATTCTCGACATGCCGTGCACCATTCCTGTTCTCCTGTCAATGGCTCGCTGAGGGACTTGATGTCGTCCCAAACCCTGCTCGGTGAGATAGCCCGTTAAGTAGCTTTCCTTCTCCTCGCGCTAACCGTTTCTCCACCTATACCCCAGTTGTCGGTTTCAACCTCCTCGATCAAGACAACGGTTGTCTGTGGGTTTTTCCCAAGCACATCGACTAAAAGCTGTGTCACTCCTTTGATAAGCTGGGCTTTCTGATCAGGGGTGGCGCCTTCTTTGGTGATTTTGATGTTCACATAGGGCATGGCAATTTCTCCATAGTCAGGGGTCTATAACTCCACAACCGGCATCTGCAAATTTTAGCTGCGTTTGCTTCACTGTAATACCCGGCTGGCGCAATCTCTATAGCTCACTTGGTGGACGACGTTGCCGCTTTCTTCTGCCGCCGTGCCTCTATGGATGCTCTTAGCTTTTCAGGCAGTCCTCGCTTTTTAGCCGCTTTGCTTCTGGCTTTGCTAAGAGATTTTGCCGCCAAGGGAGTCCGCATTGCGAAACCGTATTTCTTTTTGTACTCTTTTTGGTTCATGCCGTGGGAAACGAGATGCTTCGATGTGAGTTGTCTCATCTCTGCCCCGCATTCGAGACAGATTACCTTGTCGTTTTGGATAGAATTTGCCGGGCCGAGCACGGGTTTGTCTTCTGTTGGCGCTTCTCCTGCCACTCCGGCATCCGGAGCTAACTCAATTTCTCCAGCCTCAGCTTTTTGCATTTCCCGGAGAGTCCTGAAAACCTGCCGAAGAGAGGACGCAATGTCGGTTGCCGACATCGATGTTAAGGATACCTGAGTCCGGACGATTTCTGATGCGATCTCAATTAGTTTTTTGGGCATGTAGCGGCTCCTTCACTATTGTTATTGTTGGGGAAAAAGCATCGGCCATGCGGGCGAAGCGCGGACCATAAGCTGGTCGGGTTAATATAAGTAAGTGTTTGAATAACGCAATATTAATGAAGTGGTGATTCAAGGGCCTTATTCATTTTGCAAAACCCTGTCCTTCGTGCGGATTACCGCTGTGACTATTGGTTGGCTATTATGCCGGGCGTACCGATAGGGATTGCAATTCTTCGAGGTCCTGGGTCTTTCCAACGAAATTTGACTTTATTATACCCGAGTGAGGCCATCAAGTACCACAGCATGACTTCGGCTTCGGCAAAGTCAATACCGGTTTTGCGTGGTTAAAGATGACCGTTGAGAATAGCCACGCCGTCGGTGTCTATTTCTCGTAATATTTCCTCGTATTCGGCTATCCGGCGATCCGTTTCGGCATGAGATTCGGGGAGATTTTTGGGATCATTTCGCGAAAAACGTTCCAATTCCAGGTCCTTTACCAATTCCTGCCTGCTGACCAGACATGGTGCCAAGTTTTTAGTGGGTTTGCCTGGGCCGATACGGAAGGATAGCCACAGGTCGGTCCATGGAAGGGGAAACTTACGCCTGTATTGCCGGACAGCCAGTGGACTATAGCTATGGACGGTGACTGTTTTGGAGGCATGCATAAGGTATGGGCCTTAATGGAAGTTGAAAATGGCCTGTATACCAAGAGCACACAAGCCGTTCCAATGGAAAAAACGGGCGCCCGCCAGGCAAAACAATCAGAGTATATCCGGCGCCGACAATTTTTATCTCATCCTGCAAAAACTCTCCTGTTCCGGGCGCATTATCTGATCATTCTGTTACTGCTTCCACCATATGAAGGTAACGTAAGCTACTGACACCAAGGAGGCCAAGAGCAGCAAGGTAGTCCATCCCGTGAACAACTCAGGCCACGTCGATCCAATTGCTATACCGATGGAGAGCAGGGCAAATTTGAATATACCCGCCTGCCACCACTTGAGAGTAAAATCCTTGAATATGTTCATTTGAGATCTCCTTGCCGATTTTGCTCAACATTGTGTTCCCCAAGTCTCAACGCGATTTCATTCATAATATTTTAAAATCAGGTTTACAAGGTTTGAATATGCCGGAGACAGGCGCTTCACTACGGTACACATTGAAGGTGAAACTCCTTGCGAATTCATTAATCCGGAAACGGGCATCGGCCGATTTCAAGATAAACAGGGTTTTCTTTCCGTCTCTTGGGAAGGTCTATATGGCAACGGGCTTGGGGAAGCCGGCAAAGGCCACGGAGAAATGGCGAAAGCACCGTATGCAATTGTCGGCTAAGTAAAATTGGTAAAGCTCGGTTCTCCTGTGGTCCTTCTGGTCATCCACTTCATAGCTATCGGCAATTTGTGTCGAGACTTGCCTGAAGGGACGGAATATGTCACCATTCGCGCATTGAATCGGATAGAAAATATCTGAATGGAGGCCGCTAATGGGTCGGAGCATGGCCTTATTCCTTTCAGTGGTGCTTCTATGCATGATCTGCGGAACCGCTGGAGGCACTGGAGCAAACAAGCCGGTTACTATCGGCGTCCTCGCCCACCGTGGAACACAGGATACTCTTGACCACTGGACAGCGACGGCAGAATATCTCTCCTCGAAGATCCCGGGGATGTCCTTCCAAATCGTACCTCTTAGCTTTCAGGAGATAAACGCCGCGGTAGAATGTGGCGAGGTCGAGTTCATAGCAGCCAACCCCTCAATCTACGTCGAGTTGGAAGCCCTTTACCGGGTGAGCAGGCTCGCCACTATGAAGTGCGCCGGTCCGGGCGGAGTTTCCACCACTGAGTTGGGAGGGGTGATATTTGCCCTATCGGACCGTTCTGACATCAAGAGTCTTGGCGATCTGCGCGGAAAGTCATTAATGGCGGTCGATGAAACTTCACTCGGCGGCTGGATGGCATGTTTGCGGGAGTTGAAGAAAAAGGGTATCGTTCCGCATCGATTCTTCTCACGCCTGGTTTTTGGGGGTACTCACGATGAGGTTGTCGAGGCTGTCAAGAACAGAACGGTGGACGCCGGGACGGTAAGGACAGGCATCCTTGAAGACATGCAGGAACAAGGCAAGATTGACCTCAATGCCTTCCGAATTTTGAATCCTTATAAGCACGACAATTTCCCTCTTGCAGCCAGTACAGCCCTCTATCCCGAGTGGCCTTTCGCCAAACTCAGTCATACTTCCTCACAACTTGCCGAACAGGTTTCGATAGCCCTTCTCAGCATGCCCAGGGATGCCCCGGCGGCTATCGCGCTGCGTATAAACGGATGGACAATCCCTATGGACTATCAATCCGTCCATGAGATGCTGAAGGACCTTCATCTCGGTATTTATGAAGATTTCGGAAAAATTTCGATCCGGGAAGCTCTCCGGCAGCATAGCATTACACTTTTTCTCTTTCTCACCCTGATTGCCGTCATGGGTATAACGACAGTATTCGTGGGAAGAGCGAACGGCCGGCTGAAGGCCTCTCGAATGCAACTTGCTCAAGCTCATGAGGTCCTTGAAACCAGGGTAAGGGAAAGGACCGGGGATCTCACCGAGGTGAACCTGCTACTACTCCAGGAGATAGAGGAGCGCAAGAAAACCGAAACGCAACTCAACCAATGGAAGCAGGATTGGGAAGATACCTTCAATACCATTACTGATATGATCACGATCCATGACAAAGACTTCAATATCATTCGTGCCAATACAGCAGCAGCTAATGTTCTTGGTTTTTCGGGTTTTATACCGACGAATGCCAAATGCTATAAGTATTATCATGGCGAGAATAGCGTACCGCAAAACTGTCCGGGTCACGAAAGCCTTGTCAACGGCAAGCCCAGCATCGATGAAATATTTGAGGCCAGCCTGCAAATGTTTCTTGAGATTCGCGCTATGCCGCGCCTGGATGGTCAGGGAAATATCGCTGGCCTGATTCATATTTGCAGGGACATAACGGACCGAAAAAGAATGGAGGAGTCTGTCGAGGAGCAGAAACGGTTTGCTGAAATCCTGATCGAAGGCTCTGCAGTGGCGACCTTTGTCCTGGGTCCGGATCATCGAGTCATTTCCTGGAATAAAGCATGCGAAAACCTCACGGGGGTCTATGCAGCCGATGTAATCGGCACAGACAATCACTGGAAGCCGTTTTACGCCCACAAGCGCCCGTGTCTGGCCGACTTTGTAATAGACGGCAAATCTGATGAACTCTCCCATTATTACCAGGTCTGCTCATGCTCAACCTTAGCCCCCGAAGGCCTGCACGCTGAAGGTTGGTATCGCAATCTCGGCGGCAAGGACCGGTATATCTTTTTTGCCGCGACGCCTATTCGCAACAGCAAAGGCGAACTCGTAGCGGCAATCGAGACGCTCCAGGATATCACCGAGCGCAAGAGCGCGGAGGAGGCGCTGAGAGAGAGTGAGCAACGGTACAGGTTGCTTTTCAAGACCTCACCTATTGGTATCTTCCATTATGATGCCAACCTTCGCATTACTGCATTGAATGAAAGATTTGCTGCGATTCTGCGAACGAGCGCCGATAAGCTCGAATGGTTTGATATGAATATGTTGAAGGATAAGAGGGTGCTTCCGGCTATCCAGCAGGCCCTTGATGGCAAGCCGGGATTCTATGAGGGCATGTATACTTCGACACTGAGTCCCTGTGATATCTGGATTTCCCTTCATACGGCCCCTATTATCGAGTCGGGGGGAGAGATAAACGGAGCCATCGCTATTGTCGAAGATAAGACAGATCGCCATAAGCTCGAGGAGCATCTGCGCCACTCCCAGAAGATTGAGGCGATAGGACAGCTTGCAGGAGGTGTGGCCCATGATTTCAATAACATCCTTTCGGCAATCGTAGGCTATGCGGATCTTGCCCTCATGAAGCTGTCCAAGGATGACGCGTTGAGGGGGAATATAGAGCAGATTCTCCGGGCATCAGGCCGGGCGGCTGCCCTCACCCGGGGCCTGCTGTCTTTCAGCCGCAGGCAGGTCATAATTCCCGGGACGCTGGATCTGAACGAAATTGTAAAGAAACAGGAGAATTTCCTGGCGAGGCTGATCAGGGAAGATATCGATATCAGGACAACGTATGCCAAGTGCCCGTTACCCATATTTGCCGACAGCGGACAGTTGGAGGCGGTCCTGATGAACCTGGTCACGAATGCCAGGGACGCAATGCCCAAAGGGGGAGTAATAGAAATCAGGACAGAGCGGGCAACTCTGGGAGAGGATTTTATTGCAGCACACGGAGGGGGCACGGCAGGCAGATACGCAGGTGTCATTGTCTCGGACACCGGCGAAGGAATAGACGAAAGTATCATCTCGAAGATCTTTGACCCCTTCTTCACGACAAAGGAGCAGGGCCAGGGGACTGGCCTCGGGCTCTCCATGGTCTACGGAACTGTCAGGCAGCACAACGGTTATATCGACGTTTCCAGTGAACGTGGGATTGGCTCCACGTTTAAAGTTTATCTGCCGCTTTATAAAACAGCCCATAAGGAAGTTTCCGGACAGGCAGAACCTGATGCGCTTCCGAGAGGTTCCGAAACGATCCTCATTGCCGAAGATGATGCACCTTTGAGGGATTTATTCTCGACGGTTTTGGAGAACCACGGATACCGGGTAATCGTAGCGACAGATGGAGATGAGGCAATCATAAAATACAATGAGAACCAGGATGCGGTAAAGTTGATCATTCTCGACGGCATTATGCCGAAAAAGAGCGGGATACGAGCGTATCGGGAGATCAGGATCATAAATCCCTCCGTCAAGGTTCTGTTTGTTAGTGGATATGCTGAAGAGATTATCAATAAGGAAGGCCTGCTTGATCTCGACATAAACCTTTTACGAAAACCATTTACACCAGGCGTGCTGCTGACCAGGATAAGGGAACTGCTGGACGGCGGGGTTTGCGGGTGAGACATGTTTGGCTTAAAAAAGAGGCGGCGGGAAAAGCTTCGAAACCAGCCTTTTCCCCCTGCCTGGCTGGGAATAATCGAAAAGAATGTGCCCATCTACCACCGGTTATCCTTAGAGGACAAAAAAGAGATCCAGGGGCATATCCTCGTGTTCCTCGCCGAAAAGAATTTTGAGGGTTGCGGAGGGCTGGAGGCGACCGATGAGATCAAAGTCACGATAGCCGCCCAGGCCTGTATCCTGCTGCTGCACCGGGAAACCGATTATTATCCGGGACTCTATTCAATACTTGTCTATCCCAGCGCCTTCATAGCGAAAGGATACGTGGAATTTGCACCTGGTTATTATGCCGAAACAGAGCAAGTGCACCTGGGCGAGTCCTGGAAGCGCGGCGCGCTGATTTTATCCTGGGATGATGTGCTGGCCAGTGCCGGGGATGTTCATGACGGGCACAATGTGGTGCTGCACGAATTCGCTCATCAACTTGACCTTGAAGACGGCTACGCCAACGGGGCCCCACCGCTGCCCCACCGGTCAAGGTATGTCGCCTGGGCTCGGATATTGCAAAAGGACTACTCAAAGTTGCGGAGGGACGCAGAACAGGGCCGCTCTACAGTGTTGGATGAATACGGCGCTACCGACCCGGCGGAATTTTTTGCTGTTGCCACCGAGTGTTTCTTCGAAAAGCCCGTTCAGTTGCAAAGTAAACACCCGGAGCTCTATGAGGAGCTTAAGCTCTATTTTCAACAGGACCCGGCGCAAGCAGAGTAAGAGGGTGTAGGAGGTCTCGCGCTTGGGCCCCGTCTCGCGGGTGGGCGGGCTGTCGAGAATGAGCGGTCGGCCTCCGCGCTACGGTATCAGGACTGAACTACGCTTAGCTCCCTGAGGACTGAGGACTGAGAGCGAGACCTTTACACCATTGTGGCTTGACTTTCTGATGAGCTTAACATTTGGCTTACCTTCAAACGCATGACGTTTAATGTCTGTCCCTTCCGCGTTGTCGCCGCTCCTGCTCAGCCCTCAGTCCTCAGTCCTCAGTCCTCAGCCATCCGTCTTCCGTCCTGGGTCCCGGCAACTCGTGTAATGCTACGCCTTATCAGAATCATTTCTCATCGAGCATCGCAGCGAAAGTTTGGGCGAAAGTGAAAACGTCCCCCGGCCAGCGGGCCGATAGATAATTGCCGTCGCGAACCACGAAAGCCGGGGCGGAGTCATTGGGGGAGTCACGGCGGGTACCGCTTGTTTGAACGCGGAAGTGCGAACTGCCCGCGGGAACATCGAAGAAGTCGGATGCCTTTGCGAGGGAGCGGGTCACCTCCTGCTGAACGGACTTGTAGCCGGCCGGTTGCCCCGGTTTTTCGAGGTAGGTGCGATAGTAGTTTGGGTCCCAAAACCGGCCGATGCGGCCGGCCATCATTCCGGATCGCTCAAGTGCCCAGGTAAGTGCGGTAGTCCGGCGGCCGTAGAGAACGGAGCGGCCGGTGGCGGCGTCGATTGTGCGCGCAGCAAGCAAAACACCGTGGCAGATTGCGGCAACCGGTTTTTCCTTCAAGAAGAAGTCGAGAACAATATGTTGCAGTTCAGCGCTCTCCAAATACCGGCGCATGCCTCGGGCACGGTGGCCTCCCGGCAGAAGCAACGCGTCGTAGTCGTCCATCTGGATATCCTGCCAGCGCTGGGGATTTTGAAACTCGTGGGACTGTTCCATGGCGTGGTATGCATCTCGGGCGCGGCGATTGGCCCCGAGAATTTTGCCCAGGAGCGTGAAATTGCGCAGGCCGGGAATAAAGCCCCAAAAATCGAGCCCTCGTCCGGTTAGCATGATCTCATCGGCAACGCCGGGCCGTCCATCGGGCGTTGCAAATTCGACGCGATGACCTGCTTCGGTAAGCATTAGCCAACTCCCGGCGCTTTCGGTGGGATCGAAGTCAAGACTGGGCAGGGGCATAAGAACTTTTGACATTGCGGTTCCTATCTGAACACTGTTTAGACAGTAACACCATATTTGACAAAATCTGAAGAGCTTGGAGCCTCCAATTTTTTCTTTCAGCGTATCCAAGCGCAGCCGTAGAGGGTGCAACGGTACTCACTAACGCGGTGGTCGCGCTCACGGACGGCGCCTCGGTCGTAATCACCGGCGGCGCTGCCGTCGCAACGGAGCAAGTCACCGACATAAGCGCATTGGCCGCAACTTTGGTAGTCACTGACATAAGCGCCGCAGTCCGCCGAAGCAACATCGGTTAAGAGCACGGGAACCAGGATTGTTGTGCCAAATAAGAAAATCACGGCGAAAAAGCCGAGTTTTGTGCCATTCATTGGAAAACACTCCTATTACGGATTTTGGAACTTGTAAATCTGAGCGTCTCACGTGGCGTGGTGAATACCGGCGCAAAGAGGGTCTTGGCATAGGGTCACTGCCTCCATGCATTTGCATCTCACATTGTCCGGCTCTGCGAAACGCTCACCGTTTTATCTTAACATGCCTAAGATAATCATTAATGGAAGGGCGCCATGTTCAGAAGGTGTCTGATACTTGTTCCCCTGATCTTCTGCCTTGTCACGTCCGCTCATCTGGCCATGGCTACAATTGTCTGGGCCGGTTGGGACGATGCTGTGGCCGCTTACAAGAGGGGCGATTATGCTTCGGCTTACAAGCAATTCAAACCCTTGGCGGAGCAGGGAAATGCTGCTGCTCAAAATAATCTGGGGACGATGTACAAGGAAGGCCAAGGCGTGCCAAAAGACAACGCGGAGGCGGTTAAGTGGTACCGCAAGGCGGCGGAGCAGGGAAATGGTGTTGCACAAAATAATCTAGGAGTGATGTATCGAGATGGCAAAGGTGTTACGCAAGATTATGCCGAGGCAGTGAAGTGGTTCCGCAGGGCGGCGGAACAAGGATCTGCTAATGCGCAATTGAACCTGGGAGGGATGTACTGGTTAGGCAAAGGGATGCCGCTAGACTATACCGAGGCGGTCAAGTGGTATCGCAAGGCGGCGGAGCAGGGATTCGCTGATGCCCAAAATAATCTGCGGCGGATGCATGCCAATGGCCAAGGTGCGTCCAAAAGATGATGTCGAAGCTGGCAAGCAGGGGAATGCCCTTAAAAAAGGCTTTCGGAAAATCGGTGTAACACGAACAGAAGACGGCGCAACACTTTGGGTGCGCTCATTTATTGAGGGTTAAGAATCGTGCAGACAAAAAGAGCTGCAATCGTGGTGAAGTTCAAGCACTCTGGTGCCCTGCGGGCCGCAATGAACGGACATGACTCAAGAATACAGAAATTGGAACTCAACCGGCCCGGCTTAGGCCCCAGTTGCGAACGCGCTAAAATGGTGAGAGCCGAGAAGGAAGGCGCCACAATTAGCCCAACTCACGGCCCTCTGGGGAGGGGCAAAACCTCCAGTAATATTGTCGGAAACAGAACCAAAAGTCTGAAGTAAAATCAGCGGCAGCGCCCAAAAAAGAATGGCCGGGAATTTCTTCTCCAGCCCTTCGGATTACTCTGTGATTGAGCAGTTAGAGCTTCTTTACTTTGACTGCCGATGGTCCTTTGGCGCCCTGCTCAATTTCGAAGCTGACATGATCGCCTTCCGCGAGGCTCTTAAAACCCTCACCTTCGATGGCGGTATGGTGAACAAAGACATCCTTTCCGCCCTCAACCGTGATAAATCCGAACCCCTTTTTGTCATTAAACCATTTTACAGTACCTTGAGGCATCTTTTCTTAATTCCTTCTGTAGGAGTTTGTGTTTAGGACCTTGCGTAAATGTCAAACACAAAATAGCGGCAAAACAGGATAAATTCAAGGAAGAAAAGCTCAGATTCAAGCGTGATGAAATTTCAGCACCCAGACAAACAGATCAATGATTATAAGGCTTCCGTGGCCTCCAGCCGGCAGATTGCTGAAAAAGTAACGAAGATACGTGCATCTTTGCCTGGTTTGATGTAGTATCAAGTCGCTGAAAATACGAGCAAATCAGGCAAGGTAAGCATTGAGAAGGCCTGATCGTCGGCAACCGGGATTATTTTATTCGTTCTGCCCGGAAAGCCTGATTCCCGTGGACCATCCTTTCCCGGGGGCCGAATGCGGACCTAAAAAACAGGGAAACAGGAAGAAAATCCATGATGAACAAGGCTTTTCTCGCCGTGTTATTAGCACTTGCGACAATAGTGACGATGACGTCCTATGTGCATGCTACAGCGGAGCACCTGCTTGACGCTGTTAAAGCAGGAGACATTGTTGCAGTCCGCCGGCTCCTGGAACAGGGCGCCAACGTAAATGCCAGGGATGAGTACAAAGAGACGCCGCTGCATCATGCCGCTTACTGGGGCAAGACCGAGATTGCGGCATTGCTCATTCGGAAAGGCGCAAAAGTAAATGCCAGGGATGAGTACCAAAAGACGCCGTTGCATCATGCTGCCTACCGGGGCAAGACCGAGGTTGCGGCATTGCTCATTGGGAAAGGCGCGAACGTAAATGCCAGGGGTGATTACGAAGAGACGCCGTTGCATCATGCCGCTTATTGGGGCAAAACCGAGGTTGCGGCATTGCTCATTGAGAGAGGCGCAAAAGTAAATGCCAGGGACGAGAACCTGGAGACGCCGTTGCATTGGGCCGCTGAGGGTCAGATCGATGTGGCGGCATTGCTCATTGCCAAAGGCGCAAAAGTAAATGCCAGGGACGATTACCAGGAGACCCCGTTGCATCATGCCGCTTCCTGGGGCATGGCCGAGATTGCGGCATTGCTAATTGAGAAAGGCGCAAAAGTAAATGCCGGGAACGAGGACCAATGGACGCCGTTGCATCTTGCCGCTTTTGCGGGCAACGCCGGGGTTGCGGCATTGCTCATCGACCAAGGCGCATACGTAAATGCCAGGGGAGTGAACCAAAAGACGCCGTTACTCTGGGCCGCTTTTGCGGGCAACACCGAGGTTGCGGCATTGCTCATCGAGAAAGGCGCAGACGTAAATGCCAGGGACATGAACCACAAGACGCCGTTGCACTGGGCCGCTTCTCAGGGCAACACCGAGGTGGCGGCATTGCTTATTGAGAAAGGTGCAGACATGAATGGTTCAGATGGGAAACAATGAACCGGCTGGTTGAGTTATCCCCGTGCCATGGCGCACGGGTTCCCGCCGGCAATTTATTTGCATGTTCATTTTATCAGGCACTGAAGGCTGATCTTCTTCTCAGGCGTATATTTATTTATGATTTCGGAACCAGGGCGGCATTCGAAAGAAGTTCTACACACCGTGAATGATACAAAGTATCAGAGGAAGCCAGTCACCCTTTTTTCCGCCACACTCCTGGTTATTGCCAACATGATCGGGACCGGTGTCCTGACGACACTGGGTCTTCAACTGATGAGCGTTCATTCTCTTCCTTCCGTACTGTTGTTGTGGATCGTGGGCGGCATGAGCGCTTTTTGCGGAGCGCTTGCCTACGGAGAATTGGGAGCCATTATGCCGAGGTCCGGAGGGGAGTACCACTATCTAAGCAACATTTATCACCCGGCCGCCGGCTTTCTTTCCGGATGCGCTTCCATCGGAGCGGGCTTCGGCGCCCCAATCGCACTTACGGCTATCGCGCTGGGCCACTACATGCAGCCCGTTTTCCCGGGGATCAATGAGACGGCGGCGGGCGTTTCGGTAATCGCCGTCCTCACCATGATTCATCTGGTGGATGTAAAGTTCGGCTGCCAATTTCAGAATGTTTTCACGATAGGCAAGATTCTGCTCATTGTCACGTTCATTGCCGCAGGTTTTTCCACCCCACATCCTCAACAGGTTGTCCTATGGGAGGGAAACGAGGTTGAAACCATTTTCAGCCCTGCATTTGCTGTTGCTCTCGTGTATGTATCCTATGCCTACTCCGGATGGAACGCATCGGCTTACGTTGCCGGTGAAGTTCAAAAGCCTGAGCGGAACCTGCCTATCTCCCTCTTTGTGGGGACTCTCTTTGTGTCGATATGCTACGTTCTGCTCAACTTCATCTTTCTTTATACCGTGCCGGTTCAGCAACTCACCGGCAGAATCGACGTCGCATACCTGTCCGCTAAGGCCATATTTGGATTGAGCGGCGCCAGGATCGTCACCGGGTTGATTTGTTTGGCCCTTGTTTCCAGTCACAGTTCCATGATCATGGCGTGACCAAGGGTGACCCAGGCAATGGGCGAGGATATTGGCCCTTTAAGACTTTTTGCCAAAAAGAACAGAAGAGGTTCACCTGTCTATGCCATTCTCCTCCAATCCTGTGTCGCGATTTTTCTCGCAGTCACTTCGACTTTCAATGCCATATTGACTTATGTGGGCTTCACCCTGACCCTGTTCACCTTCCTGACCGTATTGGGGGTATTTGTGTTGCGTGTGAAGAGGCCCGGCATCAAAAGGCCCTTCAAAATGTGGGGCTATCCCGTAACGCCTGCATTTTACCTGGTGTTGAACGGCTGGATGCTTTGCTACCTGCTGATCCAAAGGCCGTTGCCTTCTGCGGTTGGTCTTTTGACTGTGGGAACGGCGCTGCTGTTGTACCGTGTGCTGGCAAAACCCGCAAATATCACCTCTTAGAGGGAAGTTTTCAAATGGGAATCCCCAGAAGAAATTTCTTGCAGCAAAGCCTGATTTTTCTTATTTTTTCAGGCTTTCTTTTTCCTTCATATACTCTTTGCCTGTCGGGGTCCGAGACCGGCGGAGATACACCACAGGGCAAGGAGCTTGTAGAACGCCAGGCCTCTTACGAACAATACGCCGCGCTCATTGCGGGCATTCGCACTCCTAAGAGCATGCTGGCGCCTCTTGAAAGCAGCCCGGTTTGGGCCGAATCCGCCAACTCCTTTGACCACCACTGGGAAAAATTCGACAAGATGCAGTTGGCGCCAATGAAGGAGTGGGCCGCCAGGGAGCTGGCCAGATCAATGTCTTCGGGGTTCACCGTATTTTATCCATTCAGCGGGCCGGATTTTATCGACCCTTACACCCTTTTCCCCGGAGCAGGGACCTATATCCTGATAGCGCTGGAACCCATCGGCGGGATCCCTGATTTCCCGGCCATAAGCCAGAAGGACTTCGATTCTTTTTTTGCGGACATCCAGAAGTCGCTCCACGATCTTCTGAACATCGACTATTTCGTCAGTGCCCACATGCACATAGGCATGGAAAGCAAAGAACTAAACGGGGTCCTGCCTTTTCTTCTATTCTTCATGGCGAGAGAAAAGGCCCGTATCCTCGAAGTCGAGTATTGGTTCATGGAGCCGGACGGAACTATTCAGAAAGTCCCCGGCTTTGAGAGTGGCAAGACGGGCCCTAAAGGCGCCATTCCAGGGGTACGGATTCTCTTTGAAAGCGCCGGCTCACCTGGGAATCAGCCCCAGACACTCTACTACTTTCGGCTGAATCTCTATAATTCCACCTTCCGGCGGAACAGCCATTTTATTACTTTTCTGCAGAACTTTGGGCCGTTTGTTACCCTTATGAAATCGGCGTCTTATGTGATGTTCGAGCCAAAGGCTTCGATGGTGAGGAAGTTCGTTCTCGATCAAAGCAGCTATGTTCTGCAGGAAGATTCGGGAATTCCGTTGAGGTGCTTTGACCCTTCAGTCTGGGCTTTACAATTTTACGGCACTTACAGCGGGCCCCTATCCACTTTCAAAGAAGACTACCAGGCGGATCTTGCCAAGATATACCAAACCGGCAGGGACATCAAACCCCTGCCTTTCGGAATAGGCTATCGCTTCCAGGTGGACACGGCCAACCTGCTGTTCGCAACCAGGAAATGACGGCCGCTGACCATATCAAGTCCAAGACCACTCGATTAGACAAAAGAGCGGCACGAGATGAAAATTTGCGTCGCGGTTCCGGTTCTACGATGGGGATGCAGTATTGAGGAGATAAATAAAAAGGCGGGTAAGACCGTAAAGTCTTTTCCGCCTTTGTTTTACTGATGGGCCGCCAGGGTCTCGAACCCCGAACCTCCTGATTAAGAGTGAGCAAAAGCCTCTCACTCATGGGTAATGAAAAGTAATAAAAAGTAGGTTATATGCTTGAAATTTAACAATTAATTAACTTTACCCTGCCGCTGGTTTTCACCATTGTTACTTCGTTTTTCCGAATTTTCTCACTTCCACGTTTCTTCAACCGACAATCTGAGCACTCATTGAGCAAGTCTCCCGGGGAGATTTGAAGAAGCCATTCACTCCATCCCTGACTGGTCTGTCCTTGCCTCCGGACAGCCGGTGGGATATATTTTCCCTCGTCCCACAAACCGCTTATTGAATTTACCAAGATTCACACGATTTATGCTCATAATTTTTAGTAGCAATCAATGACTTTGACTAAAGCCCTCAATCGACATGAAAGCTCGCGTGCTTGGCAAGAGGTCATCTAGCTTTTCATCTAAAATTTGAAATTGAGGGTTGGCCGCGGGAAAATGTTCGGCGACCTGTCGATCTCACCAGTCGCGCATTTCTCCAATTTCATTGCGCTTGTGAGGATCGTCTCCAAAATCTGCGTGGCACTTGACGCACAATGGTGCCACATTGTCGATTGTGTCGGGACCACCTTGCGACTCTGGGACAATGTGATGAACCTCCACACCGATTGCTTGGCGCCAACAACACCGAAATGCGGCCCTGTGCTTGACATCGGGCTTTAATGTTATGAAGGAGGCAGGTCAATGGCAGATGTTGGGAAAGGCGTAAAGGAACTGTTTGACGAGGTAATAAATCAGGGTCTGTGCACTGGGTGCGGCGCGTGCATTACGGGGTGCCCTTACATAGTCGCTCATGGGGGCAGAATTGTGGTGCTGGACAAGTGCACCGGCGCCGAAGGAGATTGCTACAAACACTGCCCCAGGACCTCTTTTGATATAGACGGCGTAAGCAGGGCGGTTTTCGGAACAGTTTACTGTGAAGGAGGAATAGGCCGGGTCCTCGATATTTTTATGACCCGGACAAAGGACCCTGAAATCAAAAAAAGAGGGCAGGACGGTGGAACGGTAACGAGTCTGCTCGCCCTGGCGCTTCAAGAAGGGCTGATAGAGGTTGTCGCCTGTACCCGCATGGACGAAGATAGGGCGCCCCATGGGTACCTGGCGAGAAGCCGGCGGGAATTGCTCGAGTGTGCCGGGTCAAGTTATGAAGCCGGCTTCGGGTTGGAAGCGTACCGAAGTCTTCCCAAAGAGAGCACGGAAAGGTTGGCAATAGTGGGCACTGGATGTCAAATCGAAGCTGTGGGCAAGATGAAACAGTGCTCTCCTAAGAGCAGTCCCGATCCGCAAAATATCGGGGTCACACTGGGTCTCTTTTGTGGCTGGGCTCTTTCTCCAAGGACCTTTCACCCATATCTGAAAACGATGTGCGAGCTTTCGCAGGTTTGTAAATTCGACATACCTCATACGCCTCATTACTCGTTTGACGCTCACTTTGAAAATCAGGACATCAGGTCCGTTTCCTTGGATGAGGTCAAACCCTATATCAATCCGGGCTGTCACTATTGCTGGGATCTGACGGCAGAATTCTCCGATATTTCGATTGGTTCAGCCGGTTCCGCTTTTCCGGGCTGGAATACCGTGCTCGTCCGCAGTCCGAAAGGGGCCGATCTTATCGCGCTGGCGAACCGGAAAAGCATTATCGAAATTCAGGCCCTGCCGGAGAAAAGGATAAAGCATTTGAAATCGGTTGCGCTCAATAGAAAGAGGGCCGCAGTTAAAAAAATCACGGAAAAAACCGGCAGCGAAAAGGACCTTCTATATTTGGGCGGCCTGTCGGAATCCATCGCGCATAAGTTCCTGGCTCAATAGACGAGTCCTTGATAGATGAAACATCAGGAGGTTACAAATGGCAAATATTGCAGTGAACAGGCCCGGATCGACAGTGCTCCTGATGGGCAACGAAGCGGTTGCACGGGGGGCGCTCGAAGCGGGTGTCGGGGTGGCGGCCGCCTATCCCGGAAGCCCAACCTCGGAGGTCATTCCGGCTCTTGCCGAAGTGGCCGCGGAGATGAACATTTACGTGGAGTGGTCCAGCAACGAGAAGGTGGCAACCGAAGTGGCGGCTGGCGCCTCATTTGCGGGAATCCGCTCCCTTGGTGTCATGAAGCAAAACGGGGCCAACGTGGCAGCCGATTTTATCGTCAATTTGAACATGACGGGTATCGGCAGCGCGGGCATGGTCATTTTTATTTCCGATGACCCGGGCGGTGGGACCAGCAACAACGAACAGGACTCGAGAACCATAGCCAAGTGGATAGACAATCCGCTGATGGAACCAAGCAGCGCCCAGGAAGCCAAGGAAATGATCAAATGGGCTTTTGAGGTCTCCGAAGCGGTCAATCTGCTCACATTCGTGCGTGGTGTGGGAAGGATCTCCTATACCCGAAGCAACGTGGTGCTGGGCGAGTTGCCCGGGAAAGCTAAACCCAAGCCCTTTTTCCCGGAAATCTGGGATATGAATAATCCCAAAAAGAGCAAGTTCACCTCGGGTCCTTTTCCAGTGTTCCACAAGCCTTTGCACGAAAAGCTCGAAAAAGCGCGGGAGATTTTCGAAAGCTCTTCCTTCAACCAGTATATGGGACCGGAAAAACCCGATCTTTTGATCATAACCTGCGGCGCCTGCACCTCCTATTGCATCGAAGGCGTGGATGAACTGAAGATGAGCGAGCGGGTTGGGATCTTGAAACTGGGCACCACCTGGCCTCTTCCGGAAAAATTGGTCGCCCGGCGTCTGAGTTCCACCCGCAAAGTGCTCTTTGTCGAGGAAATGGACCCATTTGTGGAACGAAGTGTCATGGAGTTGGCTGCCGGCCTGCTGCCGGCGACGGCAAATCTCACTTTCTTCGGCGCCCGTTCCGGTCACCTGACTCCCTATAACGAACTTAGCACCGACATCGTAATCAATGCCCTGGGGGATATCCTGGGCATAACCTATCAACCCCGTGATTCGGCCTATGAAGATCTGGCGGGGGAAGGGGCCAAACTCGTACCGAACCGCCCGATCAACATGTGCCCGGGCTGTCCCCATCGTGCAACCTTCTGGGCGCTCAAAAACGCTATTCAACTGGACGGCCGAAACGGTTTTTTATGCGGGGACATCGGTTGTTATTCCATGGGGTTTGCAGGACCGGGTTTTTTCCAGTCGCGAACCATGCACGCTATGGGTTCAGGCACGGGAGTGGCAAGCGGTTTGGGAAAACTGGGCCGATTCGGGTTCGATCAGCCTGTTCTTGCGATGTGCGGCGATTCCACTTTTTACCATGCTGTAATGCCGGCCCTGGTCAACGGGGTTTACAACAATTCCAATTTTACCCTACTCATCGTCGATAACAGCGCCACGGCCATGACGGGGTTTCAACCGCATCCCGGGACCGGACAACTGGCCACGGGAGAGTCGGCGACGATAGTGGACATGGAAGCGGTGTGCCGGGCGATGGGGGCTTCAGTTGAAATTTGCGACCCTTTCGATCTCAAAAAAACCTCCGACACCCTTTTGAGAAAAATGCAGGAAGACGGCGGCCCCAAGGTTGTCATCATGCGGCACATGTGTCAGTTGGTAAAGGCGAAAAGAAAAATCCCGCCGGTCTATAAGATACATGTGGATGGCTCAAAATGCCTGGCGGACAACTGTGGTTGCAATCGGCTTTGTACCCGCCTGTTCGCATGTCCGGGGCTGATGGTGGACAATGAAACCGGCAAGGCGGCCTTAGATGAGGCGCTTTGTGTTGGATGCGGCCTGTGTTCGGCGATTTGTCCGGCCCACGCCATAGTTAGAGAGGAGGCGAACCGATGAGACCGAGCAAACTGAAAAAGGAGCCCTATAATGTCATCATCTCCGGCGTGGGAGGTCAGGGAAATGTCCTGTTGTCCGGGTTTATCGGGGCTGCTTTGGTAAATGAAGGCTTCGTGGTAAGTGTGGCTGATACGTTCGGAGTCAGCCAGAGGGGTGGATCGGTCTCGAGCCACATAAAAATCTCGAAAAGAACTCTCTACAGCTCGGTCACCCTCAAGGGCAAGGCGGATGTGCTCATCGGCATGGAACCGGTAGAGACGCTGAGAACCCTGGTAGAATTCGGCAACCGCAATACCATAACGATTGTAAATCCCAGACCTGTCTATCCTACCGGTGGTGTTGCCTATCCGGACCTGAACGAAGTTAAGCGAACCATCGAGAAAATGTCTTCGCAAACCAAATATGTCAATGCGACTGAAGAAGCTTTGAAGATGGGCAATCCGATCTACAGCAATGTCATTTTTCTGGGAGCAATCGTGGGTGCAGACGTATTACCCTTGAGCAAAGAATCGTTTATGCCTCTCCTGGAAGAACGATTCCCCGGGAAAATGCTCAATATCAATCTCAGGGCCTTCAATAAAGGCATGGAGCTTATCGCCGGTGCGTAATCGGCGAAGTTGTATGATTTTGATAACCTAAAATTCCCCCCGTTTTAGATAAAAACGAGCGTCCAAAATTCCCCCTCCCACACGGAGCTTCCGGCAGGGAGCCTCGCTACGAGTACGCGCGCGCAGATACGTATCGCAAAAACTCCCGCTCGGGCTGAAATGAGGGAAAGTGTGGTTTGGGGTCGGGCTGAGGTAATAACTTGGTTTCTATGGATAAATGTTAAAAACACATGCCTTATTAGGGCTTAAAAGCTCGTTTTTGACTCCAAAATGATAGCTCTAAGCCGGGCTTGGGGCTCGCCAGGCGTATCGGAGTAGGAAGTGTCGTTTGGCTCTGACCATGGCAAAAGCAATTCCGGCTTGCGTTAGATGATCGGTTTTGACCCTAAAAATACACTTCTAAGCCCCACATAAGCCATGAGTTTGAATCATTGTCACGTAATTTTAGTCAGTTATCTCGGCCCGACCCCTTTTGTCTTTTGTAGAGACGTAATTTGCCAATAATTTCAAGTAGAATCAAAGGCGATTTTCGGCAGGCAGTAGGTAAGACCATTTTTACGAAATTTAATTTCTTGCACAGCCAGAGGCAGGGTTAAAGTTTCCTTATTCTGGCGATTTTGCTTCTACGGTCCAGTTCGATGTTTACTCGATCACTCTCGAATAGATTTTCAATATTTGCGCCTTCAACAGAGCCAACATGAACAAGGACGCCTGCACCATGATCCATTTTGATGAACCCAAAGCGATTGTGCTTGTTAAACCATTTCACTCGACCTTTTGCCATATTTTGAATCCCAACAGTGTGGATGCAAAGGGAGCATATAAAAAGTCCTAATCTCATCCGTCAGGCGAGGAGAGGGGGCTGAAGGATAAATGTATAAATATATATATACTGATCAACCCCCGGGATTCAATACCATAAAGACCTTAAAAGGTGCCCTCAGTATGCCCTAATTACCGCCTACTCTTTCGACGGAGGACGAAGGGCCTGTTTTTGGCGAGTAAGAGGCGGGAAATGACAACCGGTGGCTGAGAAGCGTGAAGGCGCTAGATCGGATGATGGAATTCCCTGCCCATGTTAGTTTGGGGGGCGGGCCGAGGTAATACCTCGGTTTCTATGGATAAATATTAAAACACATGCCTTATTAGGGCTTAAAAGCTCGTTTTGAATCAAAATGATAGCTCTAGGCCGGGCTTGGGGCTCGCCAGGCGTATCCGAGTAGGAAGTGTCGTTTGGCTCTGAGCATGGCAAAAACAACTCCAGCTTGCGCTAGATGATCGTTTTTGACCCTAAAAATACACTTCTAAGCCTCATATAAGCGATGATATTAGATCATTCTCACATAATTTTAGTCAGTTATCTCGGCCCGACCCCTTTTGCAGAGTGCATGTGCGGGTCAGTTTCAATGTCTGTCCTTGAGAAACGGGCCGCTTAAATAGTCAAAGTTTCAGAATCATAATGCGAACTTTTGGGTGATTTGAAGAGTCTGCATTTAGGCAAGCTGCAGCAACTTTCCAAGGTATGGAGTGGACGCCGATTTCCAGGTTCTGGTACGTACAGTGGCAACCTTTCATGACCTTAAAAAAGGGTCACCCCGGACGATGACGTGGTAACTTTAGGGCAAGCTGTACGAACTTTAGTTCGAGCTGGCATCGTAGAAGCATGATTTGAAGGCCCTTTCAGGTAAACCCAATATAATCTGACACATTGTAAGAAGCAGCATGCTTCACTAATTATCGCTCAGCGACTGTTGTAAATAGCCTTGGAGGCATTAATTTAACGTCAACCAGCCCGGAAGCAACCGTTCCGACTGGTGTTCTCACCCAAGCGGGTGGGAGGATGATCCTCAGCAACTATTTGGATCGCTTACCCGCTTCCCCTGACCGAACTTCGATACCAGGGCCGAGCAAATCGGCCCGAGTAGCCCTATTGGCACCCTGAAAAAGGAGAGGCAATTATGAAAAGGTCGACAGCTTGTAAGCATGCTACGATCGCGTTGCTGATTTTGTTTCTT
>Ga0187853_10001474_pt1 | contig 21585 bp, 20 predicted proteins | sample June2016WEW_6_10_2_FD_132417 | JGI IMG/M metagenome (GOLD analysis project Ga0187853, IMG submission 132417) | Peatland microbial communities from SPRUCE experiment site at the Marcell Experimental Forest, Minnesota, USA - June2016WEW_6_100 | ecosystem: Environmental > Terrestrial > Soil >... | reverse complement strand
CGACATTTGTCGGCGTCGTTCTGACATATGTCGGAGCCGATAATTATGCCATTGAATTCATTGGAGTTACAGCAACGACCGATTTTGACATATGTCGGAGCCGTTCCGACAATTGTCGGAATCGCTCCAACAATGGTCTTCGCCTGTTAGAAAATGTTCTCCGGCCTCGAGACAATCTTCTCAAAGGCGGAGACTGTGGTCGAGGTCCCGGAGACCATGTTCCCCACTGTCGAAACCTTGGTCTCTACGATCAAAGCGATGGTCTTGCTCGTCGAGACCACGGTCTGTGCAACCAAGACATGTTTCTCAGAAGCGGAACGGTCTTGGATAGCTCGGTGAGACTTAAGTTTGAAAAGGTTTTTGTGGTCTGGCGAATGAGACTGATTTCTTCGGGAGAAAAGGATCGGCCGGAATGCCAGAAAAAATGCAGGGTTGGCAAAAATCTTCGGCAGGAACCGGAAGTTTCCCCAAACCGGGATGGGACAGAAGAAAGGGAATTGATAGTATTTTGTCGATCCCATAATTGCGCCAACGCCATCAGATTCTTCAGCCAATGGAAACGCCGAAGAGGAGTCCTATTGCGGCAGTCACTGCCATTGCTAGGGCTCCTCCCAGTGTGACTCGCAACGCAGCACGACCGAGCGGCGCCCCGCCAAGATGCCCGCCAAACGCACCGAGGGCAGAGAGACTTACAAGAGACACCGCTGCGATCGCGGGGATGCGGGCCCCGGCCGGCGCGACGAGAAGAGCCAAAATTGGCACAACTGCGAAAGATGCAAAGCTTGCGGCCGATATCCACGCCGCCTGCATCGGACGCGAGAGAGATGCCTGGTCGATACCGAGCTCATCCCGCATGTGTGCGCCGAGCTGATCGCGCGCGCTGAGTTGCTCTGCAACTTTCATTGCGAGCTCCTTCTCAAGACCTCGCTTCACGTAGATCATCGCAAGCTCGTTCAGCTCATCTTTTGGCTGACCTGCAAGCTCTGCCTTTTCGCGCTCGACATCCGCTTGCTCCGCGTCGCGCTGCGAGCTGACCGAAACGTACTCGCCCACGGCCATCGACATCGCTCCTGCGACAAGGCCCGCCACTCCGGCGATCAAGGTAGCCTCCCTTGAGGCGGCGGCTGCTGCGACCCCAATCATCAGGCTTGCAGTCGATACGACCGCGTCATCTGCCCCGAGCACCGCAGCACGCAGCCACCCTGCGCGCCCGCTCCTGTGCATCTCCCTTTGTGGTTTCGACATCCTATTAGCCTTGATATTAGCTTGTAAGGTGGTGAGACCCGATTTGCCTTCTTGGATTTGGAAGCATCGGCGCCAGGCGCGAATCGGTCCGCTTTCCTTGCCAGTTTCCTGATATGGAGTGCCTAGTCAAGTGTCATCTCAATGCCGGACATCGGAAATGTTCTTGGACACTCTGCAGGTTTGCGCATCCCTTTCAATGCAATTGCCGTTCATCGGACCTGTCCGTTCACAGCGGTGGGAGCGCTGTATTGTCCATGGATGCTGGCTCCCGCGCGTCGCTGGCTTTCACTGGGACAGGCGTTTCGTGGATCATTTACAAAGATGCCTGGTTCGGCATAGCCAATGTATATATCGACAACGGTAATCCCCGTCAACTCGACACTGGGTGGAATGCTCCTCATGCCGGCTGCTCTGACGTGCTTCCTCATGAGGACTTGCGTCCTCGCCATCAAGTCGGAGAGGCGGACCTTGTACCTGGCCGCCGGGTTCCGCTCCATCTCTATCGAGCGAAATAGCGGCTCTTTCCCAACTCCAAGCGTGGAAGAGAGCCGCATTTGCCGGATGCCCGGGTTTCATGACTTTACGCCCCCTGCCGGGATGGCGAGGAGCTTTCGTTACCAGGTGAAAAGACAGGCGCCGCCGCCCGATTGGCGGGCCCGCCGGGACAGGACCAAGTTACCGCGTATCGGAGTCGTGCTCTCTCGAACCAGACCGGGTGACTGCGGTTCGGGCCCATTGGTCTCTTCGATCTCGACCGCACCGCGCCGGTTCATGACATCCGCAGCGGCATCCACTCTCTCGTCCGAACCTGTCGCGAAAACCAAAGCCCCTCCACGCCGCAGTCCTTCGACGTAATCTTGGGCCTCAGCGTTGGTCGTCCCGATCCTGGTAAGCTCCCGGATCAAGTCGGCTTCGAATTCGAAGCGCGGGAAGCTCATAACACCGGTGACCTGGAAGCTCGCCGGCTTGTCGAGGGTGCGAATCTCGTTCCGAGGAAAACCAAGGACCTCGATCTCGCGGACGACGTCGTCCACAACGCCAGGATTCCCAAATAATCCGACTGCAGTCTTCGGCATATCACAACCTCCATCGTAAAGTGTTTAATTAGAATTCCATGCCTTTTATATACGGAGCCGAATCTAGTGTCAGTTCAATACCACACACAGACCTGGTCAAATTAGCTCAGGCAAGTTTTGCGCGATGGGAATACATGGTGTGACTGGTAGCACAGTAAATTGTTCCTTCAAGGTCGCTGACTGCCCGCCAGCAACGACGTGACAAATGGGCATTCAACTATAAAGTTACTCTCAGGTTCTCTGATCGTTCTTTCATCACCAAACAATACCCCCATTCTTTTCACTCCCTCCGTCTGGGCGCGGTCGAGACGCCGTGCCACCGGGGGATGGCTCCACTTGAACCACTGCGAAAAACATCGTTGGATCAGCAAACGCTTTTAGTGTGGTCAATTGCCAATGTGATTGTGGTTTTTATCGGACTGTCGATTTGAAGTGTTCGATTTATTTAATGGGATCAGCCTTTTTGCAGAAGCGAAACGGTGGCCTTCCTACTTGTCCTTTGTGCGATTGTGAACTAATTGATAGCCCGCTCCCGCGTGTCTATTACGTGACCATAAACCGCTATTCCAACGTTTCATGAGTTTCCAACGTATTGATTTTCCTGCAAGTCGTTTGTATTCAACGGGGAGCAAAAGTTCGAATCCCACCCTCTCCGCCAATAACGCATTTGTTTTCAGTAACTTATCGCAATCGTATTCTGAGCATCCACAAACATCACAAATAGCTGATAAATCATGGCTTATTGGGCATGCGAATAACTCGGATTTGCAATTTCCTGGATAGGATGACTGAATTTAGGTATGGTTCGCTGATGGAGAGGCAGTGAGGGATGGATAAAGAGCTACTGAAATAGGCCGCTTACAATTTCCAGTAGCTCCGAAGGAGTTCCGCGCCTTTCATGCAGGACTCCGACTCATATTACGGGTTCCCCTCCTCATCCAATATAGGGACGAAGCATTCCTTGCAGGTGTCCGCGTGCATCCGGCAGAGTTCCGCCGCCTGTCGCAGGTTCATCTCGCTACCTCCGATTTGTATTCCGACCATCCCTGCTCACATGTGCACCTCTTCAGCTTTGCGATCTCGACCATGATTGCGGTTTTGATACGGAGAGGAAGGCGTGCGTCCATCAGCATCAAACGTATGCGGCGCTCGTTCTCTTCCGCCTTTGCCTTATATTCCCTGCTTCCCTCCTGGTTCACGATGGTTCATGCGCTGCCCATCCTTATAGGTTGCGGGCATAGGCAATGCCCAGAGCAAAACGAGCGTCAAACGTTAAATGGGCGCAAATGGCCATGCCTATGGGTGACGGGGGAACACCAATGCATGCGAATTGGGATTGTTTTTGGGGAGTTCGGGGATTTGGTTTTGGAGGAAGCGACGGCAGGAAATGCGCAAGCGGCCGCCGCGCCAGCGGCTTCGTTCAAACGGCCTTGTGGTAAGTAACAAATCCGAGTGGCCGTATAACGCGCCCTGCTGGCTGCGGCCGAAGGGGATCTGTTATAGCTTGCAACCAGTGGTCAGTCAACATTGAGCGTATAATGACGAATATCGATTATTTACCAGGAGGTCTGTCATGAGATTTCGGTATGGATTTATCGCATGCTTGGCAGTGCCTTTATTGATGTTAAGTCATAACCTGGTCTCCCAGAGTTCCCCGCCGGATCGCGGGGCCGCAATGCGCCGAATGGCTTTGTACGAAGAGGATCCGATGACCGGGACATGGAAGCTCAACATTTCAAAATCCCAGTTTAATCCAGGCCCGGCACTAAGGAGCGGAAAGGTCAGAACCGAAATCCACGGCAGCAGCTTCAAGTGCGTCCTGGATCCGGTCGATTCAGAGGGCAAAGCACGCCACGGAGAGTGGACAGCGAAGCTAGACGGCAAAGATTACCCGGCCGGCATGTCATCCTTTGCGGACGCTATTGCGCTCAAGATGATTGCCCCCAACACAATTGAAGCCATGTACAAAAGAGCAGGAAAACCGATTTTGAACGAGCGAATAGTCTTCTCGGAAGATCGAAAAACACTCACGATGACTCAAAAAGAGATCACCCAGACTGGAAAGGGCTTCAACAACACTCTCGTCTACGACAGGGAATGAGTATTGGGAGAATGCTTGAAACAAAGGCGCCCGATCTCGACGAGATGTCTTCAAGGGAAAACAGGAGGACGGTTCTGCCGGCGAGGCATTTCTTCGAGCCAGAGGATGACTGCGATGCGCGCACAGAAGTCGATCGAGCATGCCAGCACGGCGCATACGCGGGCCTATATCGACGCTGAGGACTACCGAGAGAAGGCTAACGGAGTGGTCGCCTGGCTGGATATTAAGTCGTGCTGATCTTAGGCTGCGGCATCACTTCCACCTGAGTGTCTCACTTGCTTTCAATGAGGCGTGGGACCAGCCCGCTCAAAGTTGGGATAGATGAAACCTTCGTGCAGGCTGGCAAGCTTGTTTGCGAAAGTCCGATCCTATACTTCATTTAGTTAAAATCCAAAAGCATTCGGTGCTAAACCCAATCTGATACATTGCCCCGAGGCCGCTCGAACTTGATGGATCGGATTTTCAATGATGAAGCCGCGGGGAGTCAAGCACCCTGAATCGTAGCCGGCACTGATTAAAAGCCTCTGCCGAAATTCCGGGAGGGCGCAAATTGGGACTCCCCCTGGGGTAGAGGTCGGGCCTTGCCAGGGTGGGTCTGAAATATGGCACCTGGATGGAGGCGCAAGAAATGCGGTTTTGTTTCGCCATATCCTTTTTTGTGAGCGCCTATCACATCCAGATCAATCTCAGCCGTAGCCGCTTTGAGCCCATTTCAAAAACTTATATGATCCTTTGCGGATTCGTTGCTTTCTATATTGCAAGAAACACAATCGTTGTCACACAAGGCATATCGAAAACTCAGGACAGGGATAAAGCATCATGAATATGCAGAAACTTCTGGCAGATCACAAAACTTATATTTTCCGTTTGCTCCCGAAAGTTAGTGTTGTTTTCTTTCTTTTTCTCATTGCGTCCCCATCAATGAGCCAAGACGCATGCCGGGATTACACCGAGTGGTTAAAAACGCATCCGACAGGCGAGGCGAATCCCAACGTTGAATACAGGAATGACCTGATCCGGCGCGGAATGACTGCAGATCAGGCAGACGCCCAATTGCTGGCACTCTGGAAATCAATGGTGCGCTGTCCAGAAGGAAGTGCATTGAGTTTTAACAGGGTGTATCGATGGAAAAAGCTGCCGTTCACCACCGAACCCAATGCCTTCTTGGTGGAAGTGGTTCGAGATTTAAAGCCGGGCCGCGCTCTTGATGTGGCTATGGGTCAGGGGCGGAACTCAATTTACCTTGCGTGGATGGGGTGGGATGTCACCGGTTTCGATGTATCCAGTGAAGGACTCTCCATAGCCCAAAAAGGTGCCGAGCAGGCCGGTGTCAAAATAAGCATCGCCCACCAAGGGTGGGCGGACTTTGATTTTGGTAGTGAAAAATGGGACCTTATCCTATTGACCTACGCATGGGTACCAGCCAACGATCCTTCTCTCGTAAAACGCCTATACGCCTCCCTTCGTCCGGGAGGATTAGTTGTCTATGAGTCGGCCCTGTTTGATGCAGGCACTCCAGTGGGGGTGCATCCGCAGGAATTGCTGAGGGCTTTTCAAAATGACCTGCGTATCCTGCGGTATGAGGAAACGACGGCCATAAGCGATTGGGACAACCGCAAAAAAGAGCAGATTGTGCGCATGCTGGCCCGGAAGTAGCATCTGGCGTTTTGCCTTTATTGGGACTCTTGGGGAACCGTGAACTTCATTGATGCAGAATGAGAAAACATGGAATTCGTGTAGACCCGGCCTACAGGGAAGCAGATTGCCGGGCGCGGATTCCTGTCCGATGCGGTAGGCTGGCGAAACTCAGTGGAGTGGGATTAAAATTGCGGTCACCGAAATCATGACGCAGCACCGGCAAGGCGAATCAGAGAAGGAATCTCTGGCCGGATTGGTCGGACGGGTTACCTTTCACAGTCCGGAAACAGGGTTCTGTGTCCTCCGCATCAAAACACGCGGCAACCGGGATCTGGTTACGCTCGTCGGTTCAGCGGCGTCGATCCAGCCGGGTGAATACGTCCATGCAAGCGGTCGATGGGACAATCACCGAGACCACGGCCTTCAATTCAAAGCCGACTTTCTCAAAGTAACTCCGCCGACAACAACGGAAGGCATCGAACGCTATCTGGGCTCCGGCATGATTAAGGGCATTGGACCGGTCTATGCAAGGAAACTGGTTGGCGCTTTCGGAGAAGCAGTATTCGAAGTGATCGAGCAAACCCCTGATAAATTGCAGGAGATCGACGGAATCGGTCCTGTGCGGGCAAAAAGGATCGCGGCTGGTTGGGCCGATCAGAAAGCCATTCGGGAAATAATGCTTTTCCTTCAGTCTCATGGGGTAGGCACGGCACGAGCAGTCCGAATTTACAAAACGTATGGAGTTGAAGCCGTTCCATTGATGATGGAAAACCCTTACCGCCTGGCGCGGGACATAAGGGGCATCGGGTTCAAGACCGCTGACGAGATTGCCGGCCGATTGGGAATCGAAAAGACCTCGATGGTTCGAGCCCGGGCCGGCATATCCTACACGCTGATGGAGGCCATAGGTGACGGCCACTGCGCCCTTCCCAAGGACGATCTACTGGAGAATGCTGCTCGGATATTGGAGATCCCAGGGGATTCTCTTCCCGATGCTCTGACACTGGAACTTCAGGAAGGCAACGTGATATCCGATAATATCGGGGATACCGGCTGCATCTTCCTGCCCCAGCTTTGGCACGCCGAGCAAATCATTGCTGAACGTCTAAAGAGTCTGTCTTCGGGAACCATGCCATGGCCTGACATCGATCCCACCAAGGCTATCCCGTGGGTCGAAAGCAAGTTGGGTGTCACCCTGGCCGAAAGCCAAAAGGAGGCGGTAGCTGTCGCATTAAAGGCCAAGACATTGGTGATAACCGGTGGCCCCGGAGTCGGCAAAACCACAATCGTCAACTCCATCCTCAAAATCTTCATGGCCAAGGGCATCAAAGTTGCGCTGGCCGCGCCAACTGGGAGAGCCGCAAAGCGTTTGTCGGAAAGTACCGGCCTCGAAGCGAAGACCATCCACCGCCTATTGGAATTTGATCCCATCAATGGTGGATTCAAGCGATCTGCAGATTTTCCCCTTGAATGTGATCTGCTTGTAATCGACGAAACTTCCATGGTGGAAGTGCCCTTGATGGCACAGCTTTTACGGGCTGTGCCCGACCCTGCAGCAGTCATCATTGTCGGTGATGCGGATCAATTGCCTTCAGTTGGTCCCGGCCAAGTGCTGGCAGATATCATTGCCTCGGAGGTTATGCCGGTAACCCGCCTGACTGAAATCTTTCGTCAAGCTGCCAAGAGCAGGATCATCACCAATGCCCATCGCGTGAATAAGGGGCACATGCCGGAACTGGCGCTGTCCAAAGACAAGGAGACTGATTTTTATTTTATTGATGCCGACCAACCAGAGGACGCGATATCAAAGATCGTTGAACTGGTAAAGACTCGCATTACGCGGCGATTTGGGCTGGATCCCATCCGCGATATCCAGGTTCTTTGTCCGATGCAGCGTGGAAGCATTGGAGCGCGGGCACTAAACGTCGAACTTCAGAAGGCTCTCAATTCCGGCAGCGCCGGCCAGCCTGCCGTTGAGCGATTCGGCTATACCTATCGAATTGGCGACAAGGTGATGCAAACCGAGAATGACTACGAAAAGGAGGTTTTCAACGGTGATATCGGCTTTGTCACCACCATCGACAGCGACGCCAACGAGGTCACGATTAGCTTCGATGGTCGCACGGTAACATACGGCCTCGGCGAACTCGATGAGGTAATGCTTTGCTATGCAACTACGATCCACAAAAGCCAAGGCTCGGAGTACCCCGCCGTTGTCATCCCGATCATGACGCAGCATTACATGATGCTGGAACGCAATCTCCTTTATACCGGCATCACACGCGGTCAGAAATTGGTAGTGCTTGTAGGTCAGAAGAAAGCCGTGGGGATAGCGGTGCGAGGAAATAAAGATCGCAGGCGATGGTCAAAACTACAGGAGAGGCTTACGGGGTAGGGGCAGAACCCAATGCAACAATGGTCAGATTGAGCATCCCGGGCACTTATGGCTATCTCAATCAGTCCGAACCCGAAGCCGACGCATCTGTACCCAATCGATTTGCCAACAATCATGGGGGACACGATGCCAGACGAGGGGGAGTAATGGCGTTCCGCGGCAGTGATGATATAGAACCGCAGTTCGTGTGTAGAAACCGCGTGTATGAAAGCTACCGGGCAATCCGAGCCGCAGTATGTCCAGGTGATGGCAGAATTCATGGCATAGCGTGTTGAGAAATGTTCCGAATGAAGTTACACGCTTCTGCACCGCCGTCCGCATCCATACGCGGATCAGAGCCGTTCCTATCTGGTAGTCGCCGAAGAGTTCCGTTAATCCAGTTTCATAGACCCGCAATGGACGGGCATCAAGCACTCGTATCGAAGGCCGGGGTACGCTGAAGATACGCGCTGCCTCTGCCAACCACTCATTGCAGGCATCGCGGACCTGTTTCTTCAATTCAGAAGACAAGGCAGATTCGAGGTCGAGTGCGAGTGTGTGGAGCCGGCTGTCGCTTTGTAAACTAAGAGAAGGCATTTTGTCACTGCGGTCATATTCAGTCCGTTTCGTAATGCTCCTGGGTCTGGGATCTGTGATCATCACCTTTCCGTGGGCTGCTTTCCGTGGGGCCTGTCGATTATCCATCCCTCAGATGTCAAATCCAAAAGTGCAATATCCCGACTCGTCCATTTCCGAACAGGATCCTGTTCCCTCCTGCCGCCGTGTCCTTCCGATTTCGTGCCGTTACTACTTTGAAGCCTTCCTATAGGTTATCGACATTCCGGCTCCGGCAGTAAACAGAGTCGTTTCCAAATACGGATAATTCCGGACTAATCCTAGAAATCTGTGGCTGTAGCCTGCTTCCCAACCGCGTTCGGAGATGTTGTGGGCGGCGAAGCAGCCGCCAACGGCAAGCTTGGGTAGAACAGCCTCAAGGTAGTTGTTGTACCAGTCCTTATCGGCGTCGCAGAAAACGAAATCGAAAGGTCCCTTTAGCGAAGGCACAACCTCATGGGCATCCCCCAAAATGGCATCGATGAAACCAGCAACACCCGCTGCTCGGAAATTCGCTAATGCCTGCTGATGTCGATCCCTGTCGATTTCCACCGTAACCAGCTTCCCACCTGTTTGGGAGAGAGCCCATGCAATCCAGATACCGGAATGACCCGTCGAAGTGCCGATCTCAAGGGCGCTCTCGTATTTGTGTTCCACAATGATGTCGTGAAGTTTTTGACCGTCTGCTTCTGGCACATTCATTTCATTCCAGGTCCCCCGGTGACTATCGAGAAACTTCCGAACCTGAGCATCAATTTTTCCCGCAATGCGTGGATCCTGCAGCGTGACTGGATTCATCGGCCATGCGGCGGGAAGTAACAGCCCAGCGACCAGGCATAACATCCGTTTTGTCATGACAAAGCTCCTCTTAATTCTTATACGCATTGGCTGAGGCCATCATTCACAATTTATGGATGAGGGGCGGTTGGCCGGCAATACTTTCACAGAGCAGCCTGAATTCCCGGAACTCATGCCCATTACGGCTGATTGCCATTTCTGTCCAGTGGCGCACTTGGACAGGCATGAACAGATTTTTCTTGTGAGTTTTTGAGGGCAATCTAAGCCAAATATCAACAAGTTACGGCATGAGGATAGGAGAAACTGCTAAGATTTCAGCCATTCTCTTGTGAGCTTTCTGCTGGTTTCTCCGCCTCGCACAAGCAATTTGAACCTGTACCTTGATTCCCAAATGTCTTTCAGAATTCCGCAAGAGCGTGTCTATTACAGCTGATTTGGACTCCTTCGATGTATTTGGGATCACTGGAATTTGCTGCCCAAAGCTCGTAGCTGCATTTTTTGCTCCGCCAGTGAAGGACTCAACGTTGACTTCCCTATCCTGCAGTTCCGCATATACTTATGCTTGGGATCACAGTCACCCAGTAAGGTAGGTCTGCATCTAAGCAACTCGTCTAGCGCTTTTTCGCCTCTGCCGCCTTCCTCTTCTTCCAAATTTCTCGCATTTTGAGGCTCAATGCTTTTTTATGTGCAGCCGTCATTGATCGGGTTTTCGTATTTGCAGCCGCTGGTGCTGTCTTTACCGCAGCCACCGGTCTCGCAGCCTGGGCTCTTCTCTTTGCCCAATATTCCCGCATCCTTTGCGCCTGGACTTTCCGTTCAGCCGCAGTTCGAGTTCGTCCCCTTCGGGTGACAGGTGATGGGACAGGTCTTGTTTGTCGGATAGGGGCTCCGATGCCCTCTAACTCGTTCCGAAGTGTTTCAATTTCTTCGTCGATTCCCGCCCTTTGCCGCTGAAGTTCATTCAATGCTAATTCCAATACTCGTTGTCGATCCATAACTCCCTTTCTGTTTTAGTACGCTCCACTGCTAAAGGCCTAATATTAGATTTTTAAGAAATGGCATTGCAACTTGAAATTGCAGAATTGATATCAGGAGATTTATGTTGTTGACGGGTGTCCTTGAGGTATGCTCCGTCGGATTTACAAGCAAAGGGACCATCAACTTTTTTGTGCGACAGAAGCCTTTATGATAGAAGGTAAAGTTTTTGCTGATAGAATGGGTTTCAATCAAATTTGGTTAAGAACGGATCTTTAGGGAGAGGTTTATGAAGACTAGTATCGAAATTCGTGCAGACTTCTTGAAGACCTTGATGACGTTGGACCGCGAAGAAATCCGAGGCATCCGTTCTTCGATCTACAACGTGACCTATGTGCTGTCCACTGTTTCCTTTGCAATTACTTCATTCCTGCTTGGCCAGAAAGGCCACAAGGCATCGTTGATTTGCTTGGTAACCGATGGATTAATTGTTCTGCTTCTATGGGTCTTTTTTCTGCGGCTCAAGAGAGACCTCTATTGCTGTCGGCAGTGTCTTACTGCGAGGCAATATCTAATCATGAACTTGGGCACGGCGAATGAGCCTGATAATTTCAACCCTTTCCCAGATGCGCGCTCCCAAAAACCGGATGTAACCGATTTGGAGCTAAGGTGGCTTCCAATACTTGCTACTTGCGCAGTCGCTGTTAAATCGCTCGTAGTATTATGGCTGCAATTCCCCTGACCATATTCCCAAAATTAACCTCTGGCAAACAGGTCAAATAAGCGCAATTTCGCGCTTTCAAATCTTCTTTTTTACTCATTTCCAAATCTTTTTAAATATCAAAAACGTTGCCTTTAGGATGCGAGGTGCATTTTAGGCGCAAATACTGTCCTCGCAGCCATTTGAGACCACACCAAAACCCCACGTAAAACCGTTTATAGCAAGAGATCGTTTAAAGGTATGTCCGGCGAGGTTACGGTGTGTTTTAAACGTGAGTTCTCAGGTTGGGGGTCATTGTTTTTTGAGTATTTTGGGGCAGAGCGCATGTTTGTGCTTATGCAACATCGACGGCGGGGGCAATCGCGGCACGGTGAATCGAACTAAAGTGAATCAGACGAACAGCCGATTAAGAGACTGACGCGGGACAAGCAGACATCTCACCTCTCAGGCCTGGATCTCCTTTCCGGGCCTTTGTATTTCAAGCCTTCGGAACGCCCTCAAATTGGCTGAGTGCCTCTCTCTGCTTTGCGGCCATAGACTCGTTTGCTTCTTCAGATACAGCTTTACCGGCCTGTTGTGCCGCAAGATCCTTCGCCTTTTCCGAAAGTATTACCGTGTCTGATTTCGGTGAAAGTTGTTGTTGTACCTTTGCCTCAGCGACTTTAGCTACAGACTGAACTTGTTGGTTCTCCACCGGCGATTGTTGACTTACGTGATTAACGTTCATGGTTCCCACGTCCTTTCAAATTCTTGAAAAATGCACACGTTGCCTGGCAATGGGAGTTGTTTACTTATCACATATCGACCAACAGCGAGCCGTCCAATAGCCTAATGTGGGCTATTGGATCAATATTTTGAATCTTTCCGGGGAATTAACCTGGACGTGCCCGAAGTGCGGACACCCGAATTTTCCGAGGCTGGATTAAAATGAAGGCAAAGCGTAAAGACAACCGGCAAAATCATCGGACATGGGTTAACTAATTACTGTCGCATGTTGCACCGCATCGCGAACGAGTTTGTCAAGCTCGGATAGCTTATTGTATCGAAACAGATTCTCTGGAATCTCCGTCATGACTTCTTTGCATTTGACTGGATGGTAGAAACGGAAGCTGGACTCAATATTGCCTGGATATTTCGGTTTGATTATCATCCATCCCGACTCGATTTTATCCAGGATGGCTTGGATTATCTCAAGTTTATTTAGAGGATTTGGCATATGACGCCCTCCTTGTTGCCTTTCTATCATAATGCTAGCAACGAAAAAAGCGCCGTATCCGGAAGCCTTTTTTATTTCTGTCTGTCGAAAATGAGAGCAATTAATTGATGCGGGGATTTATTCGATTTCATACCTGTCCAAATTAGCTTTTTAGGATCAAACATCCTAAATCGGATCCGAGCCCGTCAAAATGGAGGAGACGGCCGGACCCTTCTTGGATTAAATTGAATTTGCCCAAAACAACAAAATCCAGGAGGTCCGACCGTGCAAAGATTTTCTAGCATCTTCTCTCAGTTGTTACAACTCTTTCCAAGAAACGAATCCGAACAGACTGTCCGCGACCACCAGGCTGAATATCAGGCACGTGGCTTCAGCTGTTGGGGCCAGTTTGTCGCGATGCTCTTCTGCCAGCTTGGGCGGGCGCATACTTTGCGCGAGATCTGCGGCGGATTGGCCAGCTGCGAGGGGAAGCTGAAACATCTTGGCGTTCCGGACGCACCAAAGAAATCCACATTGGCTTATGCCAACAAACACAGGCCCTGGGGCCTGTACCAGGCCGTATTCCAGCAGCTCCTGGCAAAATGCCACACGGCGATCGCCGGAAGAGAGCAGAAGAAAAAGTTTCGATTTAAAAATAAGCTCCTGAGCCTGGATTTGAGCGTGATTGATCTTTCACTGTCACTCTTTGACTGGGCCAAATTCCGCCGCACCAAGGGAGCCGTCAAGCTGCATCTGCTCTTGGATCATGACGGTTATCTGCCGTCCTTTGCAGTCATCACAGACGGGAAGACGAGCGACATCAAGGTGGCACGCAAGATGCATTTTGATCCTGGAAGCGTTCTCGTCATGGATCGAGGCTACATCGATTACGAGTGGTTCGTTCAGCTCACGCGACAGGCCGTTTACTTTGTGACTCGGCTCAAAGACAAGGCCTCCTTCGAAGTCATAGAAGATCGGCCTGTCCCGGAGAAAGGGAATATCCTGAAGGACCAGATCATTTCCTTTCATAGTCAAGCCCAGCCAAGCGAAGAATACTTCTTTCGCCTCGTGGAAGTCTGGCTCGAAGACAAACAGGAATCCATTGTCTTCCTCACCAACAACCTGCAGTTTGCGGCGAGCACGATTGCGGCAATCTACAAGGACCGATGGCATGTGGAATTGTTTTTTAAGGCCATCAAACAAAATCTAAAAATCAAGACGTTCCTCGGAACCAGTGCCAATGCCGTGAAAACGCAGATTTGGACGGCGCTTATTGCCATACTGATCCTGAAGTATCTGCAGCTGAGATCCAGGTTTTCCTGGTCCTTGTCCAATTTGATTGCGCTTCTGCGTCATCAGTTGTTTGTTTATCGCAACCTTTTCGCCTGGCTGGACAATCCATTCGAAGGCCCGCCAGCATTGGCGGAAGTTGACATCAAGCAATTGTCTCTTGGTTTTACAAAATAATCTGGACAGCAAAGACACCATCGAGAACAGGAAAGACGCATGAAAGCGAGACAAGCAGACAGATAACTTGGACAGCATTTAGTGCAATGAGTATAAAAAGCTCATGACACCTGCAACCAACCTCATCCAGCGAAGGCGCTGACAGCGGCCGTAACTTGTTTATAATCAACAGAGAGAATTTGAATCGCGGCTAATTAGGACAGCAATGATTCGATTTAAGGACCGACCAGCTTGCTAATTAGCCCCATGAGCGCCGGAGAGCTGCGGCTAAATCTGACCGCAAATGCACCCATTGGACCCTGCTCGGTATTTACGCGGCTACGACGTACTATTTTGCACTGCAGGATTATCGGAAGCTTTAAAAGGGATGTGCCTATTTTAATGGATACATCAGCTGCGGGCGGCGGCATAAATCCCGACCAGAGCAATGCGCCAACGGCCGAGATATTTTTAATGAGTGCTTTGTGCTCAGTTTCGTTAACGATGAATTGGCAGCCTAAATCCACATTAATGCGCGGCGAAGCCCGGCGCTGTGGTATTGGACGTCTTTGGGTTGCCATACCTCTAGACTCCCTTCCAATATTAAATCGGAAATTGTTGAAGGAAGCATTATGTGAAAGGTTATTAAGCTTTGCGAATAAACGAAACTTAGCAAACCAGCCCGCGCCAAAAGATATTTTCTCCTGGCCGGAAGATAGAATGTCTTTTTCAAACCTTAGGTAATAATTACACCCAATCGGCTGCAGATCTCTTTTATCTGTTTGTCGCGGTCCGATGCGGAAATCGTATGGTGTCCACTACAGTTCTAAGTTGTTCTCATGACACTTTAGTTTGCGCCCCTTCATCGTGCTGATGCTGAGAAACCTTTCGATAGCGGTGGCAAAATGAACCATGCAGCAGGACGTGTGCTGGGCTTGGAACGATTGTGGGACACGCGCCACCGAACGCTGATCCTGATCATCAGCGCAGGGATTATCCTCGCCATAGCCGTTGTGGACTGGTGGACGTTACCTTACGTGTCACTGGGTTTCCTTTACCTCTTTCCTATCATGCTTGCAGCCGGATTACTGCCGAGGCGGGCCATTGCATTGCTCGGTACGGGTTGCGCCGTTCTGGCTGAACTCTTCAGCTCACTTCCCAGATCATGGACTCGCCTATCTCTCGAAACGCTGGCGCTTGCGGGCTGTGGGTTGTTTGTGGCCGAACTGGTCCGCAATCGAAGGATGACTTTGGAAACGCAGCAAAGATTACGTGCTCTAGTCGAAACAAGTCCGGCGGCGATCGTGACTGTCGACGAGCACGGGTTCATTGAACTGGCCAACCAGGCGGCAGCTCAAATGATGATTCCGCGAGATGGGAATCTGACCGGAAATCCAATCGCGGCATTCCTGCCGCAGCTGCACCATGCTCTACGATCGGAAGAATCGCCTCAGCTCCGGGCGTCGATGCAATGTCTCGGGCATCGTGGGGACGGAGAAACATTTATGGCAGAGGTATGGTTCTCAACCTATAGAGAAGGCACAAGCCCAAAACTGGCAGCAATCATTGGGGAGATTGCTGCGGAAGAGACGGTCGGGTCCAGTTCTCTGGCACAGGCTGGCCATGAAAGCGTCCCGTTGGGCAGCCGGGAATTAGATGTCATGCGCCTTTTGGTTCAGGGCTTAACAAACAAAGAGATCGCGGCCAAGCTGGGAATTTCTGAAAGTGCTGTAAAGAACACTTTTCAGCAGCTGTTTTCAAAGCATGGTGTGCGTACGCGCAGCCAGCTCGTCAGAGTAATTCTGGACCATTACCGAAATTATCTGTGAATTGGAAACTTACAGAGGAAGAGAGCCAAATGATTAGCCATATGATTACCACGAATGAGGCTATCTGATTAGTTTGGCTCGGATGCCGCCTTCCCTTTTAAACTCCGAAAACGCCGGCACACTTCCACCCCTGCAACATCTTTCTAGCACTCTCTTACAACTCGGTCCCGAAGCCGCGAGAATGTTCACTCTCGTTTCGTACCAGTCGGGTCGCTTGACCCGATGATTGGGGCATAGTGCAAATTCTGAGGTCGGCAGAGCAACAGCGGTACAAGCACACACCAGTCCATTGCGCGATTGATAATCTCCTTAATTAAAAGATTGCAGTTTCAGGCCGCAAGATTACTGGCTTCAGTTCTGCGAGCGAGTTAGATTTCGCCCCAATATGAAGCGTGAGGAAATTCGACTGATTCGCGTGCGTCTTACCGCAGTACGCACGCTATGTGACTGGGGCCGCAGGAGCGCATGGGTTGCGGTATATGCGTCGGTTTTCCCAAAAAGGTAAAACAAAGATGATTCGCAAGTTGGTTGATACCGCACTCAATAACCGTTTTACGGTCCTTTCCATAGCGCTTCTACTGTTTGGTGTAGGCGCGGTCTCTTTTCACCAGCTTCCGGTCGAAGCATATCCGGACGTGGCGAACAACTATGTCGAAATCATTACGCAGTGGCCCGGGATTTCAGCCGAGCAAATCGAGCAGCAGGTGACTATCCCGCTCGAGACCGCAATGAATGGAATTCCTCACATTGCCCATCTGCGATCGTTCTCACTTTTCGGACTATCGGATCTGAAGCTGATCTTTGACGACGAGGAAGAGAACGCCTGGAATCGTGAAAGAGTTGTGGAACGGCTTACGCAAGTCACCCTGCCTTCCGGTGTCACTCCGCAGATGGGGACGGATTGGAGCCCTGTAGGACAGATCTATTTTTATACTCTGCAAAGCACGAATCCGGCCTACGACGTGATGGAATTGAAGTCAATCGAGGATTGGGTGGTCGAAAAACATCTGAAATCGGTTCCGGACATTGTGGATGTTGCAAGCTTTGGCGGGCCGACGCGTGAATACCAGGTGCGCGTCGACCCGAACAAATTGATCGCCTACGGGCTCAGTTTGGCTCAGGTGGAACAACAGATTGCTGGCAACAACGTCAATGCCGGCGGCAGCTTCATCGAAGCCGGGGCGCAGCAGATCAATGTTCGCGAGGAAGGGCTTGTGGGTGATGTGAGGGACATCGAGAACACAGTCCTTACTGCAAAGGGAGGAACGCCGATTCGGGTCAAGGATATCGCCGTCGTTTTGCAAGGAGCAAAGATCCGGCTTGGCCAGTTTGCCCGGGCAATCCGCCGGGAAGATGGAAGGATTATAGACAATCCGGATGTTGTGTCGGCCTGGGTGCCGATGCGCAAAGGCGCGGACGCTGAGGCGGCGCTCAACGGTCTTCATGCAAAAGTAAAGGAGTTGAATGAGCGTATTCTGCCGGCCGGCGTAAAAATCGTTCCATTTATCGATAGAAGCGATCTGGTCAAACATACAACCAGAACAGTCCTGCACAACCTGGCTGAAGGCATTTTACTTGTTGTTGTCGTTCTCCTCCTTTTTCTCGGCAACATACGCGGTGCGATTATTGTTGCCTTGACCATCCCGTTTTCTCTCCTGTTTGCGGCGGCGTGCCTCAAGCTGAGAGGGATTCCTGCCAATCTGCTCTCTCTTGGGGCGCTGGATTTCGGAATGGTCGTGGACGGCGCGGTGGTGATGGTCGAAAACATAGTGCGGCATGTTGGCCACCGGGACAATGTAACCAAACCGGTAGGGGACAGGATCCGGGCTGCGGCGCACGAGGTGCAAAGACCGGTATTCTATGCCATCACGATCATCATCACGGCCTATCTGCCCATTTTTACCCTGCAGCGGGTAGAAGGAAGACTCTTCCGGCCCATGGCCTGGACGGTTGGATTTGCCCTCCTGGGAGCGGTTTTGTTTTCGATCACGGTTGCCCCGGTGCTGGCCAGTTTTTTCTTCCGAGGGGAAGTGTCCGATTGGAAAAATCCAGTAGTCGCATGGCTTACCAAAATGTATCGCGTCACCCTTTCCTGGGCGGTCCGCCATCATTGGGTAATGGTCTGCGTCGCGCTTGTTTCGGTCTCAGGGAGTATTTACCTCGGTCATGTCATCGGATCGGAATTCCTGCCCCACTTGGATGAGGGTTCTCTCTGGGTACGCGGGACGCTCGCTCCAAGCACAGGACCCAGTGAAAGTATCCGCCTGACAAACCAGGTTCGAATTCTCCTTTGCTCTTTCCCCGAGGTGACTGAAGTCACCAGTCAAACCGGTCGTCCTGACGACGGAACCGATTCGACTGGCTTTTTCAACACCGAGTACTATGTCGGCCTGAAACCCAAGGAGCAATGGCGGCCCGCTTTCCACCAGAACAAAGAGGCAGTGATCGCTGCCATGGATCGGGAACTCGAGAAAATACCAGGCGTTATCTGGAATTTTTCTCAACCCATCGCCGACAACATGGAAGAAGCCGTCAGCGGGGTAAAGGGCCAGCTTGCCACCAAGATCTATGGCGACGATCTGAAATTCCTTGAGGACAAGGCCGACGAAATCGTGAATGTCATGCGCGGGATTGCGGGAATCGAGGATCTGGGAGTATTCCGCGTCCTCGGGCAGCCGAACCTGAATTTGAAGGTCGATCGGCGGGCAACTGCCCGGTATCAGATCAATGTGGCGGACGTACAGGATGCGATCCAGACCGCAGTTGGCGGCAATGCGCTCAGTCAAGTTCTGCAGGGGGAAGCGCGATACGATCTGGTTGTGCGATATCTGCCGCAATACCGCGATACGAAGGAAGCCATTGAGAAAATTCGATTGCTGTCACCAACCGGAGAACGGGTTTCGCTGGCGCAGCTCTGCAATATTGCAGAGCGGGACGGAGCATCGGAGATTTACCGTGAAGGAAACCAGAGATATATCGCCATCAAGTACAGCGTTCGCGGCCGCGATCTGGGTAGTGCCGTGGAGGAAGCAATCCAAAAGGTGAACGCCCGAGTTCAACTGCCGCGCGGCTATCACATCGATTGGGAGGGAGAATACGAAAGCGAGAAACGGGCTTCGGCTCGGTTGTTTGTTATCGTTCCCTTAACGATTCTGCTGATCTTTATCATCCTTTATACGATGTTCCAATCTTTCAAATGGGCGCTCCTGATTCTGGCCAACCTGACCCTTGCACCTATTGGCGGATTAATCGCCCTTCTAGCCACGCACACAAATCTCAGTGTTTCCTCGGGCGTCGGATTCCTGGCTTTGTTTGGTGTCTCGGTTCAGACGGGCGTGATTATGCTCGAATATATCAATCAGCTTCGTGCGCGAGGGCACAGCGTCATTGAAGCGGCGATCGAGGGCGCCGTCCTGAGACTTCGTCCCGTCATGATGACCATGCTTGTGGCCACCCTTGGATTACTGCCGGCCGCCCTTTCTCATGGAATCGGCTCTGATTCGCAACGACCGTTTGCGATTGTGATCGTTGGAGGTCTCATTTCCGACCTGTTGATGAGTATCTTTCTCCTGCCCACATTGTATGTCTGGTGGGCGCAACCCACAGATCAGCTGCCGAAGCGGGAAGAAGCGGCAAGTGTGTATGAGTAGTCTGGAATCGATCGGAGTGTATAGGTGAAACTCTTGGAAACATCTCTCCCGGACCAATTTGATGGAGAGTGCGATGGAAATGATTATGTGCAGCCTTAGCATGGTTCTGGGGGTTTTTGTTGCGGCATTCCCAGCCCGCACGGCCAAAATATGGGCATCCGAAAAACTCGACAAGGGCACGCCGAAGAATAGGCTCTGGTTCCTTCGATGTTGGCGGATGTTTGGAGTGCTTCTTTTTTTGGCTGGCGCGCTGGCCGCTTTTGACAGCATTGTATTTCCGGGACAGTGATTCTAGGTATTTCTTCCAATTGAGCGACTAACTCTTGCAAGGTAGATTTTAAAAGAGTGTTTTTGGTCGGGCGAATGGTAGTGCAATTCGCGAAGTCCTTCCAATTTTGTGTAATCTCTTTAGCACGCTATATTCCCGACATATAAAGACCTTTCCGATTCGAGACAGTACTCATTGGGAACGGGCAAATTTCATTTAATAGTCGTTGATGGAAATGAATTGACGCTTGCCACGACATCAATCATTTTCTCCAGATTGAATCGATACTGCGGCAGCTGGGCAAGGTAACGCAAGTGATCGGTGCCGCCGTTCCATAATTCACTTGGACCTATTGTCGCGTGATCTGAGAATGGATTCTCAACTCCCCTGATACGGGCATCTGGGAAACTTCCGCGAACGGGACAATTGATGTCGACCCAAGCACGATCTGAGGCAATAAAGAGTCCTGTTTTGTCTGGGCACACAGCGGATTTATGATTGATGCCCGGTGAGGCCTGTGTCTTAATCGCCGAGATGGGAATCCTGTAATGCGGAAACCGGCCAAGGAGTAAGTCAGATCATGGACTGGGGCAATATATTCAAATTTACGTTTGATGCGGCGTTCCTCGCCAATGTCTTCGGCATCATTGTCGTCAATCTCATCCTTTCCGGAGACAATGCGGTCGTCATCGCCATGGCGGTGCGAACCCTTCCGCGAAACCAGCGTCAGAAGGGGATTGTCTTCGGGACGGCTATTGCAGTCATCCTGAGAATCATCCTGACTTTCTTTGTCTCCACGTTGCTCAAGATCAGTTTCGTCAAACTGGCCGGCGGACTCGTGATCCTCTGGATCGGGGCAAAGCTATTCATGGAATCGGAGCCCGATGAGGAATGCCGGGAGGCCGCCACGATGGGCCAGGCCATCAGAATCATCTTGATTGCCGATCTGACCATGTCCATCGACAACATGCTTGCCGTGGCCGCATGCGCGAAAGGAAGTCTTTTCCTGGTTATCTTCGGTCTGGCCCTGAGCATCCCGATCGTCGTCGGCGCCAGCAGACTGCTTTCCATGCTGATGGACAAGTATCCGATCATCATCGTGATCGGCGCAGGAATCCTAGGCAAGGTGGGCGGAGAGATGATCATCACCGATCCATGGGTAGAAGGATTTCTCTATCCCGGGAAGGTCATGGAGTATAGCGTGCAGATCATCTGCATCATCGGCGTAATCGCCGCGGGAAAATTATGGGCGAAGTGGAACGCATCCCGGGCGACCGACAGGCGTGCACAGTGAAGGCCTCGAAAAGGGCCGAGTAACATTGCATTTAGCTTATAAAGGAAATGGGAGCGGCAGGTTTGCTGAAAGCCTGATGCAAGTCCCCATGCCACCTACAATGTGGAATAAGCTGCATCTTTTGGAAATCGGCGTTTGCAGGTTCTGATGCGCTTGATGCCTGGTGCCGGTCTATGTCTTAATCGCCGATAGGTGAATTCGATGCTGCGGCAGCACTTGTCTGGATATCGGGCACTCGAAAACTGGCAAACTCCCATGAAACGGGCATCTGGGAAACTGAGGTCCCCATCCATGAAGAGGTCGGCGGATCCGAGATACATAATCCCGCAACCTCGCTAGCCGGCCGACTGTGACCGGATG
>Ga0187853_10001471_pt1 | contig 21632 bp, 17 predicted proteins | sample June2016WEW_6_10_2_FD_132417 | JGI IMG/M metagenome (GOLD analysis project Ga0187853, IMG submission 132417) | Peatland microbial communities from SPRUCE experiment site at the Marcell Experimental Forest, Minnesota, USA - June2016WEW_6_100 | ecosystem: Environmental > Terrestrial > Soil >... | reverse complement strand
GTACCACGGCTACGTCGTCGACCTCCCGGTCTCCGGGACCGGGCCACTCGGGAGCTATCAGGTACCGACCCGGCGCGAGGGCGCGATCTGGGAGACGAACGGGGCTGTCGTGTCGCCTACAGGCGACCTGTACGTCACCACGGGAAACGGGAGCTCCAACAATGCTGCGGACTTCGACGAGGGGAACTCGGTTGTCGAGCTGTCCCCGACCCTGAAGCGGCTCGGCTACTGGGCCCCGAGCGACTGGGTGCAGCTCAACGACCAGGACTGGGACCTCGGATCGGCCGGGCCGATCAACGTGCCGGGGACCTCACTTCTGTTCGTCGCCGGCAAGCCTTCCTCGAGCGGTGACTACGGGTACCTCATGAGCGAAGGTCACCTCGCCGGCATCGGCCACGGTGCCTACACCGCTCCGGCATGCCCCGGGGGTGGTGACTTCGGTGCCGACGCATCTGACGTCATCGGCACCGGCCCAAGCGCCCGAATTTTCATCTACGCAGCGTGCGGCAGCGGAACTGAAGCGTTCCGGGTCACGACTTCGCCTGTGGCGTTCCACCGTGTGTGGTCGCCCTCTTTCGGGAGCCCGAACGGGCCGCCGATCGTGGCGGGCGGTCTCGTGTGGGCCCTCGACTGGGATGGCGCGGCCCTGTACGGCATGAACCCGCTCAATGGGCACGTCGTCGTTCATCGCACGACCGACGCGCTCGAGCATTTTGCTACACCCGCTGTCGGATACGGGATGCTCTTCGTACCGAGCGCGGGCGGCGTCGAGGCCTTTCGCATCGCCGGCTGAACGCCAGCAGTCAGATCGAGCCGCGCGGCGCTCAGGCAGTCAGCGCTACCGCAGCTTCGGGCGTCGTGACCCGGAAGCTAAAGCTCTCCTCGAGGTATAGGTATGCGTTGTCAGCGTCGTGATGGCTGTATCCCAGCGAAAGATCTTCCCCCGACTCGAAGAGAAAGTCTCCGCCTCGCAAGCTGAGAACCACGGCACCCTCGACTCCCGGGGCCCACACGATCGGGCCACCGAGGATCTGGCGCAGGTGGTCGAGCACGACCAGTCCGCCGTGCTCGGTCGTCTCGACGACGCCGGTGTACTCCTGGGGACCTAGGGCCAGTCCGTAGGGACCGCTCACACCGGCCTCGAGCAGCGTCTCGACCGCCTTGGCCACATGTCCCGGATAACTGGCATAAGCGGTTCCGAGAGTGATGGGTTCGTGAGTGGTCGAGCTGGCTATCCCGTCGATGCCTGCCGCAGGCCAACCGTGGAAGACCGCGATGTTCTCGGCCACTGCGATCCGCCGCGCCGCCGCGTCAAGTCCGGCCAGGTCAAGATCGATGGCTCCACGGTCGGCATCGAGCAGTTCATGACGCGAGATCGCGAAAGGAGCCCGAAGCTCGACCAGCGGCAGGACCTTGCGTTGGCGCGCCTGCAGGTTCTCGCCGGGGGCCTTGACGTCGGACACCCGTCCCAGGTTCGTGGCCGAATGCCCCCAGCCCAGGGGACCGGAGAAGTCCACCAACTTGCGGGCGCCGAGCGCAGGCACGAGCCGCTCGCGGCCTTCGGCATCGAGACGGCTCCAGGCGATGTCGGTGATCGGGGCATGGGAGCGAAGAAGGTGGTTCACAACGACTCTCCTTTGAGGCTGCCGACGCCGAAGGTGCCGGACGCGCCGGCAGGACTGGCGCCGGCGCCGGTATTCGCCTCGGCTCCGGCTTCGATCTCGGTCACAGGAGCGCTCGTGAACAGGTACGTGCGCAGTTTGCCTTCCAATACCGCGTCGTGGCGGCGCAGCCACTCGATGAGCATCGCAGCGTGCTCCTTCTCCTCGTCACGGTTGTTTGCCAACACCGAGGCCAGTCCGGAGTCGTTCGTGGCGTCGATTCTCTGGTCGTACCGGTCGATCGCCTCGAGCTCCTCCTGGAGGGACGCGATCGCACGGTGCCTGTCAGCTGTCTCGGGCGAGAGCCGTGATTCGGACTCTTGCAGGGCCGTATCGGTCATGGTGGGCCTCCTCAAAGGCAACACGGGTTGTCAGCGAAGCGACGAAAGCCTGCAGCGCACTGCTCCACGCGCTTCGGATCCCACTGCTTTCGACCTTAGTCTCCGGCGTTCAATCGGTGACCAGCCGAACGGTCGCCCACGATCCAAGAGCTGGCCGCGAAAGCGACCGCTCTCGGGCAGTAAGCCGCGCGTCAGATGACGACGATGTGCAGAACGGTGACGAGGACGACGAGGCCGAAGAAGGCCACGACGGCGGCCCAGAACCGCAGAACGCGCGCTCGTTCGCTCGACGTTCCACCTCGTACGGGTCCGCCGAGGGCTGAAACGGGCGGCCACGAGATCAGCAGACGGTCACTCGCGAGATCCAGCATCCCGGTTTCATTGTGATAAGCGCAGTCGAGCGGTCGCTACCGGCGTGGCACGCGCTCGCTCGCTGGAACTGTGGCGCCGATTTGCCACCGAAGCTGCGATGCCGCAGTGGAGAACCTACCGTCGTGCCCAGGGCTCGATGTGATGCCAGTCGATCGCGCTTGTTGCAATCTGAAATGCGCGACGTAGAGTGCCCAAGGAGGGTTGACCATGAACTATCGAAGCCTTGGCAAGACCAGTTTGCAGGTATCCGAACTCGGTTACGGAGCCTGGGGGATCGGAAAGACGATGTGGCTGGGCGCCGACGACGACGAGTCGTTGCGGTCGCTGCACAGAGCCTTCGACCTAGGTGTGAACTTCGTCGACACTGCCCTCGGCTACGGGGACGGTCACAGCGAACAGCTAGTCGGCCGGGCCGTGCGAGAGGCAGCGGGGATTGTTTATGTTTCCTCGAAGGTGCCCCCAAAGAACCTGAAGTGGCCCGCCCCCCGAGGAGTATCCGCGAGTGAGGCCTTCCCTGCGGAGTGGGTCGTGGAGTGCACCGAACAAAGCCTGGTGAACCTCGGGCTTGAAACGATCGACGTGCAGCAATTCCACGTTTGGTCCGACGAATGGGTCGGCCAAGGCGACTGGATGGACGCGATCGAGCACCTCCGTTCGCAGGGCAAGATCCGCTATTTCGGCGTCTCCGTAAACGACCATGAACCAGCCAACGCGTTGGCACTTGTGAACTCAGGGACCGCCGACACTGTGCAGGTCATTTACAACCTCTTCGACCAGAGCCCCGAGGACGAGCTGTTCCCGGCAGTACTTGCCAGGAATGTCGGTGTCATCGTACGGGTGCCGTTTGACGAAGGAGCCTTGACCGGCAAGATTAACCCTAAGACGAGGTTCCCTGAAGGTGACTGGCGCAACAATTATTTCGGTGGCAATCGCAAGGAGCAGGTCTGGGAACGTGTCCAGGCCATCGCGCGAGACCTCGGTGTCACAGTCGACCGCTTCCCTGAAATAGCGCTGCGCTTCTGCCTTTCGCAGTCTGCGACCTCGACGGTCATTGCGGGCATGCGTTCGCTGCGCAACGTCGACGCCAACGTCCGTGCGGCCGAGCTTGGCCCCTTGTCGGCCGAGGAGCTCGAAATCCTTCGCCGCCACCGCTGGGTGAGGAACTTCTACTCGGCCTGATAGCTCTTCTGTCGGTGCCAGAGGGTCGCGCGCTGGAAGCTCGGTGGCCGGCCTGGGATCGCGCCCTTGAGCCGCTTTTGCAATCCAGTGACCAGGTCCTTTTCTCGTGGGGCCAGATAGCTACAAGGCCTGCCCGTGGCCGGAACGCAGGCAGAGTGCAGTCAGGGCTGTTTCGGCCGGGCGGCGCCCCGCAAAGGGGCGAGCGCCCGAAGCGCACGGGCGGCGGGGAGAGAGCGGAGCGCTTAGGGCGGGAAGCTTCAGGGCTGGCGGCCACGTAGTGAGATTGGTGCGTTTACCGCGCACCACCGCCACCGCGTCAGGATGCCCCGAAGCTGCTACCACCCGCTACGTCAAAGGGGTATCTGCCTCGGCTGAACTCCATTGTCAGCTCGGCGCCAAGTAGTAGATCGGCCGAAGCGGCAAGAGTGCCCTCGACGCTTCAGGGATCCTCTCGTAGTACTCGACCCAGAGATCGAGCAGGTCATCCACGGCTAACAGCGACACTCGGCGGCTCTCCTGAAGGCGAGCTTCCTTAATGCCTTCGGGACTGAAGCCTCCGTTGGCTACGAAGATGCCGACAGCGGTAGGCCCGAGCACGGCGATGAAGGAGCGCACCTCCTGGACCGGAATCTTGTCAGCACGTCGCTTGACCTGTGCCTTGATCCGCGGACCGGAGGCACCGAGCGGATCGGTGAAGGCGACGATGTCAATGCCCCTGTCGGGCCTGGGGGTGCCACCCAGGCGACGTGGTATCCCATCGCCCGCAGCAGCGCTGCAACCAGCTCCTGAAGATCGTAAGGAGGAATTTTCGCCAGGTAATCGCGGATCTCCTGGCGAGCCGTCTCCTCTGCTTCCTGCCTCGCCCCGGTCCCTTGTCCCCGGTCTTTCGCGCCTCTTCCTTCGCCTGTCCTTCTCTCCCCACGACGTGCGGTCTTTCTCATCGATGGAGAGACGAGCATGCTTGCGCGCATCGCGCTCTTCGATTGGCTGACGAATGATCGGGCAGGCCAAGGTGCCTGGCTTCGACGGAACCCGAACGAGAGTCGTGGCCGAGCCCGCTGAATATCGAGAGGTTCTAGGTTGAGAATGTGAACGTCGCGATTGCACCTCGAAAACCGCGTCTTCGCGGGTGGCTCCACGTCGGGGCATTCCCGTACGCGCTCGTGTCGGGCCTCTGGCTCGCTGCCGATGGGACGACGCATGCAGACCGCGTCGCGTGCGCGGTGTTCGCGCTCACGGCATGCATGCTCTTCGGTACGTCCGCCGTCTACCACCGCGGCAATTGGAGTCCACGCACGGCGGGCCTACTGCGGCGTTTCGACCACTCGAACATCGCGCTGATCACCGCGGGCACGTACACGCCCCTCGGGATCGCCGTACTGCCTTCCTCTCAGTCCACCGTGATGCTGTGCATCGTCTGGGCCACCGCGCTGGCGATCGTTCTGCTTCGTGTCACTTGGCTGTCTGCACCACGGTGGCTCTACACGGCGATGTACGTCGGTCTTGGCTGGGCGGCGATCTTCTGGCTCCCTGAGCTGTGGCATCTCGCGGGTGCGATCACGATGCTGCTCGTCGTCTTCGGGGGGCTCTTCTACACCGCTGGCGCCGTCATCTACGCGCTGCGCCGTCCGGGGTTGTCGGCGCGCATCTTCGGCTACCACGAGCTGTTCCACGCGTGCACGATTGCGGCGTTCACCTGCCATCTGATCGCAATCTCACGCGTCGCGACCTGACTCACACGAGTTGGTGAGCAACGAGGATGTCTGGCCGCGAGTAGCCGGCGTCGCCACCGCATGGCACGCCTCTGGCGGGAAATCTGAAACCAGAGGCGACTTGGATGAAGCGATTCGCAAGCACGCCGAACGGAATGAGTCTGACAAGAAGGATGGGAACCATCTGGAGATGACTTCGTCCGAGTCACCACCGTGCTCAGCTCTGCTGGGAGGAAGGCGCTCGCTAGCAGGTTCCTGCCGTCGACATGCCATCTGAGAGGGAATTGCCAGAGCTGACGTAGCTCGGTAACATACTGGGTATGCAACTCCCAGGCGATCGCAGATGAGCGTCAAGTACGCGTTGCTCGGGCTACTGAGCGAGCAGCCCAAGTACGGCCACCAGCTCCGGCAGGAGTTCGAGGAGAAGACCGGTGACGTCTGGCCGCTCAATGTCGGCCAGGTGTACACGACCCTCCAGCGCCTCGAGCGAGACGGGCTGGTCGAATCTGATCGAGCGGACTCCGAGGGGCCACAGAAGCGGTTCCGGATCACTGCCGCCGGCGAACAGGAGCTCACTGAGTGGCTCATGACCCCGATCGACCTCACCGTCCCTCCTCGTGACGAGCTCGTGATCAAGGTGCTCGTTGCGCTCGATGTACCCGGCGTCGAAGTGCAGAGCGTGTTGCAGATCCACAGGCGGTACGTCGTCGAGCTGATGCAGCAGTGGACCCGGCTGAAGGACGACGAGGGTCAGCACGACTTCCGGCTGGCGCTCGTCGTCGACGCCGAGCTGTTTCGTCTCGACTCGGTGATCCGATGGCTCGATGCCGTCGACGGCCGGTTGAAGCGTGAGGCGTCAGAGCCGCGCGCTGCAAGCACGGAGATTCCGATACTCAGACGGAGATTGGCGGTTCGCAAATGAGTCTTCTCGAACTTCGCCAGGTCTCAAAGACCTATGGCACGGGTCCGAACGAAGTGCACGCGGTGGCCGACATCGATCTGGAAGTCGATCGTGGCTCGCTTATCGCGGTCATGGGCCCGAGCGGGTCAGGCAAGTCGACCTTGCTCACGATCGCCGGCAGCCTTGAGGAGCCGACGAGCGGTGAGGTCTTCATCGATGGCGAATCGCTTCAAGAGATGTCGCACAACGGAAAGGCGCGGCTTCGGCGACGCACGGTTGGCTACGTCTTCCAGGAGTTCAACCTCCTCGCGGGTCTCACCGCCGTCGAAAATGTCTCGCTTCCGCTCGAGCTCGACGGCGTCAGCGCGAAGAAGTCGCGTTTGGCCGGAATGGCGGTGCTGGAACAACTCAACCTTGCGGACCGGGCGACCCGTTACCCTGACGAGCTTTCCGGCGGAGAGCGCCAACGCGTCGCAATCGCGCGGGCCGTCATCGGTGGGCGTCATCTTCTGCTTGCGGACGAACCCTCTGGCGCGCTCGATCAGGCGAACGGGGAGGCAGTGATGCGGATGCTTCTCTCCGCCTGCAAGACGGGCGTTGCAGCGGTGGTCGTGACCCACGACGCCCAGCTCGCCTCGTGGGCGGATCGGGTGGTCTTCCTGCGTGACGGCCGAATCGTCGACCAGACGGTTCCACCGCCGAGCGCAGAATCCCTACTTCAGACCGGGCGGCAGTCATGACACCGGCTCCGGATGCCGCCCTCGATCTTCGGGGCGGGGGCACTAGATCGCTGTCCGCTCGTCGCGCGGTGATGCGTTGGGCGTGGAGGCTATTCCGGCGCGAGTGGCGCCAGCAGCTCCTCGTTCTCACACTGATCGTCGTCGTAGTCGGCGCAATCTTCGTCGCCGCGGCTGTGGCGACGAACAACCCGACGCCGGCAAACCTGGGTTTCGGGACGGCGAATGACCTCGCCTCCTATCAGGGGGCCGTTCCACATCTTTCGACGAAGGTTGCGGCGCTCGAGCATCGCTACGGGCGCGTTCAAATCATCGAGAACGAGACCCTCTCGATCCCCGGTTCCGTCGACACCTACCAGCTCCGGGCCGAAAGTGCGCGCGGGCCGTTCAGTAGTCCGATGCTCTCGCTCGTCTCGGGGAAATACCCGACTGGTATTGGCGAGGTCGCCCTCACCAAGGGCGTCGCTTCAGCATTCAACGTACGCATCGGGCAGCTGTGGATCGAGGGTGGGACGCAACGGCGTGTGGTCGGCATCGTCGAAGACCCGCTGGACACCCTTGACAACTTTGCCCTCGTCGTGCCCGGACAGGTGCGCACCCCAAGCGAAATCGATCTGCTGTTCGATGCACCTGGGGTGATCCCCTCCAAGATCGGACCGAACGTCGCGGAAGTCGGGTCAGTGGCGCTCGGCGCGGCCAATCCGGAAACGATCATTCTTGCGGTCGCGGTAATCGGAATGCTCCTGGTCACACTGATCGCGGCCGGAGGTTTCACGGTGTTGGCGCAGCGGCGGCTGCGCTCGCTCGGCATGCTCTCTTCGATCGGCGCGACCGAAAAGCAGGTGCGAGCGGTCGTCCGGATGAACGGCGCGGTTGTCGGGATCGCTGGCACGCTACTTGGAGCGCTGTTCGGCTTCATCGTGTGGCTCATCTACAGGCCAACGCTCGAGACGAGTTCCTTCCACGTCATCGGCACGTTCGCGTTGCCATGGGTTGTGATCGGACCGGCGATGGGCCTCGCCATCATCGCGGCGTACGTCGCCGCGCGACGTCCGGCTCGGACCGTGGCGAAAGTGCCGATCGTCGCGGCGCTCTCTGGACGACCTGTCGAACCGAAGAGGGTTCACCGCTCGGCGGTTCCTGGCGTCGTGCTGCTAGGCCTGGCCTTCGTGTTGCTCGGGTACTCCACGACGTCCAACAGCGCGAAGCCGCACGTTCCGTTCCTCATTGGCGGGCTTATTGCACTCGTTCCCGGAGTGATCCTTCTCGCGCCGTTCTTTCTCTCCTTCGCCGCTGGCATCGGTCGACACGCGCCCATCGCCACGCGCCTCGCCTTGCGCGACCTCGCGCGCTATCGGGCCAGGTCAGGACCGTCACTGGCCGCTATCAGCATCGCCGTGCTGATCACGGTGATCGTCGCGGTCGCCGCTGCTGCACGGTACGGCAACGTCCTCGACTACGCGGGACCGAATCTCGCGTCGAATCAGGTTGTCGTCTACGCGCCACTGCCCGCCGGCACGCCGTTGTTCGGACCGAATGGGTCGAGTACCGCTCCGAAACCGCCGCCGATGGCAGTGATCAATGAGCGTGTCCACGAGATCGCCGAAGCGCTCGGGGCGAATTCGGTGATTCCGCTCGAGCAGACGAACGCCAACCTGAACCACCTGGGGTCCGGACGGAACTGGAATGGCCCTATTTACGTGGCGACACCTCAACTGTTGAAGGCGTTCGGAATCACGTCGTCGGAGATCGATCCGAGCGCCCTCCTCCTTACCACGCGACCTGGTCTATCGGGCGTCTCGAATATGCAGTTCACGTGGTCGCTGCCGTCAAAGCCCGGGTCTATCCCGGGTGTTTCGAACAACTCGAATCCCAATCCCTGTCCGAAGATCTCGTGTCGTTCGAACCCGAAGATTGAAGAGTTGAGCGGGCTCCCCTCCGGGACGTCGGCGCCGAACACCGTCATCACCGAGCACGCCATTCACTCACTTGGGCTGCAAACGTCGCTAGCCGGCTGGTTCGTCACAACCGTGCGTGCGCCGACGGCCCCACAGATCAGGGATGCCCGGCTCCTCGCCTCGAAAGTGTCCGGCATGTCCATCGAGACCAAGAACAGCGCGCCGTCGGGCATGGAGGTCATCGACTCGGCGACGCTTGCCGGGATCGTGCTCGCGCTTGCGATCCTCGCGATGAGCGTCGGACTCATCCGAAGCGAGACGGCGGGCGACCTCCGGACTCTCGCCGCGACTGGGGCGAGCACCAGGACGAGGCGCACGATCACGGCCGCGACCGCCGGGTCGCTCGGATTCCTCGGCGCGCTTCTCGGGACGGCCGCCGGGTACGTCGCGATGATCGGTTTCATCCGAACGAACTCGTTGAACGGCGGGATCTCGGCGCTCGGGAACGTCCCCACCACAAGTCTGCTGGAGATCCTCGTCGCGATGCCGCTCGCTGCCGCTGTCGTCGGTTGGCTCTTGGCGGGGCGCGAGCCGCCGGTGATTGCCCGTCAGCCAATCGAGTGAGCGCGCGACCAGGGCCGAACGCGACTCGTTCGACCTGGACCATGGCCTCTCTTTTCGCGTTCTGGACCCACCTCAGTTCGGCACCTGAAGGGGATCGCGGGATCCCAGGTCCCGATGGCGCCGCTTGGATCCACAGAACGAACCCGCCTCCCACCGCATGGCCGTGGGTCCCGGGCGACCGCCCGTCGCGCCGGATGCGGCCGAAGTCTCAGGTGCTCGGTCCCGGATCGAGGACCTGCATGCGAGCTCATCGAATCGGCGGTTCGGGAGACGGCCGGTCGGCTGCACGTGTGATAATCGCCGGGATGAGTGATATCGCCTCCGTTCCTTCGTCACGCCAGGCGGGCAAGGCGACCCGTCTGGGTCGCATCTTCGGCGACGACGGGCGTTGTGTCGTGGTGCCGCTCGACCACGGCACGATCCTCGGCCGTGTCCCCGGGTTGGAAGACCCCATGGCCGTCCTGCAGCGCCTGATTGAAGCGCCGTGCGATGGCTTCCTGCTCGGACCGGGGATGCTGCGTCGATCGGCCGGGCTCTTCGGGCGTCGCGCGGCTCCGGCGCGGATCTTGACGATCGACGTGCACTGGCGGGAGGCGTCTGGTGGCGGTCATCGCCTGGCGACGAGCGTCGAAACCGCCGCCGCCCTCGGTGTCGACGGCGTCAAGCTGCTCATGCCGTGGGACGTGCCCGCCGTGGAGCGGGCGAGCACGGCGGCGCTCGTCGCCCGCGTCGTGGAGGAGGCAGACCGGTTCGGTCTCCCGGTCATGGTCGAGCCCGTGGCGCTCGAGGCGACGGGTGAGGTGGCGCTCGAGGTGGCGGCCCACGGCTGTCGGGTTGCGGCCGAGATCGGCGCAGATATCCTGAAAGTCGCCCATCCTGGTGCCGACAGCGTGCTGCGGTCCTGGTGCGCCGAGCTCGGCGTGCCCGTCGTCCTGCTCGGCGGCGGCGGCTCGACGACCCGCGCCGAGCTCGTTTCGCTCGTGAAGCGGGCGATCGCGGCCGGAGCGAGCGGGATTGTGATCGGGCGCAAGGTCTGGGGACGACCGCCCGAGGAGACGGCCGGCCTCCTCACCGAGCTGTACTCACTCGTCCACGACTGACCGGCGCCGTCACCCGCTTTCTGGTGGCTCGAGCGGTGGAGCGGGGAACGCGTCCGGACCGGGCAGGAGCCCCGCCGCGCAACCGGCGAAGAGCGCGGCGCCGCGGGCGCCCGGCTCCCGCACCGCGACGAGGCACGCACCGGGGAACCGTGCCATCTTCCTTCTCTGAAGGTGCGCGGTACGGATCCAGCCCCCGGTCATGACGACCCGATCCACGGGGCCACCCAGTCGTTCGACCGCGGCGTATTGCCGGAACGAGCGCCGCAGCATCTCCTCGACCGCCAGGGCCTTGGCCTGCGCGGCGCTGACGCCGGGTCCGATGCCCGAGAACGACGAGTGGCCGGTCGCTTCGTCGAAATCGAAGGCAAGCGTGATGCCGGGTGGCCGACGAGTTCCACCCCCCGTCGTCCCGGCGATCGCGGGGTCGGCCCCGGGTGCGTCGCCGACCGGTCCGCTCGCTCCCGCTTCCGCCTCGTCGTCCCAGCCGAGAAGGTCGTAGACCGGTCCGAGCACGAGCCCATAGGGTCGGCCGGCGAGGATCGCTTGATAGCCGGGAACGACGTGGCGGCCGACGCCGACGCCGGTCGCGACCGCGGCGACGAGATCCGCCGGGCCCAAGGGGACGACGCTGCGCACGTAGGCCTCGGCGGTGCCGCAGGAGTTCAGCATTTCCCGCGGGGTGACGACCCCGGCGCCGAGGGCCGCGCAGATGTGGTCGTGACCCCCGAGCGCGATCGCCGCCCCGGTCAGACGTTCGAGTCCGGCGGGTGGATCGACGACCCTGCCGAGCAGGCTGCCGGCGGGGAGTGCCTCAGGGAAGAGGCCTTCCGGGAGATCTGCCCACTCGAGCAGCTCGGTTGACCAGTTCGCCCGGCCCACGTCGAACAGCCCGGTGCGGGAGGCGAGCGACCACTCGGCGGCCCGCATCCCACCGAGTCGGTGCGCGACGTACTCGGGAACGCTCAAGGCGCAGCGGGCGGCGGCCGCCCCGGGCACGTGCCGGAGGATCCAGTGCAGCTTCACGATCGAGGCCGTCGTCGAGGCCGGCAGGCCGGTGAGCCCCGTGAAGCGCGCCGCGCCGAACTGCCCTTCGAGCTCTGCCTGCTCCTGTGCGCCTCGCGCGTCGTACCAGGCGATCGCCGGCGCCACGGCCTCGCCCTTCGCTCCGAGGAGCGCGAGGGCCTCCGCCATTCCCGTCACGCCGACGCCGGCGACGGGCCCAGCGGGTGCCGTGGCGAGCGCCGTCACCGTCGCCGCCAGCGCTGCTGCGTACAGGTCCTCCGGCGCCGCCTCGGCGCCCGACGGGGTGAACCGCCAGGGAGTTTCGGCACGGCCGACGGCCAGCTCTCGCCCGGCGAGGTCCACGACGAGCGCTTTCACACGGGTCGAGCCGACGTCGATGCCGACCAGGCAACCCTCACCCACCGGGAGCGCCACCTAACTCAACGCCGCGCGGCGGCACCGAAGGCTGCCCGGGATCCGGGGCGTTCGCCGCCCTGCAGGTAACGCCGCTGGAGACCGATCCCAGGTGAGACCGTCCATGCGGACAGCCTCGCAGACGCGGCGGGGCCGACTTCGGCCGTCCCGGTTGGCTCGGTCGGGTCCCGGCGACCTTTGGCGGGCGGAGTCGGCCGGCCGAGAGAAAGCGGCGGCCTCCTCGGTGGCTGCCACGTGGCGGTCTCGATCCAAAGGCCAGGGGGTCCGTCTACCGGTGGAGATAGACGTTCCAGCCCAAGTACGTCTCCAGCGCCTCTTGCAGGGCCGATGCGGTCTGCGAGTGGCTCATCACGACGTGGTGCTCGAAGCCATTCCGGCACATGTGCTCGAGAAGTGCCTGGAGGCGCGGGATCTCGATGACGCCGTAGGCGCCGAAGGTCTGCATCGGGTCGTCGGTGAACCGTCCTTCGCCGACATACGCCCGGATCCGCCCTGAGGCATCGTCCGTGCTGACGCGCAGATAGGTCGCTGGACCGCTCCTGATCCGCCCGTAGAGGGTGCCGTACGTTCGTTCCTTCCCGACGGTGCCAGCGATGATCTCCTGGAAGTTCATGCTGGTCGACTCCAGGAACTCGCTCGGCAGGTTGCTGCAGTGGAAGACGACTGCCTTGTCCGGCTCGCCGCTGAAGTTGTTGTTCCAGTCCAGAATGGCGCTCGGCGTTCCCGCGGCCGCCTGGAGCAACAGCATCGAGACGACGCCGGTGACGTCCGCCTCGCAGGCGCTCGGTTTCAGACTGTTGCTCATCATGCTCATGACGGTGCACGGGACGATGCCGTAGAACTCCTGGAGCGCGGTCCAGCACTGGATCGCGGTGCCGTCGAGCTGCTCCGATTCCATCCAGTCGTCGATGACCGCGCCGAGCTTCGCCATCTTCAGCAGCGCCGCATCGGGCACTCCGGTCGTCGAGGTGTAGGCGGCGATCGCCTCGCCCTTCGACGTCACGGCCGGGTCGTCGTCCGCCAGACGCCCGATCCGTCCCAGCACGTCGGAGAGGTCGAGCGTGATGGTCGAGATCCCCGCCTGCTCGAGCAGCTTCTCGCTGAAGCGGACGGTGTTGAAGTTCGTCGGTCGGGCACCGATCGCCCCCACCCGCATCCCCTTCACGGACCTCACCACCCGGCAGACACGGACGAAGCGATCGAGATCGGCCGCGAACTCCGCCGAACGTGGTCCGCAGGTGTGGAGCGAGGTGAGCGAGAACGGGATTCCGTACTGCGTCAGGTTGTTGCAGACCGAGAGCTTCCCGCAGAAGCTGTCCCGCCGATGCGTGATCTGGAGCTTCTCCGTCTCATCGGGAAAGGCGTGCACGAGCACGGGGACTCCGAGCCGCGAACCGCGGATCGTGTTCGCGACCGCCCGCTCATCTCCGAAGTTCGGAAGCGTGACGACGATCCCGTCGATCTCCTCGCCATGGTCGCGGAAAAGGCGCGCGCACCTCGCCGCATCGTCCAACGACTCCACCGAGCCGTACTCGGTGTCGTCCGGTCCGAGAGCGACAACCTCAAGCCCGGCGGCTCCGAGCACCTCGAGCATCTCGGCACGACCTTCACGACACAGCTCGCTGGGGAAAAAGCCGCGGTTTCCGACCACAAGACCGACTGTCACGGGACGTTTCACTGATTCATTTCTCATGTCTGGCGATGATAACTACTCGCAAGTTGTGCCGCGCAGCCAGATTCAGGCTGCCGGCGGGGGTCGCTGGCCCGGGACGCGCGCGTGACTTTCCTGATGAGCATGATGATGACGGATCGACGCGGATCGCGTCGTGGCGCGCGCTGCGCGGTGCGGAGTCAGAGGTTGATGCGGGACATCTGCTCCGCGGCGTAGCGGTCGCCTGCCGCGGATCCCCGCGGCACAGCTTTTTCGATGGTGGCGAGATCCTCCGGGGTGAGCTCGATCTCCAGGGCCCTGACGTTCTGGTCCAGGTAGGTTCGCCGCTTCGTCCCGGGGATCGGCACCACGTCGTCGCCCTGGGCGAGAACCCAGGCGAGCGCCAACTGGGTGGGGGAGACGCCCTCGGTCTCGGCCAACGCCGTGAGCCTCTTGACGAGTGCCAGGTTGGCCGCGAAGTTCTCGCCCTGGAAGCGCGGGTTATGACGCCGGAAGTCGGCCTCGCCGAACTGGCCCGGGTCGACGAACTGTCCGGAGGTGAAGCCTCTCGCCAGAGGGCTGTAGGCAACCATCCCGATGCCGAGCTCGCGCAACGTAGCGAGCAGACCGTCTTCCGGGTCCCTGGTGAAAAGCGAGTACTCGTTCTGGGACGCGGCGATGGGATGTACGGCGTGGGCGCGTCGCACGGTCGCCGGTGCCGCCTCGGAGATGCCCAGATACCGCACCTTGCCGGCTCGAACGAGCTCGTGCATCGCCCCCCAGGTGTCCTCGATCGGGACGGTGGTGTCGATGCGGTGCTGGTAGTAGAGGTCGATGTGATCGACGCCGAGGCGCGCGAGAGACGCGTCGCAGGCCCGTCGCACGTAGTCAGGCTTGCCGTTGACGCTGACGAAGCTGCCGTCCGGGCGACGCTCGTTGCCGAACTTCGTGGCCAGCACGACCTCGTCCCGCAATCCGGCGATCGCCCTTCCGACCAGCTGCTCGTTCGTGAAGGGACCGTACATGTCGGCGGTGTCGATGAGCGTCACGCCCAGCTCGAGCGCCCGACGGATCGTCGCGATCGACTCCTCGTCGTCTCCCGGGCCGTAGGACTGACTCATCCCCATGCACCCGAGCCCGAGAGCCGAAACCCGTAGTCCCTGGCCCAACGCCCGTTGCCGCATTCCGCCTCCAGTCTCCGTCCTTGTTTCGTTCAGACTAGGGAACATGCACCCAGGTTGCGGAGCGACTCCTGGATGGGAGGTACCGATCGGCGAGTTCGGACGGTGCGGTGAGAATCCGCCGGGTGACGTGATGCGTGCCGGAGGTGTACCCGGGCGGAGCCACGAAGGCCGGAACCGGGCACGAACGCTCATCCGCCGTCGGCGCGATAGTCATGGGTCAGTCCAATCCAGTGGAACCGGAACGAGATGGAATCCTTTCGTGCCGCCGCGTCGGGACGGAGTCCCGCGCCGACGCCGAACCCGGCGACGCGGGCGGGGTCCTGCGTTCTGGCCGATCGGTCCTGTCCCGCGAAGGAAAGATGATGAGATGACGGCGTCGTGCGTGGTCGCGATCGATCAGGGCACGACGAACACGCGCGTGCTCGTCGTCGACGACCAGGGTCGGATCGTCGCCCGCGCCGCGCGCGAGCTACCGCTCCTTTGTCCACGCCCGGGGTGGGTCGAGCAGGATCCCGAGCGCATCTGGGCCGACACGTGTTCGCTCGTCGGGGAGTCGCTCTCAGATTCCGGGCGTTCCGTCCTCGACCTCGCCGCGATCGGCATCGCGAACCAACGCGAGACCGTCGTCTTGTGGGAACGATCGACGGGTCGTCCCGTGTCGAACGCGATCGTGTGGCAGGACCGTCGCACGACGCCGATGTGTCAGCGGCTGATCGCCGACGGTGCGGGGGAGTGGGTCCGCGAACGTACCGGTCTCGTGATCGATCCCTATTTCTCAGCGTCGAAGATCGCCTGGCTTCTCAAAAGCGATTCAGAGTTGCGTCGCGGCGCCGACCAAGGTGACCTCTGCGCCGGCACGATCGAGAGTTTTCTCATCTTCCGGCTGACCGGAGGGGTTCACGTCACCGAGCCGACGAACGCGTCCCGCACGATGCTGATGGACCTCGAGACGCTCGATTGGGACGAGGACCTTCTCGCCCTCTTCAACGTTCCCCGGGTCCTCCTGCCCGAGATCCGCCCCTCGGCCGGTGTCTTCGGCGAGATCTCGGCCGGTCTGGATCTCGGCCGCCCCGTTCCCGTCGCGGGAGCGCTTGGCGATCAGCAGTCCGCCCTCTTCGCGCAAGCCTGCCTCGGCCCTGGACTCGCCAAGAACACCTACGGGACAGGATCATTCCTGCTCGAGAACACGGGCACCGAGCGTCTCCGCGCCGGCGGCCTCCTCGACACCGTGGCGTTCTCCGCGCCGGGCGAGTCGGCTTCGTACGCGCTGGAAGGCTCGATCTTCACGACCGGATCTGCGGTGCAGTGGCTGCGCGACGGCCTCGGGATCATCAATTCGGCCGACGAAACGGCGGGTCTGGCGGCGAGCGTCGCCGACAACGACGACGTCTGGTTCGTACCGGCGCTGGGCGGTCTTGGCTCGCCGTATTGGGACCCCGAGGCGCGCGGCACTCTGCTCGGAGTCACGCGGGGGACGACCAGGGCCCACATCGTGCGGGCCGTGCTCGAGAGCATCGCCTACCAGACGCTTGACGTGACCGAAGCGATGGCGGCGGCCGGGCGTCCGGTCACCGAGCTGCGCGTCGACGGGGGTGCGTCCGTGAACGACTGGCTCATGCAGTTCCAGAGCGACCTGCTCGGCGTACCCGTCGACGTCGCCGCGACGCTCGAGGCGACGGGACTCGGCGCGGCGTTCTGTGCCGGTCTGGCGGCCGGGTTGTGGAACGACCAGGCGGAGGTCGCCCGTCTGCGGGCATCCGGCCGCCGTTTTGAGCCGGACCCGGGTCGTGTCGACCGGCCGCGGGGACATGCGCGCTGGAAAGAAGCGGTCGAGCGTGCCCGGCACTGGGTCGTCGCGCCTCGGTGATGCCGACAGGCAACTAGCGCGACCGTCGCCACGCTTCCAGCCGGTGAGGATCGAGGTTCTTCCGCTGTGTCTAACGGCGTTGGGCCGTTGGCCCTGGCGCGCTCGTCGCGTGGCGGGGCCGCGAACAGACCTCCTCGCGTCGGAGGCGGACCTTGGGTCGACTCAGCCAGGACTTGACGCAGTCCATCGTCAGCGCTTTGGACCAGATCGGGGTGAGGTGGCGGTCGCGAAAGTGTCGCCGCGACGTCCGCCGACGCTTGTTCTCCGGGGGAGGGTCACGAGCGCGATCGCGGCGCCACCGAGAGCGACGATCGCGGCGGTGGTCAGACCGAGATCCATCCCGCTGATGAAGGCGGCGCGGGCGGCACGCGCGATCACGGCGCCGATGGTGCCGCCGACCCCGTGGGCAGCGGACAGCGCCGAACCGAGTGTGCCGTGGACGGCCCCGAGGAGCGTGCCCGGCAGGTGGTAGGGGGCGAGTGCACTGGTGAGACGGTCCTGATAGCGGTTGGAAAGCAGGCTGCCGATCACGGCGACGCCGAGGGCGCCGCCGACCTGGAGGAAGGTGCCGTTGGTGGCGCTGCCGACGCCCGTGTGCGCCCTGGGGAGCGAGCCCATGACCGACGCGGTCGCCGAGGGGATGACGAGCCCGGCGCCGACTCCGACCAGGGCCAAGCCGGCGACGATACCGCCATAGGTCGTCGTGACCGTGGCGCCGGAGATCAACCAGAGACCGGCGGTGGCGCAGAGCAGGCCGGTGGCGATCGTCAGCTTCGTGCCGACGACGCGCACGAATTCGCTCGAGAGCGGGGCGGCTAGGGCGATCGCGCCGGCGGCGGGGAGCGTGCGCACGCCCGCCTGCAACGGGGTGTAACCGAGCTGGAGCTGGAGGAACTGGGTGAGAACGAAGAAGGCGCCCAGCATGGCGAACATCACGAGGCCGACCGACGTGACGGCGGCAGAGAAGTTCCTGTCGCGGAAAAAGCGCAGGTTGAGCATCGGATACGCGGCGACCCGCTCCCAATAGACGAATGCGGCGACGATCACGAGCCCACCGATGCCGGTGGCGGTCACCAGCGTCGACGACCAGCCGTGCACGGGCGCCTCGATGATCGCGCAGAGCAGGAGACCGAGCCCGGCGATCGACAGCAGCGACCCGGCGAGGTCCGGGGGACGGGCCTCGGGATTCCTCGAGTCGGGGACTAACGGAAGGGCGCAGACGAAGCCGACGGCGGCGATCGGGACGTTGATCAGGAATACCGATCCCCACCAGAAGTGCGCGAGAAGCAGTCCGCCGATGATCGGGCCGAGCGCGATCCCGGCCCCGCTCGTCGCGCCCCAGAGGCCGATCGCCCGTCGCCGGTCGTGCGGATCCGTGAAGGTGTTGGTGATGATCGCCAACGTGGAGGGCATGATCAGCGCTGCTCCGAAGCCCATGCTCGCGCGGGCCGCGATCAGCATCCCGACCGAGCCGGAGAGCGCGGCCCAGGTCGAGCAGGCGGCGAATGCGACCAGTCCCGCAAGGAACGTCCGTTTGCGGCCGACCCGGTCGGCGAGGCTGCCGGCCACCAGCATCAGCCCGGCGAACAGCACCACGTAAGCATCGACGATCCACTGCAGGTCGCTCGAGCTGGCGTGCAGCTTGCGCACCAGCGTCGGCAGGGCGACGTTCAGGACGGTGCCGTCGAGCGAGACGATCAGCAGTGACACACACAGCACTGCCAGCGCCATCCAGCGCCGCGACGAAACAGCTTCCCCGGCGCCGTGATCGATCGCGCTAGGCACTCGCGGGCACGGTAGCACCGGAGGGGAAGGCTCGAGAGCCACTAGGTGCACGTCGCCGGAGCCCTACTGGCGGGGCTTGGCTGGAGCCCGCGCTCGCCAGGTCGATGGACTCGAATTGCGCGATCACCAGCACTCCGAGAGCAAGGAACCGGCATACTTGTCCCATGAGAACTCGCCAATCCGCGGTGAGCTGGATGTGCGACATGGACGGCGTGCTCCTGAACGGGGCGGTGCCGGTACCAGGGGCTGATCGTTTCATCGCGGCCCTCGACAAGGCCGGTTTCAGCTTCCTCGTTCTCACGAACAACTCACGTTTCTCCCCGAAAGACCTCGCCGCGCGGCTCTCCGACAGCGGGCTCTCGATCCCACCCGAGGCGCTGTGGACATCGGCGCTCGCCACCGCCCGTTTTCTCGACAGCCAACGACCGAACGGAAGGGCGTTCGTGATCGGTGAAGCGGGGCTGACGAGCGCGCTTCATGACATCGGCTACGTGCTCACCGACCGGGATCCCGACTACGTCGTTCTGGGTGAGACCCGTACCTACAGCTTCGAGGCGATCACCAAGGCGGTCCGTCTGATCGACGGGGGGGCGCGGTTCATCGCGACGAATCCCGATCCGACCGGGCCCTCGCCCGGGGGCAATCTGCCGGCCACCGGATCGGTCGCCGCGATGATCCAGCACGCGACCGAACAGGCGCCTTATTTCGTGGGCAAGCCCAACCCGCTCATGATCCGGGAGGGCCTCAACGTCCTCGGCGCGCACTCGGTAACGACCGCGATGGTGGGCGACCGGATGGACACCGACGTCGTCGCCGGCATTGAGGCCGGTCTCGAGACGATCCTCGTCCTCTCCGGGGTGACGCGCCCCGAGGACATCAAGCGGTTCCCCTACCGTCCGTCCCGTGTCGTCGACTCGGTCGCCGACCTCGCGGATGAGATTGCCGGGGCGACGGCGTAGTAACAGGTCTTCGGTCCGGCGCGCCCCGCTAGCGCAGCCGGGGGAGTGCAGCTAGTCCTCGTCAGCTCCGCCCGACGCCATGGTGCGGGTCAGCGGCGGTTGCCGCGGGCTCTGACAAAACTTCCTCCTTGGTGATTCAGACTTGGCTCATCAGATCGAGAAGTCGTTTTCGGACCATACCCCCACCGCTGTTTGGTGCAGATTCGAGACGGTGACGTGGCCGGTCACGACCTGCTCGAGCTCGTCGAGGCGCTTCTGCAACATCGCCAGACTCACACCGACGAGGTCAGGCAGCAGGGTCTCGTCGAGATCGGGTGGTGACGCCGCCGTACGCGGCCGACGGCGGGCGATGACCTGTCCCGGCACGCCGACGACGATGGAGTTGGGGGGGACGTCGTGCACGACGACGGCGTTTGCCCCGATGCGGCTGTCATGGCCGATCGAGATCGCACCGAGCAGCTTCGCACCGGCGCCGATCGTCACCCGATCGCCGACGGTCGGGTGACGCTTCACTGCCTCGAGGCTCGTCCCGCCGAGCGTGACCCCCTGATAGATCGTCACATTGGCCCCCACCTCGGCCGTCTCACCGATCACCACGCCGGTGGCGTGGTCGATGAACAGCCCAGGGCCCAACTTGGCGGCCGGGTGGATGTCGACGCCGGTGGAGGTGCGGGCGAGGGATGAGACCACCCGTGCAGCCAGTTTGAGGTGCCGCGTCCACATCCAGTGGCTGAGCCGGTAGCTCCAGACGGCGTGGAGACCGGGGTAGCACAGCACGATCTCGAGTTTCGAGTGGGCGGCCGGATCCCGCTGTCGGACTGAGGCGATGTCCTGTCGCATGCCTTCGAGCATGCTCAGTCTCCGAGTCCCTCGAACAGCTTCGTGCTGAGGTAGCGCTCGCCGAAGGAGGGGATGATGACGACGATGAGCTTTCCGGCGTTCTCCTTGCGATGCGCCACCTTCAACGCGGCCCATACCGCCGCGCCCGAGGAGATGCCGACGAGCAGTCCTTCGTCGGTAGCCATCCGGCGCGCGGTGGCGAACGCGTCCTCGTTCTCGACCGTGATGATCTCGTCGAGGAGGCTGACATCCAGGATCGCCGGCACGAATCCGGCCCCGATCCCCTGGATCGGGTGCGGTCCTTTGGCGCCGCCCGACAGCACCGGCGATGCCGCCGGTTCGACGGCTACCAGCTGCACCGAGGGCTTGCGCTCCTTCAGCACCTGGCCGACGCCGGTGATCGTGCCCCCGGTGCCGACGCCGGCCACGACGATGTCGACGCGGCCGTCGGTGTCGGACCAGATCTCCTCGGCGGTCGTCTCGCGGTGAATCGCCGGGTTGGCGGGGTTCTCGAACTGCTGGGGGATGAAGAAGCGACCGTCGCCCTTGGCGATCTCCTCCGCCTTGGCGATGGCACCACTCATGCCCGCGGGCCCAGGCGTGAGGACGAGCTCGGCGCCGTAGCCGCGCAACAGCATGCGGCGCTCGCGGCTCATCGTCTCGGGCATCGTGAAGATGCAGCGATAGCCGCGCGCCGCGCACACCATGGCGAGCGCGATCCCGGTGTTACCGCTCGTCGGTTCGACGATCGTGGTATCCGGTGTAAGGAGCCCGGCCTTCTCGGCGGCGTCGATCATCGCCACGGCGATTCGGTCCTTCACGCTGTGGGCGGGGTTGAAGAACTCGAGCTTGGCGGCGATCTCGGCGACCGCCCCTTCGCTCACCCGCCGAAGACGGACGAGCGGCGTGTTCCCGATTAGTTGGGTGATGTCGTCGGCGATGCCCATGTGCGCGCCCTTCGGTCCGGGTTTTGTCCCCCATATAGAACTATGTCAATGAAAGTAATTGATTTACTGTATGTTGATCGGCCCAGATTGACAACTCCTTGTTCGCGCACTGCGGTCGCGACTCCGGCGGAGCCGCGGTGGCCACGGCGGCTCACCGCGTCAGAACCAGACGGTGGTCTGCCCGGCCCGGAGGCTGTGGTCCTTCACGAACTCGAGGAGGTCCGCCAACCCCGCCTCGGCCATTGCGACGCAGGTGTCGGCGCAGCCGTAATAGAGGCGCAACCGATCACCCTCGGTGGTCGCCGAGCTCGGGAAGCAGACGTTCGGCACGTCGCCGATCCGCTCGTAGGACTCAGTCGGCGCGAGCAGGTAGTCGCGGGTGCGGTAACGGACCTTCCAGGGTTCGTCGAGGTCGAGGAGCGTCGCGCCGACCGAGT
>Ga0187853_10001463_pt1 | contig 21690 bp, 21 predicted proteins | sample June2016WEW_6_10_2_FD_132417 | JGI IMG/M metagenome (GOLD analysis project Ga0187853, IMG submission 132417) | Peatland microbial communities from SPRUCE experiment site at the Marcell Experimental Forest, Minnesota, USA - June2016WEW_6_100 | ecosystem: Environmental > Terrestrial > Soil >... | reverse complement strand
TACCGCACACCTAAGGTACAATATATTCAACCAGCGTTTCCCCTCTCCTGACTGTGCGGAATGCTCCGGAATGACTGTGCGGATAACCCCGGAATGAGTGTGCGATATGACCAGAATCCGCAGTTAGGAAAGCGCTACCAGATTGAAACCGAGAATGTTCGAAAACAGCTTATAAACCTGAATACTCATATTTTTGGGAAAATATATTTCCCTGTCAAATCGAACAGACTAAAGGAAATAGGAAGTTTTATAGGAGCATCTTGGACAGCCAAAAATGCGTCTGGACTCCAAAGCATTATCTGGCGATATCGCTGGGACGAAGCGAACGATAGAAAATTCAAAGATTTGTTGATTGAATACAATCGAGAGGATTGCCAAGCCGCAAAACTTTTGGCAGATAAAATCCGAGAAATAGCAGATAAAGCCGAACTACAGTCAAATATCGATTTTATTGACAATCCCAAAAAACGCACAGACGATATTGGCAGTGAAATCCATGGCCAATTTCAGGCAATTCTTAAGTTTGCTCATACTGGCGGGTTTGATAGAAAGAAAATCGAATTTGAAAATACGCAAACTAATGAACAACCCAAAAAACGAGGAGCTAAGCTGGGACACGTTGGAACCAGAAGGTCAGTGCCATTAACGGAAAATGTAATAGTTCGTGAACCGCTAAAAATATGCCCAAAATGTAATTCGGATCTAATAAAGGAGCAGGGCAAAATTTCTGAAAGAACTTTTATAGATTTATGTTCTAAAGAAGGTGGTTATTCAAAGGAAATAACAAAGATTCAGGGAACAAAAGGGTATTGTAAACATTTTTATCGATACTATGGCTATGATGATTTACGTGGAGGAGTTGTTTTTGGGCATGGATTTCAATCATGGATAATTTATGAACGAATGTTCCTACGCTTGCCCTATACAAATATTATTGAATCCTTAGATGAACAGTTTGGAGAAAAGATTAGCCCAGGTTCAATCGCTATAACCATAAGAAAATTTGCTAAGTACTATACTGAGACAAATTCTCTTATAGCTAGCCGTATATTAACAAGCCCATTCATTCACGCAGATGAGACAAAAATAAATATTCAGGGGGCAGAGTATTACGTCTGGGTATTTACTGATGGACAACATGTTTTGCTAAAAATGAGCGAAACTAGGGAAGCCACATTGGTGATAGATCTCCTAAAAGATTACAAGGGGATATTGATTTCGGATTTTTACGCTGCCTACGATTCTTTAACCTGCTTACATCAAAAATGCCTCGTTCACTTGATTCGAGACATGAATGATGATCTATGGAAATTGCCATTCGATTATGAGTATCAAGAATTCATTCGAGAATTCAAGAATTTAATAGTTCCAATCATCAAAACAGTTCACGCGCACGGATTAAGCAAGGCACATCTTAGTAGCTTTTCTGCTGAAGTTGATATTTTTTACGAAAAGAATATTTTCGGAAAAACATATCAATCTGATGTAGCCTTGAAATACAAAAAACGTCTAAAAAAATACAAAGATTCCCTTTTTAGATTTATTCACTATGATGGGATACCTTGGAACAACAATATGGCCGAAAGAGCGCTTCGCCACTTGGTTGTTCAAGAAAATATATCCAATACCTTTTTCAAATCGATATTTTCGGATCATTTATTGTTGCTGGGGATCATGCAAACTTGCCGATTTCAGAAAAAATCTTTTTTGAAGTTCTTAATTTCCGGCGAGAAAGATGTTGATTCTTATAACGAGTGAGCCAAGAAACATGAAACAGATTGATGCTTCTATTCATAAAATCTCTATCCATAAAAGTGCAACCGTTTTTCTAACTGTTATTTCTGCGAATCGAGAAGACTCTGAATAGTGCGTCCTAGTAACCTTACTCTTGTAATAATGTAGAGAGTGAAGTTGTTATATCTGTAGAGTTTACAATATAATATCCCCTTTCCCTCAATCGGTCTTTTCTAGTCGGCTCGTGAGCCGTCGGGCGGGTGCATTATGAAGTTGATAAGGTTCTGGGAAATATAAAGTTGAATGGAATCACGAATGCCCGTCAATTTGACAGGCGTTCGTATGAGTTCTTCCTGCGTTGTGAGCTGGATTCTCTTGATAAAAAATATCGCGGGTAGTTTGCATGCTCATCAGGTCCATTCAACCTTGACGGACTTGCGAACACCCGTATATAGTAGTGCCCCCAAGCGGACCTGTTCCGAACCGCACCCTTCCCTGGAATCTGGGGAAAATACAGTACAACGGGATTACAGTTTTCAAGAATGTAATAGAAACCATGAGATTCGTCAAGGAATATCAGCGTTACCTATTCTATAATCTTATTGATTTGCCTGCTCATGTCTTCCCAAATCCGCATTGGATTGCAGCAATCACCAATGAACAACCTGCCGGGGAATTTCCCCGGCAGGTTGTTCTGGAACATGTAATTAATAAATCGCTGGAGCCAGCAGATGTAGCTGTCTCTTCGAGTTTTCTCTTCTCGATCCCGGCGTACATCTCATCCCGCTTTGACTTCTTCAATAGTGGATAGAATAACAATACCACGACCGTAACCAGCGCCAGGATCAGGTTGTGCAAATTCTCCGGCGTGTGTTGGTCGGTGTTCAGCATCCGTTTTGAGAGTATTGCAACACCTCAAACTGAGGTACCTGTAACAGCACTAGGAAGTTCACCAGAATGGGATCCGGAGTCGTCGGATTAGATACTGCTGAGGCATCATCCAATCCGGTAATCCACCATACAATTATTTTGCCAGTTCCACCGTAGTGTGGAAGGTATCAGGATCAACCAGGTGAGTGATGATAAAATCGGCCACGTCGGCACGCGGGATGGAGTTCCCGAATACCAGGTGCTTGTTGATGGCCACTTGATATCGCCCGGTGCGCGGTTTGTCCAAAAGGCGTGGCGGACGCACGATCGTCCAATCCAGATCACTGGCCTTGACGACGTTTTCCATTCGCAGCAGATCGGCATACATGCCCCCGTATAACCGCCAGAGGATTGGTTTGATAATCCAGCGCTGCCACCCGCCTGGATCGGTTGCGCCAGCGGAGACGCAAAGAAGCCGGCGCGCCCCGGAGGCGCGCATCGCCTCCATAATGTTGTTCATACTGGACGAATAGAACACGGTGGGTTCTTTCGTCAGAATTCCAAGCGCCGAAACCACCAATTCCTGCCCAGTCAATGCCTGTTGAAAGCTGGCCAGTTCTAATGCATCGCCGCGAACCACCCGTAAACGTTCATTCTGGATCGTTATCATTTCCGGACGGCGCGCCACCGCGGTGACTTGATGACCTGCATCCAGCGCCTGCGCAACTACTTGACGGCCGATTCCCCCGGTGGAACCAAAGACGATGAGTTTCATTCGATTTTCTCCTTCTGAAGCCACGACATCCCGCCTATCCAGAGGAACTCGGCCGGGGTCCCGATCATGCGAAAGAATTAATACCTGGATTGCCGATTGATCGCCAGGCTGCCTAAAAACAGCATAACAACGGTAAAAAGCGCCAGGACCAATACATCCCGACCGAGCAGGGCAGCAGAATTGTAAAAGACCGCCATCTGTAATGCGTGGTTACCGTAAGTGAGCGGTACGAAAGCGGCAATGGACTGCAGCCAGGACGGCTCAAAAGCCAGCACGCTGATCCCGCCCGACAGGAAGAACAGATAGAGGGAAATGAACATGGATACACCAATGACCGGCTGAACGTGCCGGAAAGCTGCACCGATCGTGACACCCAGGCTGGAACCCATTAATGCGATCAGGGCAACGATCAGGAGTGTAGTGAGCCAGTAAATACCCTGCGGGTAGATCCAGCCCAGCAGATAAGCCACCAATAATACCAGCACGCCCAAAAAGAAACTGGTCACAAACCCGGCCAATACCTTCCCGGCAATCACCGCGGAGCCAGGAGCGGGTGAAAGTAGCAGTTCCTTAACGGTATAGGTTTCCCATTCACGGGCAGTCGCCAATCCACCAGTAATCAGACCGCTGATGAGGAGCAGCAGTACTATGGTGGGCAGCATCGCATATTGGAACAGCTGGATATCCCGCTGGCGCAGATCACTTTCATTCACCGTGACTTTGATGGGGCTGGCATCCCCCTGAGTCAGGTAGTACTGTGTTACTGCATCAGGGACGGCCCGGCGGATATCATTGGTTAAATCCAGATTCAGGTTGTTAATGGTCACATCCACCTGCGCTGGCTGATGGGCCTGCAGGCGCGTTGTAAAGTCGGCCGGGATGGTCACAATGGCGACCACATCCAGGTTCTTGAGCTGCGTCTGGGCCTGGGCTGCATCGACTTCATGCAGGCGGAATACATCTGCAGAGCGGATCGCCTGGGCAATCAGAACGCCCTGGGTGCCTGTGTCCTGCACGACGAGCGCCACCGGGCTACGACCCACCGCCTGAGCTCCCAGCGCCTGTACGAGCAGTACCACCAATGCAGGAACAATTGTAGCGGCTATGTTGGCTGGCTGGCGCAGCCAGATCTGCAGATCCTTGCGCAAAATAAACCATGTTGTGCGGAAAAAATTTCTAATCATTTTATTTATCCATCCTTCGCTTTTCAAGGGTTGCTCTACTGGACTCAATGGCTCACGGTCGTGCGTTGTAAAGCTACGGTCACCAGGATGATCAAAACCAGAGCATAGCCGATCAGGATGAGCGTATTACCGCCCAGGCTGAGCGTATTCAATGCAAACCCATGAAACGCATGCTGCAAGACCACGATCTGATAATAAATCGGGAATATCCTGGCGATGACCTGCAACAGCGGCGTAGTAAACGAAATGGGGGCAAATGCTCCGCTGATGAAGAAGAGCGGCAGGCTTATTCCCATGCTCAAGGCAATCACCGGCTGGCGAATTTTAATTACCGTTCCCAACAGCGTTCCGGCCGTGTTGAAAATTACCAAACTGAGCAGGGTAAAGCCGAACATCTCTCCCCAATTTATGGGGACCACGCCAACAAACACGATCAATACCAACAAGACGATCACGGTTGATCCCAGGCTGACGATAAACGAACCTAGCATTTTTCCTTCCGTAATGGCCCAGCGACTAGCGGGGGATAGCAACAACTCTTTGATGGTCTGGTTTTCCCATTCTTTGGCCGCGGCTGTGCCCGATTGTAGTAACCCACCCATCATCAGGGCTATGACCAGGATCGAGACGCCAAGATAAGGAACGTAACCGGTATCGTGGGTATATAAATCTTTTTCCTGCACGCTGACACTGACCAGGTTGGGAAAGACCTTGGCATAAAAACTGGTGATGGAGAGCGGGATGGCCCGGCGGATGTCGTTGGTGAAGTCCGTGTTAAGGTTGTTGATCTTGACTCCCACCTGCACGGGTTGGTCTTGTTGGACTTTGGCGTCAAAGTCAGCCGGGATGGTGACGACCGCCACGATCTGCCCGGCGGTGATCAGGCGTTCCGCTTCGGCTGCCGAGTTCTTTTGCAGACGGAATGAATGGGCCTGGCTCATGGCCAGATAAAATGCCTGTGCGTAAGGTCCCTGGTCTTCCATCACCACCGCGGTCGGGGCATTGGCACCCGCCAGGACAAACAGGCTCATCAGAATCAACACATTGACCGGCACAAACAGACTGAGTATGGTGAACAACCGGTCGGTCAGCGCCGCATGAAAATCTTTTTTCGCGCAGGCCCATACTACGCGTAGTTGGTAACCAAGATCGTTAAACATTTCTCATCTCCTTAGTCACGCAGAGCGGTTCCGGTCAGATGAAGGAATACCTCATCCAGGTTAGGCACACGCACTGCAATTTCGTGAATCTCGCAACACTGGGCTACCATATTGATGATCTGCGGAACCACATTTGAGCCAGACTGCGTAGTGATCTTCAAGGAGCGGCCTTCCTGTTGGACATCTTCAACACCAGGCAGTGCGCGCAACTCTGTCATCATCTCGAAGGGGCGGACCGATTCGATTTCCACCACGCTGCCGCCGAAGCGCTGCTTGAGTTTCTCCGGGGTATCGAGCGTGACCAGCCGACCGCGGTCGATGATTGCAATTCGGCTGCACAATTCCTGCGCTTCTTCCAGATAGTTGGTGGTGATCAAGACTGTCTTGCCCTGCTGGCGTAGTGCCAGGATGTAATCCCAGATGGCGCGACGAGACTGTATATCCACGCCAAGAGTCGGTTCATCCAGGTAGATCAACTGTGGGTTGTGCAGCAGAGCACGTGCCAGAGCCAGGCGGCGCTTCATCCCGCCTGAATAATCGCTGACGCGGGAATCCTTACGGTCAGTCAGTCCAACCAGATCAAGCATGGCCTCAATGCGGGCTTTCTTCTCCCGGCCTGGAATGCCAAAGAGATCAGCGTGGAAATCCAGGTTGGTCCAGGCCGAAAGCTCTTCATACAGGGCGGTTTCCTGGGGCACCGAGCCAAGCAGCTGGCGCACCTGGCGGGTGTGCGTGCCCAGGCCGTACCCCATCACACGCACTTCCCCACTGGTCGGGGCGGATAGTCCGCTGATCATGTTGACCGTGGTGGTTTTGCCCGACCCATTAGGGCCCAGCAGTCCAAAGATCTCGCCCGGTTCCACTGTCAAGGACAGGTCGTCCACTGCGGTGAAATTTCCAAAACGCTTCACCAGGTGAACCATTTCAATAGAAGCAACATTGGTTTTCATTATTATTCTCCATCAACCAGAATAAAAGTAAGTACATGCTTATCTTCGGGAGGCATAAAGAGCCCATCCATAAGACAGGAACGCGACGATGGTCGCGAATGCCATGACAAGCGAATAAGCGGCAACTTGGGATGTGACGAACTGTGTTCCTCCAAAAATGGCGGCAAGGATGCTGATTAAGCCGGCCACCGAGCTCACGATCCAGGGCCGATTGTTCTGCTGGGCAGCGAGGACCACCAGGACGATCGCGCCGGCCAACAGGAGAGTGCCGACCACGATATGAGCTAAGGTAGGGAACTGGGAACGGGCAAATGCCCAAAGTTGATCGGCCTTGGTAGTATTGGGAAACTGCACGAATAAATTCGCCAGCATGCCCAGGGCATACTGGATGACAAGAGCACCGATCATAAGGATGGCATTTACACGAAGGCCATTTTGTATTTTGGTTGTTTCTGATGTAACTTTCATTTGAATACTCCTTTATTGATGTTGTTAGGTTGATTATTCACATTTTGTCAAAAGATTGTGAACTGTTTATGATGCTTTCGTGGAGTTGCTGTGAAAGCTTTTTGGCGCCGATTGCGAGGATGATCAGGGCAGTTGGGGGTTGTTCATATCTTTTTCCATATCCAATCTTATTATTGATTAATCGACCAATTAATATACGGGTAAAAAAAATTAACCTGGCAATAGCGCATTTAAGGCGAGGTCGACCACACTCTCAATGATCTGCTCCTGGGAATACTGCAGCGCGAGCGGATCGTGCAATATGTTGCGGAGAAGAGCGATATTCATGACGCTCCCCATCACTAAGCGCGTTACCAGGCCAGGATCCATTTTGCGAAATTCGCCGCTTTCCATTTTTGCCGCCAGATAACCCTGCACAAATCGGGTCCCCTCTTCGAAGTTGGCGATTCCTATTGGAACTGTTTCGGGATGATAGATGACTTCGGGGAGATATATTCGCAACAACTGCTGATATTTGGCATCTTCCACCACGGTCAGCATTTGCCTGACCACAAGATGCAAGAATTGCTCAGGGGGCAGGGCAAGGATTTGCTCCGGGTTCGTACGGATGATACGCTGGGGAGAGCTATCATCCATGATTGCTTTCAGCAGCGCCTCTTTGCTCTCGAAATAATGATAGATCAGGCCAGGGGTGATGCCGGCTTCGCGGGCAATATCTTTGTTGCTTGCGCCAGCAAAGCCTTTTTTTGCAAAGACCTTGAGTGCGGCTTCCATGATCTGCTCGCGGCGATCTTCAGTGATTTTTACAGTTCTAGCCATAGATGAATATACCTGAAAGCTATTAATTAACCAGTTAATTAATTATACATCCTATATCCAATTTGTCAAGTAGTAACTTGTAAAACTGAACATAAAACGAACGAAAAATCCCCTGAGATTATGGGCGGGAAGCGCTGCCAGTATAGAGCGAGCGCATCTAGATTCTTAAGGAAAGGTAACGGCCACAGAAACAGTGGAAACAGGGAAAGGTATTCTTCTTGACGAGTGCTGAATCATAGAAAGTCAATTGGTAGTCCCACCAACTTATTCCTTTGCTCAAAATGCAAACCAGCCAGAAATTCCTCGATATCCAAGGAATTCTGACTGGTTTCGACTAAATCCAGTGCCCCCAAGCGGACTCGAACCGCTGTTTTTCATCAATTTCATTGGGCTTTACCAAACTTGGAATAACCTTGCCCTCTAAAATAATAAACACCAGGTAATTAACGCCGGGCGCACTGTTTACGGATATGGGGATTACGAATTGTAGTGCTAAAAGCAGTTACCCCGATGGAGGCTCGAACGATAATAAGCCTTTTACTTATTTGATGTCCATTTTTAAGAATCTAATATTGATGGGCTCACAAGGAGCTACGATTATTCAAAAATGGCTTTGCTTCGATTGAATCTCGCTGATCGATACAGGATAACAAAATAGTATATAACTGTTGCCCCTATCCCGGCTATCGATATGATGAAAAATGGTATGGTCCACAATTTGCTGAGATTTGTTGCTCCGAGAGCAACTATTCCCATGAATAAACCAACCCAGTCAGCGAAGAATAGGGTTAACCAATGACTCCACAGTATCCATGTAGACTTTTTTAAGTCATTCTGAAAATTAGCAGAAAACTCTAGATGACTGGTTTCTTTACACGTATTTTGCCAGATAGATACTATGCTGTCTATTTCGTAATGCAGGAACACCAGCCAAAATAACGAGCCCATAAATAAACCCCAAGCGAATACTTCGCCCAGTTGCTGTAGAGCAGTTCCCCTAACAAGCAAGAGGAGGAAAAGTATTGAGAACCAATTTCCGAGATCCGATTTGGAGTAATGTTTGAAAGATAGCCGAAATTTATTGAACATGTCACTTATTTTCCCAGTGCGGCGCGAAGAACACGCATTATGCGCTTACGCTCGTTCTCGTCCTTTGTTTCTAGAATTGTTTTCACAAATTTATTGAATTCGGGATTTTTTTTGCTATATTCTCGAATGCGGTCAATAAGTTCTTCGTCTTCATCTAAAGTAAGCCAGCCGATCATGTTGTATAGTTCAACTCGCTGTGTATCAAAGAAGTCTGCAATTGCATTGCAGACATCAACGCTGATGGGACGCTTGCCATTCAAGATGGCAGAGAGATGTGACGAACCTATCCCGATGCCGGCGGCTACCTTGCGAAGAGAGAGTTTCCTTTCCTGGGCCTTTTGGATTACAAAATTTTTAATAGTCTCGTTTTCGTTCATAGTTCATCTCTTTTCCCTTGCAAAGATAAAAAAAGAACGATATAATGGATGCGTACAAATGTGCGCAATCTACGTCATTATATTCGCATAAATTTGCTGCACTAATATCTCTAGAAAGCATACAAATCCTTTTACCGAACTCTCCGATATTTTCGATAACATTCGTACTGCTAACAATGCGACGTTTGCCACCTTTAAACCCGACCTTAACATGTACCTGGAATATCTGAGTGGCAGACTATCCATTGTCGAATACGGTTTTACTAACCACGCTTTAAACGGATTTGCCCATGGAACAAAATATTGATTTTACTGTCAACATCTTGAAAGAATTTCAAATACACCTGGATACAAACCTGGGAAAAGCTTTCCAAACAGGTGTCAGTTATTGCAGTCATGCTAGACAATATATCGATTTTTTCTATTTCTCTCATGATGCCGCTGATCCTCTGACAATCTCACAGGATTTGTTTGAAAGTTTTATAGGCTGGCTTCGAGAAAATAAATATGCGGAAGCTACGGTAGAAGCACGAGCCTTTGGGGTTTATCGTTTCTGGAAATTCCTTTACAAAAAAAAGAAGATGGCACCAGCTCCCGAACCATTTGAGTTTATGGAGATAAATTTCCATAAGGAACCGAATCTTGCAAAGCCGATTTCAAGGAATGAGTTCTTTACACTGATAGGAGGCCTTAATGAGGCATTACGAAGCATATGGTGAATTCGTGGCGTTGAGAGAAATCACGATTAGTACCTTTGTCCGTTCTGGTGAGAGTAAACTTCATGAGGTCGTGAAATTACGCAGAAATGAGATGAATCTCCAGGAAAGTTCCTCCACGTTCCGAAATGATCACGTGTTTACGGAAAGATGGGTACATGATTTTCTATTGCTTCGAGATACGCTTTTCCCTGCCAGTCCATGGCTTTTCCCGAGTAAGACCGGGGAATTTTGCGATGCCAGCCGCGTACCATATCGTATAAGTAGTTTGTTTTGCCAGGCAGGGATCCAAAATGTTCCTTGTGCTCCGGAGTCGCTTTCACCTGATCAGTGGCTAAAACTTACAACCGAAGTAAGGTTCTACTTTCAAAGACAGAGATATCAAGTCGCCCTTGCAGTTGCTTTCTTGAGCTGCGATGCTCTTCGACCGGGAGAATTAGCCTCCTTAAAAAAATACAATATTGACATCGATCAATTCTGGATTTGCCTTCCCCGTCCAAAGAAAGGGCGGCCGGAATATATGCCTCTCCCAGCCTTCCTGATCGAGCCATTGTCCAGGTATATTTCGCATCTCAAACTTGATGATCGCCTCTTCATAAACCTTCAGGGGACTCCCTGGACGCGCAAAGACATTTATCGGGTTGTTAAAGCTCATGCTGCTGAGTTGGGCATAAACGATGTTGTGCCACGCAGGGTTCGGGCTACCGTCGGGCGCCTCTTGCGTAAGAACGGCGCCACATTAGATCAAACCCGAGAGTTTTTACGCCACGTAGAACTGCGGACAACTGAGCTACATTACGCACCGGATAATATTGAAGAGCGGCAGCAGATATTCCAGGAATACCATCCCCTGAGTTCGAAGAATATTTCACGGAAGGTGTCGTGATGGCTCTTGTATTCTTTTTTCAAAGTACAATGTTTCTGTCTTTAGAAGAAATATCTTCAGGCTGGCCTATAAGCCGCATTCTGTCCGGCGGTTGTTCTGGTTTACGCTAGAAACGCTTCATCCCGGAGCGCGCGCCTGTGCGATCATCTCTCTAAGCAGCCTACCCGGGACTAATAATGAAGCGAGCCGCTTCTCGTCCCTGCTTGGCCTTGCTCCCGGCGGGGGTTACCTGGCCGCCCGCATTGCTGCGAACGCCGGTGGTCTCTTACACCACCTTTTCACCATCACCTCTGCACAAGGCAGAGGCAGTCTGTTTCTGTGGCCCTGATCCGGCAGGTTGCCCCGTCCCGGGGTTTCCCCGGCGCCGTGCCCTATGGAGTGCGGACTTTCCTCGACTCTGCGCTTACGCGCAAGGCCGCGACCGCCCGGCCAGCCTGAAGACAACGGTATCATACCGTCTATGAAGCGGCGAGTCAATCTTGAAGAAAGAAAAAATTTAACCACGATCCCGCGGAAGACCAGCGCGGGACAGGCGTATACTAAGGAAGAACTTTTTTTTGGTTTCCTTCGTGTCCGTTGTGTCCTTTGTGGTTGAGCGTTTTTCCCTGCAAAAACAAAAGAACTAAGATACAATTTGAGGAGATTTATCACCCCGGAATGATGACCATTTTATAGCGGTAAAGTCCGCAGAATATGCTTTAATGTATAAGAAAGGTAAATCATCCTAATGGAGGTAAAAATGTCCAAGAGCGTTGATAATTTGAAGACGGCCTTTGCAGGCGAGAGCATGGCCAACCGCCGGTACCTGGCGTTTGCAAAGAAAGCGGATCAAGCCGGATTCCCGCAGATTGCCAGGCTCTTCCGTGCCGCAGCCGCGGCGGAGACTATCCATGCGACCAACCACCTGAGGGCCATGGACGGCATCAAGGACACGGGCGAGAACCTGGAAGTTGCCATCGCCGGTGAGAATTACGAGGTGGTCACAATGTACCCGACCATGCTGGCCGAGGCCCAGACGGAAGGCGATAAACGGGCCGCCCAGTCCTTTAATTATGCGTTCCAGACCGAGAAGATCCACGAGGCGCTCTACCGCGAGGCGGCCGAGACGCTCGGAAAAGGCAAGGACCTGCCCGAAGTCGAATATTACGTTTGCCCGGTGTGCGGCCACACGCATGTCGGCCGGATGGACGGCGGCAGGTGCCCGATCTGCAATACGCCCTTCGAGAAATTCGAGAAGATCGTATAGAACTTTTGCCAATCCAGAGTTAATTTAACCGGAGATACCCCCAGGGGACGGGTACGGTGTCGCCGGGGATGAATGTTTTTTTGGTTTGATAAACAACGAAAGACTTGTTTTTCAGGATTTGAAATTCTGTTTATCTCTGTTCATCTCCGGTGAATTTTTATTTTCGATGGCTTTCGTAAAACCGGAGGGTGGTAAATCTGGACAGATTCCCCGGCGTAAAGTAAAATACTGTGCTTTGGTAGCAGGTTCCTGCGTGCTGCCTGTTCGTTTGAATTATCAAATGAATTGAATGAAAGGCAGAGGCTGCAGTATATGCACTCCGCCGGGCAATCGTATTATTTATGGAGGAAGCAAGTGGCTAATATCAAGTCCCAGATCAAGCGTAACCGACAGAACGATAAGCGTCGTCTGCGCAACCGTGTTTACCGCGGCACCGCCCGCATCGCGGTTAAGAATGCCCGCACTGCCTTCGATTCCGGTGTACCCGAATCGAAAGCTGCCCTGGCCAGTGCCATCAGTGCATTGGATAAGGCGGCCGAGCAGGGTGTCATTCATAGAAATAATGCCGCCCGCCGCAAGAGCCGCCTGGTGAAGGCGTTTGCCAGGATGGAGCCGGTCAAGGTGGAGGCCGAGCCCGCAATGGTGGAGCCGGCGGCTGAACCTGAAGTAAAGAAAGCTGCGCCGCGCAGGCGGGCCGCCAAGGCGGAAGCCAAAAGTGAGCCCAAGACTGAACCGAAGTCTGAGCCCAAGGCTGCGCCCAAGAAGGCCGCCGCAACCAAGTCCACGAAAGCGAAGAAGGAACCTGCCACGCCCAGGAAACCACGCGCAAAAAAGGAAGAGTAAGCGTTCACGGCTTGCAAAAACTTTGAGCGGGAGCGCCCAGAACGAATGGGCCTCCCGCTTTTTTGGTGCTATTGAATGAGATATAATCCTGACCAAGGTGACCATGTTCCAGTCTGAACAGCAAGCCATCGAAGACAAAATCAAGAACTTTGCGTCGGCGCAGGGCATCGCTCTCGCCCCGTTGGAATGGAAGCCCATCCCTTTCAGCGGGGAGTGGGGCATTTCCACTTCGTTTTTTGCCAGCGCCGCGCTCGCTGTGCTCGAAGCACGTGAGGGAAAAAAAGTGGTCGTGCCGCAGCGCGCCCAGGAAATCGCCGGGCAGGTCAGGGAGGCGCTGGTCAATGCAGCCGGCATCAGCCGGATCGAGGCAGTCAAGGGCTATCTCAACCTGTACTTCGAAACGGCGGAATATGCCGGCCGGGTGGTGGAGACGGTGCTGGAACAAAAGAGGCGCTTTGGAGGCGGGCCCGCCACCGGCCAGCGCGTCATGATCGAATTTTCCCAACCGAACACGCATAAGGCTTTCCATGTCGGCCACCTGCGCTCAGCCATCCTGGGGGATGCGCTCGCCCGGATCATTGAATTTGCCGGTTATGAAATAGTGCGAGCCAACTACCCCGGCGACATGGGACTGCACGTGATCAAGTGGTTGTGGGCATATTTGAAATACCACGCCGGCGAAGAGCCGGGTACCGACATCACCCAGTGGATGGGAAAAGTCTATGCAGATGCCAGCCGACGGCTGGAAGAAAACCCCGACCTGGAAGCCGAAGTGCGGGCTGTCTACGCCCGTTGGGATAAACGCGATCCGGAGATCGTGGCGCTGTGGGAGAAGACCCGCCAGTGGTCGCTGGAAGGTTTCAACCAGATGTACGACCAGCTCGATATCCGCTTTGACAAGTATTACTTCAACAGTGAAGAAGAAGACCCGGGCAAGCAAGTGGTGGAGGCACTGGTCAGGCGCGGCATCGCTACGGACGAACGCCCGCAGGGTGGGGCGGTGCTGGTCAAGATCGATGACCTGCTGGGACTGACGAAAGAGCAGTATCGCACCACGGTAGTGCTGCGCTCGGATGGCACCGCCCTATATGCCACCGAAGACCTCTCGCTGGTGCTGCACAAATTCCGGGATTACCCGGACCTGTTCCGCTCCATTTATGTGGTGGATGTGCGCCAGTCCCTGCATTTCACGCAGATCTTCAAGATCCTGGAAATTGCCGGATACGAACAGGCCAGGAAATGCGTGCATGTGGCTTATGAACTGGTGACCCTGCCGGGGAACGTGGTGATTTCCAGCCGCGAGGGAACGGTGGTGCTGTTGGAGGACCTGCTGCGCGAGGCCATTAGCCGGGCACGCGCAGAAGCCGCCAAGAAGAACCCCGACTTGAGCGGGGAGCAACTCGAGGCCGTGGCCAAGGCGGTTGGGCTGGGTGCATTGAAATACCCGATACTGGCGCGTGAGAATACCAAGCTGGTCACCTTTGACTGGCAGGCTGCCCTGGATTTCAACGGTCAGGCGGCTCCCTACATTCAATATGCACACGTGCGCTGCAACTCCATATTAAAGAAGGCAGGAGTCGTCATCGGCGACCTTCCGCCGGCTGAATTTACTTACAAATTGGAACCGGCTGAAATCGAACTCATCGATAGCATCAGTCGTTTCCCAAATGAAGTGCAGCGGGCCGCGGCCGAGTACAAGCCGCTGGTCATAGCCAGTCTGGCCTACGACATCGCCAAAGCCTTTGCCGGCTTTTACGATGCCTGTCCGGTCGTGCAGGCCGATCCGCCGGTACGGGCGGCGCGCTTGCGGCTGGTGGCGGCGACCAAATATGTTCTTGCCAATGCATTGGCGCTTTTGGGCATCACAGCCCCAGAAGTGATGTGACGCACTGACCGAAGGTCAGTGCGAAAATCAGCGCGTTCCTGCTTCACCGCAAGGTGCCAGAGCAAGTACAGGAGCTCCGAAAAAGCGCAGGAGCCTCCCGGCTGTCGCCGTTGTAAGCCAATGGCAACGGCTGCCGCGGTGAAATGAAGAACCTGGCTGAAATTCATCTTTTCTGTCAAGGAGTTTAGTTATGTCACCAGTTCGTACTCTCATCATGGGCGCCGCCGGGCGCGACTTCCACAACTTCAATGTCTTTTTCCGTGACAACCCGGACTATGAAGTGGTGGCATTCACCGCGACCCAGATTCCCGACATCGAAGGCCGCACGTATCCGCGCCAGCTGGCCGGGAAGATGTATCCGAAAGGTATTCCGATCTATGCCGAAACCGACCTGCTCAAGCTGATCAAGAAATTTAAGGTGGAACAGGTCATCTTTGCGTACTCGGATGTGCCGCATGAAGTGGTGATGCACAAGGCTTCGATGGTATTGGCAGCCGGAGCGGACTTCCGCCTGATGGGCGAGAAGCTCACCCAGCTCAAATCCACCAAGCCGGTTGTCTCGGTCTGCGCCGTGCGGACCGGTTCGGGCAAGAGCCAGACCACCCGGCGCGTCTCATTGATCCTGCGCGGGATGGGTTACAAGGTGGCGGCCATCCGGCACCCCATGCCGTACGGCGACCTGGTCAAGCAGGAAGTGCAGCGCTTTGCAACCTACGCCGACCTGGACACACAGGAATGCACCATCGAGGAGCGCGAGGAATACGAACCGCACATCGATAACGGCGTGATCGTCTATGCGGGGGTGGACTATGAGAAGATCCTGCGCCAGGCTGAAAAAGAAGTGGATATCATCCTGTGGGATGGTGGCAACAACGACTTCCCGTTCTACGTCTCGGACCTGAAGATCGTGGTGGCCGACCCGCACCGCGCCGGCCATGAGAGCACCTACCATCCCGGCGAGGTCAATGCGCGTGATGCAGACGTGATCGTGATCAACAAGGTGGATACGGCTGATCCCCAGGCGGTCATTAAAGTGCGCGAGAACCTGCGCCGGCTGAATCCCACAGCCACCGTCATCGAAGCGGCTTCCCCGCTGTTCGTGGACGATCCTGCCGCAATCCTGGGCAAGCGCGTCCTGGTGATCGAGGACGGCCCGACCCTGACACACGGCGAGATGGCCTATGGGGCCGGCTACGTGGCGGCCAAACGCTTCGGCGCGGCCGAGATCGTCGACCCGCGCCCGTTCGCGGTGCGGTCGATTGCCGCCACCTACCAGAAATACCCCAAGACCGGCCCGATCCTGCCGGCCATGGGCTACGGTGCCGCCCAGATCAAGGACCTTGAAGCCACCATCAGGAAGGCGGATGTGGACCTGGTCATCATCGGTACGCCGATCGACCTGACGCGCGTGCTCAAGATCACCAAGCCCTTCCAGCGCGTGCGCTATGAATTGCAGGAGATCGGCCACCCGACGCTGGAGGATATTCTGAAGAAGAAATTTGGTAAGAAGAAATAAAGGGGCTGAGAACAGAGAATAGAGAATAGAGAACGGTGAATAGTCAGTAGTAAAGGAGTCGGGCAAATCCATCGCCCGACTCCTTTACTATAATATTCATTTTTCATTATCGTAGAACCCTGGGGAATTTATCAGTGTTCCATTAGTTTCAATTGCGAGTAGGGTAACCTTTGCCTGGTCATCTTTGATTGGCTGGACATGGTCTTCGGGCATGAACCAGGCGATTTGGGCCTGAATTTTCAACCCGGGACAGTTAAATTCCTAAATTTAGTAGTAAGTAAGATAATTATAAATTGACTTACTTATTAGTATATGGTATATTTAATCTACTATTACAGAAGGAGATTATTATGGAGACCATTGCTACATCCAAAGGACAGGTGGTCATCCCATCAAAGATCCGGCGCAGATTGGGAATCCAAGAAGGTACCTACATCCAGATTGAAGTGGATGAAGCCAACAAGCGTCTTATCCTGACGCCGGTGACGCGCGAATATATTCACAGCCTGCGGGGAAAATATAAAGGCAAAGGATTGATGAAGGCTTTAATGGCTGAGAAGAACCGGGAAAAGGAGCTTTAAATGCCGCGCAAACCGAAGGCGCTGGTGTTGGATAGCTGGGCGGTGATTGCCTATTTGGAGGACGAACCTTCCGGCCAGCAGATCGCCGATTTAATTGCCGGCGCCAATGAAGAGAGGATTCCAGTATATATGTGCGTTGTCAATGCCGGCGAGGTCTGGTACATCATTGCCCGGGAAATCTCGGAAGAGGAAGCCAACAACAGTATCAAAGAACTCCACGACCTGCGCATCCAATTTGAAGATGCAGATTGGGAATTTACCCAGGAAGCCGCGCGGTTTAAGTCAAAAAACAAAATGTCGTACGCAGATTGTTATGCAGGTGCGCTTGCAAAGGTAAAAAAGGCGGATTTGGTGACAGGGGATGGGGAATTCAAGGCAATTGAAGAGCAAATTAAAATTCAGTGGGTTTAGTGGCTTTTACTATATCGGTCTATGTTTAATTTATGCACAGTAAAGACATAGGATTACACAGAGTGATCTCCTGAATAAAGCCAAATGGTTCGGTTGGCATGCTCCGATTATAGATTTTGTTTCCCATGCCAGGCATGCAGGAAGATGAAGACCGTTGCGATGCCTCCGTACAGCCAGGAGCCTCCCCGCAGGGAAATGCCCAAGAACGAAAGGTAAGGTGTCAGGCGCGGGGCCAGCAGGCCGGCCGGGTTGTTGCTCCAGGCGGAAGCCTGGGCAAACAGCAGCGGCAGCCAGGAGAAAAAGTAAACCAGTGTCCCAAGGATGTAGACGGCCAGTCCGGCCTTTGGGAGGGCGGACTGCCAATCAGCCCCATGCGGCAGGGAGATCAGCAGCGGCAGGGCGAAGATCAGGATGCGCGTGCCGTTCTCGGCGACCAGCAGCCATTGCGGGGAATGGGCATCGGATGTCACGCGCGGGTCGGTAATCCGAGCGCGAAGCACCAGATTAAAAGCCAGCAGCGGGAGCATCAACCAGAGACAGGTCAGCCAGTGTAGTTCGAGTTTCACTTTAGTGCAACTCCACTCGAATTTTGCCAACCCTCATGGCAGCCAGACGCAACTCTTCAGTGTTGATACGTTCACCGGTTTTAGTCAGTCTGCCTCTGCGAACGGCCTGGCGAAGCGTTGGTCGAAAACGCCATTCTTCTTCAACATGTCATCGAAGTAGGCGTGCGCCAGCGGCAGACGCAGGGAGAGCTGGAAAAGCGGGCCCAGGATGGCAGGGTAGCGTTCTGGGGCGGCCAGGCGGACCAATATTTTCGGATCGAGATTTCCCTCCCGGCGCAGGCCGGCCCCCAATGATTGCAATTCTTCGAACAGGCCCCGGGTGGCGTTGGGCGGCATCAGGCGAATGCCTTCGCCGTTGCCTTTGACAATGGTTCCCAGGTACGGGCAGCCCAGCCGTTCCGCCAGCCTTTCGAGATAGCGTTCCACGTAGCGCGAGTGCAGTCCCTCCGGGAAGCCGGATTGGATCAGGAAACCGATGGATGGGTTGTTCTTCCGGCCGGCCAGCGGTTCGAGCGCCTCGATGAAATGCTTGACAATCCCGGGCATGGCATCGGTGTAAAGCGGGAAACCGAGCAGGACGCATTCCGCCCCGGCAACGGCCTGCACCATCTGGTCCGTCTCTTTCAGGCGGATGAGCTGGTGCATCTCGGTCGGAGCGCCAAAGCCCCGGGCGAATTGTTCGAGGAAAATGGGTGTGTTGCCGCGCCGGCCGCGCGGCGAGCCGTTGAACATGGTCAGCCGGGCAGGTGGGGCAACGGTCAAACCGGCGGTGGCGGGGAGGCCTGCGGGCAGCGCCAGCGGGCGGGACGGTTGGGCCAGGATGCGCCGGGCCAGTTCAGCCAGCGGGGTTTCACTGGTCAGGCTGAATTCCAGGCGGGTCTTTAAATTGAGCGCCGTGCGGCAGAATATATCGCTGACGATCTGCAGGTCGCGCGCCTCGGTGCCGGGTTCTTTTTCGAGCAGCAGCCCGATGCGTGGATAATGCGCATAGCGTTTGCGATGGTGGGCCTCTCCGTGATCCACAACCATATAGGGGTGGATCAACGGCAGGTGCTTGTCCAGCGCCATTTTTAGCAAACTGGACGGGAAGCCCATTTTGAGCGGCGCGGCCCACAGGACGAAATCCGCGTTGATGACGGCCCGGTCCATGGCCAGGCAGGTGGCATCCCCGTTGGAGCACCGGCCGGGCGTCTTGACCCAGCAGCCCCAGCACCCGATGCAATAGCGCAGGGAAAGGTCGCGTAGTTCGAACTGGGTCAGGCTGTGGCCTTCGGCCTGGAGAACCGTTCTCAATTCGGCCAGTGTTGTATCGAAGGGAGATGCGGCGGGGTTTCCGTTCAGGATGGTGATTTTCATGTCCGTTTCCTTATTTTGCAGGAACCTTACCCTGCTTTAACTGTTCGATGACGTTCTCAGCCCAGGCCAGGCTGGCGCGCATCGAGCGGATGCCGCTGTCGAGCGTCAGCAGCCAGAAGAAGTGCTCACGCGGCGAGCTGATTTCCTGCTGGTACGGAATGATCTGGGCCGGGATCTGTTCATATTGCGCCAGGACGGCCCGCACAATGGCGGCGAAGCCCTCGAACTTGGCCAGGATCTCTTCGTCCGTCAACTGCCCGGCAAAGAAAACCTGGATGAGCGGGGCGCTGCGTGCATCTCCCAGCGGGGGCGGTCCGGCCAGCCACTTCATTAACTCGGCCCGCCCGGCCGCGGTGATGGAATAAACCTTGCGGTCAGGCCGGTCATCCTGTGGAACTTTCTCCATTTCCGCGTAGCCTTGCCCGGTCAGGCGTGCCAGGGTGCGGTAGATCTGGCTCTGGTCGGCCGGCCAGAAATGCCGGATGGAGCTGTCGAAGATCTTTTTCAGGTCGTAGCCGGTGTAGGGGTGGTAGTTCAGGAAACCCAGGATGGCGTATTCGAGGGACATATTGGACGCTCCTTATATAGGACTAATCATATATAGTATATGTCACATAATAATCTCGGTTGGGCGGATTGTCAATAGGGAAGACCTGGCAGGTTTCACTGGTTGATTTGCCTATCCCCTGGTTTCAAGGGCAGCCGGATTGCCTGGCTGGCTGTCCTTGGAAACCTTTCAGGGCTTTGGGACCCTTTTATTAGACGGTATAATGATTGCTATGGAGAAATCATGTTCATAGATAAGGCAGAGATCCTGGTACATTCCGGTCGAGGCGGAGACGGGATGGTGCATTTCCACCGTGAAAAATATGTGCCGCGCGGCGGGCCGGATGGCGGCGACGGCGGGCGCGGCGGGGATGTCATCCTGGAAGTGCGTGCCACGCTCAATTCGTTACAGGCCTTCCGTTTCACCACCCGCTTCGAGGCCGGGGATGGCAAAGGCGGCGGCACGAACAACAAGTCTGGCAAGTCCGCGGATGACCTGGTTGTGGCAGTCCCGCCTGGCACGCTGGTCTACGATGTCAGTCAGAATCCTGTCCATGCGGAGGAAGGCGGTCTTCCGCATCTTCTGGGGGACCTGACCGCCCCGGGGCAGCGCCTGGTGGTAAGCAAGGGCGGGCGCGGCGGGCGCGGCAACCCGCATTTCAAGAGTTCCATCAACCAGATCCCGCGCACGGCCGAGAACGGCGAGCCGGGCGAAGAAAAGCGCCTGCGCTTGGAACTTAAACTGATCGCGGATATCGGCATTGTGGGCGCGCCGAATGCGGGCAAGTCCACCCTGCTTTCGGTTCTAACCAACGCCAAACCCAAGATCGCCGCCTACCCGTTCACCACCCTCGAACCGAACCTGGGCGTGGCGAACATGGATGACGAAACAACGGTCGTCCTGGCGGATATCCCCGGACTGGTGGAGGGTGCGGCGAAAGGAGTGGGGCTGGGACATGATTTCCTGCGGCACATCCAGCGCACGCGCGTGCTGATCCATATGCTGGATGGGCTCTCGGAAGATCCGCTGGAGGACTTCCTGCAGATCAACGCAGAGCTGGCCCTGTTCGATCCGGGACTGGCGAAGAAACCCATGCTGGTGGCCCTGAACAAGATCGACCAGCCCGAAGTGCTGGAGGCCTGGCCGAAGCTAAAAAAGGAACTCAAGCAGCACGGTTACGAGGCCATGGCGGTCTCAGCCCTGGCGCGCACCAATGTTCGCGAGCTGCTGATGAAGGCGGTCAGCCTGCTGGCGGAGCTGCCCCCGCTGGAAGAGACCGAACAGCCCATGCCGGTCTACCGCCCGGTGGAGGACCCGCATGACTTTACCATCGTGCGCGAACCGGATGGCTACCGGGTCAAATCCGCCGCGATCGAACGGGCGGCCGAGATGACCCCGTTCGACCAAAGCGGCTCGGTGCGGCGTTTCCAGAAGCTGATGGAACGCCTGGGCGTGGATAAGGCCCTGCGGGAAGCCGGCGCGCGGGAAGGCGATACGGTTTACATCGGGGAGTACGAGCTGGAGTACCAGGAATAAAAGAAATAACTAGCATTACAGCGCGACATTGGCGAATAGGATAGCAAGTCGATCCAATTTTGACTTACGATGAGAGAGATAAGCGACATAATTGCGCTTCTGGTAGTACTTCACCCGGCCCAAGGCAGTCGGAACGTCGAAGGTTGGTCTTGGCAAAACACTGGCCAGCAAGAGT
>Ga0187853_10001451_pt1 | contig 21778 bp, 16 predicted proteins | sample June2016WEW_6_10_2_FD_132417 | JGI IMG/M metagenome (GOLD analysis project Ga0187853, IMG submission 132417) | Peatland microbial communities from SPRUCE experiment site at the Marcell Experimental Forest, Minnesota, USA - June2016WEW_6_100 | ecosystem: Environmental > Terrestrial > Soil >... | reverse complement strand
GACCTCTGGTCTGCCGGTTAGCCGGGCCTCTGGCCCGGTGTTCCGACCGCACCAGGTTCACGGAGCCGGAGGCTCCGTGAACTGGCAGACCGGAGGTCTGCCCCACACCTGAACAGTTACGAACTGGCAACGGCTGATTCAAGATTCCCCCCAGAATGTAAGAGCCGACGTGAGGAGGCTCACTTTTCAAAAAGAGCAGATTCTCCTCACGTCGGCTCCTACAGAATCTTGAATTAGCCGCGCGGAATTGGCGGAGCGTGTCTTTTTATCTCGATCCGAGGCGGGTTTTATGGGAGAAATTCAAGGAATTGATGATGAGCTGGCTCGGGACACACCTGGTCTTGATGTTCGCGAGGGTTTTGGCCCTGGTGGGTCTGGGGTTCGTGGCGATGTCTTGTTCACCGCGCTTGCCGGTGGAACGGATTTTGGCCAGTTACCAGGAAAACGGGAGTTATCCTGAGGTGAGCTTCCGTTCGCCGCTAAACGGGACTCTGTTCCCACCGGAAATCGTTCCTTGCACCTTCGCGTGGCAGGATGCCACCAAGGCCGACACCTGGCTTGTCCTGGTAGAAGCGCGCGACGGTCCGCGACGGCTTTGTTTTGTCAGCCCGCAGGTGGAGTGGACGCCCAAGGCGCAGGAATGGAAGGAGATCAAGAAGCGATCGCGTGAGCAGCGCGCCCAGGTGACCGTGCTCGGGTACCAACGCGCGGCGCCTCTCAACCTTCTGTCCCGGGGCCGGATCTCTATCAGCACCTCGAAGGACGTTGTGGGAGCGCCGCTTTTCTACCGGGAAGTCAACTTGCCGTTCAAGGAAGCGGTGAAGGACCCCTCGCTGATTCGTTGGCGCTTCGGGACCATCGATTCGGAGCGGCCGCCGCCGGTGGTGCTCGAGAGGTTGCCGGTTTGCGGCAACTGCCATTCCTTTTCGCAAGACGGCCGGATGCTGGGCATGGACGTGGATTATGCCAACAACAAAGGGTCTTACGTGGTTACGGCAGTGGCCAGGAACATGGTGCTGGCTTCCAGCGACATCATGACCTGGGACAATTACAAACCCGAGGACCACCAAAAGACCTACGGCCTGCTCTCGCAGGTTTCCCCGGATGGGCAGGTGGTGATCAGCACCGTAAAGGACAAATCGGTCTTCGTCGCCACACCCGACCTGGCCTTTTCGCAACTGTTTTTCCCCATCAAGGGCATCCTGGCCATCTACCGCCGGAACAGCGGCACCTTCCAGTCGTTGCCGGGGGCCGACGATCCGGAGTATGTCCAAAGCAACCCGAGTTGGAGCCCGGATGGGAAGTATCTGGTTTTCGCCCGCGCCAAGGCTTACGAGCTCAGGAACAAGGAGGCGGAGAACAAGCTGCTCCTGAGCGAGGCGGAGTGCGCCGAGTTCCTGCGGGATGGCAAGCCATTCCTGTTTGACCTCTACCGAATACCCTACAAAGACGGACAAGGCGGGAAGGCTGAACCGCTGGCTGGGGCGTCGCGGAACGGGCGGAGCAATTATTTTGCCAGATATTCTCCGGACGGCAGATGGATCGTTTTCTGCCAGGCGCGCAGCTACATGCTGCTGCAGCCCGACAGCGAGCTCTACATTATCCCGGCGGAGGGCGGGCCGGCCCGCAGGCTGCAAGGCAACACCTCGCGCATGAACTCCTGGCACAGTTGGTCGCCAAACAGCCGCTGGCTGGTGTTTTCTTCCAAATGCCAGTCGCCCTATACGCAATTGTTCCTCACCCACATCGACGAACAGGGCCAGAGCACGCCGCCGGTGCTCCTGGCGCATTTCACGGCCCCTGACCGCGCGGCCAATATTCCGGAGTTCGTCAACACGGCCCCGGGCAGCATTGCCAGGATTCAGGAACAATTCCTTGACGACCTCTCGCACGCGCGGGCGGCCTATGTGTTGGAAAACAGCGGGGATTTCGATGGCGCCATCCAGGAGTACCAGAAGGCCCTGAGCATTAATCCAAAGAACGTGCATGCGCATCAAAGGCTTGGATTTATTCTCTATAAGGTCAAAGGGAACCTGCAGGAAGGGTTGGCCCATACCACGGAGGCGCTGCGCTTGGACCCCAACGATGCCTGCGCCCATTTCGATCTGGGAGTGGCCTGTCGAGACCAGGGACACTTGGAACAAGCCGTCCGGCACCTGACCAAGGCCGTGGCGCTCATGCCGGAGGGATTTGACCGCCGCTACAACCCCTGCGACATGCATTGCGTGCTCGGGGATGCCCTGGTGGCCAACGGAGACGCCAGGGAGGCGGCAACCGTCTTGGCGAAGGCGGTTTCGCTGAATCCCAAAAGCGCCGGCGCCCATTACTTGCTGGCCTTGGCGCTTGCCGCCCAGGGCTTGATACAAGAACCGGCAGAGCACTATTCAGTTGCGCGCTCGTTGCTGCCCGGCATAGACACCGTCCCTGAGCTCCACTTGTTGATGTCCGTCAATTACCAAAAGGCAGGCCAATTCCGCGCTGCGCTCGGATCGGCGCAGACCGCCCTGTCTGTCGCCCAAGCCAAAGGCGACGCCGGCCTGGTTCAGTCGGCGAAGGACCGCCTTGGCGAGTGCCGCCAGAATGCCGGGGGACAATGAGGGCTCGTGCGAACAGAAATTCCGAGATCCGAATATTTGGTGGAGCGTGGAGCGTGAGGGCGTGGGGCGTAGCGAGTGCCAAGATGCCCTCACGCTCGATCCGCGCATTTCAACAGGAGACAACGGAGGAAACGGAGCTTTTATCTCCGTTCTCTCTGTTTTCTCCTGTTCAGGTCTTGGCCACTCCTCTTGTGAGCACCGCGCTAAGGCGCCGATGCAAAATTCACCCGCCATGAACCCTATTAAGCACTTGCCCTCGTCCCGGGCTGGCTGGACTCGCTCGCGCCTCGTTCTGAACCACCGGGGCCTCAATGCCCTCGTGTTGCTGGCCCTTGCGGCCTTTCTTTCAACCGCCAAGGCCGCAACTTCCCAACCGGGCGAATTCCTGGCCTGCAAAACGTGGTCGGAGCGCGTGTTTTCCGGCGGGCAGGCAGCGCCATCGGCCGCATTCCTCAAGCTGGTCAATCCGTTCTGCCTTTCGTTCCTGTGCCAGGGGACCAACAGCACCGCTTTGTTGGCCAAGTGGGCTTGCAGCGTCGGCGAGCGGAAGTTCGATTCTCAAGACACCCTTCGAGAACTGGCCTACAGCGACCCGGCCACCGGTCTGGAGGTCCGCATCGAGGCGATCCGCTTCAGCGACTTTCCCGTCGTAGAATGGGTTGCGCATTTCACCAATCGCGGCTCGAACAACACCCCGCTGCCAGGTTAGCTTCAAGGCCGGCCTGGAGCGCACGCGCCTGTCGCTGTATCCGGGGGAGACCATCCGCACGCCGCTGTTCCTCTTCGAGCGTCAGTGAGACCTCACGCAAAGGACGCAAAGGACGCCAAGAATGATGGCTACCCTCTGGCAACCCGCCGAAGGTGTGAAAGGTGAGCCGCCCGGTGAGGGGCACCGGGCCTGCAATCCCGATGCCGCATCGGGACTCCTGTAGGCCCGGTGCCCTCACCGGGCGAGTCGGGCTCACCCAATTTCCACCTAATCCAGAGCTCCCTCGGTGCGTCATGATGTCTGAGGCTAGCGGTCCGCTGCGACATTCCGTCACTCTTCGGACCTGCGGGGCCGGCTTCGGAAATGTGCCATTGTGGCCCATCAACCCTGCCATACAGCCGGGAACCAAATGCGGTTCCCGGGCAAAGGATAGCGCAGTGGCGCGGCCAATTCAGGAAAAGGGGGTGGGGATGGCTCGTCCCCTGTTCCTCTTCCCGCGGGCCGCCGAGAAGCGGGGACGAGGCCGTACCGCCCCTGGCTCTGCGGCTTCATGAATTGGCCCTGGGTGCAGTAGATTGTTTGGTTTTTTCTCCTTGACACTGCTGCGAATGGATGTCTTTAATGGCCCCGATAAGCAGCCCAACCACATCCTATATGAACCACGGCAACTTTACCCAACCCGCAGGCATCATTGAGAACCCACAGAATCTGCCTCCACGCGCGTGGAAGTCATCAGGTTCACTATTCGGAACCCTCAGCGCTTTGGCGGCGCTGCTCGCCTGTTTGGCAGGGCAGTCCAACGCGACCGCGCAAATCGTAACTGACAATTTCGATTCGGGCACCTTAAACCCGGCCTGGACGGTGTATGACGCTAATCCAGCCCTTGTGTCAGTCACTTTCCCAACCGTTGGGACCGGCAAAGGAGTGCGGATTCAAACCAGCCCATACCCCCCCGCGTCGTTGCCAGCGGTGGCCGCGATCGCCCAAGCCAATGTTTATACCGACTTTTACGTGGCATTGGATTTGGTCAATTGGGTGGTCGAGGATCAGGCGGTAGTTGTGTTCGCGCGTTTCACCCCCGGTGGCGACTTCGGTCTGGATGGAGGCCAGGGCATGATTCTCAACTATGACGCCGCGCAGGCCGGAGAGAATGCGGGAGACCGTCACGGGGGAGAGTTTCAGATCAACATTGTTACTCCGGGCTTCGTTACGACCACCATTGCCAAGTGCGAAATGGCGCTGCAGCCGGGAAACTCCTATCGCCTTGTCTTCAAGGGCGTCGGCACGCTCTACACGGCCCAGGTTTATGATCTGGAGGACCTGACCGCGCCGCTGGTCACAATAGAGAATGACGATTCGACTTTCTCCTCGGGCATCAGCGGTTTTCTTACGTTCAGCCGTAATAGCGATGTCGGCACGGCGGATGTCACGATCGACAATTACTACGCGGGCCCCAGCGATCCGAATCAAGCGACCCTTCCGGCAATAGCGCATTCGATTCCCGGCACGCCGGTGGTGGAGACCCGCGCACCCGCCGGGCGCTGGCAGAATTTCTACAGCCCTGCCTCAGGCATCGGCTTCACGGCAAGCACGTTCACTGCCGGCCTGATCGATGCCAGCGCCACGAAGTTGTATCTCAACGGGGTGGATTCCTCGGCGGCGTTAGCGCCGTTGCCGACCAACGGCTCGACGGTCACCTTCAGCACCGCCCCCGGCACGCTGGCCTCCAACGCGGTTTACAGCGCGCAGATCGTCTTGCAGAGCACGGACGTCCCGCCGCTAACCTCGACCAACACGTTCTGGTTCGATACCTTCACCGATAGTTATGTGTCCGCCGCTCCCATAAAGACAATCGAATGTGAAGACTACAATTACTCCAACGGAGTGTACCAGCTTGATCCGATCCCGGTTTCCGGCAACCCCACCAACGGTACTCCGGTTCAGGTGGGCGACAACGGCAAGGGCTATTTTGACCCGAACGACGGCGGGTTCGATACCGCGGCGACTCAGGGGGTGGATATTTACACCCCGCGCCAGCTCGGGCCGAGCTCAGGATGGGATGACTACCGGCAGAACGATGGCGTGATGACTGGGGAAGGCATCCGGGACGAGTTTAACGGCTTGTGGCCTAGTGGCACTCCTTTTGCCGGCTATTTGTCCACTGGCAACAGCCTTCCAAACATGCCGGGCTGGGACCCCACCGTTACGGAGAGTACGTACGATCGTCCCAACGACAACACGCGGCAAAAGTATGCTGCCGCGGGCCTGGTCGAGTACCTGGTAATTCGCACCCACGCGGGCGATTGGCAGAATTACACGCGGGTGTTCGCCTCGAGCTTGAGCAACTACTTTGCGTTCCTCCGGGTTGGTTCCTGGGGCGCCACAACCAACCTCCTCAGCCTGGTGACGAGCGACCCGACCCAGACCAACCAGACCACGTCGGTTTTGGGTACGTTCCATATTCCGAACCAGATTCGCAAGGCCAATTTCAGCTATGTTCCGCTGTTGGACTCCAACGGTCTGGGCTCGATCCTGAATTTATCGGGCACCAACACGCTCCGTTTAACGAAGTCCGGGGATCCGTCCGTTCAATCGGATGATCGCTTGGAGGCGCTCAACTACCTGCTGCTGGTGCCGGCCCAGGTGACGGTACAATCGTCGCCCGCCGTCACTGGACCCTATGCGAATGACACCACGGCCACGGTCAACGTCGGCACGCGGACAATCACGATCCCGACGGCCGGGGACTCCCGGTTCTATCGGCTGGACGCCGTGGTGCCGGTTAAAATCGCCAGCGTGTCGGCCGCCGGTGGCATGGTGACGCTTACATACTAAAAGCGCGTTGACTTGCCGCCGCGGGCCGGCCAATCTGCTTCACAACCATGATGCAGACTGCCACCAGCGTCGTCTGTCCGTTATCAACCTTCATGAAGAAGGGACCTGCTATGAAGAACTCAGCCTCCAAACTCCTCTGTTCCCTCGCACTGGCGCGTGCTGGTTTGGCGCCCGCCTTGGTCATCATCTTGGTGGGCGGAACAGGCCCGCGGCTGGCCGCCCAGTCGGACAACTTCAATTCGGGCGCCCTTTCCGCTAATTGGTCGCATTACGACGCGGGTATGATCGCGGCGGCCAACGGGGTGCCGGGACTTGGCGTCACCTACAGCTTTCCAGCCGACGGCACCGGCGGGGACGCGCTCCGTATCCAGTGTCCCCCGGATGCGCCATACGATTCCCAATTCGGGCCGGCCCGGGCGCTGGTCTTGCGCACGGATGCCCTTTACGCGGGCCGGTTTTCGCTCGGCGTCGACGTCATCGCCTGGAACAACAACATTGACCAGGCCTTTGGCCCGTTCTGGTTTATCCAAGATCCCGGTCCCGGGACGACGGACGGCTATGTGCTGACCTTTGAACCCGTTGGCGGCAACGAGGTCCGGATTAGCCGCGTCGATAGCGAGGCGGCGACCGCTGTGGCCATCACGGGCACCGTGGTTCTGGACCCCACGCAGCGTTACCGGTTTCTGGCTGCCAGCCACGACGGCAGCACGTTCCTGGGGCAGGTGTTCAACAGCACCGACTTGGCCAACCCCGTCGCCGGCGCCATCGCCTCCGATAGCAGCTACTCGGGCGGCCTGATGGGGCTGCTGTCTTACGACGCCGCTTCACCTTCGGTCAATGGGTCGGATGTGACTTATGATAATTTTAATGCGACGGCCCCCGCCGCCGGCGCGATGGGGGCGACTGTGGCCCACTTGGCGCCCGCACCCGGCGAAAGAGCCACGGCCATCTATCCGACAGTTTCGGCAGCTATCCTGAATCGGGACACTACGGTGGATAGCGGTTCCATCCTCTGGTGGATGGATGGGACCCTGGTCCCGGCGGGTGCCCTAACCATCGTCGGGTCAATCACGGAGGCGAAGAATCCCGCCTCGGTCCCGAACACGTTCTCCGGCGCCACCGTCAGTTATGCCATCCCTAACCTGCTGCCGCCTGGGAGCGTCCATACCAACCGCATCGCGTTCAGCGACAGCCTGGGCTCATGGCAAACCAATACTTGGGCCTGGACCACCGCTTATCCCTACCTGTTCGCCAGCAACAGCCTGCCCATCGGCAGCCTCAGCGTGCCGGGCTTCGACGCCCGGATGGTCCAGAGTTCGGCGGCAAACATTTCGGGCACTGGGGGTCTCGATAACAGCGTGGCTTCGGCCGAGGCCGTGCTGGCCAATCCGCCTCAATACAAGGTGGATCTGGCGGCCACCAACATCGTCCAGCTTGTGGCCTGGGATCTAAACGCGACTGCATACGGGGCCGTCACCAACTTCCCGGGGTTGTGCATACCCCCCGCCACCGTCAACAGCTTCGCCATCGAGACCTTCGCCTATCTGCAACTGACGGCCGGCCCTCATCGCTTCTATGTGGACAGTGACGATGCAGTCGGGATTTATTCAGGCACCAACCTGACGGACACTTCGACGGTCCTGGTGCAGAACGACGGTACGACCCACACGAGCTTTGACTTCCTCGTGGCGGCGGACGGGTTGTATCCGTTCCATATCATCTACGAGCAGGGAGGAGGCGCAGCGTCTCTCGTCCTGCATTCGGTGAATCCGAGCGACAACAGCCAAACACTGGTGAACGCTGCCGGCGGCGTCAATGCCTTCTATCCGCTGGTCTGCAAGTCGTCCGCGTCGGTCGCGGGGCCTTACACCGTTGATGCCGCGGCCAACGCGGGCAACGCCCTAACGACAGCGAGCGTGCTCTGCGACGGCTCGGGTGCGGCGCTTAACCTGACGGTGACTGGCGGGACGTTGACCGTCCCGATTGCCGGCCCGGCGATGTTCTATCGCCTGGACGGTCCGAGAGCGACGCGGATCACGAGCATTACAAAGTCCGGCTCCAACGTGGTTATCACCTATCAGGCCCTGTAGCCTCGGACCACGTCCCTCAGGCACCCTGGTGGTTTTCACGAAAACGAAACCACCGGGGAGGGCTCCGCTAAGCGCCAGTGCAAAAACAACTTTGGTCTTTGGGCGTAATTCTAACAAACTGCCTTTGCCTGGTGTCCGGAGCGTGGAGCGTCGGAGCGTAGAGCGTGAGGTTATCGTAGCACTTGCCACGCTCCACGCTCCCACGCTTCACGCTCTCCCTTTGCACGAGCCCTAAGGTTGGCGCAGGCGGAAAAACTCCGTCGGAATGGCCGGATTGGTTGTTGGGAAAGACATCTGCACGTTGGTCTGCGAACCCGGCAGGTCGCCCCAATAGACGTTGTTCCCAACATCCACCGTGTTGGTCTGCAGAATCCAGCCGACATAGTCCGAGGGCCACGAAACAGTGAAATTCCTGCCGTTCACCCCCGCCGTAATGTTCGTCCCCGTCCCGGGCACGGGGTTGGCCGGATTGTTGGCAGCGTTGAGCCACCAAAGCGCGCTGGTGACGCCACGGGGATAATGGGTGCCCCCGATGAAATAGTCGGCCCCAGAGCTGTCCATTTCGTCCGACCATTCCTGAATGGCCGCGTTCTGGATCTGAATGGTGGCATGGATCTGGTCCACGGCCCCATTCACGTTACTGCCGGTGAGCCCAAGAACATGTTCGGCCACGTATTGGGCGATGTACATCTTGCTTTGCCACGTCTTGTCGCTGGCGCTGGACATCTTCCAATCCCCGCTGATGGCATCCAGGCACCTGCCCGGAACCAGGATCGCCGCCAAATGATTGGACAGGGCCACGAGCATGGGTGCGTAGGGGCCGCCGGTCCGGTCAACCGCGTTGGTCAGTCCCATCTGGAGCGGATAGGCCAAACCCTCGACCATCGGAATGATCGCCGCCTGGTCGCTGCCGTCCAGCAGGGCGGGGATGTAACCCAGGGTCCCGTGATACTCTGTCCACAGACCGCCAATAGTGTGCGCCGCGACGGCCGCCATGCTCTGACAGGCCGCCTCGTCGGGCACGTCGCCGATCTGGCCGAACATCGCCTGCAGGGCCAGGTAACTAGCCCAGTTCCTGACCGCCAGCCGGCCACTGTAGCGCGCCACCTCGAGAGAAGCGTCCAAATCGTCGAACGTAGTGAACTCAGGCTGGTTAATGTTCTTGGTGATTCCATTCCTGGCGACGGCGTTCGTATCGTCCCGCAAGAGCATCGAGTTCAGGCAGGTCTGCAACAGGGCCAGGTTATTGGTCAGCCAGGCATGGTCGGCGGTGTGGCTCCAATAAAGCCCGGCCGAGAGAATCCAATTCTGGAGCTGTTCCTGGCCCATGTAGTCATCGAACACCGGGTCGGTTCCGGGCGGGACTGAGGTTGGCCAGTTGCCCATGTCGTGATGGAAAGAAAAACCGTGACTCGACACCGGCGTGCCGGAAGCGTTGTAAAGCGGGTGCTCGAAGCTGTAACCGGTGCCGGGGAGCGCCCCCGAGTAGGTGTCCAGCACGTTTCGCAGCGTCCAGGGGTGCATTTGGCAGTCGTAGAAGGCCATGTCCACAACGAGGTCGAACGTGTTGATGTAGTTGTAGGCCCCCTCGGTTACCCGCCAATGAACGGCGCCGCCCGGATCGATCAAACAGACGGTATTGGCCATGTAGGAATGCAGAGCGTGAGAGGCCAGGAACTGGCGATAGACGTTCAACCCGGCGTTGGCCATCGCCGACGCCAGTTGCTGGCAGCGCACCTTGGCGTCGGCGAACTCAGCGAAGGCCCAGTCAATCACGCTGTCAACCGACCCAAAAAGCGAGGTGTAATAATAAGAGCCCGATATCCGCGAATCCACCACGGCAGAGCGGTAGAAGGCGATCACGACTGTGAGCGTCCCGGTCTGGCCGGCCGAGATGCTCAAATGAAACGCGAAGCCCTGGGTCATCCCGTTCAGGGCCGCCCTCAGACTGGGGCCGCTCAACAAGTCGCAACTCCCGCTTTGCACCGCCAGCGCCGCTTCGGAGACCACGAAACCCTGGTATGCGCCATTGGCAAAGCTCCGCTGCGTGGCGTTCGTCGGCAGGCCAAAATAAAGGTCTTCCGGGGTGCTGTTGGTGTTAGTGACCGTGAGCACGAGCCAGGTCGCCGGCAGGAAGAACCGCTTCTTGTCGTCCAGGGTGGCCGTGTCGAGACTGGCCATGGACCACGCCGGTGTATAATGCGTGAAGGCCAGCCCGGCGCTGTCGATGGTCCATTGGTCCGTGCAGGGGGTGAGGGTCCGGTGGACATTCGTGCCGCCGAAATAGCTGGCGCTGGCGGCGATGCTGGCGGGCGAAGTGACGAACGGAAGCGACTGCAACCCGGCGCGGCCTGACAGTGCGATGACCACGCCGCCGCCCCCGAAGCGGTGAGGAGCGAGGGCGGTGGACATTCCCAATCCGCATTCGCCGCCCGTGTCGTTGGTGTAGAAGGCGGTCGGCCCCTGGAAGCCGTAGGTGAGCGTCGAGCAAGCCCCCATCGGGGCGTGGTCCACGTTGACAAACACAAGTTGATTCGACGAGAGCAGCGTGAAGGCCGGGGCGGAAAGCGTGCCCGCCCTCAGGCCGGCCAGAAACAGCCAGAGCAGCAGTTTTGCTTTCATCGCGCGGACGGTTCTACTCGGCCGCATACCGGTAATTCATTCGCCCCTCGGGAGCCACGTTGCCGCTAACGTAGAAATCCATGATGTCGCCCTGGCGTTGCAGATTGTCAGCCCATTTAAAATCGAGGCGCAGGCGTCCTTTGCCTTCGGGCAGGCCCAGGGCCGCCCGTGGGATGGCGAGTTGAAGTTCGTTGTCCTTCACGCGAAAGCTCACCGGGGCGACCTTCTGCCATTTCCAGCCGCCCTGGCTCCTTTCAAGCCAGGTCTTGCCGCCCGGTTCAAGCGTCCGGTTTACGATGAAGTCGTAGCCCTCCCAGCCGGTCGCCGGGTCTTGGTCCGCGTCGATCAGGAGCCACATCCAGTTGTCGCCGGCGGCAGGGGTGATGGCGTTCCGTGTGCGGGCGTAGAAATAAACGTTCTTCTCGTCCCGCGCGACCTTGAAGGCGGCCAGGTCGTTGCGGCCGGTGCGGTTCGTGTAGTGGAGGCCGGCGGCGCCGTCAAAGTCTCTAGAGACCGTCTCGCCCCCACCATCGAGAAACTCGGGGCGGACCTCCCGCCACTGGCCGGGACTGTCGGCGATTCGAATGGTTTTTGGGGGCGAGGCCTTCGGCAGCGGCGGCGCTCCCTTGAATCGGCGGATGTTGGCGGCCAACTCCCAGTAATAATTGTCGCCGTGGCCGCCCCTCATCGGTTCGATGTCACGGCTGAACTCCTGGTCGAACTGATCGACAAAAACGATGGGACCTCCGGGTTGGCCCCAGCGTCCGGCAATCCACTCGTTCCAGCCGGTGACCATCACGAAGGGCGGATCCAGTTCCAAGGCGCGCTGCCATTGCTCCTGGAGATTGCAGCCGGCATTGACCGCCCCCGGCGTCGTATCCAGCTTGCCGTCGTGGAAACTGCGGCCCCGGGCTTCGCCCGAACTCATATTGGTGACCTTGCCATCGCGCTGTCGCAGGTTTTGCGCGACCGAGACGTTCACCTGCTCGGGTTTGTCCGGGTCATCGGTGTAACCGTACGGCTGCGGATAGGCAGCCTCCCAATGCCAGGCGCACGGGGTGTTGGTCAACGTGAACGGCCAGTGGGCCCGCCGCAACGTGAAGAACTGCCGCAACTCGGCGCTGGCTTCCTTGGGGTCGCAGATCATCAGCGGCTTGCCCAGCCACTGGAACCACAGCTCCCGGTAAAGTCCCGGCTGGTAGAGGTCCTGGTAGATTTGCTGGGCGGTCTTGCCCGCCTCCGTGTTCACCATGAACGCAATTTGCGGCGTGCGCCCGCCCGATTGCCGGACCCGGCGAAATACTTCGCACAGCGCCCTATAGACCTCGGGGTACGAGCGGGCGTTGGTCGTGTCAAAAATCAACATGTCGACGCCCGCCGCCGCCAACAGCCGAGCATGCCGGCGAAGCACCCAAGGGTCCGCGCTCCGGTAGTAACCGTAGAGCGGCTCACCCCAATAGTGACTCGTGCCGATTTTTCCCCAAAGCGGCGAATCGGGTTTCTGCGCGGCGTCGGCATCCTGCGCCAGGATTTTGGAAATATCATACGGGCCGTCCCCGCCGGGCCTTGCCGGGACCTCGCCCTCATGCCAAAGGAAGTAGAATATACCCACGAAACGGCCAGGCCGCGGCGGACCCACCTCTTCCGGCATCGGCAACTTGCGTCCAAGGGCGTCGGCAGCCGGCCATGGGGCGCAGGGGTTTATTTGCGCGCAGGCGGGCGCTTCCAACAGACAGACCCCCAAAAGCATCGCCGCCCAAATGAGTTTCCTGGATCTTGCCTTGGCGGCAGTGCCCGGTTCGGGACACTCGGCCGCCAGCCAGTAGGTTTCCGGGTCCGGATAGATAATGCCAGTCGGTTTCACGTCCGCACGCTATCAGTTCAAGCCCCGCAGGCGCGACATATTTATAGCACACGACCTCAGCGGCGATGACAAAGGCCAGGGCCGGACCTTTCCGGACCGCCAATGCGCTTGGTTTTTTGCCCGCCGCCGCATAACCTGCCGCTAAACACATGGCTCTCAAATCCAAACCGCTCTTCCACCCGGAGGTCCTCCGCCAGCACCTGCGGGCGTTCAACTTGCCGGAGAGCGTGAGGGACTGGCAGCCCAAACTCCAGCACTGCGCCGGCCTCATCACGTCCGGCGGAATTCCAGCAACCGCGATGGAAACCGTATGAGCCACGAAGTCTTGAATCGCATCTGCGCGCGGCTGACAGGAGCCGGCGTGAGCTACCGGGAAATCGAGCACGCGCCGACCCGCACGTCGGAGGAATCGGCGCGGGCGCGCGGCGAGCCGCTGTCGGTGGGCGCGAAGGCGTTGCTGCTGCGGGTGGGGGACACGTTCCGGCTGTTCGTGCTGCCGGCACATCGCAAGCTGGATTCCGCCGCCGTGAAACGATACTTCGGCGCGAAGTCGCTCCGTTTTGCGACCTCGGAAGAGCTGCTGGCGTTGACCGGTCTGGTGCCGGGGTCGGTGCCGCCGTTCGGCGAACCGATTCTGGGGTTCGAGTTGTTCGCGGATGAAGCGGTGGGCGCGGAGCACGGGCGCGTCGCGTTCAATGCGGGATCGCTGACTCATTCCATCGTGATGGCGGCGGCAGATTGGGAGGCCGTGGCGCAGCCTAAGAAATTCGCCTTCGGGATGGCTGATTCGGGGGCAGGCGCGTAGCTTTGGCTGCACATGAGAACCAGCGGCCCGGCCAGAGTGGACGTGATGTTCGACGCGTCCTGGTGGCACAAGTTTTACGGTATCGTCTTCGACGAGACTTATGTGCGGGCGCAGCCCCGCCATCGGGCGATCCTGGAGGGCAAGATGCGCCGTGCCCTCTACGAGCGCTTCGGGTCTGTCGGTCTCGGGGACAAAAGCGGCGAACCGGTGCCCGTCATTTCTACCCAAATGGTGCCCCTCTGCTACCTGGTGGGAGAAGTCCTCGGCTGCCGGACTTTTTTCGCCGCGGGCAGCACGCCCTGCACCATCCCACGCCGCCTCAGCCCGGCGCAACTGGAGGCCTTGGAACCGCCTGACGTGTTGAACGCGCCCGTGATGCTGAAGCTGGCGGCCGACCTGGACTGGCTGGAGCGTGAATACGGCTCAGTCATCGGGGACCTCAATCCCCAGGGCGTGCTGAACAACGCGATGTGTGTGGCGGACGCCGAGGTCTTCGTTCTGTTCCTGCAGAATCCTGAGGCCGCCCGCCGCCTGCTGCGGATGGTAACGAACACGACGATCCAGACCGTCCGCTTCATCCGGGACCGCACGCGGACCACCTCGGTAGCCGTCACCAATATCGTGGAGCAGATCAACCCCCAGTTGTTCGTCACCAGCAATTGCAGCACCACGATGATCTCGCCCCGCATTTACCGCGAGTTCCTCCTGGAATTCGATCAGGCCCTGGCCGGCGCGCTCCCGCCCTTCGGCATCCACCATTGCGGCCTCGACCTCGCCCGCCTGGCGCCGGAATACCAAAAGGTGCGCGGACTGGAGTTTCTCGAGGTGGGCTGGGGTTCGGATGTCGCCGCGGTGCGCCGCCTTTTCCCCAACACCCACCTGAACGTCCGCTACAGCCCAGTCAAGATGCGCGACGCGACTCCCGAGGGCATCACTCGGGACGTCAAGGCCCTGATCCAGGCCGGCAAACCGCTCGAACGTCTCTCGCTCTCCATCCTGGGCCTCGACGACACGGTGCCGGATGAAAACGTCATTGGCTTCTTCGAAGCCGCAGACCGAAATTGGGAATAGTGGACTGGCAGTTCGACGGGCCGGACATTATCGCGGTCTGCCGCACCGCCTGGGACGACGCCGACAGCGGCGCCCGCAATTTCCATGACGCCAATTACCTGACCTTTCACCGCATCGCGGATTTTCGCCAGCGGGCTTGAGCGGGCGATGTTTACTGGCGCGTTCCCCAGTGACGGTGGCCAACAGCGGTTCGGCATTCGTGCATCCGGCCGGCGTACGCCGCACCGTTTCCACGCTGCGCCGAACGAGGCCTTACGCGACCCTCACTGCTGGAGATCGGCCCGGCAAGCCTTTCCACGGATCACGTTATCGGTATTACCGGCTTTGTAATCACTTGTACGGGTGTGTTCGTAAGACCCGCAGCTCGTCCCTTGGGGTCATGAACATAAATACGATGACGTAGGCAGCGAGGGATTCTCTGCGCGGACGGGGCGCGAGTCGAGCGCCCCCCTTGCCCGGGGGGTAGCTGTTCAGGTCGGATCGTGGGGCAGACCTCCGGTCTGCCGGTTGGCCGGGCCTCTGGCCCGGATTTCGAGGCGGCTAGGGACACGGAGCCGGAGGCTCCGTGAACCGGCAGACCAGAGGTCTGCCCCACACCTGAACAGTCACCCCGGGGAAACGCCTGTGATACAACCTCGGCGTATGAAACGCCGCTTGGTTGCCCTCGCCTGTTCCGTGCTGGTTGCTCCGTTTGCGGCGGTTCCTGCCGCCGAGGATGGCGCGCCGATGACCAATTCCTTCTATGCCATGGACACAGCGTTTCAGCGTCCTGGGCTGAATGCGGCCCAGCAATTGGACGTGGTGAAGGACCTTGGCTTTGCGGGCATTGCCTGTCATCTCTCTGCCATTTTTCTGAGTTCTGATTGGTTGTGTCAATCAGCCGTGAGAATGAAAGCCGTTGCGCCTAAGAGTTGGTTCCCCCTGCGGCTGGCCTTGACCTTGATCGCGGGCCTGCAGGCTGCGCCCCCTCTCAGCTCGGCCCAAACTCCGCTGACGGTGCGCGTCGATTCGGCCGGCGGAGCACCACGGTGGGTCGTCAACGTCGAGCCGAAGCGCGCGCGGGTGTTTTGGGGCGCGCCCGGCCCATCTCAAATCGCCGTTTCGACGATGCCTCAATCGGTGACCTTCGACTTTGTTGCCTTGGGCAGTGCGTCCAACGCTACGATGCACTTTCGTTTCGGCCAGGTGGCAGGGGAAGTTTATCTCGATCACGTCAATACCATCGAGGACACCAATCGGGAACTGGTCCGCAATTTGGCACAGGAGGCCTGCCGCAACTTCGGCACCTGGTGGATGGACCTCGGGGCAAGCGGCTGGTTCAACGACCGCCGGATGTGGGTGGAAATGGCCCGGATGAACGCCCTGGACCAGGCGTTTCTCACACAGCCCGCTCCGTTCCAGCCCGAGGTTGCCGCGGTCCTGGACGAGCGCGGCATCTGCTGCCTGGCGGCCGATGGCTCGAGGGTAACAGGACCGGGAATCTATGAAGCGCGCGCCGCGCTGGGCCGTCTGGGGGCCCCTTACGGCCAGTACCTCTCGGATGATGTTCTGAACGGCCGGGTGTGGGCGAAGCTCTTCGTCTTTCTCAATGCCTGGAGCCTTTCGCCGGAGCAACGCGCAAAACCGGCGCACGCCACTCTTGGCCGCGCCTGCCTGTGGTGCTATGCGCCCGGCTATTTCGATGGCGGCCGGGCCCGAGGACGACCAAATCGAAGTCCGTGAGTGGATTTCGATGTTTATGCACGAGGTGGTGGTGAGGCCGGTTTCATCCCCATCCTGCCCGTGGTGGTCTGCAACGCCGACCCGGCAAAGATCGCCGAGGGGCTGGCGGACCTGCTCGATGATAAGACTATTGTGGTCGCCAGCTCGGACCTGAGCCATTACTACACCTACGAGAAGGCGCAGGCGCTGGATTATCGCAACAGCGGAGATACCGCCGGGCGGAAGGACAACGTGGTGGGTTATTCCGCAATCGCCTTCTATGAACCGCCTTCGGGGGGCGCGCAGGGCGGCGGGCAGTCATCCCCGCCGCCGCAAGGCGCCAGCCGGGAGCCATCCCGGGGCAGCCTGGGGGAAGCGGACCGAAAGCTGTTTTGAGATCAGCGTATTGACCGAACCGCAACCGCTGGCCTTCAGTTCCCCCGAGGAGCTCCTCGCCGAGCTCCATCCGCATGAAGACGGCGTGGTGCTGCGAATTGGGCCGCGCTCGGCCACATTTTTGCCCCAGGTCTGGGAGCAAATCCCCGGCAAAGAAGATTTCCTGGGCCACCTGTCGGTCAGGGCCGGTTGTCCTGCCTCGGCCTGGCGCGGCAAGGAGACCTCTGTCTCCATCTATCATGTCGAGTGTTTGCAGGAGAATTGAGAAGTGAATTATGCCTCTGTTGAAACTCGAAACTACGGTCGCTCTCGCTGACGACAAGAGGAAGGCGCTCCTCGTGGCGCTGTCCACAATCGTGGCTGAGACTGTCTTGGTTCGGCACTCATTTTATCTGTTCCAAAATCTCGACGACGGTCTGGACGTACGGCCTGCAAACTTTGTGGAGCAGGTCGTCCGCTTTGGCGCGTTGTCTTCCTTCCTCGGTTGCAAGGTCGTAACCCTGGAGGAGCTGACGGCAGAGGCAACTTCCGTGTTTGGCAGCGAACCGGCCCATCAGTTCTCTGGTTCTCAGATAGGTCTGCTCGGTGGCCGAAGGATCCTCCGTGCTGCCGCGGCCGTGCCGCAGGCCCAAAACGAGGATGCCCCCGGTCACTGCGCCGCACACCTCCTGTTTCCTTCCCATCCCCGCGCCCAGACCGGTCGGAATCTTCAGCGCGAGATCTTCGCCCAGACCGGTTTCATCGCGAAAGGCATACACCACCGCTTGCGCGCAGTTATAGCCGCTAAGGAATCTGGCCGTTGCGATTTCAGTTCTGGTGCTCATCGTTGCTCTCCCGCCCTCACTGCTTCCGGGTGGTCAGCCCGAGGCTGACAATCCTGCCCTTGAGCCTTTCATCATTCTCCGCCATGGGGAAAGTCGCCTCCTCCTCGACGGCGACCTTCTGAAAACCGGCCTGCTCGATCACCCGCAAATAGTCACTCCTGGACTGAGCGACGGTGAGCCACTCTCCCCAGACTTCATCTGCCAGAGTCGCTTCAGAGAATGGACCCGCAGTCGAGGCTCACTACCGCATCCGCTAGCGCAGTCTTTAGCTCTTTCTCCGAATAGCCGACTGACATCGCATGCGCAACCCGATCTGGCTGGCCCGCGCCGCCTTTGGCCCCTGCGGCAATCTTGGCGTAGCGTCTCCCAGACCGCCGTCTGCTTTTCTCACGCGATTTCACCGTTGACCTCTAAATCGCAGGCAAGAGTCCACTCACGCCTCGCTTGGGCCGAACAGTATGTTTGGGACAAAGTCATTGAGCCAAGGACAAAGCCTTTCGTTCGAGGTGCCTTTTGACAGATTGCCGCTAAGGAGGCAAGCCTGGAATTGAAAAATCTTCCCGGCTTTACGGAGTTCCGGACCAGGAACCGAAGCTCTTTCCGCTTGCGTCCGGTCATTTTTGTTCCATAATGAGTGCCGTTGGCTTGGTGAGGGCAGCGACACTGACAATTGGGGTGTCGCGTGTTCTTGCGCGCTGGTGAATGCGCCGTAAGTTCTTGCGTCTGAACCGGATGGGGTCGTAGCTCAGTTGGCAGAGCGTCTCGTTCGCAACGAGAAGGTCGCGTGTTCGAATCACGTCGGCTCCACCATCCGGGTTTTTCAATCCGGCTCCGGGCCGGGCGTGCCGGCGCGGAGGATTCTTTCGGCGGCCTGCTTGACGGCGCGCGCCAACTCGGGAGGCTGGACCACGACGGCATTGCCACCCCAACTGAGGACCCAGCGTTCGACCTCCGAAAGGCTGGAGAGCCGCATCCGCAGTTCGACGCCGCCCTCTCTCAGTTCACGGAGTTGCTGGGAGGCGTGCCAGCGCTTTTCCCGGACGAAATCCGTCACGCGCGGGTCGAAGCGAATGACCACCTCCCAGAGGCCTTGGCCGGAGTGGACGCCGAAGCTGTCGCGGAGGCGTTTTTCCATCGAGAATGTTTCCGGCCGGGCAAAGGTCTTGCCGGTCGGCTTGATTCGCTGTATGCGCGCCGGGACGAAAGTGCGGATATCCCCGCGGAGGTGGTCATAAGCGAAGAGGAACCATTCGCCGTTGATGTTCGCCAGGTGATAAGGGTCAACCACGCGCGGTTCCGCCACCTTTTGGCCGGGCTTGCGATAGCTCAACTGAAGTTGCCGGCGGGCGGCGGTTGCCTTGGCCAGAGAATCGAAGATCTCCAGGTTCAGAATCGGCTCCGCGCGGGTGCGGAAAGAGATCGTTTGTTGGATGTCGGCCAGGCTCAGCGAGATGGTATCCGGCAGGGCCTGCTGCATCTTTCGAATGGCGCCGAGCAACGGTTTTTCGAAGTTGGTGCCCCGGTACTGCTCCAGGGCCCGCTCCGCGACGACCAGCGCGATGAACTCGCCCTCGGTAATCTGGAGCGTGGGAAAGGCATCGACCTTCTCGCTGTAAAAAAAACCGAAGCGCTGGGGATTGTACTCGATGGGCAGATCCAACTGGTAGCGCATGAAATCCAGGTCGCGGTGGATGGTCTTGGTGCTGACCTCGAACTGGCGCGCGAAATAGGCCGCGTTCGGGTGCTTGCCCGAATGGATGGCCTGGTGGATTCGAAGCATCCGCCACAGGGGCGGACGGGAATGCAAAGTGTTCGCAAGGGATGCGGCCTCTGCCTCACTCATGGATGGCTTGGCTCAGGCCAGTTTGGAGAGCAGTTCATCGTTGGTCCGGTGTTTCTTGAGGGCCGCGACGAGGGTCTCCATGGCCTCGACCGGGTTAAGGTCCACCATCGTGCGGCGGAGCTTGCGCACGGCTTCGATCTGGTGTTTGGGAAAGAGCTTTTCCTCTTTCCGGGTGCCGCTCTTGGGAATGTCGATCGCGGGGAAAAGGCGGCGGTCCGAAAGCTTGCGGTCCAGGATGAGCTCCATGTTGCCGGTGCCCTTGAATTCCTGGAAAATGAGTTCGTCCATGCGCGAACCGGTGTCCACCAGGGCGGTGGCCAGGATGGTGAGAGAGCCGCCCTCTTCGATTTTGCGAGCGGAGGCGAACATCTTGCGAGGGATTTCCAGGGCGCGCGCATCCACACCGCCGGTCATGGTGCGTCCGCTGCCGCCGTGGACGCTGTTGTAAGCGCGGGCCACCCGCGTGATGGAGTCGAGCAGGACAAAGACATCTTTGCCCGCCTCGACCATGCGCCGGCAACGCTCGATCATGAACCGGGACAGGCGCACATGGGTCTCGAGGTCCTGGTCGTTGGAAGAGGCGACGACCTCGGCCTTGACCGAGCGCTGGAAGTCGGTGACCTCCTCGGGACGCTCGTCAATCAACAGCACCAGGACGTGGACCTCGGGGTGATTGGCGGTAATGGCGTTGGCAATCTGCTTGAGGATCGTCGTCTTGCCGGTGCGCGGCGGGGCCACGATGAGCCCGCGCGTGCCCTTGCCCAGAGGCGTCACCATATCGATGACTCGAGTCTCGATTAAGTCCGGCGCGGTCTCCAGTTTGAATTTCTCGATCGGGTCGATGGTGGTGAGGTTCTCGAACCGCAGCGACTTGGTGTAGTCCTCGAACTTCATGTCGTTGACCTTCTCGACCGCCTTTAACTGGGGGCTGTTGCCCCGGTGGGGCGGTTGGGTCGGGCCGACGACGAAGCTGCCCTCGCGCAGGAAGTGCCGCTTGATCGTGTCCGGCGTCACGAAGATGTCGGAAGGTTTGGGATGAAAGTGATTCTCGGCGGTGCGGAGAAAGCCGAACCCCTTCTCGGAGATCTCCAGATAGCCGCCGCCGTATTCCAAAGCGGCGGTCTCGTTCTTCTGGTTGTTAGTCGCTGTGCTCATACTGCTCATTTGTGTGCGTAGCCGAAGGCTTTCCGGAACCCATCCCCGAAAACCAATTAGAAAACTGAATCTTGGGAAGCAGCCGGGGATGGTCTTCCAATCGTCCAACCACCACCATCCACGGCAAACAGACCTTCGCTACACCCTATATGTAGCGGGAAATCCGTTGAGGCGCAACATCTTTTTTTCGAGGCCCTTCGGGCGGCCCAGGGCCGCTACCCTCCCACCTGCGCCCGCGCCTCAGCCGCCAGCGGGGTGCTCAAGTAACGCTCCCCGGTCGAGCAGGCAATCGTCACGACCAGCTTGCCCCGGTTCTCCGGGCGTTTGGCAACTTCGATGGCCGCCCAGACGTTGGCGCCCGACGAGATGCCAGCCAGGATTCCTTCCTCTTTGGCCAACCGGCGGGCCATGGCAAAAGAGTCCTCGTTGGCAACCTGGATGCACTCGACGATTTGGGGGTTGCCCTGGGCGTCTTTAAGGTGAAGATTCTTAGGGATAAACCCGGCGCCAGTGCCCTGAATCTTGTGGGGGCCGGGCTTGATGGGCTGGCCGGCCAGGGTCTGGGAGATGACGGGAGAATCCTTGGGTTCAACCGCGATGGCCTGGAAGGAAGGCCGGCGAGGTTTAATCACTTCGTAACAGCCGCTAATGGTGCCACCGGTGCCGACGGCCGCCACGAGGATATCGACCTTGCCGTCTGTGTCGGTCCAGATCTCCTCGGCAGTGGTCCGGCGGTGAACGTCCAGGTTGGCCGGGTTGTCGAACTGCTGGGGAATCCACGCCTGCGGGATTTCTCGGGCTAATTGCTCCGCTCTGGCGATGGCGCCTTTCATCCCTTCCGTGCCGGGGGTCAAAACGAGCTTGGCGCCCAGCATGGCCAGCAGCGTGCGCCGTTCCATAGACATGGTCTCGGGCATCGTGAGGATGAGGTGGTAGCCTCTGGCAGCCGCCACGAAGGCAAGCGCAATCCCCGTGTTGCCGCTGGTCGGCTCGATGATCACCGTATCCGCCTTGAGTATCCCCCGGCGTTCCGCATCCTCGATCATCGCCATTCCAATGCGGTCCTTGACGCTGCCCAGCGGATTGAAAAACTCGCATTTCAGGAGGATATCGGCGGAAAGCCCCGCCGTGACCTTGTTCAGGCGGACCAGGGGAGTGTGGCCGACAGTCTCGACAATATCGTTATAGACGTGTCCCATATAGGCTCAGAGAGAACTTAAGCGTTGCAATGTTCGCTAGCGACGGGCAAGGGGCAAGCTTTTTTTG
>Ga0187853_10001439_pt1 | contig 21893 bp, 13 predicted proteins | sample June2016WEW_6_10_2_FD_132417 | JGI IMG/M metagenome (GOLD analysis project Ga0187853, IMG submission 132417) | Peatland microbial communities from SPRUCE experiment site at the Marcell Experimental Forest, Minnesota, USA - June2016WEW_6_100 | ecosystem: Environmental > Terrestrial > Soil >... | reverse complement strand
GCCCGCCCGAGCCACGCGCCATTCGTGGTTTCCGAGAAGACTTCCCAAGACTCGACGGGGAGCGCGCCGCTGCACGCAAGAAACTCAGAACCGCCAATGCAAAATCCTAGTGGTATTGGACCGCGGACCGCCCTTCGTTTCTGCGCCATTTCTGCACCGTTTCTGCCTCACTTTTCGCTCCGTGCTTTTCACAATCCTCTTCGTATCAACCACTTCCAGCTTTCCCCGCCTCCTCATGGTGCAATTCTGGCCCACACCAGAACCTACACAAAAGCGGCCCCCTCTTCCCCGTTTCCACGGCTACGCCCATCCGGCCCCCTGCCCCAAGGCCACGGCTTCATCTGCTTTCCGCTTTCTGCTTTCTGCTTACTGCCCCCCCCGGCCCCCCTCCCGCCAGGGGAGCGCCGCCGCCCTTCGCCAGCCAGGGTCAATTAAGCCAAATCAAACCAAATCAAACCAAATCAAACTAAATCAAGGTGAAGAAAATGTCTGCAAGACAACACGGGGCGGCCAGGCCGGGAACAATTCGGCAGCCCGGCCACGAATGGTTAAATGCACTTGCCACAGTGCAAGTGACCCGAACCGGAAACGGAAACAACCAAAGACGCCGACGCCGCTTCCGGTGGCTCAGCCACAAGCCGAGAGCTGTCCCCAGCCCGGCCCGCCCCATCGGACGGAATGCCGGGTTCAAAAGGGCCTTGAGCGGCTCCGGTTGGATTGATAGGGTCAGGGCGCAATGAGCCGACATTTTATCTTGCTCTTGGCTGGCGCTTCGCTGTGCCAATGGTGTTTCACCCCCGCCCTGCCGGCCAGCGCGGCATCCCCGGGCCCGGCCATGATTGTCTCGCCGGGCGATGCGTCGTGGATGGAGCAATTGGCCGCGCGAGAGGTGCGGCGCTACATTTACCTGCGCACGGGCCGGCGGCCGGCCATGGTTTCGGAGGCCGAAGGTCTTCAGGGAAAGGGCGAGGCGATATTGGTTGCGCGCAAAGGGCGGGCGGCGCTCAAAGGCATTGGGGCCGGGGCCTCGCTGGCGGCTGCGCTCGAGGGCCTGGCCCCGCAGAGCTATTGTTTGAAGACGCTCGCCCCGGCGCAGTCGCCTGGCGCCGGGGGCGCGCTGTTGCTGGTGATCGGCGGCGACGATGCGGGCACGCTCTATGCCGCGTATGGTCTTGCGGAGCGGCTCGGGGTGCGCTTCTATTTGCACGGGGACGTCGTTCCTGACGAGCAGGAGCCCTGGAAAATGCCGGCGCTGGATGAGCGCGCGGCGCCGCCCTTTGCCCTGCGGGGCATCCAGCCGTTCCACGATTTTCCCGAAGGCCCGGACTGGTGGAACCGGGATGATTACCTGGCCATCATCGGACAGTTGCCCAAGCTGCGGATGAATTTTCTGGGTTTGCACACCTACCCCGAGGACCGTCCGAACGCGGAGCCGACCGTCTGGATCGGGCTGCCGGGGGACTTTGGCCAAGGGGGCAACGTGAGATTCAGCTACCCGTCGAGTTACCAGAACAGCCTGCGCGGGAATTGGGGTTATGCGGCCACAAAGACGGGCGACTATGTGTTCGGCAGCGCGGCGTTGTTCGAGCGGGATGCCTTCGGCGCGGAAGTGATGGGGGCCTGGATTCCGGGGCCGACAACCGCCGAGGCGAACAACGAGGTCTTCGATCGGACAGCAGGGATGTTGCGCGAGGCCTTCGGATTCGCCCGGAAACTGGGCGTCAAGACGTGCGTGGGGACGGAAACGCCGCTCATCGTCCCGAAGCTGGTGCAGGAACGCATCAAGGCGCAGGGCCGGAACCCGGCCGATGCGGCAGTGATGCAGGAGCTTTACGAAGGCATCTTCCGGCGGGCGGCCCAGGCTTATCCGTTAGATTATTACTGGTTCTGGACGCCGGAGGGCTGGACGTGGTCCAACGTGAAGGAGGAGCAAATCGCCGAAACGACCCGGGATTTTTCGGCGGCGATTGCGGCGCACAAGAAAGCGGGACCGCCCTTCGGCCTGGCGACGTGCGGGTGGGTGCTGGGGCCGCAGCAGGACCGGGCGATGTTCGACAGGGTGCTGCCCAAAGAGATAGCGGTGAGCTGCATCAACCGTGAAGTTGGTTACACGCCGGTGGACCCCGGGTTTGCGGAGGTGAAAGGGCGGTCGAAGTGGGCCATCCCGTGGCTGGAGGACGATCCGGCGCTGACGTCCCCCCAGTTGTGGGCGGGCCGGATGCGCCGGGATGCGGCGGATGCCTTGCGCTACGGCTGCGACGGTCTGATGGGGATCCACTGGCGCACGCGGGCGCTGGGCCCCAATATAGCCGCCCTGGCCCAGGCGGCCTGGGACCAAAGCGGTTGGCTGGGCTCCTACAAGCCGCCCGTCCCCTCGGCCCAGGGGCCGCGAGTGGCTGGCGCGGAAGGCGGGGCGGTGGCCAGCTTCCCCGATAATCCGATTGCGGACACGGCCGACGCGCCGCTCTACCAGACAGTCCGCTACAATCTCTCTGCGTATCATCTTCCTGCGAGCAACGGGTTGTGCAAGGTGACCTTGAAGTTTTGCGAGCCCCATTATGAGGCGGCGGGCAAGCGGGCATTCGACGTGAAGCTGCAAGGCAGGATGGTCATTACGAACCTGGACATCTTTGCCAAAGTCGGCAAGAACCGCGCGCTGGATTACACGTTCGACGAGGTCGCCGTTACCAACGGCTGGCTGGACATCGATTTCGTGCCGCGCATCGAGTTCCCGAGCATCGCCGCCCTGGCAGTGGAGGGCAACGGCTTCGCTACCCGGATTAATTGCGGAGGTCCTGCTTACGGCAACTACGCTGCCGACGTGGCGGTCCCAGCGCCGCAGCCTGGTTTGCCCTCCACCAAGGACTTCTATGAGGATTGGGCGTTGCACCAGTTCGGTCCGGGAGCGGCACCGGCGGCGTCCATCTTCCAGCGAATCGACGGCAACCTGCCCAAACCGTCCACCTGGACGGATGGTCCGGGGGGGATCAGGGCCGACGCGCGTCCCTGGGAGCAGGTCCGGAAGGAGTATGCCTTTGTAGAAGAGTTTGCGGCCTTGCGGCCCCAGGTCAAAGGCGCAGGCAACGTCGAGCGGTTTGATTACTGGCTGAGCACCTTCCGCTACTTCCGCGCCATAGGGGAGATGAACTGCGCCTGGGCGGAGTACAACCGGCTGTTCGATAAGCTCAAGCAGGAGAAAGACCTGGCGGCGCAGAAGCAATTGGCCCGCCAGCAGGCGATTCCTGCGCGCCAGAAGCTCGTTCGGTTGGTGGGCGTGATTTTTGAGAACCTGCTGGCCACCGTTTCGACGCCGGGCGAACTGGGGACAGTGGCCAATTGGAATCAACATAACCTGCCGGGCCTGCTCTTGAAGCCTGGGGAGGAGCTTGCCCGGATGCTTGGGGAACCGCTGCCGGCGGAGGCCCAACCTGGAGAGCAGTACCAAGGCCCGATGCGCATCATCGTGCCGGCGCTCCGCACCAGCCTGCCGGCAAGCGAGGCCCTGAAACTCAAGGTCATCATCCTGTCCAAAGACCCGCCCCGCCAAGCCGCCCTCTATTGGCGCGAGCTGGGCGAAGGGCCCTTCGCGCAGGTTCCGCTGCAACATCTGGAGCGTGGAGTTTATTCCGTAGAACTGCCCGCAGTCGGCGATGATTTCGAGTACTATCTCCAAGCAGAGCCCGGCCAGGGCCAACCGGTCCGTTTCCCGGCCACTGCGCCGGCGCTCAATCAGACCGTGGTGGTTACCCTGTAAACGTCATTGGATGAACCGCAAAGAACCAAGGAACACAGAGGTAATCACTTATCATGCTTCATACGTTATGCTTCACACTTCACACTTCACACTTCATAATTCATACTTCATCCTGGTGAGGAGTTTCGTCATCGGACTCATTGCCTGCGGCCCCTGGTTGCGGGCGGCGCGGGCGGGAGCGGTTTCACCGCCCCAGGCCTACGGGCCGGCACCGACCGAGCGGCAGATGCGCTGGCACGAGATGGAGTTCTACGGTTTCCTGCATTTCACCGTCAACACGTTCACGGACAAGGAATGGGGCGAGGGCGACGAAGACGAGAAGGTGTTCAACCCCGCCGCCTTCGACGCGGACCAGATCGTGGCGACTGCCAAGGAAGCCGGGATGAAGGGCCTGATTCTCACGGCCAAGCACCACGACGGCTTTTGCCTCTGGCCAAGCCGCTACACGGAGCACTCGGTCAAGAACAGCCCCTGGCGCGCCGGCCAGGGGGACGTGGTCAGGGAGATTTCTGGGGCCTGCAAGCGCCACGGACTCAAGTTCGGCGTCTATCTTTCCCCCTGGGACCGCAATCATAAGGACTACGGAAGGCCGGAGTATGTTGCCTATTACCGCAGCCAACTGCGCGAGTTGCTGACCAATTACGGCGACATCTTCACGGTCTGGTTCGACGGGGCCAACGGCGGCAGCGGCTATTACGGCGGCGCCCGCGAAACCCGACATATCGACAACCGCACGTATTACGATTGGGAAAACACCCACAAACTGGTCCGCCAACTCATGCCCGGGGCAGTGATGTTCAGCGACGCCGGGCCGGACTTCCGCTGGGTCGGCAACGAGAACGGCATCGCGGGCGACCCGTGCTGGGCGACCTTGAACGCGGCGGGCCGTTATGCCGGCGGTTCGAGCCAGGGTCTGAATTCCGGGGAGCGTCCCGGCACCGACTGGATTCCCCCGGAGTGCGACGTCTCGATCCGTCCCGGCTGGTTCTATCATGCGAGTGAGGACGCGCGGGTCAAGACGCCTGAGAGGTTGCTCGACATTTACTACAAGTCCGTCGGTCGGGGCGCCTGCCTGAACCTGAACATCCCGCCCGATCGCCGGGGACAGATCCACGAGAACGACCGCCAGTCGCTGCGCGAGTTCCGTCGCATCCTCGACGCCACTTTCGCGACGAACCTGGCCCAAGGCGCCGAACTGCGGGCCAGCAACATTCGTGGTGGCGCCAGGGAGTTTGCCCCTGAAAACGCGCTGAGCGGCAGGGGTGAGGCCTACTGGGCCACCGACGACGGCGTCAGCACGCCGGAGTTGGTGCTGGATTTGCGCCGGCCCGTCACCTTCAACGTGGTCAGTCTCGGCGAGTACTTGCCGCTGGGCCAGCGCATCGAGGCCTTTGCGCTGGACCAGTGGAAGGATGGCCAGTGGGTCGAGTTCGCCAAAGGCTCGAGCATCGGCCATCGACGGTTGATTCGCGGCGGCTTTGTCGCCACGGACAAGGTCCGGCTGCGGATCACGCAATGCCCCGTTTGCCCGGCGCTGGCATCGTTGGGGCTGTTTGCAGAACCGCGGTAGTCTGTCCGGCGGCGGAGCACGAGTGTCGAGTGTCGAGTGTCGGCGCTCCGTTCCCTCGCCCCTCGCCCCGGGTGCGATTAAAAGCGTCGGGCATGCGCCTCGGGAGTTTTGTCCCGGAGGGACATCTGGCAATAGTCCGGCGTTTCAACGCCGGGCAGGCCAGAACAGAGACCCTCGTCCCGAAGGGACGACTGAGAATACTCCTTGCTTTCAGCCGTCCCTTCGGGACGGACCTCTCTTTCAATTCGCTGACCCGGCGTTCAAACGCCGGGCTATTCTCGGAAGCCCCTCCGGGGCAGAGAAGTCCCGTGAGCTGAGCGAGAGTTTTAATCGCGCCCCCCTCGCCAGGAATCGAGGCGTAGCGGCGCCTCGGCAGAGCGCCGCCGGAGACAGTTTCCGGATATGGCGGCGCTCTGCCGAGACGCCGCTACGAGAGGACGGTTCAGCCGCTCTCACTGAGGCGTTACCAAGAGCGCCTTTTTCGGCGTGTTGCCTTGCCGGTGGCGAGGTATAATAAAATCATGAAACTTCTGGAGCGGATTATTCTTTTCTTGAACCCGAGGACATCCTGGCGGCCATCGCCTACGCTTCGCGGTTGACGGATCATGTCGTGCTGACGAGCGCATGAACCTACCGATCCCGGATTCGCACTTGCACAAACACAACGCGCTACAAATAATCGTTCTATGGTAATCGTTCGTTTTCCAACTGTGGAGATGCGCCGACGCGCGTTGGGGTACTTGCTCGGGCGCTTTTCGGGCAGAAGCTGGGCGACCGGCGAAGTTTTGGTGCCGGAGCCGGCGCTGCCGCATTTGGCGGCAGAAGGCATCGTGTTTTCCGTAGAAGGTGCTGGCACGTACGATCGCATCCTGCGCCTGAATGAAAGAGCCAGCGCTTTAGCGGCGGCAGGCGAGGCTGCCGCCACGGCATGAGCGTTCTCCGTCGATATGAAATTCTCCTCCCGCTTCAGTTCAAGGCTTGGCGATATGCAGTCCAGGCACGCGGGGCGGGGGTTGTCGAAACGTCTGCAGGAGGAACGAGCCAAGGAGCGGGCAAATAGCTGAGCTTTTCGTCTTCGGCACCTCAGCCTGGATTACGCTCGACGAAAAGGAGCCAGGTGCCGAGCAGGTCGAATCTCTTCTGGCCGATGCGTGGCTCGGCAAGGCGCAAATCGGCGCTAGTTTCGTGACACTGACAGAACTTGAGTAGATTCGTACGCAGGAGCGCGACGCGCAGCAAGCGGCAGAACTGTTGGCATTCGCAAGGTCGCAACCCGTAGCCTGGCACCATTCCGATGACGCCCTTTGCAGTGCGGCAGCCCAGATAAAGGCAGCGCACAAGGTTTCTTTTGCGGACTCGTTCGTGGCGGCGCTCGCGCAACGCTTGAATGCCACCTTGGTACACAAGGACCCGAAATTTGAGGCGCTCAAAGGCGTTGTTAAGCTGTTTCTGCTGCCACCAAAGACAAGCGCCGCGACCCCGCCGTCATGAAGCTTCCCACGATTCTCCAAAAGCCTCACTTCGAGGGTTTGCGGGGTGGGCCTTTGGGGGGCAGGTCTTTGATCGAAACGATGCGGAGAGCATCGATCGTGGTGATCACATCGTCCAGCTTGACGTCCTTTCGATTGTCTGGCATTGTTTGTCCGACATGACCACGACCCAGATCAGCACCCGGCGGTTCACCAAGGAATTTCGGACCGTAAGAACCCGCCCGCTTCAGGTGACGGATCGCGGAGAGGTTCTCGGGACCTGGACCCCGGCCCCTTCCAAATCCGTCCCCGTTGATTTCGAGGAGCGCGCCCGCAAGGACAGCGCGGCGGCCATGCCGGTTTCCTTTGCCGCCCTTTTGAAGGAAGGGGAAAAGCGATGATCTATTGCGACTCCAGTTTCTGCGCCTCGCTCTACGCCTTGGATGGAAACACGGCCAGGGCAAACCGGATTTACCAGGCCGATGGCCGGCGGCCGCTCTTTTTCTCGGAGTGGCAGGAACTGGGGTTGATCAACACTCTCCGCCTGGGGCTGTTTCGGGCCCGGCGCGCCAAGGCGCCCGCACCCTACCGCCTCGGCAACTGCCTGAGGCGGATCGCCGAGGATCTTCGCAACGGCATCCTGTACCGCGCAAAACTGAACTGGCCGGCCTGTGTGCGCCGGGCCTCCAAAATCAGCGAGCAGAACACGGAGGCGGTCGGGGTGGTCATGCTGGACATCTGGCATGTCGCGTGCGCGATTGAACTGCAGGCCGCGGCCTTCTGGACGTTTGACGCCGATCAGGAAACACTCGCCCGGGCCACGGGTGAATTTGAACAGGTCGTCGGTCTTGCACCGTGATCCGCCGCACTCCGAACGCGTCGCGATTCCGGTCCCGTGCCCTGCTTCGCGGAGCGGTTGGAGTGCGCGGCATTCCCGCGCTCTGGCCTCAGACATCCTGACGTCCCGAGGGTCAAGGGTCGGGTGTCGAGGGACGGCACTCCGTTCCCGCGACACTCGACACTCGACACTCGACACTCGACACTCGACACTCGACACTCGGTCTCGGCTCACGGCAGGTTCGTGCGGCCCATCAGGTATCGGTCGCACTCGCGGGCGGCGCCGCGGCCTTCGTTGAAGGCCCATACCACGAGGCTCTGGCCGCGGCGACAGTCGCCGGCGGCAAAAACGCCCTCGAGGTTCGTGCTATACTTATCGAACTCTGCCTTGACGTTGGTTCGGGGGTCGCGCGCGACGCCCAGGGCGTCAAGCAACGATTGTTCCGGTCCCAGGAAGCCCATGGCCAGCAACACCAGTTGGGCGGGCCGGACCGCCTCGGTGCCGGGCACTTCTTTGGGGACAAACTGGCCCTTTTCGTTCCGCTCCCACTGGACCTGGACGACATGGACCTCTTTGACCCAGCCGTGTTCGTCGGGGACGAAGCGTTTGGCAGTGGTGAGATAGACCCGGGGGTCGGCGCCGAATTTTGCGGCGGCCTCTTCCTGGCCGTAGTCCAGGCGATAAACCTTGGGCCACTCCGGCCAGGGGTTGTCAGCGGCGCGCTCGAGGGGCGGGGGCGGCAGGATTTCGAGCTGGACCAGGCTCCGGCAGCCATGGCGCAGGGCGGTGCCGACGCAGTCGGTGCCGGTGTCACCGCCGCCGATGACGATGACGTCTTTGCCCTTGGCGGAGATGAAATTGCCATTCCATTTCTTTTCCAGGACGCTCCGCGTGTTGCTGGTCAGGAACTCCATGGCCAAATGGATGCCTTTGACCTGGCGGCCCTCGACGGGCAGGTCGCGGGGACGGGTGGCGCCGGTGCATAAGATTAGCGCGTCGAATTCCTTGAGCAGGCGGTCTGCCGGGTAGTTGAGGCCCGCCTCGGTATTGGGCATGAATTGGATGCCCTCGGCTTCCATCTGGCGGATACGGCGCAGCAGCACCTGCTCCTTGTCCAGCTTCATGTTCGGGATGCCGTAGATGAGCAGGCCGCCGATGCGGTCGGCGCGCTCCAGGACCGTGATGGAATGGCCGGCCTGATTGAGCTGCGCTGCCGCGCAGAGACCCGCCGGGCCGGAGCCGACGATGGCAACCTTCTTGCCGGTGCGCACCTGGGGTGGATGCGGGACGACCCACCCTTCGGCCCAGCCACGCTCGATGATGCTGTATTCGAGGTTCTTGATCGTGACCGGCGGCGCATTGATGGCCAGCACGCAGGAGCCTTCGCAGGGGGCCGGGCAGACGCGGCCGGTGATGTCGGGGAAATTATTGGTCTTGTGGAGCCGCTCCAGCGCTTCCTTCCACAAGCCGCGATAGACCAAATCGTTCCACTCGGGGATGAGATTGTGGATGGGACAACCTGAGGCCATGCCGTTGAGCAGGGCGCCGGTGTGGCAGAAGGGAGTGCCGCAATCCATGCACCGGGCCGCCTGCTGGCGAAGGTCCTTCTCGGGCATCGGCTGGTGAAACTCGTTCCAGTCGCGGATCCGTTCGACCGCCGGGCGGTCGAGCGGCAACTGGCGGAGGTACTCTATGAATCCAGTGGGTTTGCCCATGATTGGTCATCCGCCGCCGATGCGCGCCGCGTCGCGGGCGTTTTCTTCGAAGGCAGCCATGGTGGCTTGTTCGCCGGTGAGGCCGGAGCTCTGGACGCGCTGGAGGGCCTGGAGGACGCGCTTGTAATCCCGGGGCATGACCTTGACGAACTTGGGGGCCATCTGGGGCCAATGGGCCAGGATGCGGGCGGCTCGGGAACTGCTGGTGTAGAACCGGTGGCGCTGAATGAGCTTCCAGACCAGCTCGAGTTCATCGGGGTCTTCAAGTCTCTCCAGATCGACCATCTGCTGGTTGCAGCGGCGGGGGAAATCGCCGGTCTCGTCCAGCACGCAGGCGACGCCGCCGGACATGCCAGCGGCAAAATTACGCCCGGTGGGGCCCAGCACCACGACGCGTCCGCCCGTCATGTATTCGCAGCCGTGGTCGCCGACGGACTCAACGACGGCCTGGACGCCGCTGTTGCGGACGCAGAACCGCTCGCCGGCCATCCCTCGAATATAGGCCTCGCCTCCGGTAGCGCCATAGAGCGCGACGTTTCCGATGATGATGTTCTCTTCGGGGACGAAGGTGGATTCCTTGGGCGGGTAAACGATGATTTTGCCGCCCGACAATCCCTTGCCCAGGTAATCGTTGGAATCGCCTTCCAGAAAAAAGGTCATTCCTTTGGGCATGAACGCGCCGAAACTTTGGCCCGCGCTGCCGGCGAAATGGATTTCGATGGTGTCTTCGGGCAGGCCCTCGCTGCCCCAGTGCCGGGTGATCTCGCTGCCGACGATCGTGCCGACGACGCGGTTGACGTTGCGGATGGGCAGCACGGCCATCACTTTTTCCTTCCGCTCGATGGCCGGGGCGCAGAGCCGGAGCAGGACCGTGTTGTCGAGGGCCTTTTCCAGGCCGTGGTCCTGGCCGATCTGACAAAAACGACCCACGTCGGTCGGCACTTCCGGCTGGTGCAGAATCCGGCTATAGTCCAGCCCCTTGGCCTTCCAATGGTCGATGGCCTTGCGGACCTCCAGGCGGTCGGACTGCCCGATCATCTTGTTCATCTGGCGGAAGCCGAGTTGGGCCATCAACTCGCGGACCTCTTGGGCGATCATCCGCATGAAACTGACGACGTGTTCGGGTTTGCCGGCAAAGCGCTTGCGCAGTTCGGGGTTCTGGGTAGCCACGCCGGCCGGGCAGGTATTGAGGTGGCAAACCCGCATCAGGATGCAGCCCATCGCCACCAGCGGGGCGGTGGCAAACCCGAATTCCTCCGCGCCCAGCAGGGCCGCTATCACCACGTCACGGCCGGTCTTCATCTGGCCGTCGGTCTCGACAATGATGCGCGAGCGCAGGTCGTTGAGGACCAGCGTCTGGTGCGTCTCGGCCAGGCCCAGTTCCCAGGGTATGCCGGCGTGTTTGATGCCGGTTTGCGGCGAAGCCCCGGTGCCGCCGTCATAGCCGCTGATCAGCACCACATCCGCGTGGGCCTTGGCCACGCCGGCGGCAATCGTGCCGACGCCAACCTCGGAGACCAGCTTCACACTGATGCGGGCGTGATGATTGGCGTTCTTCAAATCGTGAATCAGTTCCGCCAGGTCCTCGATCGAGTAAATATCGTGATGGGGCGGGGGGGAAATCAGGCCGACGCCCGGGGTCGAATATCGGACCTTGGCAATCCACGGATACACCTTCTGGCCGGGCAACTGGCCGCCTTCTCCGGGCTTGGCGCCCTGGGCCATCTTGATCTGGAGTTCCCTGGCATTGACCAGGTATTCGCTGGTGACACCGAAGCGCGCAGAAGCGACCTGTTTGATGGCACTGTTCTTGGAGTCGCCGTTGGGCAGCGGCAGATAGCGGGCGGGGTCTTCGCCGCCCTCCCCGGTATTGCTCTTGCCGCCGATGCGGTTCATGGCGATGGCCAGCGTCTCGTGCGCTTCCTGGCCAATGGAGCCGTAGCTCATGGCCCCGGACTTGAAGCGTTTCATGATCGACTCGACCGACTCGACTTTCTCGATAGGCACCGGTTTGACCTTCTTGAAGTCCAGCAGGCCGCGCAGGGTGCAGAGGTTTTTGCCCTGCTCATCGACCAGGGCCGAATACTCTTTGAAAAGTTTGTAGCTCCCGGTGCGGGCCGCCGCCTGGAGCTTGTGGATAGTCTGGGGATTGAAGAGGTGAACCTCACCGTCTTCCCGCCACTGGTATTGGCCGCCGGACTCGATGGTGTGGCCGTTGACGGGCCGGTCCGGGAAGGCGCGCTGGTGGCGCGCCAAGACCTCTTGCCCGATGACCTCGATACCCACCCCTTCGATCCGGGAAGGCGTCCAGGTGAAGTAGCGGTCGACGAACGACTCCTTGAGTCCAATCGCTTCGAAGATCTGGGCGCCCCAGTAGCTTTGGATGGTCGAGATGCCCATCTTGGAGATGACCTTGACGACGCCCTTCATGGCCGCCTTGAGATAGTTCTTGCAGGCGGTCTGGTGGTCCATGCCCGTCAGGAGGCCCTGGCGGATCAGGTCGTTCAGGCTCTGGAAGGCCAGGTAGGGATTGATGGCCCCGCAACCATAGCCGATGAGGAGCGAAAAATGGTGGATTTCGCGCGGCTCCCCGGATTCGAGGACCAGGCCCACGCGGGTGCGGGTTCCTTGGCGGATGAGGTGATGATGCGCCCCGCCCACGGCCAGCAGAGAGGGTATGGGCGCCCATTCCCGGTTCACGCCCCGATCGGAAAGCACCACCACGTTATATCCATCGGCGATGGCTTGGCTCAGCCGGCCGTACAACTGGTCCATGGCCTGCTCGAGGCCCCCGGGACCGTCGGCGACCTTGAACAGAATCGGCAAGGTGATGGATTTGAAGCCGGGCAGGTCCAAGTGCTTGAGCTTGGCAAACTCCTCGTTGGTGAGGATGGGGGATTTGAGCTCGATGAGCCGCGCGTGTTCCGGCGAGGGTTCCAGCAGGTTGCGCTCCGAGCCGATGGCCGTCTCGGTGGACATGATAATCTCCTCGCGGATGCAATCGACGGGCGGATTGGTCACCTGGGCGAAGAGTTGCTTGAAGTAGTTGAAAAGCAACTGCGGGCGGTTCGACAGGACGGCCAGCGGGGTGTCGGTGCCCATCGAGCCGACTGCCTCGGCGCCGTCGCGGGCCATGGGCAGCATCAGTATCCGCAGGTCCTCGAAGGTATAGCCGAAAGCGACCTGGCATTGGAGCACCGTATCGTGGCCGGGTTCGGGCAGGACGCCTGGGTCGGGCACGTCGGCCAACCGGACCAGGTTTTTGTCCAGCCACAGGCGGTAGGGCTGCTCGGTGGCGATCTTATGCTTGAGTTCCTCGTCCGCCACGATTCGGCCTTCATCGGTGTCGATCAGGAACATGCGTCCCGGTTGCAGCCGGTCTTTCTGGAGCACCCGGTCCGCCGGGATGTCGAGCACGCCGACCTCGCTGGCCATGATGACCAGGTCGTCTTTGGTCACGTAATAGCGCGCCGGGCGCAGGCCGTTGCGGTCGAGCACCGCCCCGATCTGCTTGCCGTCGGTGAAGGCAATCGAGGCCGGGCCGTCCCACGGCTCCATGAGGCAGGAGTGGTACTCGTAAAAGGCCTTCTTCTCCGGGCTCATGCTCTCGTGTTTGGTCCACGGCTCCGGAATCATCATCATCATCGCGTGGGGCAGCGAGCGTCCGCTCAGGACCAGCAACTCCAGGCAATTGTCGAACATGGCCGAGTCGCTGCCGTCGGTGCAGACGACGGGCAGGATTTTCCGGATGTCCTCGCCGAAAAGGCCCGACTCGAACATTGCCTGGCGAGCGTGCATCCAGTTGATATTGCCGCGCAGGGTGTTGATCTCCCCGTTGTGGGCCATATAACGATACGGATGCGCCCGGTTCCAGCTCGGGAAGGTGTTCGTGCTGAAGCGCGAATGCACCAGCGCCAGCGCCGATTCCATCGCCGGGTGCAGCAGGTCCGGGTAATACTCCTGCAACTGCGTGGTCAGCAGCATCCCCTTATAGATGACGGTCTTGTACGAAAGGCTGGAGACGTAGAAAAAGTCTCCGCCGGCCACCTTGCCCGAGTAGCGGATGGCATTCTCGGCGCGCCTGCGGATGACATAGAGCTTGCGCTCGAAGGCCATGTCCTCCGCCAGGTTGTCGTTCCGGCCGATGAACACCTGGCGCATGAGCGGTTCACCCGCCCGGGCGGTCTTGCCCACCGATTCGTTGTTGGTGGGAATCGTGCGCCACCCGAGGACCTTCTGTCCTTCTTCAGCCACGATTTCACCAAAGATCTTCTCGCATTGGCCCTGCCGGGAACGTTGGGTGGGCAGAAAGATCATGCCGACCCCGTAGGCGCGCGGTTCAGGCAGAGAAACCTGCGCCTCCCGAGCGACCAGTTTCAAGAACTCGTGCGGGGTCTGGATGAGGATGCCGGCCCCGTCGCCCGTATTGGCCTCGCAGCCGCAGGCGCCGCGGTGGTCCAGGTTCAACAAGGCCCGGAGCGCCTGCTGGATGATTCCATGGGACTTGCGGCCCTTGATATTGACGACAAAACCTACGCCGCAAGCTTCGTGCTCGAATTGCGGGTCGTAAAGGCCTGTTCTGCCCGGCGGTCCGGTCCGCCGGGCCTGCCTTCTCTTATTGTTATTGTTAGCGCTGCCGGTCATTTCGCAGGAGATTTCAGTCTCCGCTCTGTGCCAAACTAAATTTTAACAGTTTATACACAAGAAGTTGTGCGATGCAATAATTCTTTTCGGAAAAATGCGGCTGCAAAGCCGGCTTCCGGCGCGCGCGCCCCGGGCAGCGGCAGGATAATGGCCCATGGCAGGGCTCGCCGCAGCGCAGTGCGAGCCGCGCTCAGTAATGTCCTAATTTGAAAAATCTTCCGGTGAAGGTGCTGGACGTTTGAACCAGTCAAACACAAAAACGCGTGCCTTGCCTCCTTCCGCCGCCTCTGTGAATCCATCGCCGGGAAATCCCGTTTGCTCCTTTACGACGAGGATGGTCAAAGGGGGTAGTTTGTTGCGTTTGCAATAAGCTTGGATTGGTTCCAAAACCCGACCGAGGCCGCGCTTATCAATGCCTGTCAGACGCTCCACCATAGCGTAAGACAGAATATGTTGGTTCCGAGCCGCTAAAACCAATAATGACCAAAGCTGTGCCGCCCTTTCGTTGATTTTCATAGGTTTCCATTAACGGCCAGTCAAAGCCGAAAAACAACTCAAATCCGGACTCTGCGCGGCGTTAGGCTCACCCTGAGCTGTTGTCCCTGCGGGACATCGGTTTGGCTGGCTCCGCTCGCGTACTGGCTGAGCGGACAAGATCCAGCTTGGGGCCAATGCCTTTCGGAAATCCATAGCGGCTCTGCCGCCTCGGGATTGCCGGCTTAATCCCACAGGTGCTTCTCGTCGTATGGAATTTGGCGCCTGCGCAGCAGGGCGCGCAACTCGTCCTGGAAATCGCGCTTTCGGTGGTGCTCCTCCTGTCGGGCGATGTAGGCCTGGACGCGATCCAGGTTCGAGTGGCTGACCGAAAAGTCCGAATAGCCGTCTTGCCAGTGGAACCGCCGGAATTCCGGGCCTTGTCGTTGAATCCACCCATTCGAGACGCGTTTTAGCTCCTTTATCCAGGCCGCTTGCGTGATCGTTCGTCCGAACCGGGCGAGGATGTGGACATGGTCCTCGACGCCGCCCACTAAAAGCGGCGGGCACTCCAATTGCTTGGAAACGCCGCCCAGGTAGGCATGGATTTGCTGCCGCATCTGTTTGTCGCGAAAAGTGGGCTCGCGATTCTTGGTGGAGAAAACGAGGTGAATGTAAACGGCGGATAGTGAGTGTGGCATGGAGAGCAGAATGTCCAAGAGTCTGCAGAATTTCCACTCAAAATGGCGTGGGTGATTTCAACCGCAAAGCGATTGTGTAACAAAGCCCAGGGTTGGACCGCAGGGACAACCCTGGGCGTCGGCCATGGAGGGGCCGCCAACCCCAACGAGGTTGTGGCCGGAGGGAATCACAGGCGACTGGCTTTCTGGCCGCCTGGCCACAACCCCGTTGGGGTTGACAGGCATCGCCGCGCGATTACCCAGGGTTGGCACTGCGCCAACCCTGGGCTTTGCTGCACAACCCCGTTGGGGTTGGAGCTTTCCGCCGCGTTCTGATTCATCCGAAGCCTGGTAGACAAAGCGCTTGCAAAGCCGGGGAATTACCGAAAGGCATTGGGTCTATGCCGGCCGGGCATGGAGCAGGCAAGTTCCGTGGGCGGGCAGGTCGAGGTAGAGTCCCTGGCGCTGCAAATCCTGGCCGTCGCGCACGTAATGCTCGTGACTCAAAAGGTCATCGAGGCGCCACTGGCGGGCGGCGAGGCCCGGCGGGTTCAGAGGCACATAGCATTGGCTGGGGTGAGGCGCGAGGTTTACGGCCACCAGGTCGAATTCCGGCGGCTGCGCCTGCCATTGCGCCAGGAGGAAATTCTGAGCGGTGGGGTTATCGGGCCAGGCGGCGCGCGGGACCAGAAGCTGGCCTTGGCCGCGGCCCACGGCCGTGGCCGGCAAGGTTGTCAGTAGCCGTTCGTAGAGCGCCTCGATTGCGGCCTGGCTCGGTTCCGTGGGCTGGCGCAGTAATTGAACCGGAACCCGGATTCGGGCGCCGCAGAGTTGGCCCTGGTGCAGGAAGCGCATCCCTGGCAGACCCAGGATAAGGAGGGCTGCGGCGCCCTGCTCAGGCGGCGAAAGGAGGGAGGCCGCGCGGGGCTCATCATGGTTCTCAAGAAAGTGCGCGCCCGCCGCCAGGCCCTGCGGCGGCAACCCGAGGAGGTGGCGCTGCGCGCCCGCCGCGTCTCGGGCCATAAGCTTGTCATAGAGACCCTTGTCGTAGGTGTAATCAAAACCAAGCTCTTGCAGGCGCGGTTCCAAACCCCAATAAGCCTCTGCCAGAAAGAGAAAGCCCGGCAGAGTCTGTTTCACTGCGGCAATGGCCTCGGCCCAGAACTCCGGCCCGGGCGCCGGGTCAGGGGCAGGGAATTGCTCCCAGGCGCGGCTGAACACGTCGTTGAGCAGCAGCATTGCCATGTCGCAGCGCACGCCGTCGCACCGGCGGGCCACGGACTGGAGCAAGCCGATCATGGCGGCGCGGGCGGCCGGGCGGCGATAATCGAGTTGGACGGTGTCCGTCCAGGGCGGGAAGTGCGGATCCTTGCCATGCGCCAGCCAGCGCGGGCCAAGCCGGGTCTGCTGCCGAAAGGTTCCCGGGCGCGGTTTTGGACTTTGCACGAACAAGTCCGGCCGCTCTCTGAGCCAGCGATGATCCAGGCCAAGATGGTTCGGCACGAAATCCAGGAGCAGCTTCAGTCCGTATGCATGGAGGGCGTTGCGGAATTCGGCCAGGCCCGCTTCGCCGCCCAGGGCGTCCGGGACCTCGTAGTCCCCGACAGCGAACGGGGAGCCGGCCACGTCCTCCGCCTGCCATCCGGGCAAGACCTGGCCGTAAAGCCGCCGCTGATCCGGTCCGGCCAGCGCTTTTTGCCGAGCGCGCGGCCCGCTGGTCCAGACACCCATCAGCCAGATATGTGTGAAATCCAGCCGGCGCCATCGCTCGAATTGAGCCGTCGGCAGGCTGGCCAGGGTCACCGGGCCGCCGTGCCGTCCGGCCAGCCTGTGCAACCAGCAGCGAGTGTTGATTTCATAGAGCAGCGGATGGGAATGCCTCACGAGTTAAGCACTTTCAGGTGGCGCGGGCATCCTGCCCGCGAAAAGCAGCGCAGGGCGCAGGAGAATGCGTCAGGAGTTAAGCACTTTCAAGGCCTTGGCAGGATTGGAAACGCGCAGGATGAGCAAACCCTTTTTGGCGTCCGGGGGGGTCGCGCAGTAGCAGTACTCGATATTGATTTTGGCGTGCGCCAATTTCTGCGCGACTTGGGCCAATTCACCGGGCTTGTTGCTGCCCTCGACCATGACCACATCATCCTCGACCACCAGCGTCCCATGCTCCTCAAACACGTGCAGTGCCTTGCGGTAATCGCTGACCACCAGGCGAATGACGCTGTGATCCACCGTGTCGCTCGTGGCAATGGCATAGATGTTGATCTTGGCGTCGGCCAGGGCCTCGGCGACGCTCGCCAAGGTGCCGGGACGGTTGTCCAAAAAGACAGCCAGTTGTTTTGTGATTTGCATAGTCAGCCTTGATTGGCAGTTCGAACTTCCATTGGCAGGTGAATTTTGCCCATACGTGCCACAGCCCATTCTAATCGAAACCGGGTTGACGGCTCAACTGGAAAACACTATTCAAATTCCCTCGATTATGAATCTTGGCAACACACCTTGGGGCTGGTATGCCAGAAGCCTCCCGAATTTGGCCCGTTCAAGGGCCTTGTTCCTGGCCAGACATCATACCATGACCACCTTCATTCGTTGCAAAGTCTTGTGGGATCTGTGCCGGGACCAGTCGAGAAGAAAAGTGCCGGGAGCTTTCGTTGAATGTGGTGTTTGGCGCGGGGGCTCGGCGATGGTGATGGGCTTGGCTGCCCGCAAGGCGAATCCAGTTCCTCCGCTTCATCTTTTTGACTCGTTCGAAGGGTTGCCGGAACCGGACGAGAATGATGGCGCTGAGGCAGCCCAATATAGCGATGGAAAGGCTGGCGGGAAGCTTGTGAGCATAGCCAAATGCGAAGCCTCACTGGAACACGTCAAATCCGCTCTTTTTGAGCAGGCGCGCCTGTCCCCGGGAAATGTCCTCTTTCATCAAGGCTGGTTTCAAAACACCCTGCCAGCGGAAGCCAAGAGCATTGGCGCCATTTCCGTCTTGCGGCTGGATGGGGATTGGTATGCCTCCACAAAAATCTGCCTGGAACATCTCTACCCCCGGGTGGGTCGTGACGGAATCTTGATATTGGACGATTACTTCTTGTGGGAAGGTTGCAGAAAGGCCGCCCAGGAGTATCGCCAAACCGCTGGGATCTCGGATCAGATCATTCCGGTTGATGACGACTGCGCCTACTGGCGGAAAAGGTCTGGCTGTTCATAATCGCCAACATGTCCTCAACGGTGCGAATCGAAATCGTCCCGCCGGCCCGGTTCGGCGCCGGGGCGCAGTGGGCCATTCACGCCTGCGGCCTGGTCCTTGCGCTGCCGGTCCTGGCGTCGGTTTTGGCGATGAGCTTGGGAAAGTTCGCGCTCTGGAAATTGTTGCTGCCTCTGGCGGCGATTGCCGGGACTGCCTATTTCCTGCCATTCGGGCTGGGCAATGCCTGTTTGACCCGGCTGGCGCGCGCGCTCGATCCCGCCGCGGGCAAAGACCCGGACGGTTTCATCGTCCAACTGACGCTCTCACCCCGAATCCGCGCGGGGCTTTGGGCCGAGCTGGAGGATGCGGATGACATCGGCTGGCTCAGGTTGACGGAGACAGAACTGGTGTTCGAGGGGGACTCGGTCAAATTGTCTTTGCCTTACAGCCAAATCGGACGGGTCCGCGCGCGCAACATTGGATGGCGCGGGCTCTTCGTCTATGGGCGCCGCATTGCCGTCGAAATCTCAGGGGGCTCGAAGGTGAGCGCCCTTGAATTTGCCGAGCGCTCCTCCTGGGTGTTGCCCGCTTCCCGGCGCACGACCCAACGCCTCTGGGAACGACTCGCGTCCAAGCTGGCGCGTTGAAGTTAGGAGCTGTTTTATCACCGCGTCCTTACTTGCCCGGCGGGGACACCGCGCGCAGGAAGAGAGTGACGGTGGTGCCGACCCCAGGCTCGGTGTGAACCTGCAGGATGCCTTTGGCGGCCTTGATGAGCCGCAGGACAATGTTCAACCCCAGGCCGGTGCCCTGGCGCGGACCCTTGGTCGTGAAGTAAGGCTGGAAAATCCGCGCCAGGATCTCCGGCGCCATGCCGGGTCCGGAGTCGCCGACGGACACCGCCAGAAGCGGGGCGGTATTGTCGAACTGGTCCGCATTGAGCAGGCGATCCTGAGGCCCGTCCCGGAAGGGTGCCAGGTCCAGCGGTTCGGACAGGACGCGGCCTTGGATCTCGACCCGATGGGGCTGCGGGGCGCATTGCAATGCATTGACCCCCAGGTTGAGCAGGATCTGGATGAAATCGGTGCCGTGGACCTGCACGACCACGTCCTGGGCAAGCGGGCGGACCTCAAGCTGGTTGCCGCCCAGGCTCGGATGAACCCGAAGCAGTTGGCCCAGATCGGCCAGGAGTTGGTTGACCCCGACGCGCGGGGCCTCCTGCGATTGGCGCCGCAGGAAGCTGAGGTAACGGCGGGAAATCTCGATGCAGTTGGTCACCTGGCGAGTGATGACTTTGAGGCGGTCCTTGATAAACTGCAGGTCTTCCACCGGAAGCTGCGTTGAGTCGCCGATCCGCTGGCTGATGAGCTGAATGAACCCCGAGATGATCGTCAGCGGCCCGTTGATATCGTGGATGATGCTGGCGTAGATCTCTCCCCGGGCCTTGGAGAGTTGCTCGTCAATGTGGTGGCTTTGCAGTTCCGCCAGGAGTTGCTGGAGTTTTTCGCCGTTGCTGCGGATTTCGCTCTCCAGGGAGCGCCGATGCATCGCGTTGGCTACGGCCGCCCGCATCGTCGAAATGTCGAATGGCTTGTTGATGTAATCGCAGGCGCGCAGCCGCAGGGCCTGCCGCATGGTGTCGGTCGTCTCGAAGGCCGTCATCATGACGACCTCGATGCCGGGATCCACGTACTTGAGACGTTCCAACAGTTCGATTCCCGACATGCCGGCCATCCGGATATCCAGGACGGCCACATCGATTTTGTGGCGTTGGGCCAACTCGATGGCTGTGGGGCCGTCCGAAGCCATCAATACTTCGTATTCGTCCTTGAAAATAACGTGCAGCGATTGCCGCGGCCCTTCCTCGTCGTCCACCACCAGGAGTGTCCCCTTCCGGGCGGGGGCTGCCGGCTGCGGACCCATGTCCAATGACCCGGGGGCAACCATAGTCCGCCTACGAGGAACCGCCTCCACCAGAGGCCAGGCTCCCGCACCCTCCAGATGCCGGCTGCCGGCAGCGCGCCAAACCAGCAAACCGGCAAGTTTCTCTTTGAACTCGGATATCGAACACGACCACCGATATTAGCGAAGTCATCCGCCAATTCAAGTAAAATGGCCGGGAAACGGCAGTTGATGAACCGCAAAGAACGCAAAGAACACAAAGATAAGCACTTACAGACAAGATTAGCCTCACACACCAAAGGACGCAGGCAGATCATGGCACCATTGGTTCTCTGCGATCTTTGCGTTCTCTGCGGTTAAACCGCCTTTTCCAGGTTCAGAGCCTCCCTGGCGCGCGGGGCGCAAATCGCGGCTTTTTCGGACTTCGTTCTTCGGACTTCCTTCGACCTTCGACCTTCGGACTTCACGGCTGTCCGCCTGGCTCTCCCTCTGCGGCCCGGGGATCCATCGCTGGGACCAAGAGATCATCGACCCTGGCTCTGGCCAGGTCGACCGGCGCGGCCGGCGCCGAGGGACAGGGGCGTCGCCTCGGTCAAGCGTGGTTCTCGACAGAGCGATGCGGCTATGGCATCGAGTTCGAGTCACACCGCCGCCAGCACTTCGACCTCTTTGTCGAGCCGGCCAGCCAATCGCTCCAGCCCCTGTTCCAGGTCGTAGTGCGACTGCAGGTTGAGCCAGAACTCCGGCGACATGCGGAAATAACGCCCAAGCCGCAACGCCGTGTCAGCCGTGATAGCGCGCTGGCCGTTGACAATTTCGTTGATGCGGCGCGGGGGCACGCCGATGTCTTTGGCCAGCCGGTACTGCGTGATGGCCATTGGCCTGAGAAACTCTTCCTCGAGGATCTCGCCCGGCGTAATGTTGCTCAACAGCTTGCTTTTGATAATCAGTGATTATCCTCAAACGAACATCACTTGCATCGGATGGTGGAGGCGGCGGGAGTTGAAACTAGGCAAGCCCATTTCAAGCGGTTCTTGGTGCTGCCCGATGCTGCCAGATGACGCGGAGTTATGCCGGGTTTCCGCCATTCTACGGTGAGGAAATCCCTTTGGGTGAATGCACCATCGGGCACGGTGCGGAAGATCGCCTGTCCCGTCCAGTCCCGTCCAGACATTTGGACGCCCGTTCAGTACGGCTTTGCCTTGGCCACCTCGCGCCGGATCGCCGCGGGGCGCACACGCTCCGGGCGCGGGCCTGGCCGCGCAACTCGCGCCGCATTGCCGGCGTCGTGCGCCGGCTCGCAGCCGTGGCGCACGACCGGGCCAGGTCGTGGCCAGCCTGTCAGCGCCGTTCCGGTCGTGACCGATGGCCGGCGCGGCCTGGACACATCGAGCGGACCGCAGCGAGAGACGCACGCGCTCCGGGCGCGGAACTGGCCGGGCGGCTTGCGCCTGGATCGCCGCGCTGTGCGCTGGCAGCCGTGGCGCACGACCGGGCCGGGTCCTGGCCGGCTTCTCAGCGCCGTTCCGGTCGTGGCCGATGGCCGGCGCGGCCTGGGCACATCGAGCCGGACCGTAGCGAGAGACGCACGCGCTCCGGGCGCGGACCTGGCCGGGCAACCCCGCGCCGCATTGCGGGCGTCGTGCGCTGGTGGACGTGGCGCACGACCGGG
>Ga0187853_10001434_pt1 | contig 21921 bp, 21 predicted proteins | sample June2016WEW_6_10_2_FD_132417 | JGI IMG/M metagenome (GOLD analysis project Ga0187853, IMG submission 132417) | Peatland microbial communities from SPRUCE experiment site at the Marcell Experimental Forest, Minnesota, USA - June2016WEW_6_100 | ecosystem: Environmental > Terrestrial > Soil >... | reverse complement strand
GCCCCCGCTGGTGCTGATCGAGAATTCGCTGCCCGCTGTCTGCAATGGCCATAGTGTTACGTTCCAGGGACGAGCGTTCGTAAGCACGATAGGCAGAGTGGAGCTGGCTCCAATCGCCACTTGCCCAAACGACACAGCCGCTGGGCTAGCGGTGACGGACTCGCCGGTCACGCCGGTACCCCCAACGTCAAGCGTTAGCGTAGCGTTCGAAGCATCGCTGGCGAGCTTGATCGTGCCTCCCGTCCATCTCAGCGCCATGGGAGTGAAGCTTATACTCACATCGACACTCTGCCCCGCCGGCAAGGTGAGCGGCAGGTTCAAACCGGGCGCTGCAAATTCGGAGTTGCTCACCGCAATTCCGGAGATGGTCACACTCGTCTGTCCGGTATTGGACACGGTGACCAGCATGGTTTCGGTCTGGCCGACAACGACAGCACCGAATGCAATCTGCGTGCGTGTACACACGAGTTGTTGGGTAGATGCGCTGGCTCTCACGGGCGCCATGCAGAAGACCGCGACGGCCAAGCCGATAGTTAGAAAGTGGATGGTAGGGACGACGAGAGAGCGGATACTGGACTGGGGGAGTCGCATGCCATACAGATTGAGCCCCTTGGAGCGAAAGGAGAAGATTCCGACGGTACAGTGAGCCCCCTGTCCGATAGTGCGATGGTTCCAAATTAGGATTTACTGAGAAAGCCAAATAGAGCGCGCGTGCAACGTTGCTCGCACCCGGGACATAATCAGTCTGCCGATCTGTTCGCGAGCAATGATCTTTTTCGGTTCGCGCAAGAGTTATGCCTACAACGTGGCTCCTGTCAACGACCACGCGCCGTTTTTCTTCTTCACGCTCAAAACCTTACTGATCCTCAGCCAGAAAGGGCCGCGGCATGAGATTGACTGGAAGGTGAACCTGGGAGTCCTGGTTCTAATCGAGAATAGCTGTCGGACCGACGAAGGGCACAGTCATGACGATCGCCGATTCCTCTGCTTGCGCGCTCCGCCCTCGTTCCCTTGGCAATCGCTTCTGGCGGTTTGACCACCGGCCAAACTGCTCTGGTTGTAGGGCGTGAAGTAATCCAGAACCGGAAAGTCGCCTCCGCTGGGCGGCACCCAAGTTTTACGATGCTATCGCCATAATCGGTTGTGCCGTTCCAAGTGCCGTTTCCGGTTGCGAAAAAGATATTTCCGTTTGAATCCCCAGCCAGCCCTCCTCCGCTCATCCAGATTCCACCCGCGCCGCCACCGCTGAGGCGTTAAAGGCAGTCTCCTGGGCGAGCGTGTTGGCGCTGTACGACATGATCCAGCCGTGCCAGGGACTAGTGTTCGAAATGCGCGGACCAACCGATTACCACGTGCCCCTTCGCCAGTAGCAGGCCTGCACGCTGATTTTCGAAGTGAGGACTAAAGGTTACCCTAGTGCCGTTGCCATCCGATGCTGTTCCCGGCACCGTTGCCCGTATCGAAACCGGGCCATCGAACTTCTCGGCCGAGGCGCGAAACGCTCGCCATTATGAACTCCGAGCTTGGATTTGTACTACACTTTTCCAGTACACTATGGTTCAAGAGAATGAAGCTTTCCGTTGTCATGCCGGTGTACAACGAACGTTCCACGCTGCGGCAAGTGGTTGACCGAGTGTTTGCCGTTCCGCTGGATATCGAATTGATTTGCGTGGACGATGGATCCAGTGACGGCTCACGCGAAATCCTTTCCCAATTGCAGGCTGAACGTCCCCAGATTCGAATTCTGCTTCAGCCTAAGAACATGGGGAAGGGTGCGGCGCTGCACCGCGGCATTCGGGAAGCTACGGGGGATTTCGTCATCATCCAGGATGCCGATCTCGAGTACGATCCGGCAGAGTACAGACTGCTGCTGGAGCCCCTGATTGAAGGGAGCGCCGACGTAGTCTACGGGTCGCGTTTTCTTTCCGCCCGCCCTCATCGCGTGCTCTACTTCTGGCACTCTGTGGGCAACTGGACTCTCACCATGCTTTCCAACGCACTTACCAATATCAACCTCAGCGATATGGAGACGTGTTACAAGGCTTTTCGCCGCGACATCATCCAGTCGATTCCGCTGGCGGAAAAACGCTTCGGTTTCGAGCCTGAAGTCACGGTAAAGATCGCCAAGCGGAAACTGCGCATTTACGAAGTCGGCATCAGCTATTGGGGCCGTACGTATGAAGAGGGCAAGAAAATCCAATGGAAGGACGGAGTGCGCGCACTCTGGTGCTTGGTGAAGTATTGCATCACCGAACCAGCGGTTGCGCACGCCAACGCAGCGCGTTTGGCTGATTCCAATTCGCTAGCGTCCGGCACAGCTGCGAGTAAGCTACCTCCCGCGACGAACTAAGTAATTCACGAGAACCACTGCCTATTTCTGATTAACGCGCGGCTTCTGATATGAAGAGTTAATTCCCGAGCCACTCCCGGAAGATGTACCAGCGGGCTTCACCGGATTGGCCTTCGAGGCTCCCTTATTGCCGCTTTTCGAAGCGCCGGTTTTTATGCCCCGCCGCTCCAGGCGAGTGAGGTCTGCCTTCGTGTCTCGACCACTTGTCGCCGCCTTTGGCACTGCAACCGATGACTTGCGGGAAGGTGCCATTGCGGACTTCGGAGTCAGTGGCTGGATCGACTTATTAAGCGGGTCTGGACCCGACCCAGCGGATGATCCAACCTTGGAGTTCTGGGCGGACGCCACACAGATTAAAGCAGCTACGGTCACGAGCAAAAAAGCGATCCTGCACTTCATCATCGGAAATCTCCGGTTCGGCCGTTCCGTTCCCGCTAGCTCCTCAATTACAACACATTTTCGTTCAAGGAGCTGCTCTAAGGTAATCTGAAAAAGTTACAATCTGATGTGGCGACGATGCGAGCACCCGTATTGAACGTCCGTTCTGGAGAGTCTCGGCAAATGAGTAAACCCGAGTCGGGGCACAGAATCCCACACAGCACGGAATTGCTCTAGCAATTGGCGCAATTCTTTTCACTTTCAAAAGCACAGACGAGTCTCTTTGCCAAGATAGTCCCTAAAGTCGTGCCGTGTCAGCTACTTACATCGATAACTTTTAGCGCAGAAGGTTGGCTAATTGCTGCACTTGTTAGTTATTCGCAAGGAATAAATCCGGCTTTCTCACGGCTGCGCAGAACATAGAAATAGAAGTGGTACTCTGTTGGATAAAGTTTCGGGGTTTTCCTCTCCCATGATATCTGCAATCGATTTTGCTCCGGCCGGATAGAATCCTTGAAGTAATCCATGTCAATACGATAAAGGTTATAGGCAATGCACAAGCAGGAATCCAGGAGGCTCAGCACTTGACCGCTTCAACCAGCCATCTCATTCCGCCCCACGGCGGTGAACTGATTAACCTCATCGCTCAACCAGAAAGAATTTCCGAATTGAAGGCCCATTCAAAAGAATGGCCTTCGTGGGATCTAACCGGTCGCCAGCTTTGCGATCTGGAGTTACTGATCACGGGCGGGTTTTCGCCGCTGCAGGGCTTCATGACGCGCGGCAACTATGAAGGCGTCTGCCACAACATGCGGCTGGCCAGTGGGGTTCTTTGGCCGATGCCCATCACCTTGGATGTCACCGAGGAATTTGCCAAGAAACTCACCCCCGGCACCAGCAAAGTTGCACTGCGCGATCCCGAAGGCGTAATGCTCGCCGTATTGCACGTCGAAGATGTGTGGCAACCCGACCGCAATGCGGAAGCTCAGGCAGTTTTCGCCAGCACCAGTTCGGCCCACCCTGGCGCCGATTACGCTATGAACAAGGCAAATTCCTGGTACGTCGGTGGAGAGATCGAAGGGACGCAGATCCCATCCCACTATGATTTTCGCAATTTGCGCCTCACACCTGCCGAAGTTCGCGCCGAATTTGCCCGCGTGGGCTGGCGCCGCGTGGTCGCGTTCCAGACCCGCAATCCTATGCATCGCGCTCACGTCGAGCTGGCGTTCCGCGCTGCCAAGCAAGTCGAAGCCAACCTGCTGATTCATCCCGTCGTAGGCATGACCAAGCCCGGCGATGTGGATTATTACACGCGAGTGCGCTGCTACCAATTGTTGCTCTCGAAGTTTCCTCAATCGACCGCGAAACTTTCTTTGCTACCGCTCGCCATGCGTATGGGTGGACCGCGCGAGGCCATCTGGCACGCTCTGATCCGCAAGAACCATGGCTGCTCGCATTTCATCGTCGGCCGCGATCACGCAGGTCCCGGCAAAGACACAGACGGGAAGCCCTTTTACGGCCCCTACGAGGCCCAGGAGGTTTTCAAGAAACACGAAGCTAACATCGGCGTCACTATGGTTCCCTTCAACATGATGGTCTACCTCGAAGACCAGGACAAATACGTTCCGGATGACGAAGTCAAGAAAGGTGATCGTGTACTGAACATTTCCGGCACTGAACTTCGCCAGCGTCTGAATGAAGGCCGCGAGATCCCAGCCTGGTTCACCTATCCGGAAGTCGTGGCTGAATTACGACGCAGTTTCCCGCCTCGCCACAAACAAGGCGTGACCATCTTCTTCACCGGCCTTTCGGGTTCCGGTAAGTCGACCATTGCGAACGTGCTGCTGACGAAGTTCCTGGAAACCGGCGGGCGCCCGGTCACGCTGCTCGACGGCGATCTGGTCCGCAAGCATCTTTCTTCCGAACTCGGCTTCTCGAAAGAGCACCGCGACATCAACATCCGTCGCATCGGTTACGTAGCCTCGGAAATTACTAAGAACGGTGGTATCGCCATCTGCGCGCCCATCGCACCCTACGATGCCACGCGCAAACATGTCCGGCAGATGATTGAGCCCCACGGAGGGTTCGTTCTGGTGCACATCGCCACGTCAGTGGAAGTCTGCGAGCAGCGCGATCGCAAGGGCCTGTACGCCAAGGCGCGCGCGGGAATTCTAAAGGAATTCACGGGCATCTCGGATCCTTACGAGGTTCCGGCCGACGCCGAAGTGACCATCAACACGGGCGACTTGTCCCCCGAAGAGGCAGCGCAGGAGATTATCCTGCACCTCGAGCGAGAAGGCTTCATCGGAACGGCTGCGGAGTCGATTTAAAACCCGCTCCAGATGGTGCCGGAAAATGATAGGAGGCTGAAGCCGTTACTGTCATGGATCTGCTGATCAAGAGCCTGGTGGGTTTTGGAGTCGGGACCCTCATCGGAATGACGGGAGTCGGGGGCGGCGTTTTGCTACTCCCGATCCTCATTTTCGGTTTGGGTGTACGCCCCCTTCTCGCCGTGGGCTCGGACGCGCTTTTCAACTTTTTCACCAAGATCGGCGCCAGCATAGTCCACCTGCGCAAAGGAACAGTTCGGCGCAAAGTAGTCTTGGCGCTGGCTGTCGGCAGCGCTCCAGGCTCCTACCTGGGCGTGAGTTTTCTGATTCACTTGCGAAACGTTTATGGCAATGGCGTCAATCACTTCATCACCATTGCCGTCGGGGTTTTGCTGATTTGCATTCCAACTTTCTTGTTCTTTCAGAAAAAGATCGAGGATCGCGCTGCGGTGCGGCCGCCGACGATGAAGTCGTTCGCCTGGATGTCGCTCATCGGATTGGTAGCCGGCTTTCTGGTGGGAATCACTTCAGTCGGCTCGGGCAGCATCGTCATGATGATGCTCTTGTTGTTCTACAGCTTTCAGCCGAAGGTCATGGTGGGCACCGACATCGTTCATGCCCTCCTCCTCACGGGTGTGACTAGTCTTCTGCATTTTCGTATGCATAATGTTGACGTCCACCTGGTGGGGGCGCTATTGATCGGCTCGGTCCCAGGGGGACTGCTCGGTTCGTACTTGAGTACGCGGGTACCGGTTCCGTGGCTCAGACGTATTCTATGCGCGGTGCTGTTGGTGACCGGCGCGCGCATGCTAATGACTTGACCGTCCCAGGAAGATCAGGGGATTATGCTCTCAAAGTCTTACGCTCAAATCCTGGAACGCATCCACGCTGCGCTGGAAGCCTCTCGCGCGGTATTCGCCCGCTTCGCTCCGGGAGCGATTGAGACAGAATACAAAGCGGGACACGATCCCGTAACAGAAGCAGATCGCGCCCTCGACGCCGTTCTGCGCAAGGAACTGGTGCGCGATGGAGAAGGTTGGCTGTCGGAAGAGAGCGTGGACGATCCCATCCGCTTGCAGCGCTCGCGCGTTTGGGTCGTCGATCCGCTCGACGGCACCCGCGAATTCGTCAAGGGAATTCCGGAGTTCTGCGTTTCGATCGGGTTCGTCGAGAACGGCCGTCCCGTCGCTGGCGGAATCTACAATCCAGCAACCGACGAAACCTTCCTGGGATCGATCGAGTCCGGCGTTACCTATAATGGCAAGTCCTCCCTGCCCAGTCAGCGCAAAAGTCTGGACGGCGCCTTGGTTCTCGCCAGCCGCAGCGAGGTCAAGCGCGGCGACTGGAAACCCTTTGAGAGCGCTTCTTTTACGATCCGCCCCATGGGCTCAGTGGCCTACAAGCTCGCCTTGGTCTCGGCTGGACTAGCAGATGTAACCTTCACCCTGACTCCCAAGAACGAATGGGACGTGGTGGCGGGAGCAGCCCTGGTGCAGAGCGCGGGGGGTTTTGTCAGCACGCTGGAGAAAACGGACTTGACGGCCAATCGCCGCGATCCGCTTCTGTCAGGTCTACTGGCGAGTGGACCTTTCCTGAAGGACAAGCTGCTTGCTCTGGTGGAGCCATACATCGGGGTGGCCGAACAGGATCGCTAGCCCCTGGGCCTAGCGTTTCTTAGAGTACTGCGTCCAGGAGCAGACAGTCTTGATGGGCTTGACGAGCTTAGCTATTAGGGATCCGCCCATGCTGCCGAAGTTCAATCGTCGCCGGCGCTGGGTCGTACTAGGCAAGATTGACGAGATTCTAGCCTGGGAGCAGCGCAAAGAGATAGAGAAGGACACCAATTTCGTTGAGCTCGGACGCTACCTATGCGAAGTTCGGGCGGAACAGTACTGGAGACTGGAGAACCTGAAGTCCTTCGACGAGTTCCTGGAAAATCGGTTTCCCGGGTCGGGCTGGAATGCCTATTACCTCATGTTCAACCATGAACACCTGCCGCCGCAGGCGAGAAAACAGCTGAAGGAAGTGGGAAGGGAAAAGGGGATCGAGTTAGCAAAGTTGGCGAGGCGGGACAGGCAGCACTTCGATTGTGTAACCTGGTTGCACCGGAGACGCGAGATGCCCAAAGAGCAGCTTAAGCAGGAGGTTGAAAAGGAACTGACTGGGCGGGAAACGGAACCGTGGGAGATCATTTACCTCAAACTGTACCAGAGCCAGATCCCGGTCATTGAGCGGGCGATCGAAACGGCGGCCCTGGTGTTGGGGAGCGACCGATCTCGAGGCTACTGTTTGGAGATGATCTGTGCGGACTTCCTGGCCGGGGCCAACCTGGACAACGGAGAGCGGCTTGCAGAGCAATATATGTTCGGCGACCGCATGGTCCAGACCAACCAGGGACCCAGCTTTCCTGCCCACCAGTTCATCATTTCCGGCACGTCGGCGCATACAGCTACCAGCGATCTGTTTGCGGCGGAGAATCCTCACATCGCGGGTGAGGGCCCCGCGGGGTATATCGCTCCCGCGGTGGAAACCGTGGCGTTAATCGACCCCTGGGGCAGTCAATCCTCTACGCAGTACCCCTGCTTCGAGCATGCCACACTCACCGACCTACTCGATGCCAAGGTGATCAGTTGGCGATACTAGAAGCGCCTACAAAGGCAAGTCGAAACTCGCGGTTTCTATTGGGGGATGTGGGAACGACATTGGCTAAACTTCGCCTTCTCTCTTTGCTCACAACGGTCGCGTTGACATTTCCATCGTCGGCATTTCCGCGAAGCCCCGGTCCGGGACCATGCCCTGTAGCTGCTGTCGGCGGTTCCATTGAATCCCCCGAAGAATTATGGAGTCATAATGGGCGTTTGCAGATCAGCCTCTCGCTGCGCAATTCCCTCGATTCCACGGGGCAGATGCAGTATTGCTATGTAGATGAGCACGGTCATCGCTCTCCGACATTGCGGCTACGACCCGGTGATCTGCTGCTCTTGAAGCTCAAGAACGAACTCTCTCTTCCATCCACGGCGCATCCGCACGAATTCGCGCAGTCCAATTGCACATCCACCATGATGACGACGGATGCCACCAACCTCCATTTCCACGGCCTTAGCGTTCCTCCATCCTGCCATGCTGACGATTCCCTGCGTACCTTGATTTCGCCCTCGCCCAAAGCCTTCGTGTACCGCTTCCGCATTCCCAGAAATCAGCCGCCCGGACTGTATTGGTACCATCCGCATCCCCATGGGCACAGCGAAGAGCAGGTGCTTGGTGGAGCGTCAGGAGCACTAATCATCGAGGGAATTGCGTACGCGAATCCGCTCGTCGTCGGGCTCCCCGAGAGGATCTTGGTCATTCGCGATCAGAAGCTTGAGTCCCCGTCACGCGACGCCTCGGACCACGATCCCAGTCGTCCTGCGAAGGACCTGTCCATCAATTTCATCCGCGTTCCGTATCCTGAATATCCCGTTGCGATCATCAAAACGGTCCCGCTTAGGCGCGAACTCTGGCGCGTGCTCAATGCCTCCGCCGACACATATGTGAATCTAGCGGTGTTATTTAACGGAGAGTGGCGAGAATCAGGATTGGTTGCCGTGCACGGGAGCTGGCAATCCTTAGGTCTGGTTGCCGTGGATGGCGTACCGATCCCGGACGCGAGCTCATCGACGGGAAAGGTTCTCTGGAAGACCGAAATACCCATCCCCCCGGGAGGTCGCGCGGAATTCGTCTTCCAGACTCCTCCCGAGGGGATCAAAGCTGAGTTGTTCACGGCAGGGGAAGACACGAGCCCTCCCGCAGACGAAGATAGCGGCACTCCACCTTCGGGTTCCGGCTTTTCCATTCCCGACAGTGATGACTACACCCCTCCGCGCCCGTTGGCCAGAATCGTCTCTTCAGGCTTTGCGGTCGAGCCACCCGCCTTGACCGAAGCCTCACCCCCTGCAGATCTGCACCGACTTGCGGCTCTCGCCACCATTTCACCGGTGCGCCAACGGAAGCTCTACTTTTCTGAGAAGGTGATGGCCCCTAAGCATCCAGATACGTCCACGGTCTTCTACATCACCGAAGAGGGACACATCCCGAAAACGTTCGATCCCTCTGTGTTGGCCCCGGATATCGTCGTTCACCAGGGCGATGTCGAGGATTGGACGATTGAGAATCGCTCGCTGGAGTCGCACGCCTTCCACATCCACCAGATCCATTTCTTGCTACTCGAGCGCAACGACTCTCCAGCCAGCGAGAGTTATCTTGTTGACACCGTGGATGTGCCTTATTGGGATGGCAGTTCTACACAGTTCCCTAGTGTGAAGCTACGCATGGATTTCCGCGACCCCAACATAGTTGGCACATTCCCCTATCACTGCCATATCTTGCAGCATGTCGACGGCGGGATGATGGGTCTGATCCAAGTGCGACCAAAACTGCGAAAGGGAAGCGACAAAAGCGACACCCGACTACGAACAAACAAATCCCAGGCGAGGGGACAAGTAAGCGAAGTAAAGTTCTAGAAAAGACACAAATCTCTTCTGACAAACCTCAGTAGGTTCCCGGCACCAATGAAACCCCGTCCGCGCCGCCCACGACGATTTTCTTCGTAATGGTGTTGGTTGGAATGTTGTAGACCACCGCCGTCCAGATTGCGCCGATGTACAGGTTGCCCTTGCCGTCGGACTTGATACCGTCCGGCGCACTGCCCTTGAGCGTCGACGTAAAAAGGAACGAGGTGAATCCCGCCTGGGTGAAGCCCGCGGCGCTTGTAGGTATTTGAATTAGTCCCTTGCCAGTCGTGCCGTCGTGAGTTGCCCACAGGCTGCCAGTAAAGCTGTCGTAGGTTAACCCGTCTCCCCCATTTACTCCGCTATGTGGCTCCAGAACCAAGGTGTTCAGGACAGCCCCACTGACAGGATTGATCTGAACAATCGTGTTGTGATTCGCAACCGCGTACAGGTTGCCAAACGCATCATAAGCGATTCCATCGCAGGTGCCGAGTTTCTGGGTTAACGTAACGGTTTCTCCAGTGGTGAAGTTGAAACGGACAATTTTGCCTGGAGTGTAAACCGCGATCAGCATTGTTTGCCCACCGGGCTCGATGGCTAGGTCGCGGACATATTTGAGCCCGCTTACCAGAACGGAGTTGATGCCAGTCGTTGGATCGAACCTGTTCACCGTCCCGAGTAACGGGACTGAGTAAATGAGCTGCCCCAACGCGTTAAGGGTCAAGTCGTCGGGCCTCGCGCCGATATTGTACAACGTCGTTACGTCTCCGGTGCCCAAGTTGAGAAGTTCAAGACTCTCCTTCGGCTCATTCGAAACGTATAGTTGTTGCGCAAGTGATGGAGAAATGGCTGTAAGCAAAATGAGTGACGGAAGGAGGACTCTACGAAGCAGTTTCATGTGGTTTTCCTCGACTTAGCGGACTCGACTTCGAGAGTTTCGCAGACTCGTATTACGCAAAATTACTGCCATGTGAATTTGCTCACCGGCAGTAGCATCGCAACCAAAAGCCCCAGGAAAAAGAATCTGGACCAGATACAAAATTCAGACCATCGGACTCGAAGGCGGGCCACTCGTTACAAAAAGCTGCATCTTTAAGCAGCGTACGGCTCGAGCAAAGCATAGTCAATATAAGATTTATAACTCCTGCAGAGCCGTGCCGAGTGCGCAAAACTTTGCAGAGTGAGTCCCGCGATGGAAAAAGATTGGAATCCGAGTGGCTGGCGTCCCAACCCGGAAAGTGTGCGTTTCTCCTAACACGCAATTGGACGCCGTAGCTGTGTGCTGATCTCATTCGTCACCTGCGAGTGCGCGCATCCGCAATCGGTGTTGGCAGGTGGTAAGCTTTTTCCGCAAGGCAAACTTGAAAATCGCTTTTGCCCGCGAGCATACCGCGCCCATCACCAGCCTGGATTCTTCAAGCACAACGACGATCAATGACATTTCGACAGAACATTACGCTTCCTCGGCGGGCTCGATTTGGACGGGCCGGATGCGATCCAGCATATCTGCCAACCCCAGACGCAGAACGGGCAACTGGTGTGCTCGGGCAGCGATTGGAACAACAACGTAGTGATCCCGCAAAAGCAGGTACTGACCGATATCGCCAACAACCAACTGGCCCAAGTGATCTGGGTAAATCCCTAGCGGCCAGGAATCCGATCACCGGGGAATAACGATGGTTCCGGGCTGTCGTGGGTAGCCTCGGAGTGAATGCAATCGGCAACAGTCCGTACTGGGCGAACACCGCCATCTTTATCACCTACGACGACTGCGGAGGTTCGTACAACTATGCCCCCCGTCCCAAGGGCTGATCAATTGCTCCCAATGGGGTGGTGGCTATGTATACGGCTTCCGCGTGCCATTCATCGTGGTCTCACCCTACGCCAAAGCCGCTTACATTTCTCACACCACACACGACTTCGGCAGCATCCTCATGTTTGTCGAGACCACTTTCAACCTGCCTTCGCTCGTACGACGCTCCGACCGACGACCTTCCGATTGTTTCAACCCCACCAACACGCCAATCCAGTTTCAAACGATTGCAGCACCTTGATAGCGCGAAGCATTTTCTCAATGACCCGAGGCCGCCCACGGATCCGGATGACGACTGAAGGGAGTTTTGAGAGCAGCATAGCCGCTTCCGCGGGCATGACTGGCGTCGGCCGAATGCCGATCAGGCGCTCGAACGCGCCCGTATTCACGAAGACCGATGCCGGTAGACATCGACGTAGCGTCCCCGCAGCAAACGCTCATATTGGGGCCGCGAGCCAAAGGCACTATCCCGCATGTTAAGAACCCCGGAAAACAAAACCAGCAAGTCGCGCGGCGATTTTTGGAATGAGTTCTCGATGTTCTGCACAATCTGATCCATGACGCCGCGTGCGAACGGACTGTAGAAGTACAACACCTGAGGTTCATGCGCCAGTTCGTACTCGATCGCGTCTGCCGTTATGGCTTCAATCTCAAAGCATTTCCGGTTTGTGGCGCGATAGGATTTCAGATTTCCCCTTGCGGTCTCCGCCAGTTGCGGGGCGAACTCTAATCCGATGATCCTCCGAAACGGGAACTCCGAAGCAACCAGCAGGACCCGCCCTTTGCCACAGCCAAAATCCACAAAAGTATAGTCCTGGTATAGGATCTTCAGCGACATCAGCCCCGCACGGATGATTCGCGGATGGTGAGATTGATACTCAAGACCGGCAGTCTTGTTCTTGTTCTGGAAATCCAAGGTAACGAGCGGTATGTCACCACAAGTGTCCACGCCATGGATGAGATCCCAAGCTCTACAACGGGCGTTGCTGACTGCTTTGAGCAGCGGCTTCAGCCAGGAATTCGACGTTACCAAGGACCTAAAACCTCCTCCCGCACTACTTGCCATCCGTATTTTCTCCTCCTATCGGTTGTCAAAGGGAGAATTCGCCGCCCCTCACTACAGGCGTATAGAGCGATTGTACCCGTAAGCGTCAGAGGAAGCACACGGTTGACGGGTTGAGTCCATGGATGTCGCAAAGAAGACCAAACCTCGACACTGAAGGTGGGCACCAATGCAGTTCTCGGGTGGAGTGGAACTATTCGCTAAGAGAACAGTGAGCGTGCTGCTGGGCAACGGGGACAGCCTTCAGGCCGGGCTACTCTGCAACTATCCTAGCTTGATGTTTTTCCTTTGACGCCTGAACCGACGAGTAACTGTCGATAAATCGCGTTTGCGGGAATATGGGAGAGAATGGAAGGACGCAACGGGAAAGCCATGGAGACGTGCTCGATTCTGACAACAACGCCAATGCAGTGACCGTAGCCATCCACGACCGTATGCCGGTCATTCTTAATCCAGGAGCCACGACCTGTGGCTTGATCCGGGCATGAAGGATGCCAGCACGGCATCCGAAATGTTGCAGCCCTACGATCCCCGGCTGATCCCCTTCTATCCCGTAAGCACCCGAATCAACCATGTGGCCAACGACGACCAAGAATGCCCCGCACCATTGGAACTCGGCCAGGCTCGTCTCCTCTTGTAATTGGACCGTGATGGGGCGAACCCGGTGATCATATCGGCCATCGGCGTCTCGGTAACGTACGCTGTTGCCATCCGCACGGGCTGACGCCGACCGCATCCACGGCATTGGGAGGCGCTGGCGCAGTTGGTTGGGTCTGGGCACATGTCTAAACAGCCCCCCTGGGGAGAGTATTGTCAAACGATGAGGTTGCGTTCGGGCGCGCCGTTCAAGGATTGTACCCTAGCGATTCGCATTGTAGAGAGAACAGGAACTTGCGCTCTTGAGATTGCACCTTCTTTCCGCTGAGCTAGGTTAGAATGTTGTGGGTCCAATTGGTGTGGCTGCTGGAAAAGACTAACCGTCGGTCCCAGGGTTAGTGGTGCGGGCCGTGACGGATTGCAGGACGAGCCGCCTTGACTGAAGAAATTCAGTGTCCGACCCAGGGTAACCAGGCGGTGATTACGCGGTTAGGCCGCATTGATCGAATAAATCCGGGAACACTAAGTGCTCATGCTCGCTGGTCCTTCGTTTGTAAATCAGCTTGGGAACTCTGAGTGCGCGGATCGGGGTGCAAATGCCTGAGTGGCCCGCACAAACTTGAATTCCGAACCGCTTTTCTCGTCGAGTCTGGAATGATGATCAATCCAAAGAGACACCTTACCCGCTCACTTATGCAGTTCCGCAAGATGATAAAGCATGCATTACCGCTTCGCACTTAACGATGCGCGCTGTGGCCACAGCAAGAAGTCCGGACTGCACGCTGGGGCTGCCCTGCTAACCTGGATGGCAAAAATATGAACTTCCGAGTCCTCCATGAGTTTCCTCCGCCTGACCTGGAGCGAGCCTGGCGTGAGTGCCTGACTCGCGTGGAAGTTCCTTCCCACTACGATTCCCCAGAGTACTTCCTGGACCCTCTTCGGCAGGGCACTCGGCCCTTCGCTGTCCTGGCCCTCGAGGACGATCGAGTCCGGGGAATCCTGACCGGATTTCACCTGGCCAGAGAGGTCATATCCGGACTCCCCTCGCGCCCCCAGATCTGTGTGGATGGCGCGGAGACCGCGACAACGCTCGAAATGTTGGCACAAGGGCTCCTGGCTGAAACGGATCACGCAGAGCTGGTGCGCATCTACACTTGGTCTTCGCTTGAACTTGTTCCTTTCTCCGCGCACGGTTTCCGACGCAGCCAATTGCCGGGTAGCGTTGTTCTCGACCTCACCCGCGGCGCAGATGCACTATTCAAGGAATTCGCCAAAGACCGACGTAGGAACATTCGTTTCGCCGAAAAGCACGGCGTGGAAGTGCGCGAAGCGACCACAGCCCAGGATATCGTTGACGCTCACGCGGTGTATTCGGCTTGGCGCGGGACCGAACGGAAGCAAGTGCGAGGAGACTGGAGCTTCGAGTCCTTCGAGAAAACCGTCCGCCTTAAGAACAACCGCCGGCTTCTTCTGGCGACTTTCTCAGGCAAGGTGATTGCCATTAACATCTTTCGATTCTTTCCCGGCGGATTGTTTGAGTCTGCCGCCAACAGTTCGCTGGACGAGTTTATGCATCTGAAGCCGAACGATCTGTTGCAATGGAGGGGAATCCAGTGGGCTTGTGCCCAGGGGTTGCGGCGGCATTCATTGGGCGGCGCACACGAATTCCTGCTGCGGTTCGGAGGCTCCGTAGCTCCCATCCTTCGTTATCGCCTCGACCGTACTCTTTTTCGTCGGCACGACTTGAAGGAGAGTCTCGGCGCCACAGCTCGCTCCCTGCTTCGTAGCGCGCCGTCAGGCATGAGCCAGATAGTTTGGAGACTGCTCGGAAACAAGAAGCGGCAAGCGCACTGATCTCTCACAGCCATGCTGGTTCTCCCGCAACTCGACGCGCCCGCTGCCGGACAAGGAAGGAGGCATACATCAAAGCAATAGGTAAAGGTTTGTCGCTTTCCCTGCATCTGTTTGACGTCTCCGTCGCGGCAGGAAAAGAAAAGCGGATTCCAACACCTTGGCTTCGACCCGACCGGATAGCTCAGAAACCCAGCGCTCGCCCCTCCGCGAGGTGCCCGCCCGGCCCGCGTTACGTTGCCTCTTGTGCCGCAGGTTAGTGATGGCGCTTGAGAGATTGGTCCGAGAACAGCGATTTCACGGGATGAGCAGGGAGCGCGCTAGCTTCCCCCGGCTCACTCCCCCCGGCTCTATCTTCTCAGAAACGCAAGTCGTGAACGAATCTCTTGACCCATACGAGTCAAACCCTGGTCCGCGGGATTATTATCGAGGATAATGAAGACCGCCCATGTGTTCAGTGACTTGCAAGGTCGCCCTAGTCTCGGCTGGGCTGGCAGATCTAATCTTACCCTCACTCCCAAGAACGAATGGGACGTGCCGCGGGAGGAGCTTTGGTGTTGAGTGCTGGAGGATTTGTCAGCACTGCGATTCTGAAGTCCGACTAGCGTGGCAGAGGACGTTTCCTCGTCGCATGGCTGTGGGTCGCACCTGGGCTGAAAAGCCAAGAACAGATCGGTCAGCAAAGCCAAGACTTCTGTCAATCGGACTTCGTCGATGAATAGCTTCTACGTGGCTGGAGGACCGCTGAGAAGCACGGTTTCCCGCAAAGCTGGAAGAATGGCAATCGTGCGAGCAAGCCCTGCTGATCGAACTCAACGCGGCAAAGAATCAATCGCGCGCGTGTGTAGGGTACGTTTCCCCGCCTGAAGTCTGTCCCGATGAGTTGCCGGCCGTTCTGTTCAAGTCGGCCACGCTACGGTGGAATAAGCTTTACACCTGTACGTCCACCGAGGTGCTGGTCTACGAACTCCCCAGTTTTCGGCTCGATCTCTACATTTCCCTGCCCTGCTTCAACGATCTCCATCATGTTTGTCCCACGCAGCAGGGAACGCTTCTGGTCGTGGTGACCGGGCTCGAGATGGTGGTAGAGATCACGACAACAGGAAGCATCGTCAAGGAATGGAATGTGTTAGGCGAAGATTCTTGGGCAAGATTCTCGCGGCAGACGGATTATCGCAAGGTCCCCACGACCAAGCCCCACCGGTCGCACCCGAATCACGTGTTTGTGCTCGACCAGGAAGTCTGGGTCACGCGCTTGCATCAGCGCGACGAGATCTGCCTGACCAGCCCCGGTCCCCGCATCGATATCGCGGTGCAGAGGCCTCATGATGGCTACATTTTCGGAGACAGAATCTATTTCACCACGGTCGATGACCATGTAGTTATTGCCTCGAGAGAGCGCTTCTTTATGACAAGTCCGATCAGGGGCGCGGTTTTTTCGATGCCTATCCACGCTTTTATGAGACCAGCACCATTGCTCCCCGGAATCGGCTTAACAAAAGATATCGGGCGCTGAATGAGCCGAACGGAGAGATCATACGCAGCAAATCCGTGTTAGACATTGCGTCCCACGATGGCCGTTGGAGCTTCGCGGCCCATAAGGCCGGGGCTCGCTATGTGCTGGGTGTCGAGGCCCGAGAGCACCTTGTCAAGCATTCTCAGGACAATATGCGGGCATACCAAGTTCCAGAGGACCAAGTCGAATTCGTTTTGGGAGATGTCTTCGAGAGGCTCGATCAGCTTGAAGCTGGCCGCTTTGATACGGTTTTCTGCCTTGGTTTGCTGTCGAGCGCTGGATTCCCCTCGATCAAATATTACGATTGGCATCGGGCTGGCATAAGACGGTGGGATAACCTGATCGATTATCATGAGGGCCTGCGCGTCTCTTTGGTGGCAGGTCGCAAATCCACCTGATCCCGCTTTAATTGGAACTTCATTAGGCCGTTGTTTTTAGGTGACGGCAGCTATGATTCCTGCCAGAATGTTGGACGCGAAGACTCCCTATGAACATCGACAGCCCCTGGGGTGCAAGACCAAGATAGGTGCGTTTGTCTCACGAACCGACCAGGCGCGACACCCATTGGGGGGGGGCGCCTCCCTCAAGCTCAGAGAAGCCGATAATCTCATTCCCGAGTTTGACCTCGAAGCGCATGAGAGGGCAGAATCGGCTACAAGACTGAACCTGCCCTTCAAGTATCACAGAGTATTCGGAAAGCGGGAAATTGGTAGTTGTCGTAACCCTCGATCAAGTATTACGATTGGCATCGGGCTGGCATAAAACGGTGGGATTAGCCTTGAGTCTAGAAGCACTGTGCTATCTCGACGGGCGAGGGCCCCGCATGGATCGAGCTTCTGACAAACTGATACGCATTACTGACAAGGAGAAATCGAGAACGGATCCCTTGCATCCCGCTCGGAAGCGACGCGAAGCCTGCATTCTGTTGGTTCTTGCCTCAGCGAGTTATCTTTCTTGGTTGACGCACAGTTTCGCAGTTCGAGACCTAATAAACTCAGTTCGAAAAGTGCTGGGTAGACGTTAGCATCGGGAACATGGCGGTCATAAGTTTCCTCTCTCCTTGGATCATCTTCGTTGCGTCAGTGATCTCAGCCTACCGCTTGGGAAAACGGTTTGGATGTTCAGCCCCAGCGAGTGTCTCTTTGCTTTTTGTCCTCATATTGTGGACGGAGCTCCTGTTGTTCCCGGTGCAGCTTTTAGGCGCAGCTCAAATTGCGGGATTAGTCGACATGATTACACCCATAGGCATCGCGGAGCTCCAGTTGGCAATGCTCGCCCTTGTTTGGGGGGTGGATTGCCGTTGCCCCGTACAGCTTCCCGCCAAAACAGGTAACCTGAGCAAGCAGAAAGGGCCTTTGTGGCTGGGTGCTTGCGTGGTGGTCGTGTTTGGGTCGTATCTGATCTTTGGGCTTGACCTGTTGAGTTCCTTTCCTTTCGGATGGGATTCTCTCGCGTACCATCTTCCCGTTGCCGTGAAATGGCTACAGGAAGGTTCGCTGCAGCTTCCTGCATCGAGGGCTTGGCGTCTTAGCCTGTCGGGAAATGGAGAAATCTTGACGATGCTTCTCCTAAGTACTGGAAGGCAGTCTCTTGCGCCGGCGGGGAATTGGGCCGCGTTGATAGTTCTGGCAGGAGCCACGTACCTGATCGCCAAGCGAATTGGAAACTCTCAGAGGGTTCCTAGCTTTGCGGCGGCACTGCTCGTGGTTAGTATTCCCATCGTGGAATTTCAGACGTTTATGAACTATGTGGATTTGTTCGGCACCGCGTTTCTTGCAGCAGCGGTGGCGATGTTTCTTTGTCGGTACAAAAACCACTCTTCGCCGGGTGCTGACATGCCGGCTAAGAATCTTTCTCAGTGTTGACAATGTCGACGCTCGCTTGCGGGATCAGCGTTGGGACGAAGCCTATCTACTACCTTTATGCTGGAATCTACGTGTTGGTAGTTGTCATTATCATGGTGCGAGAGCGATCGTTACACAAGAAGTCTGCGGGCGTCTTAGCGGCTGTGATCGCCTTAGGGCTCTTGGCACCCAGTACGTTTTGGTTCGCGCGTGGATTCCAGGCAACGGGAAATCCCATATATCCGCTGAGAGTGGCATTTGGGCAACGTGTCATATTTCCCGGGTATTCGCCTTCTCAGATCACTAGCCCAGAGTTCGCTGACCGATTCGTACATAAGCGATCCGAATGGCTGATTTATCCTTGGACGGAATGGCTTCGTAGCACAGATGACTGGCAGGCAGCATACAGCGAAGACAGCGGGGCGGGCGCCGCATTTGCTACTTTTGTCCCGCTGGGCGTGGCCTTCGCCGCTTACCAGGGTTTTGTGCGAAGAAGATCCTCGGCTTCTCAAAGGTTCTTTCTGATAATTTGGCTCACTTTGCTAATTGGCTGGTGGTTTCTGCAAAACCGAGTTCCGCGATTCGGACTACCTTTATGGGTTCTGGCCTGCGTGCTTTGTATCCCCTTGTTTACCTGTGTATACAAGTCCGAAAGCCGTATATTGGGGGCACTATTGCTAGTTTCGCTTGTCAGCACTTTCGCGATCAGCACATTCGTCCCGGTTCATGCGCTGCTCCACCGAATCAGAACACGGAACTGGACCAGGGCAGCATTTTATGGATATCCGCCAATCATTGATGATCTACCGAAAGGAAGCCGTATTCTAAACGATACCGGGTTTATGACGAATAACTTCCCTCTCGCAGGCGAAAAACTAAACAACTACGTGATCGCTGCTGCCGACCTGCCGAAGCAGTTGACCCCGGAGTTCATTGCAAGCGAGAAAGTCGAGTACATCGTTCAAATACCATCAGAAAGCGGCGACGGGGTTTCCGTTGTGGCTCCGATTCCCCCCTCCATTGCGGTCACCGATTTCGCAACATCCAACGTCAATGGAAAGCTCTGGCGCATATGGAAAGTAACTAAGCCGTGAGGACAACTACACAGAAAGCGCCGAGGAAACAGCGGATAATCCGGAGCGGAGCCAAACGAATCTGAGAAACGGCCGGGGGACTTGCAAACAATTGACTTGCATGATCCCCATGAGTGCTTCCCAATTCGAATGAGAGGAAATGTTGCGGTGGAGGCTATTAGCGTAATTTTGTGTACCTACAATCGCGCCGCATCCCTGAAATCTACTCTCGAAAGCTTCTCGGGCCTTACGCTGCCTTTTGATCTCGATTGGGAACTCGTCGTTGTCGACAATAACTCCAAGGACAACACCCTGGAGGTAATCCGAGAGTTCACCAAGACTGCACGCTTCTCTGTGCGGTACGTCTTCGAAGGTCGACAAGGCAAGTCCGCGGCTCTCAATGCCGGGATCGCCGCAGCAAAGGGCGAGATCGTCGCTTTTACCGATGACGATGTTCTTTTGCATCCTGAATGGTTGTTGAACCTGAAACGCGCTTTTGATGAATTTGATTGTGCCGGTGTCGGGGGAAGAATAGTGCCAGTATGGCACCACCCGAAACCTGACTGGCTCGAAATGGAGGAGCAACAGGCCATCGTACATTTCGAACTGGGAGATAAACCGAAAGAGATCAAAGACAGTCCTCCTTTGGGAGCAAATTCGGCCTTTCGAAAAGATAAGTTTGCAAAATACGGTGGATTTCGGCTTGATTTAGGCGTCGGCGGAGAGAACCGCGGGGTTACCTGTGAAGATACTGAATTCGTAACCCGACTTTTCCGCGCGGGTGAGAAGATTATGTATATTCCAAGCGCAATCATCTACCATCCAGTTGATCCTAGCCGCTCCAGCAAGGCTTACTTCCGTAAGTGGTATTACAACGACGGAAGATCGATGATCAGAGCATGGCCTCCCAAGAATGTGGTTCGTTACTTCGGTGTCCCCCGCTGGGTGTTTCGGAGCGTAGGCGAGAATTTTCTGAAATGGACCCTCAACTTTGACGCAAAACGGCGGTTTCATTACGAGCTCCAAACTTACAGAGATATCGGCAGGATCGTAGAGTCATATCGCAATCGCCACGTTGTTTAAGGTGGGGGTTCTTGAGGTCATCACAATATGGGCAAGCTTTATATACTGGGCGGAAGAGAGCGAAGGCTGTTGCTTAAAGAAAGGCGGCCGCATTGGAGCTGGTATGAGGCTGCGCTCATTCTGGAGGTCGACACCGAATCCGGAGCGGTGCGGACATGTGTGCAATATAAAACGCCGCTCGAAGCACGCGCAGGCGAGGACGCATCCGTCAATTTTCACAGTAGCACGCTGGTCGGAGAAACTCTTTACACGTGCACAACAACGGAAGTTCTGATCTTCAAATTGCCTGAGTTCAAGCAAGTTGGGTACATTTCTCTTCCCTGCTTCAACGACGTTCATCACGTAGTGCCTACGCCAGACGGAAACCTGCTGGTGGTCAGCACCGGACTTGATCTCGTTGTAAAGGTCAGTCTCGAGGGAAAGGTTTTGGCGGAGTGGAGTGCCGTTGCGGAAGACACATGGAAGCGCTTCTCACGAGACATCGATTATCGAAGAGTGGAGAGTACCAAGCCGCACAAGGCACATCCCAATTTCGTTTTTGACCTAGATGGAGAACTTTGGGCCACGCGCTTCAATCAACGCGATGCCGTCGCATTAAATGATTCCGGAAAGCGAATCGAAATCGCTGTGGAAAAACCACACGATGGAGTCGTCTGCGGCGATCGAATCTACTTTACCGTGGTGGATGGAAAGATCGTGATCGTGAACCGGCATAGCCTGGCCGTTGAGCAAATGATCAATCTGCAAGAGATCAGCCGCGAGGATGAGCAGGTGCTCCCGGCATGGTGCCGCGGCTTGCTACCCGTGGATGAGAGGAGGATATGGGTAGGCTTTACCCGTATTCGGACGACCCAATTTACCGAGAACATTCGTTGGATTAAGACCGCGCTGCACCAGGGCACTCTGGAGAAACCTACACACATCGCACTCTACGATATTGTGGAGAAGAGGCGCTTACAACAAGTGGAGCTGGAGCCGTATGGGATGAATACGGTTTTCGGTATTCTTCCGGCAATACCGTAGTGCCCTCTGAGAGTTTCGCTGAGTGGCTCGGGTTTTCTCTGCCCATCGCTAAGGTGAGTTTTCGGTCTCCTGACAAGCCAGTCAGTTCGCGCTGAGCAGCGAACTGACTGGCGAACTCGCTCGGTGTTTGCTCTCCGAGAGCCCTGTGAGGGCGACTCTCATTGTATTCCCGTCGCCATCCCTCGATGAGGTGTTTGGCTTCGGCGATGCTCGCGAACCAGCGAATGTCGACGCACTCCGCTCTCAAGGTTCCGTTGAATGATTCGAAACGAAGGCATTGTCGGTCGGTCTACCCGGCCGCGAGAAGTCGATGCGCACTCCGTTCCGATAGGCCCACAGATCCATCGCCTGACTGGTAAATTCCGAACCGTTGTCGCAGAACAGCACCTTGGGCCTCAGTGATCACCTGAAAAGCGGCCATACATGATCAGTTCAAAACCGGCCATACTTTGGAAGCCGTCCAAGACATAGGTTGTTTTATCCTGCCGCCTGCTGCGGAGGCAAGCATGTTTT
>Ga0187853_10001400_pt1 | contig 22221 bp, 19 predicted proteins | sample June2016WEW_6_10_2_FD_132417 | JGI IMG/M metagenome (GOLD analysis project Ga0187853, IMG submission 132417) | Peatland microbial communities from SPRUCE experiment site at the Marcell Experimental Forest, Minnesota, USA - June2016WEW_6_100 | ecosystem: Environmental > Terrestrial > Soil >... | reverse complement strand
TAAAATTTAGAATGCAAGCTCATACCACCGGGCCGATTTTTACACTTTCTGAGTTCTTGCTCGAACATCTCCGGCTTCTTTGGCCTTCACCAAATCCCGCAACTCATTCATGAACTCTTTGACGTCCTTGAAATCCAGATACACCGAGGCAAAGCGCACGTAAGCCACTTTGTCGTACCGGCGCAGACGGTTCATGATGAGTTCACCCAGTTCGCTCGTCTTGCGCTCGCGTTCCTGCGATTCGATCACAAACGACTCCGCCTCATTCACAATCTGTTCCAGCTTGCTGATTGGAACTGGACGCTTCTCGCACGCGCGCAACAATCCGTTCAGAACTTTTTGGCGGTCGAACTTCTCGCGGCGCCCGTCCTTTTTCACCACCATATAAGGGATCTCGTCGATGCGGTCGTAGGTGGTGAAGCGCTTGCCGCACTTCAGGCACTCACGACGTCGGCGGATTGATTCCGCTTCCTTGCTTTCGCGTGAGTCCACTACCTTATCGTTTGCAAATCCGCAAAAAGGACATTTCATGGCGCTGATGGTGGTCGGACACAATGTACCAATTGAATTGAAGGTTCGTGGTTAATACAGAAATTGTAACAGGCTAGTAAGGCCGGGCTTCGGACGGCCGTACCTAATGTAATAGACAGTGGGTACAACTCACGCCGGCGGGCCGCTGAGTTCAGCTTCCTCGCTGCGGTGGCTTTCCTCCGATAACTTCCGCAACGATAATCTCTCGTAATGCGCCAGCGCCAGCCCCACCGGCACGACCGCCGCAAACGTGACCAGCCACAGCAAAATGCCGCAACTCGCGGCCATCTCGGGAGGCACGTCGAAAACGCTGGAAAGCGCTGCGATCGTTGCCATCTGCGAACCGCCGCCCACAGCCGGCAGTTGCAGCATCGACCCGAGCATGCTCGCTCCCATCAGAATCAAGAGTTGCGATACAGGAATTTCCAGCGCCGGAACGCCGTAGGAGTGCGTGACTTCCTGATATGCCAAAGCAATGATGTACCACATCCCAACCGAAACAACCGTGAGCCAAAGCATCGACACAGGGCTATGAATCGTGTCCAGTCCGGTGCCAAACTCGCGGACTCTCTGGGCCAGTTTGTGCCCGAGATTGGCGGAGAGATGCCCAAATCTTTCTTCCACCCATCGGCCTACTGCGTCGCCACTACGCCGGATCACGATTGCCCCGACGGTCAACGCGACTACGACTCCGATCAGCAAAAACCCACCCTCGCGGAACCTCTGGTAATACTCCGGATGGGGAATCGCGGGCAACGCGCTGGGCAGAAAAATCGCCAGCACCATCAGCACCGTGAACGCGCCAACATCGAAGATACGTTCCACGGCCCACGCGGCCAACTGCGAAGAGAAGGGAAGATCCGTCCGTCGCGCGATCAAATATGGACGAATGAATTCTCCGGCCCGCCCCAGCAGCGCGAGGCCGGTGAACCCAATCAGGGTCGGAGAGACCAGATCCATCATCTTCACGTTGGGGCGCACCGGCTGCAGAAAAATCTTCCAGCGTACCGCACGAAGGAAATATGCGAAGTAGATCAATGCGATCGCATGCAAGACGTGCACCTTCTTGATGCGTCCGGTCTGGGCCCAGAACGTGCCCCAGTCAAAGCTCTGCCAATGTCGATATTGCAGGTAAAACAGAGCGGCCAGGATCACGAACACGACCGCACTGGCCACGATGCGCTTTTTATCCATGAAGGGGAGAAGCCTCGCACCGCGACCCTCGCAACGCGAAGTGGAACGGCACTCCAAAGGTAAATGAGTGTGCCCGGAGGGTCAAACAACGGACTAACAAGTGAATTGCGGATCACAGCCGCGAATGATGGAAGTGTGCTTACTTTGAGGTTGCGAGTTCGATCGCTTGGCGAACGTGGCCGTAGGATTTTTTCAGAGCCGCGACGGCCTGGGCCCGAGTAACTCCTGCAGCCAGCATCACAAGAGCAACCGGAGTGCGACGGCCGGAAGCTTCAAGAGCGTGCCGCGCGGCATCGGGATCAGCTCCAGAAGCGCGTTCAAGGATGGCGATGGCGCGCTGCGTCAGTTTTTCGTTTTTCGGCACGACGTTCACCATCAGGTTTCCATAAACATAGCCGAGCCGGCTCATCGCACCCGTTGAAATCATGTTGAGAACCATTTTGTGAGCGGTGGCAGCTTTCATGCGGGACGATCCAGCAAGGACTTCGGGGCCGACTTGAGTGACGATGGCGAAGTGAGCGGCGCGTTCCAGCGAGGAATTGGGATTGCAGGTGAGAGCAATCGTGCGGGCACCGCGGTGGCGCGCGAGTTGGATGGCGGCGAGAGTGAACGGAGTGCGGCCACTGGAAGCAATGCCGATGACGACGTCGTGCTTTCCCGGCTTTCGGCGAGACATTTCATCACGACCTTGCTTGGAGTCGTCCTCGCTGATCTCGGAGTCGGAGGCTAGAGCTTTGGGGCCTCCGGCGATCATGAACTGGACGCGATCGATGTTGAACGTGGGAGAGCACTCGGCGGCATCGAGGGCGGCGATGCGGCCGCTTGTTCCTGCCCCGACATAGATGAGGCGACCGCCATGGCGCAGCTCGGCAGCCACTAAATCGATGGCGCGTGCAATCTGCGGCAACACGCGTCCGACGGCTCGTGCCACAGTAGCGTCTTCAGCATTGATCAGGCGTGCAATGGCGAGGGAGGACTTACAGTCAAGGTCCCGGGCTGTTTCGTTAGACTGTTCGGTGCGAAGCCGGCGCAGGCTTAACTTGGACTTGCGGGTTGGTTTCAAGTGCGGAGCCTTTCGGGATTGAGACGGCCTGAAGAGACTGCGGTGACAAAGCCCCTTCCATTCTAACCGCTTTGTGGGGCGCCGAAGGTCCCACTCTTCCACACTTGTTAAACGGACTTCTCCAGCGCTTCTATGACGGCGTCGTGAAATCTGGGTCGGACTTGTTTGATCGCTTGATTGGAACAGTCGCGCCAGGTTCGGTTGGTTAGCAAAGTAATCGACAGTTGCCGGTCGGGGTCGACCCATAGCGACGTTCCCGTATAACCAAGATGGCCGAAGGATGTCGGGCGGAAATAGTTTCCCGACTGCGAGAGCGCAGAAGGTGTGTCCCATCCGAGCGCCCGCGATGTGCCTGGGGGCACGGATTCGCGCCGCGTGAATAGGGCGATGGTTTCGGTGTTGCGCAAAACCGTGCGTCCGGCGTTGAGTATCGCGTGGGCGAAACGGGCGAGATCCGCGGCGGTGGAAAACACTCCAGCGTGCCCGGCTACGCCACCGAGGACGCTGGCGTTTTCGTCTTGCACTTCTCCTTGGATGAGGCGATGACGGAAGCTGCGATCATCGGTTGTAGGAGGGATCTGGGCGCGAATCTCTTTCGGTGGATTAAAAGTTGTGTTGATCATGCCGAGAGGAGCAAAGAGTTCGCGCTGGCAGAAGCGATCCAGAGATTCATCGGCGATGCGTTCGAGGGCGACGCCAAGGAGGATGAATCCGATGTCGCTATAGTCGGCGCGGGAGCCGGGATTGGAAGCGAGAGGAGTGGCGAAGGCGGCCTGAAGCAGTTCGTCGCGTGTGTGCGCCCTCAGGAATAACTTTTCATACGCAGGCAAGCCCGAAGAGTGTGCCAGGAGCATGCGAAGGGTTACATTGTGGCGGCGAGCATCTGATACAGCCTGCAAAAATTCGGGGACGATGGCATCGACTGGGGCATCAAGATCAAGCAGGCCACGTTCATACAGAAGCATTGCCATGGATGTAGTGGCGACAATTTTGGTGACGGAGGCAAGATCGAAAAGCGTGGTGGGAGTGACGGCGGGTGAGTTGGGTTCGTAGGTGAAGCGGCCGAAGGCTTTGAGGGCGACGAGGCCTCCACAATGAGTGATGGCGATGGAAGCGGCGGGGAACGCGTGCTGGGCGATGGCTTCTTGCAAGATGGAGTAGGGGCGAGCGAAGATCCCGTCTTGGCGCTCAAGGGTATCGAGCAGCGGCGACGACGGATTGCTATTCAGAGCGGCGACACCGGGTGGAGAGTGCTTCCTCATTCAGAATTCCATGATATGGCATAAGTGGCACCCCCTTACTTGAGTTTCTTGAGTCATGCCGCCGGGGTTGTGTAGAGTCAGAGCATCCTTCCTCCTCAGTCAAACTCGCTTACGTGGCAGCGCATTCGCACCGTTTCGCAAGAAATGCGAAAGGGTGCGGCACGCTGGTTCAGTTCACTCCGGCTGATCTCGTGCTGGTGCGTCGTCTTCATGATTACGCTTCCCTTTGTTATTGCTGACACTCCGGCAGAGGCTGTGGCAGATGCTAAGCGTCCCGTGGCCGCGACGCGTCTGGGCGCGGTGGACGCCATCATCCAGCAGGCTATTCATGAGAGACAGATTCCCGGGGCCGTCCTCGTGGTCGGTCACAATGGGCAGGTGATCTACCGCAGGGCTTATGGGGATCGGGCGTTGGAGCCGCGGCGCGAAACGATGACGCTGGATACGATTTTTGATCTGGCGTCTTTGACCAAGGTGATTGCGACCACAACGGCTGTGATGCAGTTGGTGGAACAGGGCAAGGTGCGGCTGAACGATCCGGTGGCGAAATATCTGCCCGAGTTTTCGCAGAACGGAAAAGAGGACATTACGGTGCGGCAATTGCTGACGCACTATTCGGGACTCGATCCGGATCTAGACTTAAGAACGGCGTGGGAGGGGAAGGAAACGGCTTACCGTATGGCGTTTGCGGAGAGGCCGGAAGACGCTCCGGGGTCGAAGTTTTCCTACAGTGACGTCGACTTTATTGTGCTGGGCGCGCTGGTAGAGCGGGTTTCAGGTGAGGGGCTGGATGAGTATGCTGCGCGGCATATTTTTGCGCGGCTGAAGATGATGCATACGCGGTTCGTGCCTCCGGTGGCGTGGCGGGCAAAGATTGCGCCTACGCAATATGACGAGAATGAGCACATGTTGCGTGGGGTGGTGCATGATCCGACGGCACGACGAATGGGCGGCGTGGCGGGGCAGGCGGGATTGTTTTCGACGGGAGATGATTTGGCGAAATTCGCGCAGGCATTGCTGAATGGGGGCGGAGGAATTCTGTCGGCGCAGTCCGTGGAGAAGATGACGCGTCCAGAGCAGCCTCCGTCAGCGCCCGTGCTGCGCGGATTTGGCTGGGACATTGATTCTCCGTTCTCGTCGAATCGCGGCGATCTGCTACCCGTAGGAGGCTATGGGCACACCGGATTTACGGGAACATCGATGTGGATCGATCCAACGACCGAGACTTACATCATTCTACTGACGAATGCGGTGCATCCGCGGGGAAAGGGGAATGCGATTGCCTTGCGGTCGAAGGTGGCGACGGCGGTGGCTGCGGCGCTGCTGCTGAGCACGAGCGAGCAAGAGGCGCTGCGCTGGCAGAGCATTACCGGTTACAACGAGGCGCAGAGCGCGGCACGGCGCATGGGCACCCGGAACGGCACAGTAAAGAATGGGATCGACGTGCTGGAGACGCACGGGTTCGATGTGCTGCAAGTTGCCGGTCGCAAAAAGCGGGTTGGGCTGCTGACCAACCAGACGGGAGTGGATGCGGAGGGACAACGCACAATCGATGTGCTGGTACACGCGCAAGGAGTTTCGCTGGAGGCGATCTTCAGTCCCGAGCACGGGGTTACTGGGACGCTGGACACGACCGACATCAACAGCTCGAAGGATGCTACGACTGGTGTGCCGGTTTATAGCGTGTATGGCGCTACGGATGCGGCGCGGCGGCCGTCGCTCGATGTGGTGAAGAATCTGGATGCAGTGGTGATCGATCTTCAGGATGCGGGGGTGCGATTTTATACCTACGAGACCACACTGGGATATTTCTTGGAGGCAGCGCATAAGGCGGGCATCGAGGTGATTGTGCTGGACCGGCCGAATCCCATCACGGGATCGTTTGTCCAAGGTCCGGTATCGGATGCGGGACGCGAGAACTTTACGAATTATTGGACGGTGCCGGTGCGGCACGGCATGACAATGGGCGAGCTAGCGAAGATGTTCAATGCCGAGCGGAATATCAATGCCAGGCTGACCGTCGTGCCGATGGAAGGCTGGCAGCGCGGGGACTGGTTTGATTCGACTGGGCTGGCTTGGGTAAATCCCTCGCCGAACTTGCGGAGCGTGACGGAGGCGGCGTTGTATCCTGGAGTTGCACTGATTGAAGGGACGAATGTTTCGGTGGGGCGCGGGACGGATACTCCGTTTGAATTGGTGGGCGCGCCGTGGATCAACAGCCGAGAACTGGCCGCGTATTTGAATGCACGCGGGATTGCTGGAGTTAGATTTGTTCCGGTGACATTCACGCCTACGGCAAGCAACTATGCCGGACAGAAATGCGAAGGCGTGAATGTGGTTCTAACCGAACGGAATGCGCTGGATGCGCCGGAGTTAGGGATCGAGCTGGCGGCGGCGTTGCAGAAGCTGTATCCGACGGACTACGAGATGGAGCTTATGGCGGAGTTACTGGTGAACCAGGCGGCTTACCTTGGCCTGCTGGCGGGGAGGGATCCGCGGCGGATTGCGCAGGACTGGCAGGAGGGATTGGAGAAGTTTGAGGCGGTTAGGAAGAAGTATCTGACCTATTAGGCGTGAGCAGGGCCAGGTTTGAGAGGTGCTACTGCTGCCGCCTTGCTAGGATCTCGGACACTGGCTTGTTGTCAGCGAACACCCGCCATTCCACGACCTCGCCGTCACGGGTCACTGCCTTCCAGGCCGCGGGCGTCCGCCACAACACTCCGTCTATAGTTCCACCCGCCTCCCCCACTGCTAACACAACGTCACCTTCCGCTATCACATAGTCTGTTTGAATCCAGTAGTCCGGACACATCGCGAAATAGCTGCGCCATCCAACCTCCATGGATGCCGCGCTGTGCACTCGATTGCCCACTGAGTCCACAAATACATGGTCGTCTGTCATCAGCGCCGTCAGAGCCTTTACGTCGTGATTATTGATGGCGATTACGAATTGCCTGAGAATCTCGGCAGAGGTCATTATGATCACCCGATCAGCCATGCCCATTGTCTCGCAACCGACCTGCCACGCACCGGAGTTATTCCAGGATTGGCGACAGCTTGGAATGCTCCCCAGGCACCCCGGAACTGGGAAAGCAGCATCCTAGCCGCTAATGGCGTGGTATTCTCGGCCTGACACTTCTGCGTCTGAGGTGCTTGACCTGTCTCGGGAGGTTCTGATGCGCGTTCTGTGGACGATGCTGCTGGTTTCGGGGAGAGCGTTCGGGCAGGAAGGTGCGCCGCCAACTGCCAAGTCGGTGGACCAGTCAGCTCCGGCGAATTTTGCCACTCCCGCAAGTCCCGCACCAGCTCCCGATCCCAATGCGGTTACGATTCCTGCAGGAACGAAGATTCCGCTGTCGCTGAAGCAGGCGATCTCCACCAAGAATGCCCGCGAAGGCGATGCGGTTTACGCCGAAACGGCATTTCCGTTTGTTGCTGACAATCGTGTGATTGTGCCGGCGGGGTCTTACGTTCAGGGGAAGATTGCGCATGTGGAGCGTGCCGGGCACGGGAAGGGACGGGCGGAGATCCTGATGCACTTTACTTCCATGATTTATCCCAGCGGATACACGGTAATTTTGCCGGCGTCGGTCGAGAACACTCCGGGGGCAGATAACAAATCGGTGAAGGATTCGGAGGGAACGATCCAGCAGGACAGCGACACCGGGAAAAGAATCGAGGATGCAGCCAAAGGTGGCGTGTACGGAACCATGGGCGGTGCGACGGCGGGAGGGTTGGCCACCGGAGGGCTGAACGGAGCGCGGATTGGAGCGGGAATTGGTGCTGCTGCCGGCATTGGGTGGGCTCTGCTGAAGCGCGGCAGTGATGTGAAGCTGGATGTTGGAACGTCGATCGAGATGGAGATTCAGCGTCCGATCACCGTGGATGCAAGCCGCATCGCGGTCGCGAAGGCGACGCCGTAGACCATCGATGCGGAACTCGAAAGAAGTCGGATAATCCCTACTTCAAATTGAAAAACGCATTCACGTGCGCCGTCACTGTTACGTTTTGCGGCGTGAACTCTTCCGTGGGCGACGGTGGGGCGGAACTGGCCATGGCTGACACTGCGCGGGCCATGTGCGGGACTGGGATGCGCTGATTCTCGAAGGTATCGACGGAGGCGTAGGAAAGTTCTCCCAGAGTCCGGCCGCTGGCGCGGGCGACGGTCTCAGCAGAGTTGCGGGCTCGGCGGTATGCGTCTTCGACAGCTTTATTCTTGACTTCGTCAATATTCTCCAGCGTGTAGTTCAGCGTCTGTCTTTCGCTGACGTTGGCCTCCGCAAGTTGCTGAGTGATCGGGCCAATCTTCGAAAAATCCTTCAGTTTGAGTGTGACGTCGGTGGTGACGCGGTACCCAATTACTTTCTGTTTCGGTTTCCACTCATACATCGGCTGAACCGAGAAGAATCCGATGTTGGCGGCCTTAGGTTCGATGCCGTTGGCAAGCAGAACCTGGCGAACCTGCTCGGCGTCTTTGGAAGCATGTTGGTAAGCGGCCTGAGATGTATCTTCCTGTACGGAGATGTTGAACTGGATCACCGCCGTGTCGGGAGCCGCTTCAAATTTGCCGTCGGCACTCACGTACACAGAATTCGGGAGCGCGGTGAGGGCCGGGTGCTCCTGCGCAAAGCAGGCGGCGGCCGTAACGATCAGGGCCAGAACATAGACTGCAGATTTCATGAGATACCTCCATGATGAATGATGAAAGCTGAGTCTGGAATTCTTCTCATTGTACGGCGAGGATAGCTCCATTGATAAGAACGCCGGGACAGTCTGTTGTTGCAAGGGAAACGGGCCTCAAGCGTCAAGCCGCCGTGCAGCCTAAGATGCACCCTTGGCGCTGGCGGAGGAAGTGAATGAGGGATAGGTCTGAGAGTTGATCTCGCGACGGAGGTCTTCGAAGACGTTGTCGGGCATCTTCAGAAAAACGTCAACAACCTCGGGATCGAACTGGCGGCCGGCCCAGGCCTGGATTTCCTTGCGAGCCTCGGCGAACGACCTCGCCGGACGATAGGGGCGGTCGGACACAATAGCGTCAAGGGTGTCGGCGACGGAGAAAATTCGGGCACCCAGGTGAATCTCCTTGCCTTTCAGACCGCGAGGATAGCCGGAGCCATCGAAGTGCTCTTGGTGGGAGTAAACAATCTCGCAAGCTTCGGCGAGGAACGGGATTTTCTTGAGCATCTGGTAGCCGCGATAGCAATGCTCGCGCATGATCTCTCTTTCGGCATCATCCAACTTTCCGGGCTTGAGCAGGATGTTATCGGGAATGGCCATTTTGCCGATGTCGTGGAGGAAAGCACCCCGGGCGATGACTAGGATTTGTTCGCGGGGCACGCCCATGTTGCGGGCAATCGCAATTGTGAAAGCGGTGACGCGGCGGGAGTGGCCTTCGGTTTCGGCGTCTCTGAGGTCTAGCGCGTCGCCCAAAGCTTCCAGCGTGATGTCGTAGGAGCGCTCCAGTTCCGACACGGCCGCTTGGAGTTGGTCGGTGCGGGCTTCGACTAGCGACTCTAAATTCGTTTGATATGTGCGATTCTCCACTTTGAGGCGGCGATTTTCCAGAGCTCGTCGCACTGCGTTCAGCAATTGTTCGCGTTCGAAGGGCTTCAGCACGTAGTCATAAGCGCCATTGCGGATGGCGGCCAGAGCCACGGAAATGTCATGGACCGCCGTGACCATTACGACGGGCATGTCTGGGAATTTTTCTTTGGCGCGTTCAAGCAACCCGATGCCATCCAGGTCCGCCATCATCAGGTCCGAAAGCATGAGCTCGAAGACATCGCCGGAATTGAGCAAGGCCAAGGCTTCCATGCCGGACCCTGCCTGTTTGCAGGTGTAACCGGCGACGACCAGGGTGGCGCAGACAATTTCGCGAATTGCCTCTTCGTCGTCCACTACGAGAATGCAGTCGGGGCCCATGGGAGTCTCAGGGATACTATCGGCGATTCTACCCTACACGTGAGATGCCGAAAGTAACCATCCAGGTCCGGAAAGACCATCGAGATAAGTCCCAAGCGTGATATTCAGAAGCCAGGCAGTGTCACGTCTGAAAGGTGTGCCTGAACCTGATTTAATTAAGATGACCGCTTCCCTTTGGTCCACTTGGAATACCGTTGCGCAGCCAGCCGTCGCCCGGCTGAAGCCCGGCGAGTGTGCGCTGCTGATTATCCTGGCAGCTTCACTGCTGGTGCTGTCGGTATTCCGCGAACGCTATCTTGCAGTTTGGACGGCGGCGTGGACGCTCTTAGTTACATCACGTTTGGTGGAGAAACATGGCGCGGGAATGCATATTCCAGCTCGTTACGTTCCCGCAGTTGAGCAAGCGGCATTCGTAATCGCGATCGGCCTGTTTGCCGGGGCGGTTTTTGTATATATCCGGGAACGGAATCTGCTGGCGCCGCTGGCTGCGGTCACCTTGAGCACAGCAGGCTTTGCCGTCGCCCGCGTTCTTCTTTGGTCCGATTCATTACCTCTGCGTGTTGCTCTCGAAGTCTCTTATCGAATCATTCTCCTGACCGCAGCGATTGCATTGTTACGCGCCCGCCGCGGCCGTCGTGAGATGGCCTCGTGGATGCTCGCTGCGTTTCTTCTCGCCCAGCATCTGAATTGGCCTCCTTTCACCAACCAGGTTCCGGCCGGAGTCTTTGCTGCTGTGGACATCGCTCTGGGAGTAACCATCTTGTTGGTTGTGTTTCAGGAAGCATGCGCACGTAACCAACGATTGAACGTGATGCGTGCTTTGACTGAGAGCATTGTCCTCGCGCAACAGCAGGGCGGCATGATGGACAAGGCGCTCGAAGAGCTGCAGCGGCTGACCAGGTGTAAGGCCGCGTGGTTCCGCTTGATCGAGGGCGGACATCTAGTGGCCACCCACGCGGTTGGAGTTTCCGCGGAATTCCTGCGCGAAGTGGGAATCGCAGAGATGACCGCGAATGTATTGCAGACTCTGGAGCAGGGCAAGCCCGAGCCAATCCGAAGAGGCGACGCAAGTCCCGAAGATGAGCACTTGCTGAAGTCGGAAAAAATCCAGAATTTGTTGATGGTGCCAGTACTCGGCAAGAAAGCGCCAATCGGATTGCTGATTCTAGGCAGTGCGCGGGAAAGAAAACTGACGGCCGAGGAAGTCGAATTCCTCGAAACCTGCGGCCGCCAATTAGGAATCGCAGTGGAGAACTTCCGTCTGTTGGAGCAGGTGTTGCGCTCGCAGCGGCAGTGGAGAAACACGTTTGATTCAGTTCACGACATCATCCTGGCGCACGACGCTGATTTCCGTATCATCAAAGCCAACCAAATCTTGCTCGAGCAATTGGAACAATCGTCCGCGGACGTGATTGGCAGCACCTGCGAGTCGGTATTGCCGCACGGTTTGGGGGAGTGGACTGGATGTCCTTACTGCGCCCGCGGTGACGAAGAAATTACTGAAGGTGCCGACCCTTGCTTTGGCGGTTTCTCCCTAGTCTCCAGTTCGTCGTATACCGAGCAGGGAAGCAAACAGAAGGGCACCATCCACATCGTCCGCGACATCACGGAACGGCGTTCGGCGGAAGAAAAATATCGTCTGCTGTTCGACCAAGTCCAAGAAGGAGTTTACGTGGCGACGCCCAGCGGTCGCTTGCTCGATTGCAACGACGCTTTTGTGCACATGCTGGGATACCAGCGACGAGAAGACTTGCTCACCCTGAACTTGGACGAAGACATTCGCGTGGACGCCGGCCAGCGGGACGCTTTTCACAAGGCTATCGACCAACAGAATTACGTCCGCAACTTCGACGTGACCATGCGGCGGCAGAATGGGACGCTGCTGCTGGCGGCCGAAAGCAGCTTTGCCACTCGCGACGCTGCGGGAAATGTCGAACGCTATCAGGGCTTCGTTCTGGACGTGACCGAGAAGCGCCGAGCCGAAGACGAAATGCGCCGCCGCAACCGTGAACTCAACGCGCTGAACGCGATGGCAGTGGTGGCAACGCAGTCCTTCGATCTCGATGAAATCCTTAACCTGACGCTGCGGCAGGTGGTGTCGCTATTTGGCGCGGAGAGCGGAGCGGTATATCTTTCCGACTCTGACGCCCCGACCTATCGGCGCCGGGCCGCCTGGGGACCCCGCAGCCGCGACAAATCGCGCCCGGCAGAAATCAGCTTTGCGGATGGCTTTGGTGACCTGGTCATGCGGTCGCGCGCCGAAGTCATCACTGCGGAATACCTTCCCCATCTCACTGGAGCAGTGGCGGACTTCATCCGTTCCAGCAGCGACGGTTCCTGGATCTGGGTGCTGTTCTGGGGCAAGGACAGCCCAATCGGCATGATGGGACTTCGCAGCCACGTGGAGTACGAATATTCCAGCGGCGAGGAAAACCTGCTCGTGGCCATCAGCCGTCAATTGGCAACCACCATCGAGAAAGTTCGATTGTACGAAGAGACTTGCAAGGCTTACGAAGATCTGCGGCGCACGCAGGAACAGCTTTTGCAGAGCGAGAAGATGTCGGCCGTGGGCCAACTGATCGCGGGCGTGGCTCACGAACTGAATAATCCGTTGACTGCAATTCTAGGTTACGCGCAACTGCTGGAAAGCGAAGGCTTGAACGAACGCGCGCAAGACTATGTGGGTAAGATGTTCAAACAGGCGCAGCGCACGCATCGCGTGGTGCAGAATCTGCTTTCCTTCGCTCGTCAGAGAAAGCCCGAGCGTTCGGAGGTTGACGTCCGGAAGGTGCTGGAGGAGACTCTTGCCCTCCGTGACTACGATCTCAAAGTCAACCACATCGCTGTCGAAAAAGACTTGGGATCCGAGCCCGCGATGGTGGTTGCCGATCCCCATCAGATTGAGCAAGTCTTTCTGAACATCATAAACAACGCCGTCGACGCCGTTTTGGAAACGGGGCGCTCAGGAAAACTGAAAATTCGGGTTTTTTGCGACAGCCGCTTCGTGGCCACTCAATTTGCCGATGACGGGCCCGGAATCAAGGACCCCAAGAGAATTTTCGATCCCTTCTATACCACCAAGAATGTCGGGAAAGGAACGGGACTGGGGCTCAGCATCTGCTACGGAATTGTGAAGGAACACGGGGGCGACATTACGGCGCACAATGCTTCGGAAGGCGGAGCAGTGATTGAAGTGCGGCTGCCGATAGCAGTGCCCGCGGGCGCTGCGCTGGAAGCTGCCCCGGTCGCTCTACCAAAGCGCGAAGGCGCCATCCAGGGCCGGGTGCTTCTGGTCGAGGAAGAAGAAGCGGTGCTGGAGTTTGAGCGCGACGTGCTCACCGGTGCCGGAGCCAACGTGGTGACTGCGAACAGGAGCGAAGACGTGAAGACGCGTCTGCTCTCCGAGCCCTTCGACGCGGTGATCATGAGCGGCAAAATGCCTGGCGATTGGCACGCGAAAGAGGCCTACTCATGGCTCAAACAGAATTGCTCAGGCATGGAGAATCACACACTGTTCACGTTCTCCAACGTCGAACAGAGCGATGAGAGAATGTTCTTGCAGGAAAACAACATTCCCTTCCTTGTAAAACCCTTTGAAGTGGCCGACCTGATTTCGCAAGCGCGACGGCTGTTGCAGAAAGCACACGCGGCTGCGGCTTCGGCAAGCTAGAGGCATCCCCGCATCACAGCTGCGAGCGCAAACTCTTCACTAATCGTCGAAGAGCTTTTTCATTGCGGCGGTACCACCGCCATTGCCCCTGCTTCACCGCCTCCACTAAGCCGGCCTTCGTCAGAATCGCCATGTGATGAGAGATTGTTGGCTGCGAGAGATGCACACGTTCCTCAATGTCGCCAGCACACAGGCCGTTATTCTTGCTGGCGGAGCCGTTACCGCACTGTTTCAGGGCGCCGAGGATACGGCGTCGTGTGGGGTCGGCGATGGCGTGGAGGGTGCTGTCGAGGGATGTCACCGAAGTCGTCATCGGGTAGACCACTATTATCTTCTAAATTGACCGCTGTTAATATGCAGAATCCGGATAGAGAATCAGCAAGAACGTTGGCGCGGGGCGCGCAGCCACTCAATTCGGCTGAACTCGAGGTAGCGGACATCGCTTTCCGGCAGCGAACAATTGGATTGATCGAGTTCACCGGCCAGAGTTCCCCCGCGAATCCAGTACCCACTTTCGTCCTCCTTGAGAATGGTGGCATCGAGTGGGTCCATGCCGTGTAGCTTGAAAACCACTCGGCGGTTCAACAGGCGCTCACGCTTCATAGGGAGACTTCACTTCTTGAGAATCGGGTTATATCCGTCGTTGATCAGCCGGGAGCGCATGGCTTCCGCCTCTTTGATGTCGCCGAACGGTCCCACTTGGACGCGAAACAGCTTGTCGGTTGCGGCATTGCTGGCCACAAAAGCGGGATACTGTTTTTTCTTGAGAGCATCCACCAAGGCATCCGCGTCGTCCTGCTTGGTTACGGCAGCCACCTGCACGAAATAACCGGTCGCTGGAATAGCGGCCATGGGATCGGGCGGATTGGCGGTCTGCGTGCCCTGCGATTCTGCGCCTGATGACGACCTGCCCGATGAGGATGTAGTCGGCGAAGAAGTGGCGGCTTGCCCCCCAGGGGACGGAGCAGCCGACGAGTTCGCGGTCCCGGCAGCAGCTGATGCCGGTGTCAGTTGCGGATTGGTGGTCTGCTGCTCCACCGCTTTATAAAATGTCATGGGTGCCGAAGGGGCAGCGCCCGAGCCCGCAGGTTTGGCGCCATTGGATGTAGCCAGCGGAGCCAACGTCGTAGCACCAGACAGGCCAGAGTCTGACTTGCGCCCGAGGGTGTAGCCGGCCGCGAAGAACACAGCGCAGATCGCTACCAGGCCGAAGAAAAGGCCCAGCAGCTTCGTGGTGCCTAACGTGATTTCAGTGTCCTGTGACAAAGCCTTAGCCGTTTCCTTGAAATTGACGCGAGCATTGCGACCGATCGGAAATCAACGCAACATCAGCTGGCTATCGAAACTATGCGGACTTCGGCACCGGCGCTGTATCATCGCCAACTTTGCCTAACATCTTCTGCAAGCCCGAAAAGAAATCCACGGGCACGGGGAAGATGACAGTCGTATTTTTCTCGACGCCGATTTCCGTCAAGGTCTGCAAGTAGCGCAGTTGAACGCTGACTGGCTCGGTGGCCAGCAAATGCGCCGCGTCCACCAGTCGCTGCGCCGCTGAGAACTCACCCTCCGCGTGGATAATCTTGGACCGCTTCTCGCGCTCGGCCTCAGCCTGCTTGGCCATGGCACGCAGCATGGATTCTGGCATGTCGACCTGCTTCACCTCGACGTTCGTCACCTTCACGCCCCAGGGTGAGGTGTGCTGGTCGAGGATGCTTTGCAGCCGCAGATTAATCTTTTCGCGATGAGCGAGCAGTTCGTCGAGTTCCTGTTCTCCAAGGACAGAACGCAGAGTAGTCTGCGCAAACTGTGACGTCTGGTAGACATAATTGGAGACTTCCACCACGGCTTTGTTCGGATCGATCACTCGAAGAAAAATGACGGCGTTCACTTTCAGCGTAACGTTGTCGCGGGTGATGATGTCTTGCGGCGGAACTTCAAGTGCTTCCTGTCGCAGCGACACCCGGACGATGCGGTCGATGGGGCTGAAAACCAGAGCTATGCCGGGACCCTTAGCGGTAGTCAGAAGGCGTCCAAGCCGGAAAATGACGCCGCGCTCATACTCAGCCAGAATCTTGATCGAGCTGATCAGGTAGATGACGATGATGATGACGACCACTGCAGTGAAGCCAAAAGAAATTTCCATGATAACGCCTCCACTACTCAAAACACACAGGTGCCGCTGAGGCGGATTGTAACGCAATAGACGCGTGAAGGCGTGGAATTCGGACTGAAGCGGTTGCTTGCGCTGGTGCGCAGCCAAATTAGGGAATCGCCGGAACAGGGCGCACTACGACCAAGGGCTCCACTTGGAGCAGCAGTCCGTCGACCCGGCGCACCACCACCGATTCGCCGATTGACACGTCGGAGGACGAGACGGCATCCCAGAGTTCACCGTGGACAAAAATCTTGCCGCGCGGGGAAAGCGCGGTCTGGGCGATTCCGGTTTCGCCGATCAGTCCCTGCGCGCCTGAGACCAACTTGTTGCGGCGAGCTTTGAGAGCAATGCTCATCAGAAACGCGGTGATCAATCCTAAAGGGATACTCACGGCGAGTGCTGTCAGCAGGTGGACTCGCATTTCTGGGATGGGCGAATCCACAAGCAGTAGGCCTCCCAGGGTGAGAAGCGCGATGCCACCAACAGTGAGAACTCCGTGGCTCGCAAATTTAGCCTCGGCGGCAAACAGCGCGAATGCCCCGAGAATCAGCACCAGCGCGGCAAAGCGCGTAGGCAGCAGATTCAGAGCAAAAGCCGCGATCAAAATGAAGACGACGCCCACAGTTCCGGGAATCACCGCGCCGGGATGATTGAACTCCGCATAAAGCGCGAGCGCTCCGATGGCTAGCAGGATGAACGAAACGTTCGGGTCCATTAAATAACCGAGAATGCGTTCCTTCAGCGTCATGTCGAAAGGAGCGATCGGCTGGCCGGAGAGCTTCAGCATCACCTCTTGTCCATTGAAGCGCTTAAAACTCTTGCCTTCCATCTGCCGGAAAAGGTCCTCCTCGCTGGAGGCCACGTAGTCGATCAGGTGCTGTGAAAGCGCTTCCTGTTCAGTGAATGACTTGGACTCGAGCACGGCACTTTCGGCGACTTCGACATTGCGCCCGCGTTTGGAAGCGACCGAGCGCATGAGAGCCGCAGTATCGTTCTCAATTTTGCGCTTCATCTCGTCGTCAATTTTGGGCGCGAACGGACCAATCAAGACGGGGTGCGCCGCGCCCGCGTTGGTTCCCGCTGCCATGGCTGCGACGTCGGCCACTTCCAGGATGAAGATTCCAGCCGAACCCGCCCGGCTGCCGCTAGGTGCGACGTAAACAATAACCGGAACCTGCGACGAGGTAATCTTCTCGATGATCTTGCGCGTGGAATCAACCAGTCCTCCCGGCGTATTGATCTCGATCAATACAGCTTGATCGTTGCGTCGCCGGGCCTCGTCAATCGCCCGGGAGATATATTCCTGCGTGATAGGCTGAATGGTGTCATCGACAACGATCTTGAGGATTTCGGCGGAGGAGACGGAGCTAAGAACAAGAATTGCTATGAGGCCGAGAAGGATTCGAGAAATTGGAATGCGTTTCATGAGTCGGCTATCGCCCTCAGGAATATTCTTACTCCTATTTACGGATCACGGCAGGAATTTCTTGTTCGCGTTCAACGGCGCCACCATCCGCGGATATCAGGGCATTCCACCCAGGAAGATTCGTACTGCCGGTGATCAGCCGGGCACCCCGTTCGTACGTGAAATACGACCATGCCCACTGGATAAGGACCAGCGCACGGTTTTGGAAACCAATCAGAAAAAGAATGTGGATAAACAGCCAAGCCAGCCACGCCAAGAATCCAGAGATGTGAATCTTACCAAACTGCGCGACGGCTGCAGCGCGGCCGATCGTAGCTAAGCTGCCCTTATCCCGGTAATGAAAAGGCTCGCGCGGCTCGGATCGACCGTGCGCAGTTTCGCCGAGTTTAATTTCCCGCCGAACGAGCTTGGCCACAAAGCGCCCCTGCAGAATGGCCAGAGGTGCCACACCGGGCAACAGCTTGCCCGATGCGTCCTTGAGCGCCGCGAGATCTCCGATGACGAAAACTTCCGGATGATCTGCAATGCTGAGATCTGGCTGCACCAGTACCCGTCCCGCGCGATCGACCGAAGCGCCCAGCTTCTTGCCGAGCGGCGAAGCGGCCACGCCCGCCGCCCACAAAATAACGGCCGCTTTCATCCTTGTTTTGCCCATAGAAATGACGCCAGGCTCTATCTTCGTAACCATGGCACTGGTAAGCACTTCCACGCCCAGGCGCTGCAGTTGTTCCAGAGCGCTCCGCGAAAGATCTTCGGGATACGCCGGAAGCACATGCTGGCCGCCTTCGATGAGATGGATATGAGTGCGCCGCGGATCGATCGAGCGAAAATCATGAGCTAGAGCATGACGGCATATTTCTGCTAAAGTTCCAGCGAGTTCCACTCCAGTAGGCCCGGCTCCGACCACAACAAAATGTAATGGGTGGTCGGGTTCGCCGGCAGCGGCGCGGCGCTCCGCGAGTTCGAAGGCCAGCAGAACGCGTCGCCGGATTTCGAGCGCGTCCTCGATCGTCTTGAGTCCGGGTGCAAGAGGTTCCCACTCGTCGTGGCCGAAATAGGCGTGGCTAGCACCGGCGGCAACGATGAGAGAATCGTAGGGAACTTCCCGATCTGCCGTTTGCACCACCCGCCGTTCCAGGTCGAAGCCCGTAACCTCCGCCATCAGCACCTCGACGTTTTTATGCCGCCGAAGGATTGACCGGATGGGCTCTGCAATTTCACCGGGCGACAAACCCGCCGTCGCCACCTGATAAAGCAGAGGCTGGAAGGTGTGATAGTTCTTCTGATCGATCACCGTGATTTTCAAGTCCGCGCCCGCCAGAGCCGTGGCTGCATTCAGGCCGCCGAAGCCCGCTCCCACAATCACAACTCGATATGTAGGCTTGCCGTTCATTGCGTCACTCTATAAGATTCAGCGCGATGACAGTCAGCTCCAAAAGTTCTGGAAAGGAAAATCTTCTTCCCACGCTCATACATAAGTACGTGCGATGGCTTATTCCCTCGATCGGAGATTTGATTTTCATCGCCCTGCTTGGGTTGCTCGCGTTCACAACTCTGTCAGTGCGTTTGCTGGGCGATGCGGGAATCGGCTGGCATATTCGCACCGGGCAGCTGATTCTGGCGACCCATGCGATTCCCCACCTCGATCCATTTTCTTCGACCATGGCCGGCCACCCCTGGTTCGCTTGGGAGTGGATCTACGATGTGCTCGTCGGCTGGTTGGACAGAGTCGCGGGTCTGAACGGTGTAGTCTTCTTCACAGCCCCGATCATCGCTCTGACCTTTTCGTGGACGTTTCGTTTACTTCTGCGCCGGGGCACGAATTTTCTTGTGGCTCTTGCTCTTGTGCTCCTAGCGGCATCAGCGTCTATGATTCATTTTCTTGCGCGGCCTCATGTCGTGAGCTGGTTGTTCACCGTGCTATGGTTTTGGGTTCTGGAGTCATCCGAGAGAAAAGCCAATGACTCTCCCGCCGATGGCCGCCGGCTTTTCTTGTGGCTGCTGCCGCCGCTGATGCTTGTCTGGGTTAATGTTCACGGAGGATTTCTCCTGGGCTTCGTGCTCCTCGGAATTTACTGGCTCAGTGCGGCCTGGCAATGGTTCAGGTTAAAAGAAGATCGGTTTGAAGACGTTTTGCAAAAAATAAGGGCAGGGAAGCGCACTCGGGACCTCGCCGTCATTGGCATATTGAGCGCGCTGGCAACGCTCGCAAATCCTTACGGTTGGAGGTTGCACGTCCATATCTCCCGCTATCTTTCAAATCGCTTCCTGATGGACCACATTGATGAGTTTCAATCGCCGAATTTTCACGGTGTGGCGCAGAGGTGTTTCGCCGTGTTGTTGCTGCTTACATTTGTAGCCTTGGCGGCCAAAAGGCGCGAGGCGGGCGAGTTCCGAGCAAGCGAAGTCCTGGTCGTGATGTTTGCGGTGTATTCAGGGCTGTACGCATCACGAAACATCCCAGTGTCGTCCCTGCTGTTAATTCTGATGATTGGGCCGTGGCTTTCAGACACGACTCAAGAGCTTGCAGAGCTATTCGCCAGACGGCGGAGCGCATCGAGATCGCAATCAATACCCCAGCATTTCTTTCAACGGATGCAAGTCATCGAATCAAGCCTCCACGCTCATCTTTGGCCCATCGCTGGAATCGTACTGACCTGCTGGATTACCTTCCATGGAGGCAAGCTTGGCGTCACGCCGCTGATGGACGCTCACTTTGACGGCAAGCGCTTTCCGGCAGGCGCTGTAAGCTGTCTGGAAACGAAACATGGACAAGGTCCCGTGTTCGCCCCAGATTACTGGGGCGGTTATCTAATCTACCGGCTTTATCCGCGAGTAAAAGTCGCTGTCGATGACCGCCACGATTTCTACGGCGAAGCATTTCTCAAGTCCTACTTGAAGATGATGCACGCCGAACCAGGATGGCAAGACTTTCTTGAGCAGTATCCGGTTCGGTATGTGGTCATTCCCAAAGACTCCGCCCTAGCCAACGTTCTTGCCGAAACTCCCAGTTGGCAACTGCTCAACGGGGACGACGCGGCAGTCATCTTCGTCCCCGCCCGAAGTCCCACCTACTAGAAGCCACGCGAACGGCTACTGCATGTGTGAACCACTGCGCTCTCACGCCTGATAAACTCTCTCTGTGTCCCGGCCGACTCATCTCGAATGCACCCGCTGCGGCGAACATTTTCCCGCCGACCGTCCTCAAACCATTTGCCCGAAAGACGGCGGAATCCTCTACGCACGCTACGATCTCCAGAACATCAGAAAAACTTTCTCGCCGGCATCGCTGCTTCCACTCGCTCCCACCATGTGGCGTTACGACGCCGTACTTCCAGAAGCCGCGCCGGTTTCACTCGGCGAAGGATTCACTCCGATGCTGCGCAGCCGGGAATTCCCCAATGTCTTCATCAAAGACGAAGGCCTGAATCCCACCGGCTCTTTCAAAGCTCGCGGACTCTCCGCCGCCGTCACCATGGCCCGCCATTTCGGCCTGAAGAAGCTCGCCATCCCCTCTGCCGGAAATGCCGCCGGAGCCCTCGCCGCCTACGCCGCCGCCGCCAACATCGAAGCCCACATCTTCATGCCTAAAGATGTTCCTATGGCCAACCGCATCGAGTGCGACTACTACGGCGCGCACGTCACCCTGGTCGACGGCCTCATCTCCGATTGCGCCCGCAAAGTTGCCGAGCTCAAAGAAAAACCTGCGTGGTCCACAGAAGGATGGTTCGACGTTTCCACCACCAAGGAACCCTACCGCGTCGAAGGCAAGAAGACCATGGGCTACGAAGTCGCCGAACAACTCGGCTGGAAACTTCCGCAAGGCATTATCTATCCTACTGGTGGTGGCGTTGGCCTGCTCGGTATGTGGAAGGCCTTCGACGAACTTGAGCAACTCGGTTTCATCGGCTCCGAGCGCCCGAACATGATCAGCGTGCAATCTTCAGGATGCGCCCCCATCGTTAAAGCATGGGATGAAGGCCGCTCGGCTTCAGAAATGTGGCCCCATGCCTCGACCTTGGCCTCTGGCCTCCGCGTGCCGAAGCCGTACGGCGACTACTTGATCCTCGACATCTTGAAACAAAGTGGGGGCTTGGCCCTCGCCGCCACCGACGCGGAAATTCTCGTCGCCACTCGCCACTGGGCGCAAGTCGAAGGCGTTTTCGCCGCGCCCGAAGGGGCCGCATCCTTGGTCGCCTACCAGAAGCTCCTAGCCAGTAGCTTCTTCGACTCCGACGACACGGTAGTCCTCTTCAACACCGGCTCCGGCCTGAAGTATCTGGATGTCCTGGACACGAAAGACGCTGAAGCGTCGCGGCCGCCGGCGTCCCGCGCAATTGCCGGAATCATCGGGCCGTACTAAGGAACAACTGAAACTGCGTACCGTATTTCAAATCAGCGCCGCTGGGTAAGTGGCTGGTCAGCGGTAGGTCAGACTTGGGTACCAGTCCGTTCCCCGGCCTTCGGGGGTGAAATCCAGCAGGTTCCACAGCGGCCAAATCATGTCGACGTGGCGCTGGTTCTGCCCCGGCTCGGGCGCGACCAAGAGAAGCTCGGAATGGAAAAAGTGGTGAACCTTCCCATTGCGGCGAACAAAGACATTCAGCGAGGGCTGCTGGCCTCCCTCAGAATTTTCGCCGTAGTAGTCGCGATTGTAGTTGTTGCTGGAGGAGGAAAGAAGACGCAAGCGGTTCCATCCACGCTCGCGTGCGAAGGTGCGGATTCTTTCCAGTGGAGACTTCGCCACGAACGCAAGATTCACGCGCTGCGAGCCATGGACTACCGTGGCGTTCAGAGCGTCGATGATGGAACTGCACATCGGACACGCCGCTTTCATCTTCGGTCCAAACATGAAGCTGTAGATGGCAAGGCGGACGGAGTTCTTCCGCAAAGGAGGAGCCGCGCGGGATCTGGTACGGGGGAAGCGCTGGTTGCTTTTGACCAGCTGGCTCAACCTGGATCGCGGCAAGCGGCGTCAGTTGAACGCACTGTTTGCGC
>Ga0187853_10001395_pt1 | contig 22253 bp, 19 predicted proteins | sample June2016WEW_6_10_2_FD_132417 | JGI IMG/M metagenome (GOLD analysis project Ga0187853, IMG submission 132417) | Peatland microbial communities from SPRUCE experiment site at the Marcell Experimental Forest, Minnesota, USA - June2016WEW_6_100 | ecosystem: Environmental > Terrestrial > Soil >... | reverse complement strand
TCACAGGCTGGAGGTCTCGCGCGATCGGCCACGCCCTGCTCTCGGTAGACACGGAGGTCGGAGGCACGGCGCAGTGGGCCAACTCGACGAGGATGAAGTCGAGGCGCTCCTGTACGACCTTGCGGGTAAACCCCGCCTCGCCGTAGCGCTCGAACCATGTGAGAAAGAGGGGCTTTTCGAGGTAGCTTGAGGCCCGTACCCAGCGGTCGAGGTAGAACGTCTGTTCGCCTCCCCATACCCAAAGCCGCGCGTCAACCGGCGATTGGGTCCGGACCCACCGAACGACGGGCGTTAGCACACCGGCCCTGCGGAGCAGTTCCTCCTCCGCAATGTTGCCGATGAGATAGTCCTGTGCGCCTACGCTCGACTGGGTGAGGATAACGTGAAACCAGGGCAGCGAGGTCAGCGCGATGACTCCCATGACCACGGAGACGGCGGCGCGCAGGCGAGGCCGCGACGCCACCTGCTGCAGGAAGTCCGGAAGGAACAGCCAGGCGAGTGCCAAGACCGGAACGTATGCGCGGGCGGCCGGCGAGTACCGCAGGAACAACAGCGAGACGCCCACAACGGTGAGCCAGGGCCGCTCCCCAGCACGGCACCACCCAGCAAGCACGACGCCGAGAAGAAGGAGCGGCCACCCTGCGTGCAGGCGCTGGTCGGTCACCGGGTCTGCAGTCGCATGGTAGAGCCAGGGCACGTAGCGCCAGGCCCCGGAGAGCTTCGAGTAGTTGATCAGCGCCCGGGTGTCGACCTCCGACTCTCCAGATGCGCTGGCGCTCGCACCGATCGGGTAGAGCGGAACGCCGGTCAAGTGCCAGTTGCGTGCCATCCAGCCACCTGCCAGGACAGCTGACGCGAGAGCGAGGAATCCGAGGGGCGGCAGCATGCGACGGAACCCGCGTCTGCGAGTGATCGCCACCACCCACTCGAGTGCGAGGCCGACAACGACTGGAAACGCGGTGTACTTGAACCCGAGGCAGGCACCCCAGGCAAGCCCGGTCAGCACAGCGTCACGAGGCGCGTCACTCACGAGGTGGCGGCGGCTGAAACGCCAGCCAAGCAGTAGAAAGAACACCATCGGCCACTCGACGTTGCACGATCCGAGCAGGATGAGGGCGATGGGCGCCAGAAGCAGGAACGCGAGGCTCATGCGCGCGGTCCAGGGTTCGTAGCCCTCCTCCGTGAGCCACGTAGCGAGAAGAGCGATCATCGCGAGGCCGAAGGCCAGCGTGAGCAAGCGCGGTGCGTGGAGACCCCCCGCCGCCAAGGCATATCCCCACGCCACCTCGCCGTTGGCCGGGAACAGCCAGTGGGCGTTGTCCAGCGGAACCCACCAGTTGTGCTGAAACGTCCAGAACTGCGGAAGCGCAAGGTGGTACACCAGTTCGTCGCGGGCGTCCGGGGGCATGCTGGCGAGCAGAAGAGCACTCACTAAACATGCCAGGATCACGAGGTCCCAGAACCCGAGTGGCCGACCGCGATGCCACGCGTGCCACGCCCTTGCAGCGTCCTCCTTGAGCTCGAGGAGAGGACGCCACCGACGTGCGACCAGCACCAAAACGAGCGCAAGGTTGCCTGCAAGGGCGGCCACCGCCCAGACCTCCTCGCGGTAGAGCCCCGTAGCCAGCATCGCGGTACCAACGAGCATGACCGCGATCCAGCCCAGCGCCCAGGCCACGATGACCCGCCATCCGGGCGGGAGATCGAGCTCGGGGCGGAGCAACCGGCCGGCAAGGAGCGTTCCCAGGGCGAGCACCGGCGAGACGGCGTATACCGTGCTCATACTCCAGCGGAGCAGACGCGTCGCGGCGATGAGCGGCGCTGCCAGGGGCCAGTGGAGAATGAGGCCGGCGGCCCCGATGACAGCCACAGCAGCGGCGAAGGCCCCGACGGCGCCGGCCAGCAGCGCCGTGCGGCTGACGGTCACGACGTTGCTCCGAAGCGCAGTCTGTGGGAGCACATGTCTTGCGTGAATGGTAGCAGCGCCCGGGAGGTTGACAAACCCGCCGGCGGGTCATATCGTATGAATGATATGGTGAACTATGACAACAGCTGAATGCGATGGCCATCACCTTCCGGCTTGACCCGGCGTCCGGGGTGCCTTTCTATCGCCAGATCATCGACCAGATCCTGGCAGCGGTTGCCACGGACGCCTTGACCGCGGGCGACCAACTGCCCACCGTGCGGGGGCTTGCGGTCGGGCTTCAAGTGAACCTCAACACGGTGGCGAAGGCCTACAAGGAGCTCGAGATCCGCGGAGTGCTCAACACCCAGCAGGGATCCGGCACGTACGTGGCGCCGGTCAGGGTGGAGCGTGACGCCGTGGAGCGTCGCAGACAGGTGATCCAGCTCGCGGACGAGTTCCTGGCGAGGGCCGCCGGCGCCGGCTTGCCGCTGGCGGAAGTCCTTGAGGAGTTCTCCGACCGGATGAAGGAAGGTCCGAAATGAACGCCGTTCTCAAGCTAGTCGCCGCTCTGGTCTTGACGGCCGGACTCGTCGTCGAAGTAGGCGGGTACGTACCGGCACCCGGGTTCGCCCTGGCTGCGGGGACGCTCGTCGCCCTCTACCTGTTGTTCCTTGCGAAAGCGCGGCCGTACCTTCGGCCGAAGCCCTAGGAGGAGGATATGTTCCCAGTGATCTCGATTTCGACGCGGAAGAAGAACAAAGGAAGGACCCAGCAGAAACCGCCCCAGGAGAATCAAGCCGGTCCCGTGCCGGCGCGCGCATCGGACGCGCGACGCTACGTCAACAGCCTCTCGGCCACGGTCGCGGTGATTGTCTGGGTTGGCGGCATCATTGGCGCAATCGTGCTGGACGAGGGGATGCACCGAGAAGATCTCGTGCCCGAGATGCTGCTGTCCGCCACACTGATCGCTCTCTTCATGCTGTTCTCAATCAAGATTGTCGATCAGTGGGAGAAGGCCGTGGTGCTGCGTTTCGGGAAGTACCGCGGGCTGCGGGGACCGGGGGTTTTCTGGATCGTCCCGGTGGTGGACGTGATCTCGCACCTGGTCGATCAGCGGGTCCGCGCCACGGACGTCACCGCGGAGTCCGCGCTCACGCGGGACACGGTGCCGGTCAACGTCGACGCCATCGTGTTCTGGCTGGTGTGGGACGCGCAGAAGGCGGTGTTGGAGGTTCAGTCGTACTTCAGCGCGATCTTCCTGTCGTCGCAGACCGCGCTGCGGGAGGCGATCGGGCGGCACGACCTCGCGGAGATGATCACCGAGCGGGAAAGGCTCGGCCAGGAGCTCGCGAAGATCCTCGACGAGAAGACCAACCCCTGGGGGATCACCGTTCAGTCGGTGGAGATCCGCGACGTGCGCATCCCCTCGGAGCTCGAGGACGCGATGTCGCGCCGCGCACAGGCCGAGCGCGAGCGCCAGGCGCGGATCATCCTCGGCACGGCGGAAACCGAAATTGCCGAGCTGTTCGCCAAGGCCTCCGAGCTGTACCGCGAGAACCCTACCGCGATGCACCTGCGCGCGATGAACATGCTGTACGAGGCGATCAAGGAGAAGGGGAGCATGGTGATCGTGCCGTCGTCGGCGGTGGAGACGATGGGACTGGGCGGGATGTTGGGGACGACGGCGCTCGGAGTCGCTGGGCCGAACAGAACTGCGTAGCCTGGATTATTCGTGGGGGTTCGTCGCGAGAACGCGCAGCTGGCTGGTATGATGGGCGACCATTCGTTGCGGGGGGACCGACGCCGACTTTGCGGCGCCTCATGCCCCCCGCACCCCCGAACTCGCGAGGCAAAGCCCCGCTCGTTCCCGGGTGAGGAGCCGAGTCGTATCCTCTGCGATACGTCGCAGGCTAGGAACCTCGAGTACGCCCGCCAGGCCGGCCAGATCCACGTTCGCAGCAGAACCCTCATGAATAGTCCAGGCTAGGAGCCTGTCCTTGTAATGCCAAAACCGCAGCCGACTACACCACAGGTTGTGGCGGCTGACACTATTGAGTACCACCTGTAGCGAGCAGCGTGATTACTCGGACAGGCTCCTAGTTGTCCCGAAGGAGGATCTCAGCCGTCCGCACGGCGCCAGGCCAGCCCCGGCGCCGTGGCGCTACCCCTTTGTGGAGATCTGACCGGGGGGGAAGACGGATTGGGACTCGGTGGTCGCGTACCGGTTGCTCCCCAGGTAGAGGAGCGGGCGCAGGCGCTGAATCCGCAGCACGCCGTCGGCGTCGAATGCGTCCGGGGCGGCGTGGATCTGGTGGACCTCGCCGACGAGAAGCGTCTGGTCTCCGACGTGGTGTCTCTCGACCAGCGCGCACTCCGCGGCGACGTATGCGACCGTCAGGATCGGAGTGGAGAGCGCGTCGCCGGGCTCGAGATCCAGCGACAGCGCCTTGACCTTGTCGGTCTCGCGGCCGGACAGCCGGCCCAGCTCGTCGGCGAGGCCGGCCTGCTTCTCGGTGAGGAAGTTCACGGTGAACTCGCCCGTCTTGAGGACGAGCTGGTGGCTGTACGTCTTGGGGGAGAGGCACACGCCGAACAACGGCGGGTCGGAGGAGAGAGGCGTCGTCCAGGCGACCGGCGCGAAGTTGGTCGTGGCCTTGGTCTCGTCCCGGACGCCGACCACGCACACCAGTCTCGGGTAATAGAAATAGCAGGAACCGGGAACAGACGAGACGTGGACCATGCGCCCTCCCGCTGGTGGGTTCATCATACCCCGGGCGACCCGGGTCCTCACGCCGGTCGGGTCGTTGCCGGCCCGAGTCCCCTTGACACCCCGGAGACCATCGCGTAGGTTGCCGGACGCCCGCGTGCGGGCGGAGAATTCTCGTGGCACGTCTCGCAGAGTTCAAGGGAAAACAGGTCCTCCTCGGCGCCGGCATCCCGGTACCGCGCGGCGCGCTGGCCGGCTCTGCGGCCGATGCCGCAGCAGTTGCCGTGAGCATCGGCGGTCCCGTTGTCGTGAAAGCGCAGGCCTGGACGACGAGCCGTGCGGCGCAGGGCCTGGTGCGTTTCGCGGAGTCGGCCGAAGCGGCCGGAGAAGCCGCGGCCGCAATTCTCGCCAGCGACGCGGGAGGCTTCCCGATCGTCGAGGTCCTGGTCGAGGAGAGGGTGGCGATCGCGAGCGAGCGATACGCCGGCGTCATCCTGGACGACCGCAGGCGCTGCCCGGTGTTCCTGGTCTCGGCCAGGGGCGGCTCGGGGATCGAGGAGACCGCGCGCGAGCACCCGGAGGCGGTCGCCCAGCTCCCGCTCGACGTCATCGAAGGTCTCCCGCTGCACGCTGCCCGCGAGCTCTGGCGGCGCGTTGGCGTGCGCGGCGAGGAGCAGCGGAAGCTCGCCGAGGCATCGGTTCGGCTCGTGACCGTCGCCCGCCAACTCGAGGCGCGCTCGGCGGAGATCAATCCCCTCGTTCTGGGGGCCGACGGCCGGGTGGTGGCCCTCGATTGCCGGATCACGCTGGACGACGCCGCGGTGTTCCGGCACCCGGATCTCGGGATCGAGGTCGCGCGTGAGCTCGGCCACCTGCCGACTCCGCTCGAACGCATCGCGTGGGATGTCGAGAAGGACGACTATCGCGGGACCTTCTACTTCCTGCAGATGCGCGAAGGGTTCGGCCGCGGGCAGCGCGTCGTCGCGTTCCACGGCGCCGGCGGCGGCGGGTCGATGATGGGGATGGATGCGCTCCAGCGGCAGGGCTTCTCCGTCGCGAACTTCTGCGACACCTCGGGAAATCCTCCCGCCTCGAAGGTCTACAGGGCGGCTCGCATCCTGCTCTCGCAGCCGGGTGTGGACGGGTACTTCGGCACCGGTTCGGGCGTGGCGTCGCAGGAGCAGTTCCACTCCGCGCGCGGGCTCGTCAAGGCGTTCCTCGAGGAGCCGCTGGCTGTGCCGGCGGTCGTCCGCCTCGGAGGGAACGGCGAGGAGAAGGCGATCGAGATCCTGTGCGGATACACGAGGGAGATCGGCGTACCTGTCGAGTGCTACGGCAAGGACACGCCGGTGGATGTCTGCGCGAAGCGTCTCGAATCGCTCGTGGCGTCGTTCGACGCGCCGCTGCCCCGCCCGCCGCAGCGCGGGCCGAAGCCATCATCCCGGCCCTACACGTTCACGACGCCGACCGGGGAGATCACCTACGACCACGCCGTCTGCGAGCGCTGCGAGAGCAAGGCGTGCGTGGCTGCGTGCGTGCCCCAGATTTTGAAGCTCAGCGAGAAGGGCGTTCCGGTGCTCAAGGTGACGCTCGAGGATGCAGCGCGCGGCCGCTGCACCGAATGTCTCGCGTGTGAGGTGGACTGTCGGGCTCTCGGCGCCGGAGGCGGCCACGTTCGTCTTCCCGTCCCCGGCCTCGACGAGTACCGCGCGGGCCGGGGAATGGAGTAGGCCATGGCCATCCTCGTGAACGAGAGCACGCGGGTCTTGGTCCAAGGCATCACCGGCCGCGAGGGTCGCGCGCGGGCCAGGCTGATGCGGGACTACGGCACGAAAGTGGTCGCCGGGTGCACGCCGGGCCGCGGCGGCGAAACCGTGGACGGCACGCCCGTCTACGACACGGTTCTTGAGGCGCTCGAAGCCACGGGTGGGATCGATGCGTCCGTGATCTTCGTGCCCGCTCCTCTCGTCAAGGACGCGGCGCTCGAGTCGATCGCGGCGGGGATCCCTCTCACCGTCCTGGTTGGAGACCGTGTCCCCGTGTGGGACGTGATGGAGATCGCGCGCGCCGCCGAGCGCACGGGTGTGAGCTTCCTCGGCCCGAACACCCTCGGTGTCCTGTCGGTTGGGAAAGGCGTTCTGGGGATGATCGGCGGGCGTGCGGAGTCGGCCCGCTCGTGGTTCAGCCCGGGTGGGGTCGGGGTGGCCTCGCGCTCGGGCGGGATGACCTCCTCGACGGGCTACTACCTGTGTCGCGCAGGCGTCGGCCTCACGACCCTAGTGCACGTCGGCGGCGACGGCATCATCGGTCTGCCGCTGCCCGCGGTCGTGCAGCTCTTCCAGGGCGACCCGGAGACCAGGTGCATCGCGTTGTTTGGCGAGATCGGCGGCTCCCAGGAGGAGCGCGTCGCCGAGATGATGGCGAGCGGCGAGGTCACCAAGCCTGTGGTGGCGTTCATCGGCGGGCGCGCCGCGACGAAAGGGGTCCGTTTCTCGCACGCGGGAGCGATCGTCGAGGGCGGCCGCGGGACGCACGAGGGCAAAGTTGCGGCGCTGCGCGAGGCCGGGGCCACGGTGGTCGATGCGTTCGACGCCCTGCCCGCCGCCGTCGCGAAGGTCCTGGAGGGATGACCATGGCGGAGAAGGAGTGGGCCACGGCGGTCACGTCGATCAAGCCCAACGAGATTCGCGTCCGCGGGTACCGGCTCGACGAGCTCATGGGCCGGATCTCGTTCGGCGAGGCGGTGTACCTGATCCTGCGCGGTGAGCTGCCGGGTGCGTCGGTTGGGCAGCTCATGGAGGCGATGCTCGTCGCCTCGATCGACCACGGCGTCACGCCTCCCTCGACGCTGGCGGTCCGCAACGCCGCGTCCACGGGCGCCGCGCTCAACGCCTGCATCGCCTCGGGAGCGCTGGCAGTGAACAGGCACCACGGCGGAGCGGTCGAGGACTGCATGCACCTGCTCGCCCGGGGCGTCGCGAAGGTCTCGGCCGGCGAAAGCGCCGGGTCCGCCGCGAAGGCCCTGATCGCCGAAGAGAAGGCGGCAGGGAGAAGGCTTCCGGGGTTCGGGCACCGAGTCCACACCGACGACCCGCGCTCCCACCGGCTACTCGCGCTCGCGAGGGAAGCGAATGCATCCGGCCTCCACGTGGCGGTGGCCGAGGCGATCGTGCGCGAGCTGGCCGTGGTCGGCAAGGCGCTGCCGCTCAACGTGGACGGCGCGATCGCTGCCGTCCTCGCGGATCTCGGCTTCCAGCCGGACCTCGCCAACGGGTTCTTCATTTTGGCCCGGACGGCCGGTTGGATGGCGCAGGTGCTCGAGGAGCGCCAGCGCGAAAAGCCAATGCGCCGCATCGATCAGGGCGCGGCCGCGTACGACGGACCGGGCGCCCGCGAACTGCCTCGGGACTGAAGGACCGCACGGCGGCGGTTGCCCCCGCATTGGAGAGAGTGCGCAGGGAAGGGAGACGCGAGATGGCCAAGTACACGATCGCCTGGCTGCCCGGAGATGGGATCGGCAACGACGTGATGGAGGCTGCACGGATCGTTCTCGACACGCTCGAGCTGGACGCCGAGTACATCCACGGCGACATCGGGTGGGAGTTCTGGTGCAAGGAGGGGGACGCCTTTCCTGAACGCACCGTGAGCCTGCTGAAGAGGGTGGACGCCGCGCTGTTCGGCGCGATCACGTCCAAACCGGTGAAGGCTGCCGAGGCGGAGCTGGTCGGGGAGCTCAGAGGCACGGGGCTCGTGTACCGCTCGCCGATCGTCCGGATGCGCCAGATGTTCGACCTCTACACCTGCCTGCGGCCGTGCAAGGCGTACGCGGGGAACCCGCTCAACTTCAAGGAGACGATCGACCTCGTGGTGTTCCGGGAGAACACCGAGGGGCTCTATTCCGGAGTCGAGTTCGCGCCGGTCCCCGAGAGATTGCGCAACGCTCTCTTGGAGATCTCCAAACCGTTTGCCCACTTTGCCGGGGTTCCGTTGGACCAGTACGCCATCACGTGCAAGATCAACACGAAGAAGGGCTCCGAGCGAATCATCCGGGCGGCGTTCGAGTACGCGGCAAAGCACGGCTACCCCAAGGTCACGGTTGTCCACAAGGCCAACGTGGTGCGGGCCACCGAAGGCCTGTTCCTCGAGACCGCGAAGGAGGTCGCGAAAGATTTTCCCGGGGTCGCGATGGACGACGCCAACGTCGACGCGATCTGCATGTGGCTGCTCAAAGACCCCGAGAAGTACGGCGTTCTCGTCGCGACCAACCTGTTCGGCGACATCATCTCCGACCTGTGCGCCCAGATGGTCGGCGGCCTCGGGTTCGGATGCTCCGGCAACATCGGCGAGAAGCTCGCGGTGTTCGAACCCACGCACGGCTCGGCGCCGAAGTACGCCGGGCAGTACAAAGTCAACCCGATCGCAACGATCCTGGCGGCCAAGATGATGGTGGACTGGCTCGGTGAGAAGGCGATGGCGTCGAAGCTCACGAGCGCCGTTGCCGCGGTGATCGAGGACGGCAAGGTCCGCACCTACGACATGGGCGGCTCGGCCACCACGTTGGACATGGCACGAGCGATCGCCGCAAAGCTGTAGAGGCAGGCAGCAGATCCGGATCCGACGGCAGTCGGCAAGGCGCTGCTGAATGTACGCGCCGACCGCCAAGCGTTGCGCGGCGAGATGAAGAAACTGGGCGAACAGGCCGTTTCCGTGCTGACGCCCGAACAGGGGGCGAAGTTCCACGGATACCTCGAAGGCCTGCGGGCGTTTCATCTCCAAAGCGGTAGCTGATCCGAAGGGCGTTCTGGCCGGCAAGACCGACCGAGTCCACTGGGCGCGAGGCGCCCACGAACGGCGCCCATTTCGGCCGAGTCGTCCGCCGGGATATCCTTTGTTCGAGCACGCTCATGCCGCCGATCGTCGACCTCCACATCCACATCGCGGCCAGGAATCAGGCCGGGTGCAAGGTCTCGACGGTCATGGAACGCCAACCGGCGTTCGTTTTCATGCTCCTGGCCGACGGCGTCGCGCGTGAGAACCTCCGGTCCGACTTCGACGGGACGATCCGAAGGACAATCGTGGACGCGCTCGACGGAGCGCCGAGCGTGGACCACGGCGTGGTCCTGGCGCTCGACTCGATCTGGAGCGACGACGGCGTCCGGCACGACGAACCCAGCCACCTCGTTGTCACCAACGACTACGTGCGCGGCATCGCGGCATCTCACCCCAAGGTGCTCTTCGGAGCATCGGTTCACCCGAATCGAGGCGCCGCCGCGGGGCGAGAGGAGCTCGAGCGCTGCCTCTTCGGAGAGCCTCCGGCAGCGCTTGTGAAGTGGATCCCGAACTCGCAGCTGATCGACGCCGCCGACCGGCGTCACGACTGGTTCTACGAGACTCTCGCTGAGAGCGGCGTCCCCCTGCTGTGCCACACTGGTCCCGAGCACGCCGTTCCGGTGCCGCCGCCCGTGGCGGAGCACCAGCGCCTGGGGGATCCGCGCCGTCTCGGCCGTGCGCTGGAAATCGGCGTCACCGTGATCGCAGCCCACGCCGGCGCGCGCTTCTTCCCCTTTGAGGTCGGTTACCTCGACGAGCTTGCGGGGATGATGCGGGAAGCCGAATCGAACGGACGCTGGCGCCTCTTCTCAGACGTGTCTGCGATGTGCCTGTGGCCCAGGATCGTCACGGTGCCTCGGGTGTTGGGATCGATCCCGCCGGATCGCATGGTGCTCGGCAGCGACTACCCGATTCCGATCGCCGACATGCCGCCGCTGCTGGTGCGCGGGCTGACACCAGCCGAGCACGGCAGGATCCGCAAGATTCGCAACCCGATCGAGAAGAACTACCGGCAACTCCAGGCGATGGGTTTCCCGGAGTCGATCGGCTCACGGGCGGGCGAGCTGATCCCCGAGCGTGCCCGTGTCTGGGCGCTCGCCCGGAGTCACGGTGTCCGATAGCAGCCGCTGGGCCGCGGTGGTGGCTGCGCTTCCCACGGCGGCCCGAGCGGAGCGAGAGCGGCCGTTCTGGAAGGCTCTTGCGGTGTCCTGGGGCTGGCGAAAGGTCGCCGATGCCGGCTGCGGCGCGGGGTTCTACGTCCACCTGCTGAGGGAAATCGGCGTGGAGGCGGTCGGCTTCGATGCCGCTCTCGGCGCGGTGAGAGCCCGAGGAGAGGCCCGACTCGTCGTCGCCGATGTCGCGAACCCGCCGCTGCGCGGCGGGGCATTTGACGCGGCGCTGTGTGTTGGCAACACGCTGTCGCTGCTGCCGTCGCGAGCGGCGCAGCGGGGCGCGCTCGGCGCCCTGGCGCGTGTGGTCCGCCCCGGCGGCGTGGTCCTTCTGCAGGGCGAGGATGCCGGGGAGTTGGTAACGGGCGGGGCGGTGATTCGAACCCGGAAGCTGAACGACGGTGCGCTTCACGTCAGGGTGTTCGAGCGTTCCGGGCGGAGAGTCCGAATGCTGGCCGGGGTCGTCCGGGACGGTGCGAACTCGGCGCTCGAGACCACGATTCTGCTGCCGACGTCCTCGGCTGTCCTTGCGCGGATGGCCCGCGACCTGGGATTCGAGAGCGTGGCGCTGCCCCTCGCCCCTCCCGGAGGCGACGCCGCGTGGTGGTTCGCGCTCAGCGTTCCATCGCCCGGATCTTGAGGATCAGGAGAACCATGGCGAGAGCGATCACCGCGAGCGAGACGAAGAGCCCCGAGCGACGGTAGCGGATCTCCGCCTCGGCGCCGGCGGCCGACTTGTCGGCGGCCGTTAGAGCGCCGAGCGCCGCCTTCGTCTGCGACTCCACGCGGCCGACGCTGGCGGTGTGGATCTCCAACTGAGCCATGACGAACGCCTGATGGGCCTCTTCGAGCTTGACGGTCGCCTCGTCCATCAGCATGCCGGAGCGCTCCACCCGCTGGACGCGTGCCAGGGTTGTGACCTCGGCGGACGACGCTTTCGCGAGTGCGGACGCGATACTCGCCGCGGCCGTGGCGCCGACGTCGCCGGCACTGTGGCAGGAGCCGCAGATCTGCTTGTCGCCCATCCCGATCCAGGAGTCTTGGGGGTGAAGGATGGCGTGGTTGCTGTGGCAGCTCTCGCACGCCGGCTGCTGGAGCGCCGCAAAGGCGTCCTTGTGCGGCGACTGGTCGAACCGCTCGCGCTGGGAGAGATGGCAGGTGCCGCACACGTTGGACACCGACGAGATCCCCGGCGGCGTGGCGCCGTGGGCGCCGTGGCACGACTTGCACGTGGGGGCCGAGAGGTCGTTTTTCGCGACGAGCGCGGCGTAGTGGACCGACCGTTTGTACTCGGAGACCTCGTCCCCCTTGATGCCGTAGCGGCTCATGAGGGCTGCATTGCCGTGGCAGCGTCCGCACGTCTCGACGATACGCGTCGGGTACACGGGCGATCGCGCATCGCTCGGCGGGAGGATCCCATGCGTGCCGTGGCACGACGTGCAGACCGCGACGTTGGTGTCGCCCTTGGCCAACGCCTGCCCGTGCTTGGACGTGCGGTACTGGGCGAGCTGGTCGGTGGGGATGTTCGGGGAATAGCGCAGCATGAACGCGGCGTTTGAGTGGCACGAGCCGCACATCTCCGGGATGGTCCGAACGCCGATCTTTCCCGTGAAGCCTCTTGCGGGGCTCATCGCCACGGACGAATCGTCCGACGAGGGGTCGCCCCCGTGGCACCCGGCGCACGAAACCCCCTGGGTGAGGTGAATGTCGGACTTCGCCACTTCCGCCGGCGCCCGAAGGCGGCTGTCGTCGAGCTTGCTGTGGCAACCCACGCACGAGTCTTCTGTGTGCTTGCCGGGTGTGCCGATTGGCGATGGTGAAGGTGCGGCGAGCGCCGCGGCAGTCGCGAGGGTGAGGACGACGGTGGCGGTCAGGACGCGGTCGGTCATTTGAACACCCCCGCCAGAGATGCCAGCGTGAACGAGACGATGTACGCGAGCAGCAGCCACCCAAGCACGAGGAAGGCGCGGGTGCGATGGCCCTTTCGGCTGCCGCGATCGAGGACCGGGACGAGGAACCAGACCAGCCCGCCGAGGCCGAACACGCCCAGGCCCAGAAGTTCGCCCTCGATCCCGAGGACGTGCGCCGGGATGAGCTTGAGCGTCTCGAACATGAACAGGAAGTACCACTCGGGATGGATTCCGGCGGGCGCGCTCGCGAACGGGTCGGCCTTGACGCCGAGTTCCCAAGGGAAAAACGCGGCAAGTGCCGCGAGCGCCGCGAGGCCCAAGAGCCACACGACACTTTCGCGCAGCATGAAGTTGGGGACGAACGGGATCGGCTTCCTGGTCTTGGCCTCCTCCTCGAGGCCCTCCGGCACATGCATCCCTTGCCTCTGGATGAGCGCTAGATGGAGGCCGAGAAGCGCGGCGGTGATCATCGGGAGCACCGCGACATGGAACCCGAAGAACCGCGTCAGCGTCGCGCCGGTCACATCTTCGCCGCCGCGCAGAAACTTCAGTAGCCAGGCGCCGGCGAAGGGAACCTTGCTCACCATGTCGGTGCCGATCCGGGTGGCGAAGAACGACAGCTCGTTCCAGGGCAGCAGATACCCCGAGAACCCGAACCCCACCGCCAGGCCCAGGAGGGCGAAGCCGCTCCACCAGGTCAGCTCCCGAGGCTTGGCGTAGGAGCCCAGGAAGTAGACGGAGAACATGTGCGCGAACGCGGAGAGGATCATGAGGTTGGCCGACCACGAGTGGACCGAGCGTACCAGCCAGCCGAACGGAACGCGCGTGACGATGAACTGGACGCTCTCGAAAGCCGCTTCGGAGGTGGGCCGGTAGTAGAGCAGCAGCAGGATGCCCGTGGTGATCTGGACTAGGAAGAAGAACAGGGTGAGCCCGCCGAAGTAGTACGCCCACGAGTGCCGGTGGCGCGGCACCTCCTTGTGGGTGGCGAACTCCACCAGGGGCGCGAGGTCGAACCGCTCGTCCAGGGCCTGCCAGAACTCTTCCAGCATGCGCATCGCTCATGCCCTCTTGGTGACGTAAACGTCATCCCCTGCGATGTCCACCTTGTACGCGTCGAGCGGCCGAGGCGGCGGGCCCGCGATGTTCTTGCCCTGCAGGTCGTAGTGCCCGTTGTGACAGGCGCACCAGATCTCCTGGAAGTCGGGGCGGTACTGGACGGTGCAGTTGAGATGGGTGCAAACGGCGGAGAACGCGCGGACATCGCCACTCGCTGTCCGCACCAGGATCCCGGGCTTCGAGCCGAAGCGGAAGATCTTGCCCGAGTTGGGTGGCAGCTCGGAGAGCTTGCCCGCCAGAACCCGGTTGACGGGCGCCTCGGCCACCTCGGGAGGGATGACGAAGCGGAAGACCGGGTACAGGGCGGCCAGGAGCGTCGCGCCGAGCGAGGTTCCCAGCAGCCAATTCAACACACCCCTGCGTGAGATCGCGGGTCCTTCGTGAGCAGCAGGCATTGCACCCCCCTGCGCAAACCTTGCAGTCATTGTCCGGGGTGAACTCACAGTCGTCAAGCGCCGGTTCTGGCACAAAGCGCTCGTGGGGCCCGAGCTTACCGCCGCGCTGCGGCGGATCCCGCTCTTCAACGCTCTGCCGTCGATGCGTTAGCCGTTCAAGTCACGATGCCTTTGCCGGGCGGCGTGTATCCTTCCAGCGGACGAGCCGGGGGCTGCGCGATGATCCGTGTGCTTTTCGTGGGAGACGTGGTGGGCAAAGTGGGGAGGCGACTCCTGACGGAGAGACTCCGCCGCACCCAGGCTGACGTGAAGGCCGACGTCACGATCGTCAACGTGGAAAACGCCGCCGGTGGTTTCGGACTCACCGGTTCGGTGTGGGACGAGCTTCGGCGCCTGCCGGTGGACGTCTTCACATCGGGGAACCACATCTGGGACAAGAAAGAGACCGCGGCACTGCTCGATGCCGAGCCATACCTGCTGCGCCCGGCCAATTACCCGGCCGGGAACCCCGGTCGTGGCAACTGCGTCGCTACGTCAAGGAGCGGCGTTCCGATCGCGGTGATCAACCTGCAGGGGTTGACGTTCATGACCGCCATGGAGAGCCCGTTCCTGGCCGCCGACCGCATCCTCGCGGAGCTGGGCGGGCAAGCGGCCGTTAGGATCGTGGACTTCCACGCGGAAGCGACATCGGAAAAACAGGCCATGGCCTGGCACCTGGACGGCAGGGTGAGCGCGGTGCTGGGGACCCACACCCACGTCCAGACCGCCGACGAACGCATCCTTCCGCGCGGCACCGCGGCGTTGACGGACGCCGGCATGACCGGACCGTACGAGGGAATCATCGGATTCAAGCCTCAGGCTGTCCTGGAGCGTTTCCTGCTGGCAACCCCCCGGACGCTGGAACCAGCCGCGCGGGGTGGTGCGTTGTGTGGTGCGGTGATCGAGGTGGACGAAAAGACCGGTTGCGCCCTCGCCATTCGGCGGCTTCGCGTCGAGGAGGGCGAGAGGGAGTGAGCATTCCTGTCACCGTGCTCGTCTCTGCGCTCGACGAGGAGGAGCGACTCCCCGGTGCGTTGGCGAGCGTCGAAGGGTGGGCCGAGGAGATCCTGGTCGTCGTGGACCCGCGCACGAAGGATCGCAGCCGGGAAATCGCGGCCGGTACCGGAGCGCGCGTGCTCGAACACCCGTTCGAGTCGAGCGGCGCCCAGAGCAACTGGGGCATCGAGCGGTGCCGCACGGACTGGGTGTTTGTCCTCGACGCAGACGAGCGTGTCACCTCGCGCCTGAAGGACGCGATCAGACTGGCGATCCCTGCACCGGCCCACGCGGCATACGCGGTCCGCCGCATCAACTTCGCGTTCGGACGCCCCCTCCGTTTCGGGGACTGGGGAAGCGACGAGATCGTGCGGCTGATCGACCGGCGCCAAGCCAGCTTCGTGGAGCGGGCGGTTCACGGCGCGGTGACGGCGCCGTCCGTGGGTCGTCTCCGCGGCGCCGTCGAGCACCACACTCTGCAATCGCTGGCGCAGTACCTGCCGAAGCTCAACGATTACGCGCTGCGGGGGGCCGCGGATCTCCTCGCGGCAGGACGCAAATCGACACTCCTGGGAGCCGTGATGCACGCAAAGTGGCGCTTCGTGCGGTCCTTCGTCGTGCGACTGGGTTTCCTGGATGGTGCTGTGGGCTTCGTCGTCGCTGGGCTGGCGGCGTACGGGACGTTTCTCAAGTGGGCGGTGGTCTGGGAGTCCTCGACGCAACGCCGTCCGCGTTCGTAGACGAGTCATGGCCTCCCTCCCAGCCCGTCTGCTCGTCGACCTGCCCAACTGGCTCGGCGATTTTGTGCACACCCTGCCGGCGCTCGCCGCTCTGAAGAAGGCCAACCGTGGCGGCGACACCACGGCGCTACTGCCGGTCGCTCACGCGCCGCTCGCGCGACTCCTGGGCGTGACGGTGATCGTGCGTCCGGTCGGCGCCGGTTTCTCTTGGGCGCGTCGCTGTCTTTTCGGGAGCTTCGACGTGGCGCTCACGGCGCGCCACAGCAGCCGGGCCAAGCTGTTGCTCGCCGGGACCGGGGCGAGGACGTGCTTGGCGAGTGAAGGCCGAGGAGCCGCGGCACTTGGTCTCGTCACCTTTCCCGTCGTGCGACGCCACCACCAGCGTCACGACCTTGACGGTGCCCTGAAGCGGCTCGGAATGCAGGGGGTCTCCCCCGAAACGTTTCGTCTGCAACTCCCGGAGAAGCTCAACCGGCAGGGCCTGAGCCAGCGTGCACTGCTGGCCGATTTGCCGGGGATGGTGGCGTTCCTGCCTGCCACGCGCGAATCGGCCGACAGAAGGTACCCGGCCCGGAATTTCCTCGCGGTGGCGGCGGAGCTTGCCGCGGAGGGGATCACACCGGTTGTCGTGGTCGGACCCGGCGAGGAGCGAATGGCGACCCCGTTCGTCACCGAAGCGGGCGCACACGTCGCGCCGACGGCGTGGCCCCTGCACGAGATCGCCGCGCTGCTGGCGGCGTGCGATGCGGCCGTCGGGAACGATTCGGGGTTGACCCACCTCGCGGCAGTCGTCGGCTGTCCCACCGTGGCGCTGTTCGGACCGACCGACCCTGCCCGCACGGCGCCCGTGGGAGGTGGCCGGGTCCTGCAGCCCCCCGCTCGAGCCTTCGGTAACGCACCTCGGCTCGAGGACCTCGACCATGCGGAGGTGCTCGCAGCGGTGCGCGCGACGGTCGCAGAGCGTTCGGCGCTTCCATGCCCCCCGGTCTCTGGGGTATCATCAATAGTTGCGCTGGAAACAGCGCAACGGTATGATTGGACCCAGCGGGTGGGCCGCTAGCTCAACTGGCAGAGCAAGGGACTCTTAATCCCTAGGTTGTAGGTTCGACTCCTACGCGGCTCACCAAGTCCCGTCCCGCGAAAGTGGCGGAACCGGTAGACGCGCGAGACTTAGGATCTCGTGGGCGCTGCCCATGGGGGTTCGAATCCCCCCTTTCGCACCATCAGGAGCAAGCATGAGTTACGAGATTGAACGCGCCACCCCCTGCCGGGTCGTCTTGACGGCCACCATTGGCCCGGAGGAGGTGCGTGCCGAGCGCGAACACGTTCTCGCCGACTGGGTGCGCGCCGCTCGCATAGACGGTTTCCGCAAGGGCAAGGCTCCGCGTCCGCTGGTCGAGCGGCGCTTTGCCGACTCGATTCGGGAGGATCTCGAGGAGCACCTCACGCGCAAGGTATGGGACCAGGTGAGGCGCGAGGAGAAGCTCAGGCCCGCCTCGCCGCTCGGTATCCGCGAATCGAAGTGGCTGGAATCCGGTGAGTTTCATGTCGATGCCGAGTTCGACGTCTACGCCGCGCTCGAGCTTCCCACGCTGAGTTCCTTCGCGCCGCCGCCGTTCGAGCTGACTCCTTCCGACGAGGAGTTGGCCGGCGCGCTCGACCAGCTCCGCGAGCGTCAGGCTGCGTGGGAACCCGTCGAGGGCGAGCCTGCGGCGGAGGGGATGCTCGTCGAGGCGGAGGTGCATGGGGAATTTCCGGAGGGAGACGGCGAACCCTTCCACGAGGAGCGCTCTCTGTTCCAGATCGGGCGAGACGAGGTCTATCCGGAGATCGACTCGGCCGTCCGCGGCCGATCGGTCGGCGAGGAGGTCGCCGCCGAGCGGACCATCGGCGAGGAAGGGGGCGACGACCGAAAGGGGAAGCGGATCGCGTACCGGGTATTTATCAAGAGCCTGCGTCGCAAGCGACTTCCCCAGGTTGACGAAGCATTCGCGACTTCACTCGGCGTTGAAGAGGGAGTTGAAGCCTTGAATGGGCGCCTTCGAGAGCGCGTGATGGCAAGCAAGGCGGAGCGCCGTCGCGAAACGTGGCGCGAGGCGCTGATAACGTACCTGGCCGACGGCAAGACGATCGACCTGCCGGAAGGGGTTGTCCGGGACGACACGCGCAAGGAGGTGCTGGAGTTTGCCCAGGCACTGGCACAGCGCGGGATCAACCCCGACGAGGCGAAGGTCGAGTGGGACAAGCTCGAACAGGAGATGAAGGGTCGGGTGGAGAAACGTCTCCGCTCCGAGCTTCTCCTCGATGGCCTGGCCGACTCGCTTGAAATCCAGGTGTCGGTCGCCGACGTTGACCATGAGGTGGAGCACCAGGCCAAACGCATCGGGGTGCCGTTCGCGGAGTTGCGCGGAAACCTCGCAAAAGGGGGAGGCCTCGAGCGTGTGGGCGCCGTCCTGCGCCGTGAGCGGGCGGTGGACAAGGCCCTCGAGCGATTCGTCGAGGCCACGAAGTGACCGGCCGCTATCCCCGTGGTGTGGATGCGCGGCCGGCCGCCGGGGGGAGCAAGGCATGCTGATACCGATCGTTGTCGAGCAGACCAGCCGGGGCGAGCGCGCGTACGACATCTTCTCGCGCCTCCTCAAGGACAACGTAATCTTCCTGGGCGATACGATCGATGATCACCTGGCATCGGTGGTCATAGCCCAGATGCTTTTCCTTGAGGCCGAGAACCCGGAAAAAGATATCTATCTGTACGTCAATTCACCGGGTGGCTCCGTGAGCGCCGGACTCGCGATCTACGACACCATGCAGTACGTGAAGCCCGATGTGGCGACCATCTGCATGGGCCAGGCCGCGTCGATGGCGGCCGTGCTCCTGGCCGGCGGCTCCAAGGGGAAGCGTTTCGCGCTGCCGCACGCGCGTGTGCTCCTCCACCAGCCGTTGCTCTTCGGGCTCGGCGGGCAGGCGACGGACATCGACATCCACGCCAAGGACATCATCCGCTTGCGGCAGCGCCTGAACGAGATCTTGCAGCGGCACACCGGGCAGCCGATCGAGCGCATCTTCTCCGACACCGAACGCGATTTCATCCTCGAGGCATCCGACGCGCTCGGATATGGGCTCATCGACAAGGTCATCGAACACAGGGAATAGCTTCTGGAAGGGAGCGTTACGACGGCCGGGTGTAGAATGCGTTTGGAGCCAGCACGATGGTAACCCGCGAGACTTCGTCTGACCTGCTGCGCTGCAGCTTCTGCAACAAATCGCAGCGGGAGGTTCGGAAGCTCATCGCCGGCCCCAACGTCTACATCTGCGATGAGTGCGTCGACATCTGCCTCGACATCATCGCGGAGGACCGCGCCCGGGAAGCGCGCGAGTCTCGCCGCAACCTCCCCAAACCCGAGGAGATCAAGCAGTTCCTCGACTCCTACGTGATCGGACAGGAGCCTGCGAAGAAGAAGCTCGCGGTGGCCGTCTACAACCACTACCGGCGAATCGATTATCTCTCGCACTCCGCGCGGCCGGACGTCGAGCTCTCCAAGTCCAACATCCTGCTGATCGGCCCCACCGGTACCGGCAAGACGCTCCTCGCACAGACGCTCGCACGCATGCTCGAGGTGCCGTTCACGATCGTGGACGCGACGACGCTGACGGAGGCCGGATACGTAGGCGAGGACGTGGAGAACATCCTGCTGCGCTTGTACCAGGCGGCGGAGGGCGACCGCGAGCGGACCGAACGCGGCATCGTCTACATCGACGAGATCGACAAGATAGCCCGCAAGCAGGATTCTCCTTCGATCACCCGCGACGTCTCGGGTGAGGGCGTGCAGCAGGCGCTGCTGAAGATCCTCGAGGGGACCGTTGCCAACGTTCCGCCGCAGGGCGGGCGCAAGCATCCGCACCAGGAGTTCCTGCAGATCGACACCACGAACATCCTCTTTATCTGCGGCGGCGCCTTCGTCGGGCTCGAGGACATCGTGGCGCGGCGTCTCAATCAGAAGTCGATGGGATTCCAGGCCCACATCCTCACCTCGGCCGAACGCTCGGCCAGCGAGCTTCTCGCCCAGATCCATCCTGAGGACCTGATCAAGTTCGGGATGATCCCGGAGTTCGTGGGGCGCGTCCCGGTGGTCGCGAACCTGCACGAGCTCGACCGTGAGGCCCTCGTCCGCATCCTCACGGAGCCCAAGAACTCTCTCGTGAAGCAGTACGAGACGATGCTCTCGTTCGAGGGCGTCGAGCTGCGCTTCACGGCTGACGCGCTCACGGCGATCGCAGACGACGCGATCTCGCGCAAGGTCGGAGCTCGCGGCCTCAAGATCATTCTCGAGGAGCTGATGCTCGAGATCATGTACCAGGTTCCGTCCCGCTCCGATGTCACCGAGATCGTCGTGACGCGCGAGGTCGTCGAACGGCGGGTGACGCCGCTCGCCTCCATGCGCAAGGCGGGCTGAGGCCGCCTCGAGCAGCGCGCACTGCAACAGTTTCCGGTTTCATTCCCAAGGTTCTTTTGAGAGGGATTCATGAGCGAATCACACATTCAAGTTCTTCCGGTCGTGCCGCTGCGCGACATGGTGGTTTTCCCGCGAATGAAGTCCGCGTTCGTTGTCGGGCGCCCTGCCTCGGTGGCGTCTCTCCAGCGTGCTTTGGACGAGACGGGCAAGCGGATCTTCCTCGTCGCGCAACGCGACCCGCAGCTGGACGAACCAGGTGAATCGGACATCTTCGCGGTCGGCGTGGTCGCGGCCATCCTCCAGCACGTGACGTTTCCGAACGGAACCATCAAGGTGGGGGTCGAAGGGATCGTCCGCGGTCGGCTCGTCGGGCTGAACCAGCGCTCAGGGGGAGGGTACGAAGCCGAGGTCGAGCTCTTGACGCCTCCGGTCGTCGCGGACTCCAGAGTCAGTCGCTACCTCTCCAACCTCACGAACCTGTTCCAGCAGTACGCGCGTCTCTCGCAGCAGATCGGGGTCGAGGGCGTGCTTGCGGAGTTGCGCACCGAGGACCCCGATCTCTTCGCCGACACCCTGGCAGCCGCCCTTCCCGTGCCCACCGCCGAGAAGCAGAAGCTGCTCGAGGTGGTGAACCCGCTGGACCGCCTTCAGCGCCTGAACGACCTCCTCGACATGGAGGTCGAGAAACTCAACATCGACCGCCGCCTCAACGCCAAAGTCAAGAAGCAGATGGAAAAGGCGCAAAGGGAGTACTACCTCTCCGAGAAGATCAAGGCGATCAACGAGGAACTGGGACGCGCCGATACCAAGGAGGAGTTCGAGGAACTCGCCACGAAGATCGAGGCGGCCGGCATGCCGCAAGAGGTCAAAGAGAAAGCCCTCTCTGAGCTGAAGCGTCTCGAGGGGATGGCGCCGATGTCGGCGGAGGCCACCGTCTCCCGCAACTATGTCGACTGGTTACTGGCGGTGCCGTGGAAGAAGACAACCAGGGAGATCCGGGACATCAAGCGTGCGGAACAGGTTCTCGACGAAGACCACCATGGTCTCGAGAAGGTCAAGGAGCGCATCCTGGAGTTCCTCGCCGTCCGCCAGTTGGTCGTAAAGCCCAAGGGGACGATCCTCTGCTTCGTTGGACCCCCCGGCGTCGGCAAGACCTCCCTTGCCAAGTCGATCACTCGGGCAACGGGACGCAAGTTCGTCCGCCTCTCGCTCGGTGGTGTGCGCGACGAGGCGGAAATGCGAGGGCATCGGCGCACCTATATTGGCGCCTTCCCCGGCCAGATCATCCAGATGATGAAGAAGGCCACGACCGTCAACCCGGTCTTCCTCCTCGACGAGGTGGACAAATTGGGTGCGGGCTTCCGTGGCGACCCGGCGGCCGCGCTTCTCGAAGTCCTGGACCCCGAGCAGAACCACGCCTTCGTGGACCACTACCTGGACGTCGAGTACGACCTTTCGAGGGTCTTCTTCATTGCCACCGCCAACGTGACCCACACGATCCCACCGGCGCTTCAGGATCGCATGGAGACGATCCACCTTTCGGGCTACACCCACGTGGAGAAGCTCCAGATCGCTCAGAAGTTCCTCGTCAAGAAACAGGTCGAGCAGCAGGGCCTGTCCAAGTTCGTCGTGAGCTTCAGCGATGACGCCATCGCCCTGCTCATCGAGCGCTACAGTCGTGAGGCCGGCGTGCGCAACCTGGAGCGCGAGATCGCCTCGGTGTGCCGCAAACTGGCGCGTGAGGTGCTCAAGAAGAAGACAGCACCGGCAACCGAGATCGTCGTGACGCCCGAGCGCGTGGGCGAACTGCTCGGCAAGCCGAGGTTCCGGATCACACGGGCGGGCGAACGCAGCGAGGTTGGAGTCGCCACCGGCCTCGCGTGGACCGAAGTCGGCGGGGAGATCCTCCCGACGGAGGTCAGCTTGATGCGGGGCAAGGGGTCTCTCACCCTCACGGGGCAGCTCGGCGACGTCATGCAGGAATCGGC